>Ga0310344_10000072_pt1 | contig 84650 bp, 75 predicted proteins | sample HC15DNA20200_MG_FD_203801 | JGI IMG/M metagenome (GOLD analysis project Ga0310344, IMG submission 203801) | Marine microbial communities from station ALOHA, North Pacific Subtropical Gyre - HC15-DNA-20-200_MG | ecosystem: Environmental > Aquatic > Marine > Oceanic | place: Pacific Ocean: North... | reverse complement strand
CCTGAGCCGGACACCGTCCGCTCATCAGTGAGGGTGCCGACTTCACTGTTCGAGCTGAAGTCGATGTCCGCCAGGTCGGCTGATACGCCGAGCACCAGGATGTGGTCGCTGCCACCAACCGTGCCGCGTCCGGTGGCTTGCACGGTCGCGCCGTAGCCCTTAGCTTGGGTCGACGTGCGGTTGAACGCACCGTCACCCGCCGCGTCGTCGGTTGTGATGAAGCGGTCGGTGTTGTTGGCATCTACCAGAGGTGTGCCGGCTGTTTCGTCGTCCCCACCCTCGTCGTCATCCGCACCCTCATCGTCGTCGGCGCCCTGGCACAGCGTGTTCGCGGGAGCTCCCGCGGGGAGTAGGTCGTCGTCACACACCGAGAACTCTGCCTCGTCGCCGTTCAGTGTTTGCCGATCCAGGTCGCGGTAGTAGGCGGTGGCCTGCACCGACCAGTCATCGGTGGCCGCCAGGTCGAAACGGCCCTGCAGGAACGCCAGCTGGTTCTCCGTGGTGTCGGGATAGGTGAAGACCGCGCTGCGGTCTACCTCGAGGAGCTCGATCGGCGCCGCGCCGTTGCCGTTCATCCGGGTGTCGGCGTAGGTGAAGGTGACGCCCGCGTCCACGCGGTCCTTGCGGTAGCCCACGTCGGCGACCGCCTGAGTCACTTCCGACGGTGACTGGACACGCCAGCCCTCTTCGTCGAACCGAGTGGCTCCGACATAGAGCGCCCACGGACCGTTGTTAACGCCGTACTCGGCCGTGCCAACGAGGCGGTCGAACGAGCCGCCGGAGATCTCGGCGGCGAAGCCGGTGAAGTTGAATCCGTTCTTCAGACTGAGTCCCAAGGCGCCCCCCAGTGCGTTCAGCCCGTAGGTGGGGTCGGCACCCGCGCTGAGCTGGGTCTGGCTAACGGCGAACTGTGGCATCAGGTCGAACTGGACGGTGTCGCCAAACGGTTCGTTGATCCGGACACCGTTCTGGTAGACCGCAATCCCCTGCGGGAGGCCGAGGAGCGGAGAGGCCGTGAAGCCCCTAAAGCGGAGCGTGGGCTGGAAGAGGTTCGTCGTGGCGCCCTCGATCGAGACCGACCCGAGCCGTTCTCCGAGCGCGTCAGCAAACGACGCGGCCCCTCGGCCGCGTAACTCGGCCGCACCGAGCACCAAGACCGTAGCTGGAATGAGGTCTCGATCGATCTCGGTGCCCAGCAAGGGCGTAAACCCGATCACCTCGACCCGTTCGGTGAGACGAGCCAGACCCAGTTCGGCATCAAGGCTCACTGTGAAGCCGTTCTGGACCGAGACCCCGAGCTCTCGGATGGTCTGAAACCCTTCCAGGCTGAACCGCACGTCGTAGGATCCCGGTGGGAGGCCGTCTAACTGGTAGCGGCCGCTTGCATCCGTGGTGGCCACGACCGGCGCGGCCCGAGCCGCTGAGGTCGCCGCAACGGTCACTCCTGGGAGCGCCTCACCCTGCGAGTCGCGGACCTCTCCTTGCAGCGTGCTGGTTTGGGCCCTTGCGGGAACCGCCATCGCGAGGGTCAGACAGAGGGCCGTGAGTAGCGGAAGGAGCGTCGTCGCCGTCGGACGGAAGTAATCCATAAGGTCTATGTATTGCCTTCGGGCGGTAAAGGGTCGGTGTATTTTAGCTAAACCGATCGGTCTACCGACTTGTGTTGGGTTGCGGCCGGCAAACGCCACTTCCAGCAGACGAATGTGCCGCTTCGCAACTATCCGCGCAGGACGGCGAGGTCATTCGGAGTCGGGTCAGTAGACCTCAAACTCTAGACGAACGATATCGTCCGCGGCCGGCTCCTCGCTTTCTGATGCTTGGCCGGCGGTTGCCTCGTCCACCCGCTCTAGCAGATCAATTTCGAAGGCTTCGTTCATTCTGTTTCCGGCGAGATCCTCGAGTACCGTACCTGCGACCAGCGCGTAGCGACCAGCCCGCCACGGCGCATTCGGAGTCAGCGTCCACCGAGTTTCCCAGCTTCCGCTCTCTACCCGACCAAGCACTGCTTCACCATCTTGGAACTCGACGCCGATGGTCCTGAGCATGAGGGCGTGATCGAGTGGTTCGGGAAACGAGACAACCAGGCGTTCGGTTGAACCGGCCGAGGGCACCCGCAGCCGCCAGGTGTCGATGTCGAGGGGCGTCGTATCTGCTGGACCTATCGTGAACGGCTTTTCGAACGGTGCTTGCAGTGGATTGCCTTCGGCGTCTGGCCAGGCCGGGTCGACGACGAGTGTGTAGGTCTGGCCCGCGTCTAGGGCTTGGCCGAGTCGCTCGTTTGTAGCCAGGCCCTGCTTAATCCGCCCAGGGTCGAAGAAGACAGTGTAGCGACGGTGATCTGGGTCCCAGAACTCCAAGCCGAGCGGAAGGAACGGATCTTCGACCGGCTGCCCGCGATTGTCCCGGAGGCTTAGATACTCCAGGCCATCGACGTCGCTCATCGGAGCCGAGAAGTGAAGATAGAGCCGGAGCTGGTTCTCGGGAATCTGGTCGCCGCTCGGGTAGATCCGCTCGACGATGGTCGTGGGCTCCATGGGTGGCCTGGGCAGCGAAACTACGTCGACGACCGGCGCCGGCTGTTCCGGCGCCGGCTCGCGGCCGGGTAGATGTGCCGCGTCGAAGCGCACGGCGTACTCCCGACCGGGATCGAACGGGAACATGGGCGTGAACCGGACTCGATCGTCCGCGACCGTGTAGCTGCCGAGCACCGGGGGCAAATCACCGGCATCCGCCTTGTCCGGCGGCACCACCGTAACTTGCAGCAGCCGACTCCAGACATCGTCGCTCAGGTGGGCGTCACCGAGCGCATCTAGCTCGGCGGGTGAGAGACCGAGCAGCTCGACGTCTGCCGAGTCGTCTGACCCAACCAGCTGAATCTCAACCTGGGGCAGTGGTGGTGGGCCGTCGCTGCCGCATCCGGCGGCCAGCACCCACCCCAGCCCGCACGCCGCGATGGCAACGTGGCGTGCCTGATCGCGGAGTGGGTGATGGCGCACCGCGGGTGCGCTGACCCCGAGCTTTTCGGATCTTGCCATGTGATAGCGAAGCAAGCGCCGATCAGGGTAGATGGACAGCGGTCAGGTCGGCGCGCCCTGCGTCGTCTCGTGCGATGACGAGCGCGCGGGTGTCATCCAGCAGGCCGAGCTGCTCGACGCCGGTCAATCCGTCGACCGTCTCGAACGTCACGCCAGCCGTGCCGCCGCCTGGCACCGGCTCGGTGAGCCCTGGTTGTCCTCCGAAGCCCGCGGTCGGGATCTTCATGACCCCGCGGCTGGTGTTCGACATCAGCAGATAGTCCTGACCGTCCTTCTCGTATACCACCATGTCGATCGGCCGGTTGCGGTTGCCGAGCTCGGCAATGGTGGTGCCGGTGGTCTTCGCGCCCGGCTCGAGGTCCGAGACCGCGAACTTGACCAGTGGCGTGCAGAGATAACCGGCAATCAGATTCTGTTCCCCGTCGAGCTCGTAGGGTATGAAGGTGTACACCGGCGAGTGGGTTTCGTAGCGGCCGTGCGCGGCGTGCCAGATCTCGACGCTGGTACCGACGTTGGCCGTCGTGAACGGATAGTTCACCGACCGGAGCGTTGAGGCGAACTCTTCGTTCGACAGTCCGGCGATGAACAGCTGGCCGTCGACATACGCCATGTCGGTGACCGACAAGGCGTGCGGGTTCCGTCGAGCCGCTGGGTTGGCCGCCGGTACGTTGGGGAGGCTGAGCTCCGTGAAGCTGAGCTGGTTGAGCTTGATTACCTCGACCGCGCTCGCGCCGTCTACCCGGAGCAGTACCGGGGTCGCTCCGGTGCCCCGACCACGGGACACCGAAATGAACGCGTTCCGCGACGTGGGACTGATGGCGAGGTCGTGAATCCGGATCTCGCTCGCGTCCGTCCCCAGACGCGCCGCGATATAACGGTCGATGCCCTCGATGTCGCCGGTGCCGGGGGTCGCGCCCGCAGCGGTGTCGCCGAGCTCGAGCGCTACGATTTTGGCTCCAGCATTGTCGGCGATGAACAACACCCCGTCCGGCCCGAAGGCGAGCGGACCGCCCCCTATCAGCGAGGGGCCCTCGGCGGCTGTGAGATTCTGGGGTGGTGCGACCAGCACGACACCCACGGCGACGAGCATCGCAAGTGCGGAGATCGGTCGAAGCGGCATGTCGACGGCTCCCAGGTTCTGATGGAGATGTCCCGGCCGGTTGACGAAAGCGGGCGCCATGCTAACACGACGGGCGGTTTGCTTCCGGCGTCTACCGCCGCACGGCTGGCCGCTACTCTAGCCCGAAGGCCAGGAGCACGTTGCCGCCCATCATGCCAAAGGTAGAGTAGCCGGAGACGACGAATACCATCCCGTCGACGACGGTGGGGCCGGGACCGTTGATCGCGCCACCCTTCGCCTCCACGCCGTTAACGGTCTGGAACGATCGTCCGGTATCGACGTCCCAGATGATCCGGCCGTCCTCGACGTCGTGAGCACGCAGGTGCCCATCCAGACTGCCGGCGAACGCGACGCCGGGAATCACGGTCGCGGCGGCGGGTTGCGCGGTGTGGCAGCCTTCCCGCCCGCCACAGGTGTCCTGCACCGGCGGCGCATGCCAGACCACCGCACCATCGTCTACGCGGACCGCGGTGACCCCGCCGGCCTCGCCCGGCGGGCGCTCCAGGGCATCCGAGAGGGAGAGATACACCTGCTCACCGTCGGTGGCGAAGCCCCACTCGATTCCGCCCAGCAGTCCGCCTTCGGAGACCCGCGTGCTCCACACCAGCGAGCCATCTTCGGGTCGCATGGCATGAAGCACCCCGGACTTCTGTCCAGCCAGAACGAGCCCGTTTCCCGACGCGTCAGTGACGAGGGCCGGCGAGCTGCCGTAGTCGACGTCCGGTCCGTCGGACTCTGGACAGTTGGCGCGAGCGATCGGGTTGTCGGACGAGCAACCGAGATTGAACGCGTCGCCCTCGGTCGTCTGGGTGACCCATCGCACCTCACCGGTGTCCATGGCCAGGGCTACGATCGCATCGCTCTCCGGCGCTGGTGGATCGGAATAGGCGTCGCCGGTCGCTACGTAGAGCAGGCCGCGATCCGGATCGAGAGTGGGCGCAGACCAGATCGCGGCGCCGGAGGGGCCGTAGTTCTGGGCGCCGAGGGCATTGGTGACCGTCGGCTGAGGTTCCTGCTCCACGACGTAGGTCTTCCACCGGCGTTCGCCGTTTGCCGCGTCTAGGGCGACCACGCTTCCGCGGAAGGTGCAGCACTCGTAGCGCGGATCCGCAGCCGAGACCTCCTCTAGTGAGGACACCGGAACGTAGAGCGTGCCGTCGTGCAGGGTGGGCGCGCCCGTGAGCACAGCGGCAGGGTGATCCTCTATCCTCGCCGACCAGCGCAACTCACCAGTGGCCACGTCTACCGCATGGGTCGAGGCCAGCGAATCGCCGAAGTAGGCGGTGAAGCCGCCCTCTGCGTGCGGACCCACTGAAATGGCGGTACGCACCCCACCGGGCGCCTCGTGGGTCCAGTAGACGCACCCGGTGTCGGCATCGAGCGCATAGACCAACCCGGTGCGAGTGCCCACCAACACCTGGCCATCGATGATCGTGGGCTGGCTGCCGGCGGCCGACACGTTGGGGAAGCCGAAGGCCCATTTAAGTGTCAGATGTTCGACGTCACTAGCAGTCAGGCCGGCGGCGTCGGTGGTCTGGAAGCGACGGTTCTCGAGGCCCGCGCCCCATCCATTCCAGGTCGCTCGAGAGAGATCCAGCCGTGGCGGTTCGTCGACGCAGTAGGCGGATGCGGGAAAATCTGGCGTCGCATCGGTCAAGGTGCCGGGCGGGTCGCCAGCCAAGAACTCGGCCACCGCCCGGCGTTCTACTGCCGTCAGCAGTGCGCCGAACTGCCGCATGACCCCGTTCGTGATGGCCAGGGCGATGTCGCTTGCCTCTCGCTCGGCCAGTGCGTCGCGCGTCGGCATCCGCGGCAGCGTATCGCTATGGCACCGCTCGCAGTGGGCGGCATAGACGTCCGCGCCGTCGGGGGCTGGTTGCGCCCAGGCCGATGTGCCAGAGAGTAAGAGCCAGAAGCCAAGGAACAGGCACGCGGCGTTTCGCATCGATATACCTCGCTCGCAGTTCGGTCTACACTGGTGTTCTAGGAGTGTGCTCATGAGGAACGGCATTTTTTCACGGATCTACGCCCGCCGCCCCGTGATTGTTCACCGGCTTTGTGCGCTGGCTATGATTGTTATCGGGAGCCTCTCGGTGGCCAGTTCGGCGAGTGCTCAGGACGCGGACCGTGAACACGAGGCGTCGGCGCGGGCGGCGCTCGAGGAGTACTTCCGGGCGTGGAACGCCGGCGACAACGATGCCGTTGCCGCCGTCAGCAACTTCCCGCGGCTCAGCTTGGGCCAGAACGGCCAGGTCGTGGTGCGAGAGACGCCCGAAGACATCATCACCGACTTCGAGGCGCTGCGACAGACAGGCTGGGATCACTCGACCCTCGACCTCGCCGAAGCGGTGCAGGTAGCAGCCGATAAGGTGCATTTTCGCATCGTCTTCAGTCGGCACACCGCCGGTGGCAGTCCCTATTCGACGGTGCCAGCCCTCTACGTCGTGACGAACCAGAACGGGCACTGGGGACTGCAACTCCAGTCGATCCTGCCCGCGACGTTCACCCGGTAGACGGGTCTATTGAGTCGGCATTTAGCCACTGCGCCCGGTCGGTAGCTCCCTGGCGACCATGACCTCGGTGGCCTTGACCAGCGCGGTAGCTTCATCGCCGCGCTTGAGGCCCAGTTCGTCGAGGGCATCACGGGTGATGACCGCAGTTAGGGTTTGGTCGCCGATGCGCAGGCGCACCTGCGCCACGAGCCCTTCGCGTCGCACTTCGTCCACCACCCCGCGCAATCGATTCCTGCCGCTGACCAGCATCATGACGCCGCCCGGTCGCTCACGCCGCGCGCGTCGTCTGGTCGGACGCCCCGATTTGGCCTGCAGCCGCTCTACTTCGGACTCGGTGATCCGGTGATGTCCGCCCTCGGTCAGGGTGGTGCGGACACTGCCGCTGTAGATCCATTGCTTTAGTGTCGAGTAGCCGACGCCAAGCCGGTCCGCGGCCTGGCGAACGGTCAGGCGAGCCATTAATCCTCACCTCGAAGACGGGAGTGTAGGGAAGTCTGCATAGGTCTTTAATCAACTAAAATCATTTGGATAATCGATTGTAATCATACTAAATTGATCTTTTGATGAGGTTTAAATGGCTCGCCGCCATCGTAGGCTTGACCCTGAGCGGGTGCCAGGGAGTGGACGAGGCGGACGTCGGAGCCGAGAGGGCCCTCGTGGTGTCCGTAGCCGCTAGTCTAACGTCGGTCATGGAGCCGCTCACGGCCTCCTACCGCCGGTCGGGAGGAGCGCTGGTCGAGCTCAACTTCGCCGCATCCAGTGTCCTGGCTGCTCAGATCGTCAATGGTGCGCCGGTGGACCTGTTCATTAGCGCTGACCGATTCCAGATGGAGCGGGTTGTCGCTGCCGGTCGGGTTGCCGATCCAGGTCCGGTCGATCTGTTGTCGAACCGGCTGGCATTCGTCGCACCGGCCGGGAGCACGCTGGCGGTCGCCGCTCCGGCAGACCTCCTTGAGGTCGCCGCGGCGCGGATCGCCATCGCCGATCCGTCCGCCGTGCCGGCGGGCGTGTATGCGCGCGCCTATCTCAAGACGGAGGGGCTGTGGAACCTCCTCGCACCCCGACTCTTTCCCACCCAGAATGTTCGGGCCGCGCTGGCTACGGTCGAGGCTGGCGACGCCGACGTCGGCATCGTGTATGACACCGATGCCCGATCGACCTCGCGGGTGACCACGCTTTTCGTGGTCCCTGCGTCTAGAGGGCCCCAGATCACCTATCCGGCAGCGGTGCTGACCGACTCGGCGATGGGCGCTGACGCACGTCGTTTCCTGGACTATTTGTCCGGCGAGGCCGGCCGTCTGGTATTCGAGGCGGCCGGGTTTGGCCTGGCGGAGCGTCACTGAGATGTCCGGGGATCTGTTCCTGATCTCGGCTCGCACGGTCGGCCTTGCAGCGCTGGCCACCGCCCTCATGCTGCCCCCTGGGATCGCGTTGGCCTGGCTGCTGGCGCGACGGCGATTCCCTGGGCAGGCCCTGGTTGAGACCCTCGTTTCGCTGCCACTGGTGCTGCCTCCGGTGGCCACCGGTCTGGTGCTGCTGCAGTTGCTGGGTCGACGTGGGCCGCTCGGGTCGCTGCTTTCCGACTTTGGCGTGGAGGTGCTGTTCACCTGGAAGGCGGTGGTGGTCTCGATGGCCGTGATGGGGCTGCCGCTCTTGGTCCGGTCGGCCCGAGCCGGCTTCGAGCAGATCGACCGTCGCTATGAGCAGATCGCCGCCACGCTGGGCGCCCCGCCCCTCCGGGTGTTCTTGAGCGTGAGCCTGCCACTTTGCCGACGGGGCGTGCTCGCCGGCGCACTGCTTGGCTTCTCCCGCGCGCTGGGTGAGTTCGGCGCCACCATTCTGGTGGCCGGTTCGCTCCCGAGTACCAGAACGATCGCGGTTGGCATCTACAACGCAACCGTCATCGGCGATGACGCGACTGCGTTCAGTCTACTGTTGGTATCGGCCGGACTGGCCTTCGGCGCCTTGTTTCTTTCCAATCGCTTCGCCACCCAGAGCACCCCCGTCGGACCTTCTTGAAGGACGGTTCACTGATGTCGTCGACCATCACGCTCGACTTCGTCCTGCGCCAGGGTGCCTTTTCGCTCGAAGTGCGAGAGCGGTTGGAGGCAAGGGTGGTGGCGCTGTTCGGGCCGTCGGGGGCCGGCAAGACGACCGTGCTGGAGTCGATTGCCGGGCTGCGGCGGCCCGACGAAGGCGTGATTGAGATCGGCTCTGATCGACTGGTCGATACCTCGATCGGGCTGGCGCTGCCGCCGCACCAGCGGAGGGTCGGCTACGTCCCGCAGGATCTCGCCCTGTTTCCGCATTTGGACGTGCGTCGCAACATCCTTTTTTCCGCCGTCGACGGGGCTGGTCCAGACTTCGACGCCGTCGTGGCGCTGCTGGAGATCGGCGAGATGCTCGTGCGAGAGGTGGGTGAGCTGTCTGGCGGCGAGCGCCAGCGGGTGGCGTTGGCCCGGGCGCTAGTGGCTGCCCCCGCGCTGCTTCTGTTGGACGAGCCGCTGGCCGCGCTCGATCGGCCCCTGCGCGAGCGGGTGTTACCGTATCTGATCCGGATCCGAGATGAGTTCTCGATCCCGATGATCTACGTGTCGCACGACCCCGCTGAGGTGAACGCCATCGCCGACTGGGTCCTGGTACTCGACCAAGGGCGTGTCGTGCGCCGTGGCCCCACTGCCTGACGAAGCACGACTACACGATTGCCCGAACCATCAGGTAGAGCAATGAGGGTGCCAGCAGGCATCCCATGCCGGTGTAGAAGGTCGCGGTCATGGCGCCATATGGGACGAGCTTGGGATCGGTGGCAGCCAGGCCGCCAGCGACGCCACTCGTAGTGCCCATCAGACCGCCGTAGATCAACGCCGAGTGCGGGTTATTGAGCCCGATTCGGCCGGCGACGAAGGGGGTGCCGATCATGACCAGCACCGACTTGGTTAGCCCGGCTGCGACGCTCAGTGCGATCACGTCGCTGCCCGCGCCCAGCGCGGTGCCGGTCACCGGTCCTACGATGTAGGTGGCCGCGCCAGCACCAATCGTCGTCAGTTCGATCGCGTCGGTGTAGCCGAAGGCTAGGGCGACGATCACGCCAATTACGAACGACAGCGCCACGCCAATCACGATCGAGAACGCGCCGATAACACCAGCGCTCTTCAGCGCTCGGATATCGGCGCCGAAGGCGGTGGCCACGATGGCGAAGTCGCGGAACATGGCTCCGCCCATCAGACCCACGCCAGCCAGCAGCGGGAAGTCTGAGAGACCGCGGCTGCCGCCGGTAGCGACACCGCCGTACCAGGCGAGGACCAGACCCAGGGCGATGGCGATCGCCGAGCCATGCACCTTCCCCCGGGTTAGCTTGCCGGAGACCCAATAGGACACCCAGACCAGACCGCCGACGAACATGAAGGCGGTGATTAGCCCGTTCGTTTCCAGGACACGCTGCAGGGTCTCAAGAATCATCGCGAGGCTCCCGCCCGAAGTGCGCCAGTACCGGAATCATGGCAAAGCTGGCGGCCACCGCCGCCACGCCGGCGACAATCGCCATCCACCCGCCGGAAAGCGCCTCGGCGACGTTCTGGCGGGCCGCCATAGCCACGACGATCGGGATATACATGGCGCTCCAGAACCCCAACCCTTTCTCAGTGATCGGGCTGAGCGCCGCTTCTTTTCCGCCCAGGTTCGACAGCAACAGCAGGAGCAGCATGGCGATGCCGACCCCGCCGACGTTGGCTTCGACCTGCATCACTTGGCCCAGCAGGTCCCCGACCAGGACTCCGACCAGCATGCAGAACGACAACAGCGCGACCCCGTAAATGACCACGTCCTCTCCTCTCTCGTGACGGCCAGAGACGTTATCCGATCTGCCTCGGTCCGACAACGCTCCCCCCGACCGCTATACTCCTGCCCGATGGATGCCGCTACTCTGTCGCTGGGCGCCCTTCTGGTAGCCATCGTGGTCAGCTGCACCGTGCGGCTGCACGTTGGCTTCCTGGCGATTGCGCTTGCCTGGCTCGTCGGAGTCTACCTCGACGACATGACGGCCCGGGAAGTCATGTCCGGGTTCCCGACCCGGCTCTTCATGACCCTCGCCGGTGTCACCCTGCTTTTCTCTCAGGCCCAGGCGAACGGCACCCTTGATCTGGTGGCGCACCGAGCTGTCCGGTTGTGCGGGGGCAACGTCGGCGTGATGCCGGTCATGTTCTACGTGCTCTCGTTCGTGCTGTCGTCGATCGGGCCCGGGAGCATCGCCTCAACCGCGCTGATGGCGCCGATGGGGATGGCCGTCGCGGGGCAGGTGGGGATTCCCGCCTTCTGGATGGCCATCATGATCGGCCACGGCGGCAACGCCGCGGCGCTCTCGCCGTTCGCCCCGGCCGGCATCATCGTCAACGGCGTGATGGACGACATCGGTCTTCCGGGGCATGAGCTGGCGACCTACCTGCACAACGGCCTTGCTCACACCGTGGTGGTCTTCGGTGCTTACTTCGCGTTCGGCGGGCTGCGGCTGCTTGGGCGGCGGCACGAGGGCGAGCTGCAGGTGCCGAGCTTGGAGGGGACCGATGGGCCGACCGCGTTCGATCGCCGCCATTGGCTGACCATCGGCGTGATCGGCGCCTTGCTGTCGAGCGTCGTGCTCTTCGACGTCGACGTTGGTCTCGGCGCGTTCGCCTGCGCGATCCTGCTCTCGGTGCTGAAGGCGGGCGACGAGACCGAAGCAGTGTCGCTGATGCCGTGGCGCGTCATCATGATGGTTTGCGGGATGACCGTGCTGATCTCGGTTCTCGAAGAGACCGGCGGGTTGGCGCTCTTCACGCGTCTACTGGCCGACATCTCCACCCCGAACTCGGTCACCGCAGTCATGGCCTTCACGACCGGCTTCATCTCGATCTACAGCAGTACGTCCGGCGTGGTCCTGCCCGCTTTCCTCCCCACCGTGCCGGACCTGGCGCAGCAGCTGGGCGGGGTTGAGCCGCTGGCAATCGCGTCGGCGATGAACATAGGTGCCCACATGGTCGACGTGTCGGCGCTCTCGACGCTTGGCGCGCTGTGCATAGCGGCTGCCCCCAAGCACGAAGACAGCCGCGCCCTCTTCAACAAGCTCATGGCCTGGGGTTTGTCGATGGCCGTCGTTGGCAGCGTCATGTGCTGGCTGCTGTTCAGCGTTTTCCGGGTTGGCCTAGGCTAGCGGTCCGTATAGCCGACGCTCTCAGACGTCGACAAGAGTATGGAGAAAAACGGCAAGCTCTGGATCAACGTCTAGACCATTGAGCGTGTCGAGTAGCCCCCCATCCGATGTTCGTCTACCTTGCGCACCACGGTCAGGCAGTGGGGCCGGAGGTTGATACCCAACGGCCTCTCTCCACCCTCGGTCGAGGGCAGGTCGATGCGCTGGCTGCTCTGGCGGCCGGCCGGGCAGTCCGCCCTGACGTTATCTGGCACAGCGGAAAGTTGCGCGCCAGACAGACCGCCGAGGCGTACTGGCGCGCGTGTCACCCCCTGGCCGAGTTCTCGGCGAGTCGCTGGATGCAGCCGGATGACCCGCCCCGTCTCGCGGACCTGTTGGCGGTCGAGGATCGCGATGTCTTGCTGGCGGGGCACATGCCGCATGTGGAGCGGTTGCGGCGTGCGCTGCTAGGCGCCTCAGGTGAACTTGCCCCGTTTCCCCCTCACGGCCTTGTCGCCATCGAACGTGTCGACCAGGGATGGGCTGAACGATGGCTGCTGGCGCCTCCCGAAGGTGGCTGAGCGGGCGGATTACCCCCCGGCCCGCAGCCGACCGAGCTCACGCTTTAGGACGTTCCACGCGAGTGTCACGTGTGCCTCGGTCGTACGGATGTGGCCCACGGCGAGCCGCAGCGTATAACGGCCCTTGATTGTTGTGTGCGATAGGAACACCTCGCCGGAGCGGTTGACGGCATCGAGCAACTCGGCGTTGAGCCGGTCGACCGCCTCGTCGTCTTCGTCGGGGTCGGGGACGATCCGGAAGCAAACCACCGAGAATGGGATCGGAGCGAGGCGCTCGAACTGGGACGATTCATCGACCCATGACCCGAAGAGCCGCGCCAGTCGGATGTGGTCGGCCAGCCGGCCCCGCAGACCGTTCGCCCCGAAGTGCCGAAGCACCATCCACAGCTTCAGGGCCCTGAAGCGCCGTCCCAGCTGGACCCCGGTGTCCATCAGATTGCGGACCGACCCCGCCTCACGGTTCTCTAGGTAGTCCGGCGTCAAGCTGAACGCTGTGCGGAGCACGTCCATCTTCCGGCAATAGAGCACGCTCAGGTCGAACGGTGTGAAGAGCCACTTGTGCGGATTGACTACGAGCGACGAGGCCTGGTCGCACCCGGCGAGAGTATCCTCGAAGCCTGGTACCATCGCGGCGGCGCCGGCGTAGGCGGCGTCGACGTGCAGCCAGAGATCCTCACGCTCGCACAGCTCGACGACGGCCGGCACCGGGTCTACGCTGGTCATCGCCGTGGTGCCGACGGTCGCCACCACCGCCATAGGCGTCATGCCGCTGGCACGGTCTTCGGTGATGGCGGCCTGGAGTGCGTCCGTACGCATGCGGTGGTGCTCGTCGGTATCCACTCGTCTCAGGTTGTCGTGGCCCAGCCCCAGCATGATCAGCGCTTTGTCGACCGACGAGTGCGCATGCTGGGAGCAATACACTCGCAGGGGGCCGAGGTTCGGACGACCGGCCAACCCCTTGCCCCGGCTGTCTGGCACGACGTGTTGACGGGCGGCGGCCAGTGCATGCAGGGTCGAGACCGACGCCGTGTCGTAGATCACGCCCTCGACCGGAGCCAGTCCCAGAAGCTGGCGGAGCCAGTCGAGCATGACCTCCTCGAGCTCGGTCAGTGCCGGCGACGTGCGCCAGAGCATCCCCTGGGCATTGAGGGCCGCACTCAGGAAGTCGGCGAGGACACCGGGACCGCTTCCGCTGATGGCGAAGTAGGCAAAGAAGCCGGGGTGATTCCAGTGGGTGACGCCAGGCAGGATGATCCGATCCACATCCTCAAGAATCTGAGCGAAACCTTCACCGGAGTCTGGCGCCGCCGACGGTAACGCGCGACGGATGTCACCGGGACGGCTGCGCGACAGCACGGGGTGCCGATCGGAATGTTCCAGATAGTCAGCGATCCACTCGACCAGCCGGTGTCCGGTCTCCCGGAAAGCGGCCGGGTCCATCTCTCCGAGCGGTGGCGCCCCGTGTCCGATCTTCGGCGAGTCGTCGTCGCTCATCGCTCAGCTTGGTGGTCGGGGCCGAAAATTGTAGCATCTGGACTCGCACGAGGGCGGTCCGGAGTAACAAGGGTGAGCGAGCCCTCGGAAGGAGGCACAGTGGCGGATGTAGTGCATACGAGCCGGCTCCGGCTCGAACGGATAGCGGGCCCGCTCAGGCACGCCTACCTGGACGGCTTCGACGAGCCGATCCGGTTCGGAGTGCATGGCGGAATTAAGGAGTTCTACGGCGTCGAGCCCGATGAGGATGTGCCGGCCACGCTCGATCACATGGTCGGTGCCGTCGGCGGTTGACTGCTAGGCACCCTTGCCCGCGCACTGGAAGTGCGCAAGATACCGGCGCCTCGCGAGAACCTGCAAGCCACCGTCGAAGGGGACATCGAAGCTATCGACGGGGTGCTTCGGATCACCCGCATTCGAGTCCGTTACCAGATCACGATTCCCGCCGGCACCCGGGAGCGCGCCGAGCGTGCGGTGGCGACACACGCCACGAAGTGTCCGGCGGCCAACAGCGTGGCCGGTTGTATCGAGCTGGATATTTCGGCCGAGTACGCCGAGGAAAGCTAGGTGGAGGGGGCCTGCGCCTAAGAGATGCGGTGGCGGGCGTCCCAGTAGATCAGCGACAGTCCCAGCCCGAAGTTGAGGAGTAGCGTCGTCACCTGGGCGCAAAGCCTGTCAAACTGAGAGGCAGAGATGCTGCTGTCGGCCCAGGAGGCGAGATTGCCTTCGAGGTCGGCCTGTAGCCCGGCCAACTGGCTCGCGATGTCGAACCCGGTATAGAGGCTCACGACCAACATGAAGGCCACCGTGCCGGTCCTTACCGCCAGAGCCGGTACTTCGGATTTCTAGCGCCCAGCGCGCCCAGGCATCCTGGGAAGATTACGGCCGATCCATACTCGAAGTAGCGGAGTCGGTACAGCATCTCGTCGATGACGTCGTCCGCTTCGAGCCGCCCCGTCGTGTCGCGACAGCTCTCTGGGACGCCGACGGTGCTGGCGTGGCGAACGCTCCGAGCGCCGCCATGTTGCCGACTCAGAAGACGAGCGCGATCAGATACAAGCACCGGAGGGCCACCATCCGGCCATCATAAGCGTCGACATGAACCCATCCGCGTCAGTGGTCTCCTGGCTCGCCTGGGGAGACGCCCCGTTTACTCGCGCGCGCGCCGAGCAGAAGCCGGTGCTACTCTTCCTCGGCCCGGCGTGGTCGTATGCCACGCGGCGGGTACTCAGCGAGGCCTACGCGGACTGGCAGGTGGTCGGCCGTATCGCTGAGCGGTTCGTCCCCGTGCGAGTCGACGTGGATCGCCGGCCGGACCTCGGCGAACGCTACACGATCGGGGGCTGGCCGACGACCGCATTTCTGAGCCCTGGGGGCGACCTGCTCGGTGGAGGCATTTACGTCGAGGCGGCGCCGTTGGCCGGCGTCCTCGAGCAGGTCTCCGAAGCTTACGCTAATCGACGCGACGACTTCGATCGACCGCTCACGGCCGCCGGGTCCGCACCGACGAGCCCGGTCGTCGGGCCATCCGGCGGGGCATTCGAGTGGTTGGAGTCGACGCTGGTGTCTACTTGTGACCGTGACTGGGGAGGGTTCGGGGATCCACCCAAGCGGTTTCACGTCGACGCGCTGGAAGCGGTGCTTCTCGGCCGTGAGGCAGGTGCGAGCGAGGCAGCCGGGCTGGTCGACCGGACGCTGGACCTGGTGGTCGACGGAGAGCTCTGGGATCGGGTCGAGGGCGGCTATTTCCGCTGTAGCCAGTATCGCGACTGGACGGTGCCCCATGTCGAGAAACTGCTCGGCCTTAACGCGCGGCTGCTCACACTGCTACTGACCGCGGCCGAGCGTTTCGACCGCACGGACTGCGGCGAGCGCGCGGCCGATCTCGTCCGGTTTGTGCACCAGACCTTCGCCGACTCACAAGGGGGCTTCTTCTCAAGCCAGCTGGCCGATCCTGCCTACTCTGGCCTCGACAGCCTCGAGCTCCGCCGAGAGCGGGCGGCTCCGGCCATTGACCGTACCGTCCAGACGGACTCGTCGGCGGCGATGGCGTCGGCATACGTCCACGGGGCGCGCGTGCTGCAGGACGATTCGCTGCTTGAGTTCGCTGCTACCGCGATTGATCAGGTTGTCATGGAGACCTATGAGCGTGGCGCCGGGGTGGGGCACGTATCAGCACCGGTCCCGTCCGTGCGCGGGCTGCTGACCGACCAGGTTTCGGCCAGCGAGGCGTCACTCGATCTGTTCGAGGCGAGTGGCCAGGAGGCCTACCTGGACATGCCGCGGGAACTGATGGCGTACTGCGAGCACACTATGTGGAGCCCTGAGGGGTTCTGCGATCGGGCCAGGAACGGCCTGGTGGACGAAGATGCACCGTTCGGGTTGCTGCGCGAACCGCACCACCCCCTGGTCCTCAATTGTCGGGCCGCCGTCGTGCTGATGCGGCTGGCCGGTCTGACAGGCGAATCACACTATGCCGACGATGCCCGCCGGACGCTGGCGTCGCAATCAGGCCGGTATCGAGCGCAGGGACTCGACGGCGCCGCATATCCGCTGGCCGAACTCAAGATCGACCGCGCGAGCCGACCTGAGCCCAGCTGAGAGTCCACGCTCTCGGCCGGTGGTGAGCGAGCAGGGCGTCTGCTACACTGCGCGCCACGACCAACCATAGCGTCACGAAGCCCCTTCCATGAGCAGCGCGTTCCCGATCGACATCGCCGAGTTCACTCCGCTTCCGCTCGATCCTGGGCAGCCTCTTCGCGCCGAGGACCGGAAGACCCTGGAGACCAATATCGCCCTGTGCCGGGACATCATAGTGTTCTTCACCTCGCTGGCCGAGGTGAAGGGGGTCGGCGGGCACTCGGGTGGAGCCTACGACACCGTGCCAGAAGTCATGATCGCGCACGGGTTCATGCTGCACGGGCGGGGCAAGAGGGGGCGGCGGATTGTGCCCGTCTTCTTTGATGAGGCCGGCCATCGTGTGGCCACGCAATACCTGATGGCTGCGCTCGGCGGCGACCTAGCTCCGGAGCGGCTGCTGCACTATCGCGAGTTCGAGGAGCGTCTGCCCGGACATCCTGAGCGTGGGCTCACCCCAGGCGTCCAGTTCTCCTCCGGTCGACTGGGACACCTGTGGCCCTTCGTCAATGGCGTGGCCATGGCGGAACCGGAGGCGGTCGTCCTTCTGCTCGGGTCTGACGGGTCGCAGATGGAAGGCAACGACGCCGAAGCGGCCCGATTGGCCGTCGCACAGCAACTCAACGTTAAGCTGTTGATCGACGACAACGACGTCACCATCAGTGGTCGCCCGTCGGAGTACCTGCCCGGTTTCGACGTCGGCCGTACCCTCGAGGGGCACGGTCTTCCAGTTGAGGTCGTCGACGGGGAAGATCTTGAACAGCTGTATCAGCAGATGGCGACTGCCGTCCTGGATGACGGTCCTCGAGCGGTTGTCTGCAAGCGGCCGATGTGTGTCGGCATTGAGGGCCTGGAAGGCGAGGCCAAGGGCCATGGGCCGATTCCCCCCGCGATCGCGTCTGCCTATCTCTCCGTTCGGGGGCGCGCCGAGGCGGCGGCGATGCTGGGCGCGGCCTCCAAGTTGCCCGGGGGGCCGATCGTGCGCGGGTCGTCCGGCAAGGGAAAGAACCGGGAGATGTTCGGTCAGGTGCTCAACGAGATCCTGACCGAGATGAGTCCGGAGGCGCGGGCGACCTCGGTCCGGGTGTTCGACAGCGACCTGGAGGGGTCGTGCGGCCTGCACCACGTGCGGAAAGTGCATCCCGAGGTGTTCGTGGCCGGTGGGGTGATGGAGCGCGGCAACTTCTCGGCGGCCGCTGGGTTCGGCTGGCAACCGGGACGTCAGGGGGTGTTTGCGACCTTCTCGGCGTTCCTGGAGATGATCCTGTCTGAGTTGACCATGGCGCGGCTCAATCAGGCGAACGTACTCGCGCACTTCTCGCATTCGGGCTGTGACGACATGGCCGATAACACCTGCCACTTCGGCCTCAATAATCTCTTTGCCGATGGGGGTTTGTCGAACCAGGGCGCGGATACGACGCGTCTCTACTTTCCGGCCGACCAGCACCAGTTCTCGGCTTGTCTCCGACGTGTCTTCCCGGATCCGGGTTGCCGCTTCGTCTTCTCGACGCGTTCGGCCGTGCCGGACATCCTGACGGACTCGGGTGAGCTCTTCTTCGGCGACGGGTACGAGTTCATCCCGGGTCGGGACGACCTTATCCGTGACGGCGCCGACGGCGTCGTCGTGTCGTTCGGCGAGACCCTGCATAGGGCGCTCGATGCCGTCCTGACACTGAAGGACGAGGGACTCGACGTCGGGCTGGTCAACAAGGCTACGCTCAATGTCGACGATGAGAAGATGCTCACCCACCTTGCCTCGGCGCCGTTCGTGCTTGTCGCGGAGGCACTCAATGCGCGCACCGGGGTCGGGAGTCGCTTCGGTTCCTCGCTGCTACGCCAGGGATTCCGCGGCGCCTACGATCACATCGGCATCCACCTGGAAGGCAGTGGCGGCCTCTGGCAGCAGATGGGCTATCAGGGGCTTGATTCGGCTGGAATCGCCGCTTCCGTCCGGCGGCTCCGCGGCTAGAATATCCGCATCACTAATCGCCATTCAGAAGGGCTTCCTCATGCCGTTGCAGTCGATCGGCCGGCGTTCGTTAACCACCATTGCCGCCGCGGCCGTCCTGCTAGGCCCCAGTGTGCTTCTTTCGGGCCAGGAGTCGGAGCCGATTCAGGGCCATGGCTATTCGCGGCCAGCGCGGAGTTCGCACGGCAGTCGCTCTGAGGTCATCGCACCCCACGGGATGGTCGCCGCCAGCCATCCGCTGGCGGCGCAGGTGGGCATCGACATCCTCAAGGCTGGTGGTAACGCTGTCGACGCGGCAGTGGCCGTTAATGCGGTCTTGGGTCTGGTCGAACCGCACATGAATGGGGTGGGCGGCGATCTGTTCGCCATCCTTTGGGATGCCGAGTCGGAACAGCTGCATGGGCTGAACGCCACGGGCCGTGCTCCCTACGAGATCAGTCGACAGGTCTTCGAGCGTCAGAACCTCGAGCGCGTGCCTGGTACCGGCCCCCTGACCTGGACTGTGCCCGGGGCGGTCGATGGGTGGGACCAGCTGCTGAAACGGTTCGGCACGATGAGTTTCGGCGAGGTGCTGGCTCCGGCGATCGCCTATGGTCGGGATGGCTTCCCGGTAAGCGAGATCATTCAGGGGCAGTGGGCGGCGTCAGAGGCGACCCTGGCCGAATGGCCGACCTCGGCCGCGACTTATTTGCCCAATGGCCGTCCGCCGGAGGTGGGGGAAGTCTTCAAGAACCCGGGCCTCGTCCGTACCTACGAGGCGATTGCTCAGGGAGGACGGGACGCCTTTTACCAGGGGGAGGTCGCTCGCAAGATCGTGGCTTTCAGCGAGTCCAATGGTGGGTTCTTCACCATGCGCGACTTCGAGGACCACGACTCGATGTGGGTGGAGCCGGTTACTAGCAGTTACCGAGGCTACGACATCTGGGAGATCCCGCCCAACAGCTCGGGCATCGTGGCCCTGATGATGTTGAACATTCTTGAGGGTTACGACACAGCCTCGCTCGGTCACAACTCCGCCGCTTTGATCCACCGGATCATCGAAGCCAAGAAGCTCGCCTTTGCCGACCGCGATCGGTACGTCGCGGATCCGAACGCCAACTTGCTTCCTGTGGCCGAGTTGATCTCGAAGCGGTACGCTGAGCGTCGCCGGGCGCTCATCGACCCGAACCGAGCCTCGACCATGGTCAACGCTGGTGATCCGACCGAGACGGTGTATCTCACGGTCGTGGACAAGGACCGTAACGCCATCTCGCTGATCGAGAGCATCTTCGGGAGCTTTGGTTCGAAGGTCGTGCCGGCCGACCTCGGATTCGCGCTGCAGAATCGCGGCTCCGGGTTCTCACTGGAGCCAGGCCACTACAACGAGATTCAGCCCCACAAGCGGTCGCTTCACACCAACATGCCCGGTTTTGTCACTAAGGATGGGAAGCCCTTCATGGCCTTCGGGGTCATGGGAGGAAACATGCAGCCCCAGGGACATACCCAGGTGTTGTCGAACATCATCGATTTCGGCATGAACCTGCAGGAGGCCGGGGACGCCGCTCGTGTCCGACACGGCGGTGGCGTGTTCGTCGAGCCCGGCGTGACCGATGAGGTGATCGCCGAACTCGAGCGGCTGGGCCACGACGTTCGCCGCGCCGGTGGTGGTGGCATGGGCGGCTACCAGGCAATCATGATCCACCCCGAGACTGGCATGCTGCACGGTGGTACGGATCCGCGAAAAGACGGCTCGGTGATTGGGTACTAACGGCGCGCCTGCCAGCTTGTGCGTCCGGCGGGTGAGCTGGCCGTCCCGGTCAGGCGGTCCTCCTCGGCCTCCAACTTGTAGGTTATGTCGCCGGCGGTGAAGATCAGCTTCGTGCCCAGTAGGCGCCCGTCTACCTCGAGTTCTCCCTCGGCGCCCCGTAGTCGGCCCGTGACCATCTGATAGTCCTGCTCCAGCGCCAGTTCGCTGTCAGCCGTGTGCCAGAGACCGGCCACCTTGGCGGGGACGGTCCACAGGTGCGCTGTGCACCAACTCGGGCAAGGGTCCAGCACAACCGTTCGATCGGGTACCCAGCCAGGCGCGTCGAGGTCGCCCTCGGTGCCGCTCAGGTCCCACGTGTTCGACACGATCCTCGTGCCTGGAGTTAGGTCGAACAGCACCGGCCGTAGTCGCAGGTTCAGGTCGGGCAGCAGGAACATCGTGATGACGGTGGCCGGTGAAAGGTCGAAGTCGAAGAGGTCGCCGGTCACGAACGTTGCGAGGTTGTCGACCCCGGCTCCGGCGGCGCGACGCCGGGAGTACTCGACGAGGTTCGACTCGTACTCCACCCCGATGGCCTTGGCTCCTAGGCGCGCGGCCGCGAGGACCGTCTTCCCGTCGCCGGAGCCGAGGTCGACCACGACGTCGACTCCGGTTACATCCGCCATTTCCAACATGGTGTCGACGAGGACGTCCGGCGTTGGCACCCATTCGACGTCCTTGCCGGCCTGTCCGAAGGGAGGGGCTGGTTGTGCGCCCGCTGTTCCCGCGGCGACGAGCCACGCGAACCAGAGGACCGGCAGCACTCGACCAGCCGAGGGGCGTCGGGGCGGCATTAGCGCACTTCGGGGCCGCCGCGCCGGTCGTCTGGAACGAATTGGTCACGCGCCGGCATCAGCACGGCAGGGAGGGTCTCGGCGTCCATGACGTCCGCCTCGCCGATGATCTCGTTCGCCGCGAGGATCCAGGCGACGAGACCGTAGACCTCGTGTGAGGTGAGGGTTCCCGGACGGTTCCGCGGCATGGCTCGGTTGATGTAGTCCCATAGGGTGGTGGCGTAGGGCCAGTAGCTGCCCACCGTCGGTCGACCTTGGCCGCGACCGACGACCGGTCCCGCCGTTCCGCCCTCGCCGGCCGCGCCGTGGCACACCGCGCAGGCTTGGGCCCACACCGGTGCGCCATCTGCCGCCCGCCCTTGACCGACGGGCAACCCAGCCCCGTCGGGGCCGACGTCGATGTCCAGCACCGCGATCTCCGCCTCGGTGGCTGGTCGGCCGAGTCCGAAGCGCTCCGGTTCGGCCGGCTGGGCTACGGCCTGAGCGGCGACGGCGATGAACCACCCCGTCGTCAGCCCAGCCGCCGCCGTGCGGGTGGCGTTCATGACCGCAGCCTTTCGACGCCGAACAGTACCCGGCCATCGTCGTCCACCGTCCAGGAAGTCACCGGATTCTGGTGGTAGCGTGTGCGTGGACCGCGGGCGGTGCGGAGCGCCTCCCATGGGGGCTGCACGTAGCCGGTTTCGTCGGTGGCGCGGCTCATGATCTCGGCCCTTCCTCCCTCCCAGTGCCACGGGTGGCGAAATCGCGCATGCGCTTTGGGCAGCACCGGAGCCTGGAGTTCGGCGTCGTCCCAATTCGCGCCGCCGTCGACGCTGACCTCGACCCGCGTGATCAGGCCGCGGCCACTCCAGGCCAGCCCCCGGATCTCGTGCCACCCCGGCTCGAGCGTCGTCGGATAGGCCGGTTCGGTGATGATCGACCGGGCATCCATCACGAAGCTGAACTGACGAATTTGTCCTTCCTCGCCTACCGGTTCGGAGTAGCGGGAGGTTTCCTCACGGGTCATGAAGGAGCGATCGGAGAGCTCGATCCGCCGCAGCCACTTGACGCTCGCGTTACCTTCCCAGCCCGGGAGCAGCAAGCGGGCCGGGTAGCCGTTCCCCGGCATGAGGGCATCGCCGTTCTGCGCGTACACGATCATCGCGTCGTCGTACGCCTTGTCTATTGGGACGCTCCGGGTCATCACCGCGGCGTCCTGTCCCTCGGCCAGGAACCAGGTCGCACCACGGTGCGCGCCCACCTCGTTCAGGACGGTCGACAGCATGACGCCAGTCCACTCGGTTTGGCTGGTGAGACCGCACACCATCTGAGGCAGGGTTTCCGCGCTGCCGCGTCTGAGGTTGCCCGAACACTCGAGAAAGCAGATCCGGGACACCGCAGGGAAGCGCTTCAGGTCGGCGAGCGTGAAGACGGTCGGTCGGTCGACCATGCCGTGGACGAGGAGCTCATAGCGATCCGGGTCGATCTCTGGCACTCCGCCATGGTGCCGCTCGAAGTGCAGATCGGCCGGCGTGATCGTGCCCTGCAGATCCTGCAGCGGTGTTCGCGAAGAGGTCGGACTCGGATCACGACGTGGCGTGACGAACGGCGACCGCTGATCGAGCTCGTTGGGGCCCCGGCCAGGGCGCCGGGTGGTCTCGACCGCCTGCTGCTGTGCTGCAAGCGGTGCTGCGGCGACGGCCCCTAGCGTGCCGGCGATCAGTTCGCGCCGACTGAGTCGTGACGTCGGAGGTGAGTTCTTGGACACGCTCGTATTATCCGTGTGTGCCGGAGTGGTTGGAACCGGTCTGCGCCGGATCGAGCGAACCGCCTCACACTGCGGATCAGGAGGGCAGGGAGCGGAGCGCGTCGATGATCTCGTCGGCCTCGGGAAACCGTTGTTCCTGTTGCTTCGAGAACACGAGGGCCCCATCGGCGGCCACGTCGAACTGGCCGCGGGCGCCGACCATCAGGTCGACGTCGACGCCGAGTACCTGCTGGATGGAGGCCGCCAGACTGGAGGCCTTGGGCAGGTAGTTTCAAACCTTGCAGTAGCTGATCGACACTTGCATGGCCGAATCGTACCGCAGCACCGAGAGACGCGCAAACGCGCTTGATCGTGGTCTGGTGCTGTGCGAGCCTCAGACGAGGCGGCAACGGAGCGATGCGATGGACACCCCAATTGGCGATATCAGAGGCGTACTGCTCGACCTCGACGGTACCGTGTACGACGATCGCGGTTTGATCGACGGCGCCGACCGCGCGGTGGCTCGCCTGCGGACGGCCGGATTGGCGCTCCGCTTTGCGACCAACACGTCACGGCATCCGCGAGGCGCGCTGGTCGAGTGGCTGCGGAGACTCGGCGTTGACGCCCGCGCCGACGAGGTCGTGACAGCACCCCGCGCGTCGGCGGCATGGCTCCGGAGCCGCGAGCTCTCGAGAATCTCCCTACACGTCGCGCCGGCCATCGTCGAAGAGTTCTCTGGTTTCGCTCTCGACGAGCACGAGCCGGAAGCGGTGGTGCTCGGTGATCTTGGCGACGAATGGACCGTCGACCGGCTCAATCGCGTGTTTCGACACGTCCTGGGCGGCGCGGTACTGCTCGCCATCCAGAAGAACAGATACTGGCGACGCGGCGGTGCGTTGTGTTTGGACGCCGGACCGTTCGTGGCGGCGCTGGAGTTCGCTACCGGGGTGACAGCCGAAGTGGCCGGCAAGCCGAGCGCCGCCTTCTTTGCCGCCGCGGCCGAGTCGATGGATGTTCCGCTTGAGCAGCTGGTGGTGGTGGGCGATGACCTCGGCGCCGACGTCAAGGGAGCCGAGGCGGCCGGCGCGCGAGGGGTGCTCGTCAAGACAGGGAAGTTCGAGCCATCCGATCTCAAGGCCGCATCAGAGACGTCGACAATGGTGGCGGCGTCGCTGGCCGAGCTCCCGCAAATGCTGGGGGTGTGACGCCGTGACGGATGCGGGCGCCGGTACCCACGAAGCGTTCGTGCGTCAGTGCATCGATCTGGCCGCCGAGGCGGCCGCCGCCGGCAACGAGCCGTTCGGGGCCTTGCTGGTGGTCGACGGCGTCATACGTCACACGGCACGCAACCAGGTCGTGACCCGGTCCGATCCGACCCGTCACGCTGAGTTGCTCCTCGTCAGCGAGGCCAGCCAGCGACTTGGGCGAGACGTGCTGAGCCGGGCCACGCTCTACACCAGCACCGAACCGTGTCTCATGTGCTGTGGTGCCATCTACTGGTCGCGGATACCGCAGGTTGTTTTCGGCTGTTCTACCACCGCGCTGGGCTCGGTCGCCGGCGGAAGTCTGGTGATCTCGTCGGGGCGACTTTTCGAGCACGGACGCCGCGCCGTGTCGGTAATCGGACCCGTTCTCGAAGACGAGGCGCTCGCCGTGCACCGGGCATATTGGTCACGTGAGATACCCTGAACCTGGAGGTACGCATGTGGTTCGGTGACAAGGAGCGGGTCGTATCTAGGGAGGAGGCGGTGTGCGGTCGGGACGAGCCGATGCCAGTGCCTGAGACTCACGAGGTGACCGGGGGGCGTTTGGTTTCGCCGTTTCCCGCGGGGCTGGAGCAGGCTGTCTTCGGCATGGGGTGTTTCTGGGGGGCCGAGCGCCTCTTCTGGCAGCGCGAGGGGGTGTATTCCACGGCGGTCGGCTATGCGGGTGGGCACACGCCGAATCCCACCTACCGGGAGGTGTGCTCTGGCCTGACCGGCCACACTGAGGTCGTTCTGGTGGTGTTCGATCCTGCCCGTGTTGCCTACGATGAGTTGCTTCGGGTCTTCTGGGAAGGCCACGATCCCACCCAGGGGATGCGGCAGGGCAACGACGTGGGGACACAGTATCGTTCGGCTATCTGCTGTGGGTCGCCGGCGCAGCGGGAGACCGCCGAGGCTTCGAGACGGATGTATGAGGACAGTCTTCGCGCGGCAGGCCACGGCCCGATTACGACCGAGATCGCCGACGCACCGCCCTTCTACTACGCCGAGGACTACCACCAGCAGTACCTCTCGAAGAACCCGAACGGGTACTGTGGCCTGGGCGGTACCGGCGTAGCTTGCCCGGTCGGGATTGAGGTCTGAGCGGTTGAGGTCGGTCTGTCCTCCAGCGCCGATGTTCTGCCCAGTCCGCCTGCGAGCTCAATACTGGTTGTGGGCCTACGCCGACGTCGTCGGCCGGACGGGGTCCGAGGTGCTTCGGCGCGCGGAGGTAGGATGGGCAGAGACGCGACCGCTACCAGTTCCATGACCGAATCCATAATGTCCGCGCAGGGTGATGGCCACGATCTGGTGGCCGCCAGCCCGAGAGAGATCGGTTTTCGTCGTCTGCTCGAGGCTACCAGCATCATCCAGTGGGAGGCTGACGCCCGGACCCGCGACTTTACCTATGTCGGGTCGCAAGCAGAGCGGCTGCTCGGGTTCCCGCTCGACGAGTGGTACCAGCCGGCGTTCTGGCTGACCCGGCTGCATCCGGACGATCGGGAGCGGGTGTTACGGTTCCGCGAGGAAGCGCTGGTCGAGCGGGAAGCGTACGAGTTGGAGTACCGGATGGTTGGCGCCCATGGTGAGGTGCTCTGGCTGCATGACGTCGTCGCCGTGGAGCGGATCGATGGCGAGCCCACGATCATCCGAGGCTTTCTCATCGACGTTACCGGGCGGAAACGGGCCGAGGACATCGCGCGGGCTAGCGAGGCTCGATTAGGCCAGCTGCTCGAGCAAGCCCCCGATGCCCTAATCGCGGTCCGGGCCGACGGAAGTATCGCGTTTGTGAACCTGCAGGCCGAGCGCCTCTTCGGCTACGAAGGCGTCGCCTTGGTGGGCCGGAGCTTCGACGAGCTGGTGCCGGGCTACGGAGAGCTCCACCGTCTCCTGGATGCCGACCGAGGGGTGGTAGTCGAAGAGTCCGTTCCGCCAGTCAACCCAGGACAGTTGAAGCCGGTCGAGGCGATTGGGGCGGGCGGGCGTCGGTTTCCAGCTGAGGCCGACCTTAATCCGTTGCAGACCGATGAAGGACTGGTGGTGGTCATCACGGTCCGCGACGTGTCGGCACGCCTTGCAGCCGACACCGCGCTCCGCGAGAGCGAAGAGCGGTTCAGGATTGCCGCCGCCCTGGGTGCCGATATCATCGCCGAGATCGACATCCGGAGTGGCGCCGTGTTCTGGTTCGGGCAGGTGGACGCGGCGCTCGGTTATGAGCGCGGGGAGTTCCCACGGACGATCGACGGCTGGGCCGGGCAGCTGCATCCCGAAGACCGAGAGCGTGTCGTCACCGATGTTCAGCGGCACGTGTACGAGCGGCGCGAGGGACTCTCGGCCGAGTTCCGTATTAAGGCGAAGGATTTGTCGTATCGGCACTGGACGGTCCGGGCCGCGCCACGGAGCGAGGATGGACGTCGACCGACGACTTTTATCGCAGTTTGCCAAGACATCACCACCGAGATGGTCGCGCGGACCGAGGCGCTGCAGCACCGCGATGCGCTGGCGCATGTGGCCAGGGTCAGCGCGCTCGGCGAGCTCACCGGCGCGCTGGCTCACGAGCTTAATCAACCGCTCGCAGCCATGTTGAGTAACGCTCAGGCGGCGTTGCGTATGCTCGACACGAGCAGCCTGGAGCCGTCGCTGCTGGCGGAGGTGCTCCGCGATATCGTGGCCGACGACCGTCGGGCCAGTGCCATCATCCAGCGGCTGCGCGCGTTGATGCACAACGACACGACGGCGCGTGAGCGCATCGACCTGGCCCAGGAGGTGCGGGAGGTGCGGGAGGTCGTGCGCGCCGCCCTGGTCGACCGGGGGGTGATGGTTGTCCCGGACTTTGACGCCGACCTCCCCGCCATCGTGGCCGACCGGATTCAAATTCAGCAGGTGGTGCTCAATCTCATAAACAACGCGATGCAGGCGATGGAAGGGCAGGACGACGCTCGCCTCGTCCTGGGGGTGCGAGGGCGTGAGGACGGCTGGCAAGTTGTGGCGGTTAGCGACTCCGGCCCCGGTATCCTGCCCAGCCGCCTGTGCACGCTGTTCGAACCGTTCGAGACCTCCCGCGCAGATGGTCTCGGGATGGGCCTGTCTATTTCCAGGACGATCGTCGAGGCGCACGGCGGCGAGATCGAAGCGGAGAATCTAAGAGGCGGCGGCGCGAGGGTGCAGTTTGCTCTGCCGCCGGGTCGGCTGGCGCCATGACCGACGAGGCGACCGTCTTCGTTGTCGACGACGATCCCTCGGTGCGACGTAGCGTCGTCCGGTTGTTGCAGACCGCCGGCTACCGAGTGGCGAGCTTCGATTCGGCCGAGGCGTTTCTGGAGGGAGAGCGGTTACCCGGACCAGCATGCCTCGTGTTGGATGTGCGAATGTCTGGGATGACTGGGTTGCAGCTGCAACGGTGTCTCCGCGTGTCTGGCCGGCCGATGGCGGTCGTGTTCATCACCGGGCACGGCGACGTGCCGATGAGCGTGGCGGCGATGAAGGGTGGCGCGGTCGATTTCCTGCTCAAGCCGTTCGATGACGAGGCGCTTTTGGGCGCCATCGACCGGGCTATCAGCCGTGACCGTAATTGGCTAAAGGAGCGGCAGGAGCTCGACGGGCTCAGGAGCCGCTACTACCGCCTGACTCCCCGCCAGCGGGAGGTCTTCAGTCTGGTGGTGACCGGACTCCTCAACAAGCAGGTGGCCGCGCAGCTTGGTACGAGCGAAAAGACGATCAAGGTGCACCGCGCCCGGGTCATGGCGACGATGCGGGCCGGCTCGCTGGCCGACCTGGTTCGTCAGGCCGAGCGGCTCCAGCTTCATCCGGTGTTGAACGGCGCCGGTTCCGGGCCGCCGGATGGGACCAAGGTCCAATAGCGCGGCCCGGTCCCACCACATACACTGCCTTCAGCGTGATAAGCACGATACCGGTTTAGGAATCGTGTGTCGGTTTTTGTAGGGTGTTTGGTCTGGTCGCGGCTTGCGGCTTATACGGTCGCCCGATTACGCGGGTGATTCAAGCCGGTGGATCCGGTTCCCAGAGTGTCCGGGTCCCACGCCACGCAATACCTACTTCGTAGCACTCGGCTACACAACGTCCTCTTCGGGCAAGACTTCTTCTCTTCCCAACCCTCGACCAGACCAACTCCTGCGGGTTCCGCCTCAGGGCGGAATTCGTTCTGGTCGGACTACCGGGTTGTCAGGTGAGTGCCGGGGCTCCGCTCTGATCCTTTTGCACAGTTTTGACATTGCTTCCATTGGGGCGGCCCAGGGGCGCCGGGGCTGTTATGCTGAGGCTTTGGCGAGATCGTCGCAGCGGGCATCCGGCGGGGCGGCGTGTCGTGTGGGGTTGAGTGCATGAGTGAAGAGCGGGCGATCGCGAGCGTTGTCGGTCTCGAGATTTTAGATAGCCGCGGCAATCCGACCGTCGAGGTCGAGGTGGCGTTGAGTGGAGGAGCCACGGGTCGGGCGGCGGTGCCGTCGGGTGCGTCCACCGGAGCGCTCGAGGCGGTGGAGCTTCGGGACGGCGACGAGGCCCGCTATCTGGGCAAGGGCGTGAGCAACGCGGTCGCGCATGTGAACACGGAGATCCGCGACGCGCTGCTGGGTCTGGATCCCACCAGCCAGGGTGAGATCGATCAGGCGCTGCGCGATCTCGATGGTACCGACAACAAGGGTCGGCTCGGGGCGAACGCGATTCTTGGTGCCTCGCTGGCCGTTGCCAAGGCGGCTGCGGCCGCGGCCCGGTTGCCGCTCTACGAGTACCTGGGTGGTGACGAAGCGTGCGACTTGCCGGTCCCGATGATGAACGTCCTCAACGGCGGGGCCCATGCAGACAACAACGTCGATATTCAAGAGTTCATGGTCATCCCGGTGGGGGCACCGAGCTTCTCGGAGGCCTTGCGCGCGGGAACCGAGATTTTCCATCGGCTCAGGGAGGTGCTCCAGAAGCAGGGGCATCAGACCGCCGTCGGCGATGAAGGCGGCTTCGCTCCCAACCTCGAGTCCAACGAGGCGGCGCTCGATGTGTTGATGCTGGCCATCGAACGTGCCGGCTTCCGTCCCGGCGACGACGTCTACCTCGGCCTGGATGTTGCCGCCAGTGAGCTGTTCGACAAGCAGGAGCGCCGCTACCGTCTTTCGGTCGACCAGGAGGCGGAGCGGAGCTCGGACGACATGGTCGACTGGTGCCGCCGTCTGGTCGAGATGTATCCGATCCTGTCCATTGAGGATGGTCTGGACGAGACCGATTGGGAAGGCTGGGCGGCGCTGACGGCCGCCATCGGCCGCCGTGTGCAGCTGGTCGGCGACGACCTGTTCGTGACCAATACCGGCATTCTCGCACGAGGCATCAGGCAATCTGTTGCGAACTCGATACTGATTAAGTTGAACCAGATCGGCACTTTGACCGAGACTCTCGCCGCGATTGACATGGCCCGACAGGCGTCCTACACCGCGATCGTGTCGCACCGGTCTGGCGAGACCGAAGACACCACCATCTCGGACGTGGCGGTGGCCACCAACGCCGGTCAGATCAAGACCGGGTCGCTGTGTCGCACCGACCGGACCGCTAAGTACAACCAGCTGCTCCGGATCGAGCGGCAGCTAGGCGATCGTGCCCGCTATCCCGGTGCCGCCACGTTCATCAACTTGCCTGGGTTGCTCGCCTAGAGGGATGACCCCGCGGGGGGCGGGTTGGAGATCGTTTGTATCGGGCGCTGAGGCCCCCCGTTCCTACTGGATCGTCTGTAGCTCGTTGATGACCCTGAGGACCCCCTGGGTCTGCCGAGCGATCTGCTCCATCTGGCGTCGCTCGATCTCTCCCTGGACCCAGCCCACCAGCGTGACCACGCTCCGCTCGACGATGACCCGGAAGGGGGGGTTCCGGTCCGCTGAGAAGCGTTCGAAGTCAGGGCTGCGGAAGATCTGCTGCGCAAGTGCCCGTCGTAGGTTGTTGTCGGCGTTGGACGGGGTCAGGCTCCGGATCTCGTTTCGCACCTCCTGCGTCCCGTCGATCTTGGCCACCCGTTCGAAGATTTCGCCGGCCTTGTCCCTCCCTGGCGTTACCCGTCCCATCAGCACGACCGTACCGCTGTTGACCACGCCGTCGAGGTAATCGAAGAAGGTGTAATAGGGGTAGCGCTGTACCTCCTCGGCGACCTTCTCCGCGAGCGCCTGGTCGCTCTCCGACGGGGGAATGATGATCTCGCTGGCCACGGTCTCGATGCCTTCGACTTCGAGCGCTCGTTCGATGGCCTGATGTTTCAACCAGAAGTTCTTCAGCTCACCGCTGAGAAGCGCTTCGCTCCCGGTCACCGACACTTCGAGCCGCCGCAGGTCGCCTTCACCACGTAGCTTCTCTCGTACCTCGTCGACGAGCTGAGCATCGGCAGTCGACGCTCCGAAGGCGAGGAACACGGTGACCAGGAGGGTGGCGATGTTCGCTTGATGATGCGTCATGAGTCTCTCCGATACTGCCGCACACCTCGGTTTGTATCACACTGATGGGCCATCGAGCCGGGTCCCTGGCTCGGCTATCTCTCACCATAATGGTTGAGGTTGTGGAACGCGGCAGCGGTTTGTCCAAGGCCGACTACAATGCCCACGCTCAGGAGTTGCGTCCGGAGCTGCGCCAGGCGCCGTTCCTCGTCATCGTGCTGTTCGGAGGGGTCGATGCCGCGGGTCGCCAAGGCGCGGTTGAGTTCCGGCCCGACAGAACCGGTGCGAGGCACCAATAACACCGCGTACTGGCGAAGCGGGGCGGTCGGCGTGTGCGTCGCTGCCACCGGGGGAGTGAGTCACTACGGCCCAGCGGCTGTGCCGTGGCGCTGGTAGAGATACGAGGCGCCCACCAGCAACAGTCCCAGCGCTAGGCTGCTGACGATCCGATACACCGAGTCGAGCTGTGAGAAGTCGATGAGGAAGAGCTTGGCGACGGTGACGGCAAAGACACCTAAGGCCAGGTAGCGGACAGGCGGGTATGCTCGTCTGATCCCGATCGCTGTGAGTGCCGCTGCGTACGCCGCCCAGGTTGCCGAGAGCATCATCTCTCGAGCAAGCTCGGGCGACGCGACGGCGTTGTTGACCGCCCGGAGGTCCCAGAACGCGTTGATCTCAGCTGTCAGTGTGATCAGCATCATGACGTTCCCGCCGACCACGGTACTCGCCAAGAACGCCGATCGGACGGGATCGGCGTCGGGCGCCGTCCGGCCGTGCCGCGTGGCCAGCATGGCAAGCAGAGCGGTGATGAGGAGACCGAGGCCGGCCCGGTGGTTGAGGAAGACATCGTAGCCTACGGTCACCGGCGCGAACTGGATCTCGATGGTTCTGGTGATGGCGCCAAGGATCAGTAGTACTCCGAGCCCTCGCACCCAGTTTCGTCGTTCGCTGAGCCCGAGCCAGATCAGCCCGGCGCCCTGCAAGCCCAACCATACTGGCGTCGACGGGCTACCCAGCCAGGTCATGATGCCGACGGCGGCTAGTGAGACGGCACCCACGGAGTAGTGTCCTCCGGCTCGGGTGTCCATACGACCGATCCACCAACCGACGAGGGCTACGGTGATGGCCAGGGGTATGGCTACGTCGGCGGCTACGTACCCTTGCGGCTGCAGCACTGTCCTGAGCCCGAGGTAGGTCGTGGCGGCGCTCGCCGGAGTCAGCAGGACGTCGGCCGGATGGAGCCGGCTCGGGCTACGGCGGACGAGTTCGACCTGGGCTACGGCATGCATACCGCCGATGGCCAGCCAGGTCACCACGGCGGGCATCAGCCAGGAGCTGTCCGGCTGCCCATTCCCCCACGCTAGCAGCGGGAGGACGGCTGCACCCCAGAGCGGAAGGCGAAGCCACATCGCCTCGAACCGGACAGCCAGCAGCAGACCGACGCCGGTAATGCCAATTACGTAGACGAGGTAGGCCAGCCAGTGCGACTCGAGGACGGCAAGTGAGGCTAGGTGATACCACAAGGGCGTCGTCCAGAGGACCAGCCGAACCAGGGGCGCCGCAGGGTGCCGCGAGCGCATCATTAGCCGCAGCACCCACAAGAACAGCCCACAGAAGAGTGTCAGGAACGTCTCGACCGCGACGTAGTTTTCTGGAATGTACCAACGGAATGCCCATCCCAGCCACGTGAACCCCGTCAGCACGAAACTCACCAGATTGAGCACGGGCCAGTCGCCGTGATGCGACAGCAGGACGGTGGCGCCCACGAGTACCGCAGCATAAGCAAGGAGCATTAGCGGAGCCGTGGTGCCTGCGCCGACCAACCAAGGTGTGGCGAAACCTCCGGTCAGCGCCAGCATCGCTAGACCTTGCGACTGGGCTCGAACGGCCTGTAGCGTACCGTGGGTCGTCACGGCCAAGAGCATCGTGAAGCCGGCGCCTGGGCCGGCCAGACCATAGAGATTCACCGCGGCATAGACCGACAGATACCAGATGGCGAGGCCGCCGCCGGCCAGTGCGTGTCCGTAGGCGCGGTGTCCGGACGTGGAGAATCGACCCCCGTTCCAGACGAGGGCAGCCCCGATGAGCAGACCGGTGAGGACGCGAAGCGGCTCAGTGACCCAGGCGTTTTCGAACGCGAAGCGCACCAGCGAACCGGCGCCGATGATCAAGATGGCGACGCCCAGGTAGAGCATCCAGCGACCGCCGATTCTGGCTTCGAGAGTTCTGGGTCTGTTTGGCGTGGGTGCCGGCCGCGTGGAAGGAGTCGCGGCTGGCTCGGCGCGTGCTGGGGGGGCGTCGTCCGCGGTTGCGTCCGGGGCCTGGGCTGGTGCCGTCGCCGGGGGACGCTCGGCACGGATGAGCTTCGCTTCGAGCTCGTCCAAGCGTCGGTGTAGCCGCTCGACGCCATGAAGCGCTGCGGTGGAGCGGCGGTAGGACAGCAGAGGTAGGACGACCGTAAGCACGAGCGCCGCGGCGACGGCGAGGAGTCCTTCGATCATGTCAACCGCGCTTGTCCCGGGGCCGGATTATCGTAGTCGTGTCAGTGCCTCGACCGACGCCGACTCCGGCCAGCGAGGTTCTGGTGTCGCGACGTAGCCGGCGTGAGCCAGTTGACTCTGGAAGTAAGCGACTTCGACGCCGTAGAACAGCAGACGGGCCAAGACCCTGGCCGCCAGGTAGACCACGACGAGTCCGAAGAGCGGGCCGGACGGTTCCGTCGTCGACGCGGTCACCATGCTCCAGACGGCAATGACTCCGACCACCAACGCGCTGTTGAGGAGATAGAGGACGGTGCAGCCGACGGGGCGGCGCCTGATGTAGCGAAGTGCGGCAAGTAGGGCCCCCAGCATGCTGCGACGGTCTTCGACTACAGCACGTACTCGCGCGTAGTCGAGGATCAGTCCAACCGCGGCCAGCCCCATGCCGTTCGCGACCAGTTGCCAGAGCTCGCTCCCGCGCTCGAATTCCGACCCGGGCAGCAGCCGAAACCACGCCAGGTGTACCAGCAGCGACAGCGCCCCCAGTCGGAGAAGCCGTACGCTGGACAACCCGCAGGCGCTGAAGAAGCCCGGGGCGTGGGTGGCTCGGTCGCGGGCGAGCCGGTCGATGATGCCGCCCGACAAGATGGTCCAGCCCGTGCCGTACAGGACCAGCAGCGCCAGTCCCGCCGGATGTGTCAGGGGATCGAGCAGCCGATCGAGGGTGAGCAGTAGCTCCGCGGTGCCGGCGCGTGAGGCCAGTAGCCCGGCACCGAGGCCGTGGAGCTCGTGCCACGGGTCGAACGAGGGCAGTCCGCCGGGCCGGGCGGTGATCCAGCTTAGCGGTAGGGTGGTCAGGGTCGCCGCGAGGGTGGCGCCGGCCACGACGGCGGGAGCACGAAAGACCCGCCGAATTCCATCACGGAACGCGGCGATGGGCATTACGTCAGCCTGGAAGTCTTTCGTCGGTTCACTACCGATAGTCGTCCCTTACGGGGTGAAACACGTCGATGATGCGACACTCCGTGAGCGCCCGACCCGAGTGCGGCACGTCGGACGGGATGAAGGCCACGGTGCCCGGTCCCAGACGCTCGGTTTCGTTCCCGATCGTCAACTCGAACTCGCCCTCGAGTACATGCGCCACCTGCTCGTGCGGATGGGCGTGTTCCGGAAGGATGGCGCCGGCGGTCACGGTCCAGGTCACCGAGGTCATGGTGCTCCCGGTTGCGAACCGGCCGGCAAACCCCTCCATCGGCTCCTTTCGAACCAGATTGGTCTGCGAGAAGAACGGCATGTGTCAGTCCCGCAAGCCGAAGGTGTAAACCACGTTGCCCGCGGCGATGGTCACATACTGCTGACCGTTTACGGCATAGGACATCGGCGCCGAATGCACCCGCTGGCCGACGTTCATGTGCCACAGCTCTTCACCAGTTTCGGCGTCGAGGGCAAAGAAGTAGCCGTCCACGGTGCCACTGAACACGAGGTCACCCGCTGTGGTCATAATGCCCGCGGTCGAGCGCGGCTGAATCCAGTAATCCCATCGGACATCGCCTGTTTTCGGGTCGATGGCGCGGATACTGCTCTGATACTCATCCATGGGCCGGTTGTACTGTTGTCCGCCGCCGGTGAACTGGTCGCCTTCGACATACTCCTCGTCCCGCTTGAAGTAGATCGCCTCACCGTCAAACGCTTGCACGTAGAACAGTTCGGTGTGAGGGCTGTAGGCGGGCGAGAACCAGTTGGTGCCGCCACCCACCGGCGGCGAAACCAGGATGCCCTGGGCAGTCGGCTCCATGTTCGGGATCCTGATGGGGCGTCCGTTGGAGTCCAGTTCGGGCTCGGCCCAGGTCATCTGTGCGAACGGCTTTCCGAGCAGGAACTCACCGGTTTCCCGGTCGAAAACGTAGAAGAACGCGTTGCGGTTGGCCCACATCATCACCTTCCGCTCTTCACCTTCGAACTCTAAGTCGGCAAGGATCGGAACCTGAATCGCGTCCCAGTCGTGGACGTCGTGCGGGGTGAACTGAAAGTACCACTCCATTCCGCCCCCGTCGCCACGCAGCGCGAGCGCCGAGTCGGAATAGAGGTTGTCGCCCATCCGGACATCGCCGTTCCAGTCTGGCCCAGGATTTCCGGTGCCCCAGTAGATCAGGTCGAAGTCGGGGTCGTATGAACCGGTGATCCAGGTGGGCGATCCGCCCGTGCGCCAGGAGTCCCCCGACCAGGTCTGGCTGTCGGGATGATCGGGGCCGGGAATGGTGTAGGTGCGCCAGAGCCGCTCCCCGTTCTCTGGGTCATACGAGTCGAGGAAGCCACGGATGCCGTATTCGCCGCCGGCGATGCCGGTTACGACCTGATCCTTGACGATCAGGGGCGCCGCGGTCTTGCTATAGCCGGAGCGATAGTCGGCCGCTTCTGAGGCCCAGAGCAGGTTTCCGCTGCGGGCATCGATGGCCGCCAGCTTCGCGTCGAGCGTGCTCATGTAGAGCGTTTCTCCGAGAATTGCCACGCCGCGGTTGTTGCGGCCGCAGCAGATTCTGAGGTCGTCAGGCAGCGGGTGGTTGTAGCGCCAGTACTGCCGCCCGGTTGCGGCGTCGACGGCCACCACGTTGCTGGGGGCTTCGGTGATGAACATGACTCCGTCCACCACGATGGGAACGGTCTCGGCCCGGTCCAACTGTGGAATCTGATACGCCCACTTCAGCTCCAGGTCGCCCACGTTTGTGCGGTCAACCTGATTGAGCCGGCTGAATCGCTGGCTATCCAACGTGCCGGAATACATGAGCCAGTTCTCGGGTTCATCCGCGGCGTTGAGCAGACGTTCCCAGGTGACCGGGGTGAGCGAGGGACTTGCGGACGGGGATCCGCCGGGCTGCGCCAGCACCGGGAGGGCGACCAAAGTCGCAGTAGCAACCAGCATCGAGAGTCGTCGCATCAGATGTCCTCCCGCTTGAGCGAGAAGAGGTAGGCGATCAGGTCGTCTAACTCTTCGACCGTCAGGGTGTCGCTTGCGTCCGGCATGATCGAGGTTTTAATCCGTTCGTGCGATTGCACGCTGCCCTTGAGGAACGACCAGAGGGCCTCGTTCTCGTCCATGATGCGGAGCGAGAACGTGTCTTCGTTCATCCGGAGTCCTTCCACTACTGACCCGTCTTCGCGGGTGACCCGTACCGTCCACCATCGTGGGGGCACGTCGTCATTCGGGTCGGTCAGCGACGCTCGGAGCTCCTCGGGGTCGCGGCGGCTGCCGATCGCGGTCAGCTCCGGACCACGCCGTCCGCCGGTCCCGTTCAGCATGTGGCAGCTAGAGCAGTTGCCCTTCCCGGCGAAGAGCTGCTGGCCGTTGCTCGCGTTCCCCGGGAGGTCGACATCGGCCGTGTTGTTCAGCGAGTTCAGGAAGCTGACCACCATCCAGGCCGACTGGTCGGTAGCGTTCCTGCTGATGCCGATCATCTGCGTGTTCGGTATGCCCTCGCGCACGATCCGGAACAGTCCGGCATCGGTGCTGGCGTTCCGGAATCCTTCATCGAGGGCTGGTCCCAGTTCACCTCCCCCGCCGTCTTGGCCGTGGCAGCGGCCGCACTGCTGCTGATAGAGACGCTGGCCCATCCGGACATCGAGCCGGGTAGTGTAAGGGTTCTCGCTTTCCTGTGCGCGGGTGGTAACTGAAGCCACCACCAGGTACGACGCGATCAGGATAGCCGGCGCCGCGAGCGCACACAGACTTCGCATCCGCATGTTGCCCTCCAGGAACTGGGTGGGTGGATCTGGCCCACCGTTCGGGGTCGATATGTCAACCGACCTTACTGTCCTCGACCGATCCGCGCGACGATATCACGCGCCCGGTGCACGATGCCACGTTCGAAACGGCCGATGGAGCGATACCGCTCCGCTCGCCGCTGGACGAGCTTCCGCGGCTTGATCGCCGAGAGCGCCGCCAGATGATGGACGACGCGTTCCATGACCTGCCGCGCTGCAGCGTCCGGGTCCCGGTGGGCGCCGCCAGGCGGTTCGGGGACGATGTCGTCGATGACGCCCAGCTCCAGTAGGTCGTGCGCGCGCAGCTTCAGGGCGGGCAGGATTTCCTCGCTCCGCGTCGCATCGTGCAGCAAGATCGCGGCCGCGCCTTCGGGCGCGATCACCGAGTAGATGGCGTTCTCCTGCATAAGGATCACATCGGCCAGACCCAGCGCCAGCGCCCCGCCGGATCCACCTTCGCCGATCACGACGTTCACGACCGGCACCGGTAGCTGAGCCAGCTGGCCCAGGCATTCGCCGATCGTCAGCGCGATGCCCCGCTGCTCGGCCTCCAGGCCGGGGAACGCGCCGCGCGTATCGACGAGCGTGACCACGGGCAGCCCGCATTTCTCGGCCAGTCGCATCAGGCGTTGTGCCTTCCGGTAGCCCTCCGGCATCGGCATCATCTGTCCCCACTGGGCGATGAGCACCACCGGATGCCCTTGGAGGCTGGCGATACCTCCGAGGATGGCCGGGTCGTCACCATAGCAACGATCCCCGTGCAGCTGACTGAAGGCCTGAAAGACCCGGTCGACGTAGGCGTCGGCCCGCGGTCGCGCCGGGGTTCGAGCTAGCTCGATGACCTCGGCCGGCGTGCGCGTCGATTTGGGGGTCGGCGATAGCTGCACCTGCGGCCAGGGCGCGCTCGGGTCCGCGGTCATCTGCGAGACGAGGACCGCCAGCCGGTTTCGCAGTAGCGACCGCTCGATGATCATGTCGATCATGCCGCGCTTGAGCACTGCTTCCGCCCGGCGCTGAGCTTTCGGCATCTTTTCGGCGATGGTGCCCTCGATGACGCGCGCGCCGACAAATCCGATCTGGGCGCCGGGCTCGCCGATCAGAATGTCGCCGAGGGAACCGAAGCTTGCGAAGGTACCTCCGAAGCTCGGGTTGGTTAGCACCGAGATGTAGGGCAGTCCAGCCTTCTGATGCTCAGCGACGGCGGTGGCCGTTTTGGCCATCTGCATCAGGGCCAGCATGCCCTCCTGGATCCGGGCGCCTCCGCTCGCGATGACCGACACCAACGGCATGCGCCGTCGCGTGGCGACCTCGAACGCACGCGCCACTTTTTCTCCGACGACCGACCCCATCGTGCCCCCGAGGAAATCGAACTCGAGGGAGACGAGCACGACCGGGCGGCCGTCGAGACGTGCCTCGCCCGTGAGGACCGCCTCGGCCATCCCCGTGCGGCGCTCCGCCTCCCGTAGCCGCTCGCGATAGGGGCCACTGACGCTGAAGTCCAGCGGGTCGGTGGAGAACAGACGTTTGCCCACCTCACGGAACGTATCGGGGTCGGCCAGATGGTCGATCCATTCCTGGGCCGTCAGTGGGCTGTGATGTCCACAGCCGCCGCAGACTCTGAGCTCGCGGGCGAACAACGCCTCTTCGACCTCGTGGTTGCATTTCCGACAGGTGTGCAGAGTGGGTGCTGGCGGATCTTCGACTACGTTGACAGCGGGTTCTTCAATCACGGTGGAACCTTCCCTTAGCTAGAGGTATTCCCGACGGGTCGGGAAGAGGACGGCAGGAGCCTGCACTCAATTATCCCCCAAGGCGGGGAAGTAACGCATGTGGCGGTGTAATTGAGGTCTAGAACAGGAAGAGGCCCCGAAGCAGCTGTAGTCCCACCAGTAGCACCATCGGCGAGAAGTCGATCCCACCCATGTCAGGCATGACCCGCCGGATCGGCTCAAGGGCCGGTTCGGTCATCGTTCGTACGAACGTGACGACCGGATTGCCGGGCGGAAGCTGAATCCACGACACCACGACCGCCACGAAGACGATCAGCGAATACAGGTCAATCAACTCGACGATCAGGCGCATGAGATGAATCGTTCGGCATTGTCCGCCAGGGGGCGGCCGAACTCAAGTCCGGGCAAGTCGCTCAACTTCAGCAGGCGCCCAGCAGCGCCGTCACCATATTGTCAGGCGTGGTTGCCAACGCGCGCGCTCCTGTGTGGGCACTCTATCCGACTGCCATCTCGGCTGTGTCCGATTCGCCAGGGTCGGAGACCAACCGCACCCACAGCGCCACCAGCCCGATCCAGATCGCGTGAGCCAGAAGCAGGTGCAGGAGCTGGATCGCGATCGGGGCCAACAGAAACGCATCCAGGGCGCCGACGGCGAGGTCGAGCGCGTAGAGTCCCGTGACGATGTGGAACTCGATCGGAGGCCCTCCGTCGTGACTGGCCGACAGCCGGCGACCCAGCCAGAGCAGGTACCCACCAAAGCCGAGCGCGAGCACAGGGTGCCAAATACGGAGGCGGATCAGGTAGTGGGCGTCGCGCGTGAAGTCGGCTCGCACCCCCTCCACGAATGACTCTGACGGGAACACTGTCGAAGCAAGCGACGCCGTGGTGCCGAGTGCGCTCAACAGAACGATGAAGATCAAGGCTCCGACGACCAGACGCGCCGCCGCTGGTTCTCCGCCGCTGGTTCGCCGGCGGCGAGATCCGGCCCACCATGCCGCCAACCCCAGCGCCCCCATGAGCAGATAGGTGTTGGTCAGATGCACCGGCTGGATGAGCGCTCTGGCGAGCGAGACGTTCATGTCGACGAGCCTGAAGACTACGAGGGCGGCACCGATCAGCGACTCGATCACTATGAACGCCAGGCCAGCGCTCGCCCAGAACCGGGCCCGATGACCGTCGGGGTAGATGCGACGCGCCCAGACCACCATGGTTACTACTGCCAGCAACGCCAGCCCGCTCGTGAGCCGGTGAGTTAGCTCGATCACTGTGTCGAGTCTCGACACAGTGCCCGACTCGGCGAGTAGCTCAACGCAGAGCGGCCAGCTGTCGCCACAGCCGTCGCCGGCCCCGGTCGCGCTGACGAGTCCGCCCCAGAGCACGACGACGAGAGTGAACCACAGGGTTCCCCAGGCGAATCGAACGTAGCGGGTACGGCCGCCGGACATGTTAGAGATCGAAGTCTTCCAGGCGCACCTGTTTGGCCGCGTGCAGGCCCCGGGCGGACACGCCGAGTACTCCCAGGAAGCCTTCGGCGTCGGTATGGTCGAAATCACCGACCCCTTCCATCGACGCATCGTCGGGCGAGTACAGAATCCGGTCGAAGTCGGCCTTGGCGAAGTCGACGTGCCCCTTGTAGATGTCGAGGGTCAGTTCGCCCTCGATGGCGTCGGAGAACGATCTGATCGCCCGGATGGCGGCTGCCGTGCTGGGGTGGAACCAGGCGGCTTCGTAGATCTGTCGTCCCACGATGTTCGAGAGCGACTTGTAGAGCTCGATCGACCGCCGGTCCAGGATGAGCTGATAGATGTAGTCGTAGGCGGTCTGCAGGAGTTGCATCGCCGGCTGCTCGTATACGCCTCTCGACTTGATTCCGACGTAGCGGTTCTCCACGGCGTGGACACCGATACCCACGCCATTCCGGCCGGCAAGCAGATTCAATCGATCGAAAAGCGGAACTAGCCCGAGTGTTTCACCGTCGACCCGCACCGGTACGCCGCCGCTGAAACCCAGCACCACACGGGTGGTCTCATCTGGTGCGTCTTGCGGATGCACTCCGAACTGCGGGGTGATGAACCGTGGTCCGACATCCAGCTGTTCGAGTTTGCCGGCTTCGTGGGTGAGTCCTAGTAGATTAGCGTCGGTACTGTAGGGCTTGTCGCGGGTTGCGCGCACTGAGACGCCCTGCGACTCGCAGTAGGCGATCATTTCCGACCGACCGGGGAACTCGGCTAGGAAGGCAGGGTCTCGCCATGGAGCGTACACCCGGATTGTCGGGTCGAGCATGTTCGCGTAGAGCTGGAACCGGGTCTGGTCGTTACCCCGACCGGTCGCGCCGTGCGACAGCACGTCGACACCATGGTCCTGGAGCACTGGGAGCGCCTTGCGGGTGGTGACGGCCCGGGCGATGCCGGTCGTGTTGAGGTAGCCGCCTTCATAGCTGCCGCCGCAGATGACCAACAGCACGCCGGCTTCGGCAAGCGCTTTCCGGCCGTCGACCAGCGTGAACGTGGCTGCTCCCGCTTTGCGCATGCGGGCCTCGATGTCGTCGATGTTCTCTTCGTCGGGCTGCCCGAGGTCGGCCGTGCAGCAATGCACCTGCACGCCGTGGTCACTGGCCCATCGGGTGAACGTGACGCTGTCGAGACCACCCGACACGAGGGCCACGACACCCTGTTCCTTTAAGTCCTTGATTTCGATCCTGTCCGCCATGTCTGTTCCTACGGAAGTGCCAATGTTAGTAGCCGAGCCTCCGCGCCGGTGCCGCCGGCGATTACCAGATACTGCGTGCCCTCGTGTTCATAGGTCACCGGGTTGCCGGCCGGGACCAGTGGCAGATCGACCGAGCCAAGGTGTTGGCCGGTGGCCTTGTCGTAGGCACTCACGGTGCGTGAGCTCTGGTTGACGTCCTCGTAGTCCCGTCCGCCATGGTTCATGATGAGCAGGTTCGGAGTGACCAGCGGGCCGGAGCTGATCCCTCCCCCACCACCCAGCGGACCCAGATTCAGGTGAGCCAGCGCCTCGTGGTTCCGTGGACCGTCCCCGTGCGGCGTTTGCCATGCGTGGTCGCCGGTGTTTAGATTGATCGCGGTCACGCGTTTGTAGGGCGGTTTGAAGAGCGGTAACCCCCGTGGACCCCTCAGACCCGTGCCCCAGGGATCGGTGAAGTAGCCGATCGTGGCCGGAGGGTCGTACTTGATCAGGTCCACCAAAATCAGGGTGCTGGACGACGAAACGAACAGCTGGCCGGTGTCGAGGTCCACGGCTGAGCCCTGCCAGTTGGCGCCGCCGCCGGCGCCGGGTACCTGGATGAACGGCAGACCGGTCCCGCGGAGCACCGGCGGTGAGAAGATCGGGCCAAAACGGGCCCGACCCTCGATGATCTCTAGCGCCTCGGCTCGGATCTCTGGCGTGAAGTCGACCACGTCGTCGATACTCATGCCTTGTCGGTCGAACGGCGCCGGCTTGGTGGGGAATGGCTGGGTCGGCGAGTACCACTCCCCGGGCACGTTACCCTGCGGTACCGGACGTTCCTCGATGGGCCACACCGGTTCTCCCGTGACCCGGTCGAAGACGTAGGTGAACGCCTGCTTGCTGACCTGGGCGATCGCCTTGATGTCGCGGCCGTCGACAGTGATGTCGAGGAGGTTGGGTCCGGTCGGGAAGTCCCAGTCCCACAGACCGTGATGAATCGCCTGGAAGTACCAGACTCGCTGGCCCGTTTCGATGTCGACCGCAACGATGCTCTCGGCAAACAGGTTGTCGCCCGGTCGCATCCCACCATACCAGTCGTTCGATGGGGTGCCGGTCGGGAGATAGACGTAGCCGAGCTCCTCGTCAACAGCCATGTACGACCAAACGTTGCTGTGGCCGCTGTAGCGCCACGATTCGTCGCCCCAGCTGTCGACCCCGAAGTCATCCCCTTGCGGGATCGTTCGGAAGATCCACTTCATCGCCCCGGTATGCGCATCGTAAGCTCGGACGTGTCCCGGCGGCGCTTCGCGGAGCCTGATGTTGGTGTCCTGCACGATGCTGCCGACGATGATGGTGTCGTCAGCCACCGCCACCGGTGAGGAGTACGTCATCCGGGTGGTGTCGACCTCTCGTTCGAATCCCTGCGTCAGGTCGACATAGCCGTTCTCGCCAAAGTCCGGATCAACTGCTCCGGTTCGCGCGTCTAGCGCCACCAGTTTGAGATCGTGGTTGGCGAAGAAGATGCGCATGTCGTCACTGTTGTCGTCGGCCCAGTAGGTCAGACCTCTGTGGCGCCATCCCATGTTGGGAGGGCGCTCCAGGTACTCGTAGATGCGCGGGTCGTAAGACCAGACTAGTTCGCCGGTGCCGGCGTCGAGCGCGGCCGCCTGCCCGATCGCCGTGCTCACGTAGACCAGTCCGTTGGCCATCAGCGGCGACGACATCAGCGCTGAGGGCCGGATGTTCTCCCGCTCAGCCACGACGGCCTGCGACAGCGAGTCCCAGCTCCACGCGATCTCGAGATCGGTGAAGTTCTCCTTGGTGATCTGATCCAGCGGCGAGTACTTCGAGTTGGCCGGGTCCCGTCCGAACGCGTGCCATTCGCCGTCTGGCACCTGGGCCCCGCTGGTGACGGGAACACCGACGACCAGTGCCGCGGCGCCGAGCCAGACACGAAACCCGCGTAGTGATCCGTGATGCATGAGCCTCTCCTGGACCGAGGGCAGGAAGAGCGGTGATTATAGTCTGCAGGCGGTTTCCGCCTCTGATGAAGAAGCTCCCGTTGGCCTTGGCTGTGTTGCTGCTTCTGGCCGCCGCGGCTCACTTCTTTGGACTACCTGCCCGGGTCGCTCGCTGGGTGCGCCTGTTCGATTCGATCTTGCAGCAAGGCGCGGAATGGATTGGCACGGTACTGCCGATCACGATCTCGGGTACCCGGAGCAACCCGAGGTTAGGGTTCGAGGTGCCGAGCTGAAGCAGGACTGGCTCCAGCTTCTCGAATAGTTCACGGGCCGCTAGCCGGGCTTTAGGAGCGCGACGGTGTGTCCCGCCGGCCGAGCTCTATTCGGCGGAGAGGCGCCACAGTGACGAGCGCGTCCGGACGATGAGGCTTCCGTCGACGATTGCCGGGCTCGACATCGCGACTTCCCCCAGCGAGTTAGTGGCCACTAACTCGAAGTTGTTCTCGGGATCCAGTACGTAGGTGTCGCCGTCTTCGCTCAGCACGAAGATCTTGCCGTTGTAGGCCCACGGTGAGGCGGTGAAGCCCCCGGTGCCGCGCGCTACGCGGCGCCGTACTTCTTGGCTCAGCACCTGCTGCTCGGTGAAGTACATCTCCTCTCCGGTGTTGGCGTCATGCACGGTGAAGAAGCCCTGGTCGAGTAGCGTGAAGTAGTAGTCCCCGTAGACGAGGGGCGTCGGATGATAAGGGCCAGCCTGATTTTGATACCAGACGATGTACTCGTTGTTTGTCTGGTCGTCCGCCAGGGTGATGTCGCCCGAGGCACCCGGCCGGATGGCGAAAACTGGCCGCACCTGGTCGCCGACGTAGCCGGAGGTGACATACAGCAGGTCGTTGGCGCTGAACGGTTGCGGAATCGCGATGGTGTTCAGACCGGTGAAGTGCCACAGTAGGTTGCCATCGAGATCGTAAGCACGAACCCGGTCACTGCCCGCAGTGATGAGCTCGGTCCGCCCGTCATGTTCCCAGATGAACGGTGTTGACCAGTTAGTGCCCTCGTCGCGATCGACGCGCCACCGTTCCTCGCCGGTGGCGGCATCGAGTGACACCACATACGATTGGTCATCGTTGTCGTTGACGATGAACAGCTGGTCGCCGTGGAGCGCGGGTGAGGCGGCCGGTCCCCAGCCCAATCGCGTATCGGCTGCCTCAAAGAGGTGCTCCCACAGCACGCTACCGTCCAAGCTGAGCGCGTACACCCCGACGTTCCCGAAGTACGCATACAACCGCTCACCATCGGTAACCGGAGTGGCCGATGCGTAGGTGTTCTTGAGATGGCGGTCGAAGTTGGGTGATCCGGCGTGGACCTCGGTGCTCCAGAGCTGTTGGCCAGTACTGAAGTCGAAGGCCTGAACCAGCCAGTGGTGCACGTCCTCTTCCCGCTCCATCAAGTCGCCGGGGCCGGGCGCTTCGAATCGTGGGTCGTTGTTCGTTTCCGGGGAGCCGAACGGGAAGTACAGGCCCATCCGTGGTTCCGCCAACTCTCCATCGTTGACGACCGTGGTCAGGAAGATCTGGTCACCCCACACGACCGGTGACGACCAGCCCAGTCCCTCCACGGTGGCTTGCCAGGCGACGTTCTCGGTCTGGCTCCAGGTCAGCGGCAGACGGGCGTCGTCGCTGGCAACTGGTACGGCGTCGCTGCCGCGAAAAGCCGGCCAGTTCACGCCTTCCTGGGCGGCTAGGGGTGACGGGAGCACCAGCGCGAGAGCGCTCGCGATGACGAGTGGGGTCGAAAGACGAAGGGATAGTCGGCTCATACCGCCCATCATGATACGAGAATTTCCGCTGGCGAGTGTAGCGACGCTACTGCTCCTTCCCGCGATGCAAGCGATGCGTTCTGGTTGCATACCTCCCCGGCGCCCGCGGCCGAACGTCGGGCGGTCGATCTTTCGCCGGTGGTGGTCGAATCGGCCGACCTCAGCGAAGGACTTAAACGGCTCCCGCTGATGCTGGCCGCTCCCGCCAGTCTCCGTCCTGGGTCTTCGCTGTATTCAGGGGCCTCGCTTCTGCTCGCACCTCTGGGTACACTTGGCTGGAATGCGCAGACGCGCGTCCGCTGGGGGCGCCGTTCTCTTGCTGCTAGTCCTTCTGTTTCCCGAGTTCCCGCTCGCAACGCAGTCGGGCGGCGGCGTAGCCACCTACAGTCCCGACGCTTTTCAGTGCATGGCGCAGGCCATGTACTTCGAAGCGGGCATCGAGCAACGTGAAGGCATGCTGGCCGTCGGCTGGGTTGTGCTCAATCGGATGGCTCATCCCGGCTTCCCGTCGGGGGTCTGTCAGGTGATTCGGCAGGGCGGCGAAGCGCGCGGATGCCAGTTCAGTTACTGGTGCGATGGCAAGTCCGACACGCCCTACAACGGGCGTGTCTGGAGACAGGCCAGTCGTGCCGCCCGCGACCTCCTGAGTGGTCTAACGGCCGATCCCACCGGGGGGGCACTGTTCTTCCACGCCGTTTCTCTTCGTCGGGTGCCGTGGCGGGTCGAGCGGGAGCAGACCACCCAGATCGGCCGCCACATTTACTACCGCTAGAGCAGTGAGGAGCGACTCATGATCCGTAGGGCCGTCTTTATTATCGCCACGTGGAGTGTCATCGCTGGTGTCGTCGGGTGCGGAACGGCGGTCGACAGCCAGGAGCCGCGACGTCCCAGAAGCGTCGAGGAGTTCGACGCCATGTTCCAGGAGCTGAACAACTGGGGACGCTGGGGGGCGGACGATCAGCTCGGGACGATGAACCTCGTGACCCCCGAGAAGACCCGTGAGGCGGCCGCTCTCGTGGAGAGTGGTCGAACGGTCTCGCTGTCGCACAACCCGATGAAGGACGAGTTCGTTGACAATCCGGACGCCGCGTTCAATCACACCATGGGCCGCACGTTTCGGAGTGACACGTTCGAGTTCACCTACCACGGGTATGGCGTAAGCCACATCGATTCGTTGTGTCACTTCCTCTGGAACGACCGGATGTACAACGACATCGACCCAGCCGAGAGCAGTCCCGAGGGATGCGGTAAGCTGGGAATCGAGAACCTCAAGCAGGGCATCATCACCCGGGGGATTCTGCTCGACTTTCCGCAGTTGAAGGGCGTTGACTATCTCGAACCCCAGACCCCCATCTACATCGAGGATATCGAGGCGTGGGAAGAGATGGCTGGCGTCCAGGTGTCACCCGGAGACGCGATTTTCATCCGAACGGGACGCTGGGCACTTCGGGCCGAACAGGGACCGTTCCAGGTGTCTGGCAACAGCGCCGGTCTTCATGCTTCGGTCTTGCCCTGGATCAAGGAGCGCGGCGTGGCGCTGGTGGGCAGCGATGTGGCCACCGACGTGATGCCGTCGATGGTCGAGGGTGTTGGCCAGCCGGTGCACACCATGCTGATTGCGGGCTTCGGTACTAACATCTTCGACAACATGGATCTTGAAGCGCTCGCGGAGGCGGCCGCCGAGGAAGGCCGCTGGGAATTTATGTTGACCGCGGGACCGATTCCGGTCGACGGCGGGACCGGTTCCCCGCTCAACCCCATCGCAGTGTTTTGACCTGAAGAGGTTTAAGACGGCCCACGAGTACATCGCCGTGCAAAGTGCACCCTCGGTGTCCGGCGCGTTCCCCGCGTAGCCTCGAGATACAGCCGGTCGTTTCAACTGTAGGGCGAGGCATCCCGAACCGGCTCTCGGGGAGCACGACGCCGTAGAGGCGGCAACGTTAACCGACGTTCCCGGTGGCGGGGGCGAGTGTCGCCACACCACGGCGAGCTCGTGTTCGTCAGGGCGACCGTTGAGCCACAGGGGACGGTCGCGTGGTGGCTCTGGTGTAGTCGAGGTCCGAGGAGTTGGCAGCCAGAAAGCACAGGACCCGTTCTGCGCATGGGCCGGCACGGCACCGTGCCGGAGCAGATACATGCCGAGCGCGCCACCCGTCGCCGGGTTTTCGGGCACTCCGATGGCCGGTGCCAACAGGTGGCAGCAGATGTGGGCGTCGGCGTGTCCCGCCTTGAGCGAGAAGGCCATTACGGTCACACGTGACTTTTCCGTGCGATCTGGAGAGGATTGGGGCCATGAACGAACGTCAGACTCCTCGGGTTTTCCCCGTGGTGCGATACGAGGATGCGCCCGCCGCGTTCGAATGGCTGTCGAGGGCCTTCGGGTTTGAGAAACAGATGGTCGTGCCTGGTCCAAAGGGGACGATCTCGCACGCGCAGCTGCGTTACGGCGCTAGCGTGGTGATGATTGGCACCGCCCAGGAAGACGAATTACAGTTGCGCAACCCGGCTGCATTGGGTGGAGTGACCCAGGCCCTCTACGTGCACGTCGACGATGTCGATGCGCACCACGATCGGGCCCTGGCCGCGGGGGCCGAGATCATCGTCGGGCTCGAGGACACCCCCTACGGCTCACGGGAGTATGCGGCCCGTGATCTCGAAGGACACGTGTGGAGCTTCGGCAACTACGCGCCCGAACTCAAGTGAGCGATTCTTCAGCGCACCTGTAGCGTCTCGTCGAGCTCGACGGCAACGCTCCCGAAACGCATGTCGCCCACCTCTACCCGGTAGCCGTCGGCCGCTGCTTCGACCCGGTAGAACGGCAGCCGGCTCCAAGTGGCCAGGCCGCGCACCTCCGGGGACGCGAGTGCCGCGGTCGCGGCTGGATGGTCATCGCCGATCGGCACCTCAGGGCCGAGTGGGGTGATGCCCTCTCCCCAGACGAACGAGATGCGATGGTAGTGCCGATTGTCGGCAAGGATGACCGATTTGGCCAGGGGGTTGCCGGGCGCCGGACTCATCATGATGCGCAGCGGCTCGATCTCTCGATTGCGCGCCCAGTCGACCACCCGGGCGCGGGCGAGCTGCGAGCTCGTCACCATGGCGCCAACGTAGAGCAGCGCGACGCTCAGGCAGACGGTTGCAAGCCTGGGGAGTGGCCACCCAGTGCCGCGGTGGCGTATCACTGCGATGGCCGTCAGGCCGACCGCCCACCCCCACCGCGCGGCGGCTGGCACGTCCGGCACTCCGAGTACCAGCAGCGAGGCTATCGCTGCGAGGGTGATCCAGCCGGCGAGGGCCAGTGGGTCGCGGCTGTGCGCCATCACGGCCACGGTGCCGAGAAGCAGCCATACCCACGGATCCACGATAAACAGCGTGTCGCCGTAGAACCATTCTCTGCTGAACGGCATGAGCAGCCTGACGCCGTAGGTGTTGAGCCAATCCATGGCTGGGTGCGAGAGCACCGAGAGGTAGGACAGCGCGATGAGGCGTCGGACCGGCACCGGGGTCGCGTCGGAGTTGCGCCGACAGCGGATCCGGTCCACCAGGTGCATGGCCCAACCCAGGACCAGGGGCAGTACGGCCATCGCCAGGATGCCGTGTGTCCACCCCCGTCGCACCAGGAGTGCTAGGTCGCTGCCGATGAAGTAGGTCGCGGCGTCGACATCGGGCAGGTTTGCCCCGACGACCAGGGTGGTGGTGCCGAGCGGCACCCGCCCGAAGCGGGTCTGTGCCAGGGACGCGCCAACGAGCGTGTGCGTAAGAGGGTCCATATATGGGCTGCCAAGGATACCCGGAGTCCTGCGGCGGGCGCAGGTAACATAGATGGCTCGGCTCTCGGAAAGGAACGGTGACGAGTGGCAGGATCTTCGATTCTGAGTGACGCCCCGATTGCGTTCATCGGCGCGGGGGCGATGGGTGAGGCGATGATCGGGGGGCTGCTCCGGCGCAATCTCCTCGAGCCCGAGGCGATCACCGCGTCGGACCTCGACCAAGAGCGCCTCGACGGCGTGCAGGCGCAGTTCGGCGTGCGCACAACCACGGGGAACCGGGCCGCAGCGCGACAGGCTCGGATCGTCGTCCTGTCGGTCAAGCCGCAGGTACTCGCTGCGGTGTGTGCCGATCTAAACGGCTCGTTGCGCCGGAATAGCCTCGTGATCTCCATCGTGGCCGGCGCTCGCATTGCGTCGATGTCGTCAAGTCTCGGGCATTCCGCGATTGTCCGTACCATGCCGAATACACCCGCGCAGATCGGGGAGGGGATGACCGTGTGGACCGCGACCGAGGCGGTATCCGATCGCCAGCGCGCGCAGGCCAGCGTCGTGCTCGGCGCGCTCGGCAAGCAGCTCTATGTGAACGACGAGTCATTTCTCGACAAGGCGACCGCGGTGAGCGGCAGTGGTCCGGCCTACGTCTTCATGCTGATGGAGGCGCTCATAGATGCGGCGGTGCATCTCGGTTGGTCCCGCAGCGACGCCAAGGAAATGGTTATCCAGACCGTGCGTGGTTCGGCCATGTTCGCCGAGCGCTCGCCGGTGCACCTGGCGGAGATGCGCGACATGGTCACTTCGCCGGGCGGCACCACGGCGGACGCCATCTACCAGCTGGACAAGGGCGCGTTTCGTACCGTGCTGTCCAAGGCTGTGATGGCCGCCCATGAGCGGAGCGTCGCGCTCGGCGAGCTCGACGAAGCCCGGTCGCAAGCTGCGAAGGCGCCGAAGCGGAAGCCGCGCGCCCGGGTCACCAAACGCCGGTAGCGTCTATGTCTGTTGGGGCTGCGTTCAATGTCGTCGCACTGGTGGTGACCCTTGCCGCCGTGTGCGGGTGGGTGAATCATCGCTGGTTCCGCCTGCCGCACACGATCGGTCTGGTCGTCATCGCGCTGGTCGTCTCGCTGCTCGCGCTTGGCCTCGACATGGTGGCGCCCGGCCTTGCCATCGGTCCTACGGTTCGAGGCACGCTGACCCGGATCGACTTTCACGAGACACTGATGACCGGCATGCTCGGGTTCCTGCTGTTCGCCGGAGCGCTACATGTCGACCTGGATCAGCTGGTCCGGCGACGCTGGGCCATCGGATCGCTGGCGACGGTGGGCATTCTGACGTCGACCGGGATCGTGGCTGGTGCGACAGCGCTCCTCACTAGATGGATGGGGCTCGATATTCCGTTCGCGTATTGTCTGGTGTTCGGAGCCTTGATCTCACCGACTGACCCTATTGCCGTGCTCGGGATCCTCAGAAAGACGGAGGTCCCCGAGGCACTCGAGGCCAAGATCGCCGGCGAGAGTCTCTTCAACGACGGCGTCGGCGTCGTGCTGTTCACCATCCTGGCGGCCCTGGCCACCGGTGAGGCAGGCCATGGGGCTGACCTGACAGCATTCGGGGTCGTCCAGTTATTTCTGACCGAGGCGGTCGGCGGCGCCGCGCTCGGATTCGGCGCCGGGTATTTGGCGTATCGCGCGATGCGCGCGATCGACGAGCATACCCTCGAGGTCCTGATTACGTTGGCGCTTGTCATGGGGACCTACGCCCTTGCGCTGCAACTGCACCTATCCGGCCCGATCGCCATGGTGGTGGCGGGACTCTTCATCGGAAACCACGGCACACGATTCGCGATGAGCGAGAGCACACGCGATCACGTCGAGAAGTTCTGGGCGTTGCTCGACGAGGTGCTGAACTCGCTGCTCTTCTTGGCGATCGGGGTCGAGGTATTCGCGCTGTCGTTGACCCCGGCAATGTTCGTGATCGCGGCCACGGCCATTCCCCTCGTCCTGGCGGCGCGCTTTGTCAGTGTCGGGCTTCCAGTGCGGCTTTTGTCCCGCTGGCAGGAGTTCACCCCGGGCGCCGTCCCGGTGCTGACCTGGGGCGGGCTCCGGGGCGGCATCTCGGTGGCGCTGGCGCTCTCGCTGCCGCCATCGCCCATCCGGGACCAGATTCTGGCCGCCACCTATGGCGTGGTCGTGTTTTCCATCGTTGTCCAAGGGTTGACGATCGAGCGGGTGGTCCGGTCCACCGTATCCGCCCCGACCACGTAGGCCCATGCCGATGTTCGAACAGTCCACACGAATCGGCGACCATCGGGTTGGTCCGTATGCTCGGTCAGGGTGGTATGGGCGTTGCCTGCGCTGCCGTCGAAGAGAAGTTCGATTGTCAGGTGGCCGTCAAGACGATTCGGGACCGCCAGAGCGGGTCGGTCGTCAGAGATCCTCTGAGATGGCAAGCGAGAGCTGCACCCGCCCTGAGTCACGCGCCCGGGCCCGCGGCGCCTTGGGTTGTAGTTAGGTCCCCGGCTGGACGATCTCGATGAAGACGTCGTCTGGTCCCATCACGAACGAAATCTGCATTTCCTGACCGAGCGGGTTCGTGTACGGGCGAGGCTCCATCGTGAACTCGACCCCCTGGGCCCGGATGTCTGCTGCGGCCGCTTCCAGGTTGGCGAAGGCGAATCCCAGGTGGTCGATGGCCGTCCCGCGAGTGCCGGCGGGGGCGTCGGCCTGTCGCGCCAGCAGCCAGACTCCGCCGTAGCGGAGACCCGGGATCATGCCCTTGAGGCTGTCGCGCTCGCCGCCGAAGATTCGCTCGTACCAGTCGATGGCGGCGTCCGGATCCGCTGAGGCCAGATGGATGTGGTGGAAGGCCGGCCACTCGGCGTCTTCGACCGCCTCGATCCGGGTGCCCCACGGATCGGTCAGGAACGCCAGCTTGAACAGTCCTTCGACTTCACGAATGGGCTGGTTAGGGTTCTCTAGTTCCAGTCCGGCCGCCTGCCACTCGGCTACCTTGGCCTCGAGGTCCGGGAATGAGAAGCCGATGTGGTCCACTCCCGTGCCGACCGATGGCGCCGCGTCCGGACGGTCACCGAACCAGATCATCTGGGTTGACCCGATCTGGCACGCGCCTTCTCGCCCGAAGTCCTCGCACCCCATGTGCTCCGTGTACCACGCGGCAGCTGCCTTGGTGTCTGGCGCCGAGAAGTGCATGTGGTGATAGTCGGACTGGGCGTGCGCCACAGCCGGACCCAGCGCTAGCAACGTCACGGCGAGGGTGCGGGAGAGGGCTTTCATTGGTTACTCCTTGGGCCAGCCGCCTCTACTCGGGGATGTTCGGCACCACCATCTTCTGGTAGCCGGCCGGGGCGGCGAACGGGTTGTCGGCGAACGCAGTCTGGTCAAGTGCCTGCAGGGTGATCGTGGTTGCTCCCGCGGTGTCGTCGACGACGAGCCGCACCACACTACCGTCTGGCAGGTTGGTGGCCTCGCGCATTTGGCGGAAACGCAGCAACTGCTGCTGCGGGCCTCCCATGCCGCCGCCGAGCATCGGTATTTGCATCGCCTCGAGTGCGTTGCCCATCCTGGCGAACAGTTCGAACAGTCCACTGTCGAGGTCCGATGTGATCCACATGGTAGCGGTCTGACCCTCCTCCATGCCGGTAATGCGCACGCTGCTCGCCGACCAGGACCCCACCGTGGCGGTCTCGCCGGTCGGCTCGAATCGGATCACAGCGAGATCAACGTCGGGCGTGTCCCCGCCGCCGTCCCCTCCGGACAGCCGCTGCATCATCTGCCGCATCATCTGGAACTGCTGCTCGCCCCATTCCATGTAGCGCTGTTCCGCATGCTGAATCATCAGCATGCTCGGCGCGTTGCCGGAACGCCACACGAGCGAGACATCCTGGCCCTGCGACATGTCGATACGAACGTTGTCCGGGTTCATCCAGTAGTCCATGCTCATTGCCGGCGAGCCTGGCGCCTGGATGTCGATGGTGGCCTTGAGATCCTGGGCCGTTGCGGTCGCTGCCACGAGGAGGGCGGGCAGGACGCCAAGGCCGTACCAGCGACCTTTGGTGCCGGTCGACGTCATCGTGGCTCCTGGTCTACTTCTTCTTGGAAACGACCACGTACACCATGAGGATGTGTAGCGCGAATGCCCCGACGCCGGTGATCAGCACGAGCAGCAGTGAATTCATCAGTCGATAACTCCGTTAGTCCGTTTGAGGGTCGCGGACCATTCTACCTCGGCGCACTGGCCGAGACTTCTGCGAGTGCACCGGGGGTGCGCATGCGGCTGAGCCGGTCATCAATGATCGCGGTCGCTTCGTGCATGATCCGAGTGACCAGTTCTGTGCACGTCGGAACGTCGTGTATCAGTCCAGCCACCATGCCGGCCGACCAGATGCCGCCGTCGAGTTTCCCCTCCAGCAGTGCCTGTTTTCCCCGCTCGCCGGCTACTAGGTGCTTGATGTCATCGATCGTGGCGTCGCCCTTGGCCTCGATCGTCCGGACCTCTTGGGCGACCTCGTTCTTGAACACCCGCGCTGTGTTCTGCATGGTTCGGAAGATTAGTGCGGTGTCCCGCTCGGTGGCGTCTACGAGCTGCTGTTTGATGTGATCGTGAATCGGCGCCTCCTGGGTGGCCATGAAGCGGGTGCCCATGTTCATGCCGTCGGCGCCCAGGGCCAGGGCGGCCACCAGCCCGCGGGCGTCGCCGAACCCGCCTGACGCGATCATTGGGATGCTCACCTGAGCGGCCGCGCACGGGATCAGTACCAGGCCTGGGATATCGTCCTCGCCTGGATGGCCAGCGCACTCGAAGCCGTCGATGCTGATTGCGTCGCACCCGATGCGCTCAGCCTTCAGAGCGTGTCTCACCGACGTGCACTTGTGAATCACCTTGATGCCGGCCTCTTTGAAGAGTGGGAGAAACGGCTGCGGGTTGTTGCCGGCGGTCTCGACAATCTTGATGTCGGACTCGGTGATGGCCCGCGCGTATTCTTCGTAGGGAACTGGCTTGAGTGTGGGCAGAATCGTGAGGTTCACGCCGAACGGTTTGTCGGTGAGATCCCGAGTGCGGGCAATCTCTCTGGTCAGCGCTTCCGGGCTCGGTTGCGTCAATGCCGTGACGAATCCGAGCGCGCCGGCATTGGCGACGGCGGAGACCAACTCGGCCAGGCCGACATGCTGCATGCCGCCCTGCACAATCGGGTGCTCGATGCCGAAGGCTGCGGTGAAGCGGGTCGAAATCATGGCCCGCAGTATAGCCGGGACGGATCGTCGGGGCGGATGCGCCGACGATCCGGGTAGCGCGCTGTACTAGCCGGCCTTGGTGGTCAGTTGCTCTTCTTGGTCTCGGCCACCTCGACGGACCGGTTGGCTCGCACCGCGGTGCAAGCCGCATCGAGGTCGTCGCCGTAGACCAGCACACTCGTCGTGACGTCCTGGCTCGCCATCAGCGTCGACAGGATGGTGCCGACGGTTGTTCTGGTAACGCGGCTTGAGTCACTGGCTCCCTCAATATCGTTCTACCCTGTTCTAAGATACCCCCCCCTATTGGGTGGCGCCCAGGCGGGTCACTGTCGTTGCATAATTTGCTTCGTGCGTCCCGCGGGACAGTCAAGAAAGGCGACACTCGGCATATGACGGGCACTTCTTTCGACGTCACACCGATCACCCCGGTCCTGGGGGGCATGGTCACAGGGCTGGATCTTTCCGCTTCACTTTCCCTGGAGCAGTTCGAGGTGCTCGAGCAGGCGCTGCACGACCGTCAGGTACTCTTTTTTCGGGAGCAACCGATGACCCTCGAGCAGCACAAGTCGCTGGGCGGGCGGTTTGGTGAGCTCCACGTGCATCCGGCCGCGCCCAAGGGCGCCGAGCACCCCGAGGTGCTCGTGGTCCACGCCGACGCGGAATCCACCTTCGTGGCCGGAGGGCTCTGGCACTCCGACGTCTCGTGTGACGAGATTCCACCGATGGCCAGCATCCTGCGTATTGAGCAGCTGCCCGCCACCGGTGGTGACACGATGTTCTCGAGTATGTATGCCGCCTATGAGGCGCTGTCGGACCGGATGCAGCGGCTGCTAGGAGAGCTAACGGCGGTGCACGAAGGCCGCCAGTACTACGTGGGACGCTATGGCGACGGTCATCTGCGGGACGAGACCTATCCGTCTGCTGAACATCCGGCGCTCAGAACCCATCCCGGAACGGGTCGAACCGCGCTCTATGTGAACGAGGGGTTCACGGTCGGATTCAAGGAGCTGAAGCGAGCCGAAAGCGACGCGCTGCTGGCGTTCCTGATCAAGCACTGCGCCTCGCCCGAGTTTACCTGCCGCTTCCGGTGGGAGGCCAATTCGGTGGCCTTCTGGGACAACCGATGCACCCAGCATCTGGCCATCTGGGACTATTACCCCCAGACGCGTCACGGCTACCGGGTGGCGGTCAAGGGCGACCGGCCTTTCTACGCGCCACCGACCGCAGGCTAGCCGGTCAGCGCGCCAACTACTGTCACCGACAGGGTGATCGCGAAAGCGGCGACGATGGTCATCCAGATGCCGACCCTGGCCATGTCCCGGATCGAGAAGTAGCCGGCCGAGTACGGCAGGACGTTGGTGGGGCTCTCGGTCACTAGGATGAAGGCGAGGGTCGAGGTGAAGGCGGCTGGCGCCGCGATCGTCCAGGCATCCAGTCCAACGTCCAGCGCGAGGGCAAGGAGGATCGGCATGATTAGCGAGCCGGTCACGGTGTTACTCGAGAACAGCAGGTGGAGCAGGGCAACAGCGATCACGATGACAAACGGCTGGAGCAGATCTGGTACCTGGACCAGGTTCCCCAGGAGAAGTTGCGCGAGCCACCTGGCGGCGCCGCTCTCGAATACCTCGAGGCCTAGCGACAGCCCGGCCACGATCAGCATCACGCCGCCCCAGTCCATGCTCCGCTGGGCCTCTTTCCAGTGCATGACCCGCATGCCGGGGAAGAACAGCGCCAGCCCGCCGGTCAACGCCACCGCCTGTACTGGCGGATCGAAACGTCCCGCTGTAAGGTCGGCCAGCCATGGGGTCGCGATCCAGGTCGCGATCGTCAGCGCAAAGACGGCCAGCGTTTTCCGTTCGACTGGCTCCAGGGTGCCGAGCTCTGCCAGCTTGGCGTCGACCTCGGCGCGCTCGTAGGGCAGGCGGTCCAGTTCGGGCGGGAAGCTCCACAGCAGCAGCCACCAGCCGGCCGGAATCATCAAGATGGCGGCGGGCACTCCCATCAGCATCCACTCCCCGAACGAGATCGAGACGCCCGCGATCTCCTCCAGGTAGCTCAGGGCGATCAGGTTGGCGCCGGTGCCTGCCGGAGTGCCTATGCCACCGATGAGCGGGCCATAGGCACAGGAGATCATCAACGCGCGTCCGAAGTTGCTCTGAAGCGGTTTCAGTCCCGCGTCTTTGAGGACTCCCACCCCCAGCGGCAGCATCACTGCGGCCACCGCCATGTCGGTGATCCACATCGATAAGAAAGCGCCGACCGTGATGAACCCGAGTAGCACCCGGTCTGTTCGCGCTCCGGCCAGTCGGAGCACGTGCAGCACCATTCGGGTGCCGAGCCCAGATCGCGAGAAGCCGGTGGAGAGCATCAAGACGCCAATGAAGAACAGGATCAGCGGATTGCCAAACCCGGCGTCGACCGCGGAAGCGAAGTCCGTTACGCCGAAAATCGGCAGCAGGATCAGGACCAGGAGCGAGGTCACTGGAAACGGCATCGCCTCGGTGACCCACAGTGTTACCGCGAACAGCAGGATGGCCAGGCAGGTCTTGCCGGGCGGCGTGAGAGCGATGAGCTCGTCGCCTCGCGCTATCGGTGGCGGCGACGGCAGCAGGTGCACGATTAGCAGCAGGATTGTTGCCGCGAGTAGCGCCAGCGCCGGGCGACGATCGGATGGTGGCGATGTCGACGTCTGATCCGTCATCCGGTCACCTCCCTCGGTCGACTTCGGGTCAGGATGCCGGCTATCGCGGCGGCGCCCAGCGCACCACCAAGCCCGATCATGGCTGGCGTGAAGCCCCCCACTCCGGCGCCGCCCACCCAGACCTGAACCACGGCCACCAGCGCGACGCCAGCGACGATCGAGGCGAGCGCTTCCGCCCGCCCGACCCGCCCGACGAAGAGTCCCACCACAATCGGCACGAAGAGACTGACCGCCAGCAACGTGTAGAAGATCCCTAGCGCGTCCACGATGGAACTAGACAGGATGGCGAGCGCCGTCCCGGCGAGCCCCCCAGCGACGGCCGCGCGGCGCGCTACTCTTAGCACGGTCGCGTCGTCCGCCTTCGGATTAAGGAAGCGTTGGTAGAGATCACGCGAGAGCGAGGTTGCTAGCATAAAGAGAATCGCGTCGGCTGAGCTGATCTCGGCTGAGAAGATCGCAGCGAGCCCCAGCGCGCCCAGCAGCGGAGGCAGGGTAGCGACCAACAGCGTCGGCAACGCAAAGTTCAGGTCCTCGTCGGCCAATCCTGGCGAGACGACTCGCGCCATCATCCCGAGCAGAGCCGGAGCGGCGGCGAACAGCAGCAGTGCTATGCCGTTGAGCCCGACTCCCAGCTGGACGGCCCGGTCGTCGCGCGCTGCGTACACACGTTGGATGATGCCGGGCGAGACGATGAAAGACGGGCCCAGCATGGCGAGATAGAACCAGCCCGACTGGCCCCCCTGCCAGAGATTCCAGTAGCCCTCGATGTGCGAGGTGTCCGCCATCAGGGTGGAGAGCCCGCCCACCGAGTCGAGTATGAGCGGAAAGACCACCACGAAGCCCACCACTAGCACAACGAGCTGCACGGCATTGACCATCACCGAGGTCAGCAGCCCCCCGGCGGTGAAGTAGACCGTCACGACCGCGCCGCCTATCAGTGACCCGACCCAGCGCTCCAGGCCGCTGATGGCGCCCAAGACGAATCCCATCGCCATGATCTGGGCTGCCAGGATCGCCAGCGTGCCAATCCACAGCAGGATCGCGACCGTCGCCCGCACCTGGCGTCCGTAGCGGAATTCCAGAAAATCGCCGACCGTGTGGAGATCGTGGGTTGCCGCCAGCCGGCGGATGCGCGGACCGATCCAGAAGGCGAGGACTAGAGACCCGATCCCGGCCGAGCCGACCCACCAACTGGCTGCGAGGCCGTCGCGATAACCCAGTCCGGCGGCGCCCACCGTCGATCCCGCGCCGATATTGATCGCCAGCAGCGTGGCGCAGATCAGGCCGGGGCCAAGGCGTCGTCCCGCCACGAAGAAGTCCTTCGAGCCGCCCACCGCCCGTCCGGACCAAAGGCCGACGGCCATGAGAAGACCGGCGTAGACGACGAGAACTGCGAGGTAGAGGTTCACTGGTCCGCCGGGAGGTCCCGGGCGGCCGGATAGCCGGGGATGCCGACCGCGGCGCGGACGGCTCGGACGATCGCCTCGGCCATCACGTCGGCGGCGAGCGCGCCAACGACGGCAAGGCTTGGCGGCGGGCTGCCGGTGCCGGTCGCCAAGGTGAAGATGGCGTCCCCGTCACTTGGCGTGTGAGCCGGCACGATGGCGCGCGCGAAGCCGTCATGGGCCATCTGGGCAACCACCGTGGCCTCAGCCTGGGTGAGCACCGCGTTGGTGGCCACGATGCCGATGGTCGTGTTCTCGCCGCGAACGCCCGGCTGCCCGGCGCCGGCCCGGAGCAGGACGCGAGCGTCGGCTAGGCCTTGGCCGTCCTCGGTCCGCACACCGGCGACGACCTCGCCGGTCGACGGGTCGACTATGTCGCCGATGGCGTTGACCGCGACCAGCGCGGCGACCATGAGACCGTTCGGCAACTCCAGGGCTGCCGATCCGAGACCACCTTTCATGGCCCGGCCGGCCCCACCGATCTTGCCGACGGTCGCGCCGGCGCCCGCCCCGACGTTGCCTTCCGGCACCGGGTTGGTCGATGCGGCCTCAGCGGCGAGGTAGCCGCACTCGGCGGTCGGACGCACGGCCGGGTCGTCGCCGATCCCGAGATCGAACAGGATCGCGGCCGGCACGATCGGGACCCTGGCGACCCGCGTCTGGTAGCCGATGTTCCGCTCGGCGAGGTAACGGACCACGCCGCTGGCCGCATCCAATCCGAAGGCGCTCCCGCCGGCCAGCACGATGCCGTGGACCTGCTGCACGCTCCTGGTTGGGTCGAGCAGATCCGTTTCCCGGGTGCCGGGTGCCCCGCCCCGCACGTCGACTCCGGCGACCGCTCCGGCCTCGGCCAAGACCACCGTGCAGCCGGTGGGTCGAGCTGAGAGCGTGTGGTGCCCGACCTTCAGGCCATCCACGGCGGTCAAATTTGGACTTTGTGCGAGTGTGGGAAGTGCGGTCATGAGGAAGGCGACAGAGAAGAGCGGAGCCGCGACCTGGGTCAGCATGGGATTAGTCGGATGATAGCGGAATCCCCGGGAACCTGGGAATGATGCCGGGTTTAGGGGCTACGGGCGATTTAGAGGAGGTTGTCTGAGAGCGCTCGTGGGAACAGCTCCGCCACCGGTCCTGAGTAATGGGCCGCTGTGAACGGCGACCGCCCATGGTAACTGTAGGCAAAGCTGGCGTCGACAAGACCAAGCTTGTCGCCGAGGTGGTGCCCGTTGTTCTTGAGGACCCGGCGGGTCGGGCCCCGGTCGGACCGCCCAGACCCTCCCGAGTAGATCTAGTTGTCGTCACACTGTCAGCAGACTACACTTAAGAGCTTCGGTCTGGGCTAAAGAGAGGCCGCGGCTTTCACGAAAGGCAGTCGTGCGGGTACACATCGTCAACCCTAGTCACTTTTCCTTCGGGACCGGACTCATCACCACGCGCTGGCTCTATGTCCTCGCGGCGGCGACCCCAGCCAAGTGGGGCGATCCGATCCTGACCGACGAAATTCTCGAGCCGTTCGATCCAGACACGCTCGAGCCGGGTGATGTTGTCGGCATCGGCATCCATACCGGTAATGCGCTCGTCGGTTACGACCTTGGCCTCAAGGCGCGCGAGCGTGGAGCGTGGGTCATCTACGGCGGGATTCACGCCACGCTTTACCCCGACGAAGCACACGAACGGGGCGGCGCGCATGCCGTGGTCAAGGGCGATGGCGACATCGCCTGGGGGATGGCGATCGAGGATTGCGACAAGGGAGCTCCCGAGCGGGTCTATGAGGGCGGTCAGGTCGCGGCTGGCAAATTTCGGCCGGCGCGGTGGGACCTGCTGAAGAAGGACCGGCATTTGTGGGCCTCGGTTCAGACCGTCCGAGGTTGTCCGAAGCACTGCTCGTTCTGTTCGGTCTGGCGGACCGATGGGCAGGAGCCCCGTCAACGCGGCGTGGATCCGGTTATCGAGGAGATTGTCGAGCTCAGGCGCATGGGCTTCCGTTTTATCGCGCTGGCCGACGACAACTTCTATCCGGTCACCCTAAACGACCTCAAGATGGCGGACCGCCGCGAGGACAAGACCGACTACAACGAGCTGAAGCAGCTCCGCGACGAGCGGTTCGAGCTGATGGAGCAGATGGCCAAGCTCCCTGACGATCTGGTGTTCTTCACCCAGATCACCATGGAAGCGGCCGAGGACGAAGAGTTCCTGGCGGCCATGAAGCGTGCTCACATTATGGGCGCTCTGGTCGGTGTGGAGTCGGTCACGCCCGAAGGGCTCAAGGACGTCTACAAGGACTTCAACCTCGCGGGCGAGGAGCTGGTCGAGCGCCTGAAGCTCTTCAAGAAGAACGGCGTCCACATCCTAGCCTCGTTTATCTTCGGACTTCCGAGCGACAGACCGAGCACCTTTGTCGCCACCGCGGATCTCGCTAAGCGCGCCGACATAACCTTCGCGCAGTTCATGACCCTGACCCCGTTCCCTGGGACATTGGATTTCGACCAGTGGGAGCGGGAGAACGCCGAGAGCATGCCGACCGTGGACGGCATTCCCTATTCGCGGCATTGGCTCATCCCGCAGTCGAAGCGTCCCAAGTTATTGACGGAGCATCCCGCGATGTCGTCGGAGGAGATCCGCCAGCGAACGCTGTCGGTCTGGTATGACTTCTACAGCCTCAAGGCGTCTTGGCAGCGTTCGAACGTCGTCAAGTCGCTGAAGTCGCGTATCGCCTTCGTGCTGATCTCGAAGCTCTATCCGCAGATGTTCGCTAACACTGGCCTGGCGACCGATAGTGCTCGAGTGAGCCGCTCGACCGACTTGGCTCGGATGCTGCTGAGGGCGCTGCAACGGTTCTTCTCGGCGCCTCCTATGCCCGGTCTTCGCGTGCCGAATTAGCCACGTTCCATCGTTCGTGCCGGCCGCCGTCTCTCGGGGCGGACCCTGGTGTATCGCGGGAGGCGACGTGTGACCGACCACGGACTCGGGGAGGATTCTGCCGATGCGATCCGTCAGACATTTGTTGCTTCCGGTCTGGGTACCGCTGTGCGTCTGGGCCTGGGTCTCCGTGGCACCGGCGATGGCGCGGCCGCAGCCGCCAGATGAGGTGCCCGCATCCGAGGAAGGCGACGGCGCTGGGGCTGAAGCGACGGAAGGTGAGGGCGAGGCGGAGGGCGGTCTCAAACCCTACGACGAGGTTATCACCGACGAGGCGGAAACCGACGAGGGCGTGTTCCTCGTGCACCATCTCGACGACAAGGTCTACTACGAGATTCCGACCGAAGAACTCGGCCGCGATTTCCTGTGGGTCAGCCAAATCGCTCGCACGACCGAGGGCGTCGGATACGGGGGACAGGCCCTTGGTAGTCGCGTCGTCACGTGGGAGCGTCGAGGCGAACGCGTCCTGCTCAAGAGCATCTCGTACGCGATCGTGGCTGACGAGGACCGCCCCATTGCCCAAGCCGTGGCCTCGGCCAACAACGACACGATTCTGAAGGCGTTCGATGTCGCTACCGAGTCCGATTCTGGCGCGCCGGTGATCGACGTCACCGATCTGTTCGAGACGGAGGTGCCGGAGTTCAGCGCGCGGTCGCGTCTTCAGGCCCGCGGGTTCGCCAGGGATCGTTCGTTCGTCGAACAGGTGCTGGCGTTTCCGACCAACATCGAGGTGCGCACCACGCACACCTACACCTTACCGCCGCCCACCGGTTCGCCGAGTAGGCCGTCACAAGGCCGTCGCGGCATGCGGCCGGGCAGTGCGACCGTGCTGCTGCACTACAGCATGGTGAAGCTGCCCGAGGAGCCGATGCAGCCTCGACTGTTCGACGACCGGGTGGGCTACTTCTCGGTGCGCCAGATCGACTACGGTCGCGACGAACACCGGTCTCCGCAACGTCGCTACATCACCCGGTGGCGGCTCGAGAAACAGAACCCGCAGGCCGACGTTTCCGATCCAGTGGCACCCATTACCTACTGGATCGATCCAGCGACGCCCGCCAGGTGGGTGCCGTACATGAAGAAGGGTGTTGAGGCATGGCAGCCGGCCTTCGAGGAGGCTGGCTTCTCCAATGCCGTCATTGCACGGGAGGCGCCAGATCCGGACGAGGACCCGGAATGGCACCCGGAGGATGCGCGCTATTCGGTGATGCGGTGGCTGCCCTCGACGGTGGAGAACGCCTCAGGGCCGCACGTGCACGACCCCCGCACGGGCGAGATCCTGGAAACCGACATCCAGTTCCATCACAACGTGATGAACCTGGTGCGCGATTGGTATTTCATCCAGGTGGCCCCGCTCGACCCGCGCGCTCAGCAGCTACCGCTGCCCGACGAGCTGATGGGCGAGCTGCTGGCGTACGTGGTTGCCCATGAGGTCGGGCACACCCTGGGATTCCAGCACAACATGAAGGCCAGCTCGCTCTACCCCCCGGAGAACCTCCGGGATCCCGAGTGGGTCGCGAGCATGAGCCACACCCCGACGCTGATGGACTACGCGCGGTTTAACTACGTGGCGCAGCCTGAGGACGGGATCGCGGTCGAGGACCTTATCCCCAAGATCGGCCCCTATGATCACTGGGCTACGGTGTGGGGCTACCAGCCGATACCTGGCGCCGATTCACCCGACGCCGAGAAGGAGACGCTGGATGCCTGGGCCCGCGAACAGGACGACACTCCCTGGTATCGCTTCAATACCGCTGGGTCGCAGGGCGCGGATCCCGGGCAGCTGACCGAGGCTGTGGGCGATGCTGATGCCGTGCAGTCAACCGCGCTCGGCGTCAGGAATATCGAGCGGGTGGCGGCGATGCTCCTTGACGCGACGCATGTGCCGGGCGATCCGTATGACGATCTCGACGGGCTGTATGGCCGGCTAGTGGGGCAGTGGGCCACCGAGATGAACCACGTCGCGGCCATCGTCGGCGGTTTCAGCTCTCAGCAGAAGCACATCGGACAGGACGGTGTTCGCTTCACGCCGATTCCGCGTGAGATCCAGGCCGAGGCCGTCGCCTTCCTCAACGACCAGGCGTTTGCTACGCCGATGTTCCTGATCGACAAGGAGTTACTACGCCGGATCGAGCCGGTCGGTGCCCTTGAGCGGCTCAGGTCCGGCCAGGCGCGGGTGCTTCGGACGCTTCTCAGCGGGACGCGCGTCGAGCGTCTGGTCGAGCAGGAGGCGCTCGACGGCGATCAGGCCTACCCAGCCACGACCTTCCTGGCTGACTTGCGGACGGGACTGTGGCGCGAGTTGTCAGATGACGAGGTGCGGATCGACGCGTATCGTCGAAACGTGCAGCGCGTCTACCTGGACCAGGTCGAGGGGCAGCTCGGCGCAGGAGAGGCAGGCGACGCACGGTCGTTCTTTCGAGGCGAGCTGCGGGCGCTCGACCGGGCGGTGGCCGCGGGACTGCCGCAGGTCGTCGATCGGGCCACGCGGCTCCACCTGGAAGACGTCCGAGATCGAGTGGCGCACACCCTCGACCCCGCCTGGACGGCCGATCAGGAAGGCGGCCGCGGGGTGGCCGGCTTCACGGAGCTCGACGGGTTGGTAAATCCGTGGCAGCTACTTGGCGCCGAGTACCACGAGGCGTGCTGGCGGGACCATGGCATCACGCTCGATCGCCCTTGAGAGAAAAGGCGGACGATCGACTGGTTGGCGAACCAGGAGATCCGGGTCACGCTACTAGTTGTGTCACTTACTGGTTGTCGCTGTTGATTCACGCCGAAACAGACGCACGAGCAGCGCGAGCGAAACCGCGAATAGCACTGAGCCAAGGAAGAAGGGGGCGCCGGGAAGCTCGAACGGCGCCAGCTCAGAGGTGAAGAAGCCGAAGAGCACACTGGTAAAGATGAGGGGCGAGAGGATACTTGTGAGGCTCGTGACGGAGGTAAGCGCTCCCTGTACCTTGCCCTGATCCGAGGGACCGACCGAACCCGCGACCAGGCTCTGGATGGCGGGTTGGGTCAGCCCGGAGAGCGAACCGATGACGATGATGACCAGTACCATCCAACCCTCCGACGCGGCGCCGTAGCCGAAGAACGCGATGATGGCCACCACCAGCCCGATGGTGATGGTGCGGCGCTCGCCGAAGCGCGCGATGACAGGGCGCACGAGGAGGCCTTGCACCACCACTGCCATGACCCCCACCAACGCCAGCGTCAGGCCGTTCGTCTGTTCGTCCCACCCATAGCGATAGCCGGTATAGAGCACCCAGACATTCTCGAGGCCGCGTTGCGCCAATGCAGCGAAGAGATACACCACCGCGAGCCCGCCGACCAACGGGTAGTTTCGCAGCCGAAGTAGGTTCGTCAGGGGATTAAGCTTCCAGGCGATCGTCTTGTTGCGGTGCTCCGGGGCGAGTGACTCGGGCAAAACGAAGAACCCGTAGAGCCAGTTGATCAGGGCGAGCGCCGCCGCCACGTAGAACGGTAAGCGCAGATTGATGCCACCAAGCAGGCCTCCGAGCGCCGGTCCGAAGATGAAACCCAGTCCGAACGCTACCCCCACGAAGCCGTAGTTCCTCGCCCTGGTTTCTGGGGTTGAGACGTCGGCGATGTAAGCGTTCGCAGTGGTGATGCTGGCGCCCATGATGCCCGCGAAGAGCCGGCCGGCAAAGAGCCAGCCGATCGTTGGGGCCCAGGCTTGGATCAGATAGTCGGTACCCAAACCGAAGAGCGACGCCAGAATGACCGGCCGTCGGCCAAAGCGGTCTGAGAGCGCTCCAAGGATGGGGGCACACAGAAACTGCATGCACGCGTAGGCGGCAATGATGACGCCGTAGTAGCGGCCGGCCCGGGTGATATTCCCCCCGACGAACTCCTTTATGAGTTCTGGAAGGATCGGGATGATAATCCCGATTCCGAGAATGTCGATGAAAAGCGTGACGAAGATGAATACCATCCCCGCCTGTCGCTCGCGTTTTCCGAATGCCATGCTCGTCGCCACCGACTGCTTTTGAGCGCGCTCCCGCCGGCCAGCGAATCCGTCAGTATCGCACGGACCGGTTCTGACACCCGGCCGTCGAGCTCAAGACGAGGCAGTGGAGTTGGTAGCTTGATCGTCGCGCGGGGCAATCGAGATCTGCGCCCAGCCGTAGATCGCGGCAACTAGGGGATTGAGAAGATTAAAGAAGCAGAAGGGGGCATAGCTCAGAGTGGCAACCCCCAGGGTGGTGGCCATGTAGGCGCCGCAGGTATTCCAGGGAATCAGGACCGAGGTAATGGTCCCGGCGTCCTCCAGCGTTCTGGAGAGGTGCTTTGGGTCGAGGCGGCGCCGCTGATACTCAGCGCGAAACATTCGCCCTGGAAGCACGATAGACATGTACTGATCGGACGCGATCGCGTTGGTGCCGAAGGCGGTGAGGAGCGTCGCCGAGATGAGGCTGCTTGTGCCGCGGACGGCGCTTAGGATGCGTGCGGCGATGATGCCAAGCTGCCCCGTGCTTTCCATGACGCCGCCGAACATCATGGCGGTCATGATCAACCAGAGTGTTGGCAGCATGCTGGCCATCCCGCCTCGACTGAGAAGCTCGTCGAGCGCGGCGTTCCCCGATTGCAGTACGAACCCGTTGAACAAAGCCGTCCAACAGCCTTTCACCAGCGCCACCGGCTCGGAGAGCGACGGGTCGTCGACATAGGCGAGCACCGTTTGTGGCTGGAACAGCGCCGCGAAGACGGCCCCGGTTAGCGCACCCATTAGTAATGCCGGAAACGGTGGCATTCTCCGAACTACGAGAATGAGCACCAGCGCCACTGGCAGCAGTAAATGCGGGCCGATGACGAACTGGCTTTCTAGCGCGGCAATCATCGTTGAGAGCTCTTCGGTCGTGGTCGGGGTGGGGGCGACCACGCCGGCCGCTGCAAAGAGTGTCACCGCGATAAGGATGCTGGGTGTGGTGGTCCACAGCATGTGACGGATGTGAGTGAATAGGTCGGTACCCGCGACCGCCGCCGCGAGATTTGTGGTGTCGGACAGGGCCGACATCTTGTCGCCGAAGTAAGCGCCAGAGATGATGGCTCCGGCCGCCAGACCAAGGTGCAGTCCCTGCGCCGTCGCCACCCCGATCAATGCGATGCCGATAGTGCCGGCTGTAGTCCACGAGCTACCGGTTGCAACTGAGACCAGCGCGCAGATGACGCAGGCGGCCGCGTAGAAGAAGGATGGATGTAGAAGGGACAGGCCGTAGTAGATCATCGTCGGCACGATCCCGGCCAGGATCCAGGTGCCGATGAGCGCGCCCACGGCAAGTAGAATCAGTAGTGCCCCCATCGTGGTCGAGACGCCCCGGGCTATGCCCTGTTCGATGGCGCGCCAGCTGTGTCCGTTCCGCAGGCCCACCAACGCGGCGACGCCAGAAGCCAGAATGAGCGCGATCTGATTCGGACCGCTCGACGAGCCGTCACCGTAGAGCCAGACCGAAGCCGCCAGCAGGGCGACGAGAAAGACCACTGGCGTCATCGCCTCGATGAGCGTGGGAGTGCGTTCTGATGCGGCCGGGGCCTGGGACATTTGACGCGGGGCCGTCGCCGTCAGTGGCGCAGCTCTACCTCGCTAAGTCTGACAATGCCGGTGCGAATGGACAGATTGCGTCCGGCGGGCATCAGGTTACGAGAGTTGAGTGCCGGTTTCATAATGACCTACTCGGTCTGTGCTTCGTCGGCCGTGACGGTGCACGAACCGGGTGACAGTTGAATGTCGAGCCGGACGTCTTCGCGCACGCTGTGCAGCGGCAGTGGTTCCAGATTTCAGCCCACTGCATTAAGGTCGAGCACTGTCGGGCTGTGCGACTGCTTGTGGTCGAATGCCAGAAGCTGCTCGGTCAGCGCCGTTCGGAATGGCCCTTGTAGCCGATTCCCTCTCTGCACGATCGGTTGGCCTGAAGGTCCGCCCTGCAGAACCTAGTTGCCGTCCCGGATCGTCGGGTACTCGATCCCGAGCTGTTCCAGATACGTGTCGTATCGCGAGGGATCGAAGTAGTACTCCTCGAGCTGCGGTTTGTACTGCTCCATGATCTCCTCGTTGAGCCAGATGGCCGGTTCGTCCTGGGGACGGAGGAATGAGGTGTATTCGATGTCCTTCCGCTGCACCGTATCGAAGTAGGTGCGGGCGTCGTCGACTAGTTCGGGTGTCATGAGGATATCGAGGAGCGTTCGGGCGTACACCTTGGCCCCGGCGGTGGCTCCCTTGTGCGCGATAGGGGTGGCCATGGCGATCGCCTTGTTCCAGTTGTGGCCCGCGCCGCCGGCAATGTTCGAGGGAAAGCGTAGCGAGACGGTCGGCACCACCCACGAAATGTCACCGATGTCGTCGGAGCCTCCGCCTCGGCGCTGGCTGTCCGGAATATCTTCCCGTCCCCGTAACTCCTTGCTGATCTCGGTTGAGAGCCCACGGTCGGGCACGCCCAGCATGCGCTGCACGGCCGTGGCGAGCGCCTGATCCTCGGCACTCCACTGCGGCATCCCCACGTCAAGCATGTTGGTGTGGACCGCCTCGGCCAGCGGCTTGTTCATATGCTGTGGCCAGGCTGCGCCAAGCACCCGCGACTCGACCGTGGTGCCGGTCATCGTAGCCGCGCCGTCGGCCATCTGGTTGCCGATATCCCACATCCGCATGATGTTCGGGTAGTCGGTCTCGCGGAAGAAGTACCAGACCGCCGCGGTCGGCGGTACCACGTTCGGTTGGTCGCCGCCGTTGCTGATCACGTAGTGCGAGCGCTGTTGGATCCGCAGGTGCTCGCGGCGGAAGTTCCAGCCGATGTTCATCAACTCCACCGCGTCGAGCGCACTCCGGCCGTTCCAGGGGTCTCCGGCACCGTGGGCCGCCTCGCCCTCGAAGAGGTACTCGACCGACACCAGCCCGTTACCGCCGCTTTCGCCCCAGCTTACCGACATCCCGCTGGAGATGTGGGAGTACAGCACGATGTCAACGTCGTCGAACAGACCTGCCCTGACGAAGTGGGCCTTGCCACCCAGCTGTTCCTCCGCGATGCCTGGCCAGATTACCAGGGTGCCGCTGAGCTGCTCGCGTTGCATGATCTTTTGCACCGCAAGTGCGGCCGTGATGTTTAGTGCCTGCCCGCCGTTGTGACCCTCGCCGTGGCCCGGACCGCCCTCGACCAGCGGCTCTCGGTAGGCGACGCCCGGTTTCTGCGATGCCTGCGGAATACCGTCGACGTCGGTCCCGATTGCAATCACCGGTGCCCCGGCGCCCCAAGTGGCCCACCAGGCGCTCGGGATGCCCGCCACACCGTACTCCACCTCGAAGCCGTGGTCTTTCAAGATGTCGGTGACATAGCGCTGCGTCTCGAACTCTTGGAACCCTAGCTCGTTGAAGCTGTAGATCATGTCTACCATCTGCTGGGTGAAGTCCCGTCGACTCTCGACGTCGACAACCACCTCGTCCTTCAGTTCCTCCAGTCGCGGGTTCTCGACCAGAGACGCTGCCACGGTGACCTGCGGGGCGGGTTCGGGCAGGCCAAGGACGACGGTCACGGCTGCCAGCGCGGCAATTGGGGTCACGGGGGGCAGACGCATCGGGGCCTCCAGACAGCTGGGGTGGAACGCGATCGGTCCATCCTACGCCAGTTCAGGTCCGTGACGTACGTGTGTCCAGGGGACGGCTAATCCCCCATGATAGGGTGAGTCCCGTGCGCTATGCGGTGACTACCTTCGGGTGCCGGGTGAATCAAGCCGACTCGTTGCAGCTAGAGGCCGAGCTTCGCGGGCGGGGAGCGGTGCGTGCGACGGTCGAAGAGGCCGATGTCGTCGTGGTTAATACCTGCTCTGTGACCGCGTCCGCCGACCAGGGCACCCGACAGACGCTGCGCCGCGTGGCCCGACTCAATCCTGAGGCGCAACTGCTCGCGACGGGGTGCTATGCAACACGGGCTTCGACCGATATCGAGGCTCTACCCGGGGCGCCCTTGGTGGTGCCCAATGACGAGAAACACACGATCGCCGCCAGGGTGCTGGGGGAGCCGGACTCGACGACGGCAGACCGCTACGGAGATGGCGCTGGCGCGTGTGGCGCGCCCGTTACGCCGGGTCTCGTTGGCCGGGTGGCCTTCATGCTGCGTGTGCAGACCGGGTGCGACCAGCCTTGCGCCTACTGCGTCATCCCGACGACGCGCGGACGGGGGCGCAGCCTGGCCCTTAGCCATGTCGGGCGCGCCGTGAGCCACGCCGCGCAGGGCGGTTTTCACGAAATCGTGCTGACCGGCGTGCACCTTGGATCGTTTGGGCGTGATCTTGAGCCGTCGAGCTCATTGATCGAGCTGCTGCAGTTCCTCGACCGCCACCCGTCCAACGTGCGCTTCCGGATCAGCTCGCTGGAGCCGATGGACTGTCCTCCCGCCCTCATCGACCTCGTCGCGGCGAGTGGGCGTTTCGTCCCGCATTTCCACTTACCCTTGCAGCACGCCAGCGACCGCATTCTTCGGCGCATGCGCCGGCCCTACACTCTCGCTCAGTACGCCGAGACAGTGGATCGGATCCGCCATCTGCTTCCGGATGCGGCCATCGGGTCCGACTTAATTGCCGGTTACCCGGGCGAGTCCGAAGACGACGCCCAGAGAACGCTCGACTATGTGGCCGGGAGCCCGTTGACCTACCTGCACGTGTTCCCGTACTCGGCTCGTCCGGGCACCGAGGCGGTGGCGCTGTCCGGCCGCGTGGCGGGACCGATTATCCGTGCTCGGGCGCAGCGGCTCAGGGCCGTCGGGGGCCAGCTAGCTGCGGCCTTTCGGCAGCGCCAGATTGGTCGGGAGCGCGAGGCGATCGCGCTGGACGCCGAGGGGCTCGTGCTGACCGACAACTACCTCAAGGTCAGGGTACTCGCCGGCGTGAAGCCGAACTCGCTCCTACGGGTCCGCATCGACTCAGCCGAGCCGCTGACCGGCGTGGTTACCTGAGCTCTTCGGCGGCGTGCTGCCTGGCGGACCGACGTGGACGGCCCTCGACAATGAGCTGACCGCACGCCGCACGGATGTCCTGACCGCGGCTCTTCCGGACCGACACACGGACCCCGCGCCGGGCGAGGGCCGCTGCGAAGCGATCGACCCGAGAATCTGAGGGGCGTGCGAACGGGATGCCTGGTGCCGGGTTTAGCGGAATCAGGTTGACCTTGGCTGGCAAGGCGCCGAGCAGGCCAGCCAGGCGTCGTGCGTCGGCGTCCAGATCGTTCACGCCGTCGAGGAGCACGTATTCGAATGTGATCCGCTCTCGGTGCTTGAGCGGAAACCGGCGGCATACGGCCAGGAGGTCCTCGAGCCGTTGCGTGCGGCTCGTAGGGATCAGCTTGTGGCGCAGTTCATCGGTGGTGGCGTGCAGCGAGACCGCCAGGTTCGGGACCCAGGCCTCGATCGCCAGGCGCTCCAGGGCGGGAATCAGGCCGACGGTCGACAGAGTGACCCGCCGTGGCGTCAGTCCCAGGCCTTCGGGGGCGGACAGCATCCTTAACGCCTTCATTGTGGCGTCGTAGTTGTGGAGCGGCTCGCCCATACCCATTAAGACGATGTTGAACTTTCGGTCGGAGAGTTCGAGCTCTCGCGCCATTACCCGCACCTGTCCGGCGATCTCACCCGCGCTCAGGTGCCGGGTCAGCCCCATCTGACCCGTCAGGCAGAACCCGCATCGCATGGCGCAGCCGACCTGCGTCGAGATGCAGAAGGTCATGGACGGCGTGTCGGGGATGAACACCGATTCGATGGTCTTTCCGTCGCTCAGTTCGAACAGGAACTTCCGGGTGCCGTCGGTTGAGCGCTCTTGCTGAGCAAGGCGCGGCGTTGAGCACCGCACCTCCGTCCGCAGACGCTGGCGGAGCGCCAGCGAGAGGTCGGTCATGCCCTCCACCCCGTCCAGCCCGCGTCGATAAAGCCAGCGGTAGATCTGGCGTGCCCGGAACGGACCGACGCCCAGAGTGGCGACCATGGCCTCGAGTTCGGGCAGCTCAAGTTCGGCAAGGTCTGGGAGGTTCATCGGCTCGGTCTCACCGTACCATGGTCTCGTCTCAGGCTTCAGTCACAGACCGCAGTCGGTTGAAGACGAGTGCCATCACGTGCTATCATGGGCAACTTGCTGTTCCGACGTAATTCCTTATTGGACAACAAATTACGGAGAAGGTCTCCGGTTGTGGCCGTCGACTTACCGTGCCACTGTCTCCAGGCATGATTGTTCGCGAGGAGCTCGACAACGGTCTCTGTCTGCTGACCGAGGCTAGACCCGAAGTTCGTTCGGTTAGCTTTGGAGCCTGGCTGACCCGCGGGTCGCGGCACGAAACCGAGGCGCGGTCCGGTATCGCCCACTTTGTCGAGCACATGCTCTTCAAGGGAACACGGAACCGCTCGGCGGAGGATATCGCCCAGGAGATCGATTCGATTGGGGGACAGCTGGACGCCTTTACCGCCAAGGAGTGCGCTAGCTACTACGTCAAGGTGCTCGACGAGCATCTTCCACGGGCAGTGGACGTACTGGCCGATCTGCTGCTGCGCCCGGCGTTCGATACCGAGGACATCGCGCGCGAGAAGAAGGTGGTGCTCGAGGAGATCAAGATGGTGGAAGATACGCCGGACGATCTCGTGCACGAGCTCTTCACCCAGCGGTTCTGGGGCGGGCATCCGCTGGGGCGGCCGATCCTCGGGGTACCCGAGACGGTCGAGGCGCTCGACGCCGGCGCGCTGGCCGAATACTTTTCGACGGCATACACCGCACGCAACCTCATTATCGCCGTGGCGGGCAACATCGACCACGACGCGGTCAAGGAGCTCGTCGAACAGGCCTTCGGCGACTTGCGGACCGACGGAGTGGCGCCGGATACGTCGCCGCCGGTGGCCGTGCCCGGTTTACTGGTCAGGGACAAGGCGCTTGAGCAGTGTCACGTGTGTCTGGGGGCGAGTGGCTATCCGCAGGAGCATGAGGATCGCTATATCTGCTATCTGCTCAACATAGTGCTGGGCGGTTCGATGAGCTCTCGGTTGTTCCAGAACATCCGCGAGAAGCGCGGTCTCGCCTACGCCGTCAACAGCGGGCTGGTGTCGTATCGCGATGGCGGAGCATTCACCATCTATGCCGGGTGTGACGCTGAGACGGTTCGGGAAGTCATCGACCTAACCGTCGCCGAGTTGCAGACACTCAGGGATCGGCCGGTATCGGACGACGAGCTGCGCCGGGCTAAGGACCATCTCAAGGGCAGCCTCGTGTTGGGCCTTGAGAGCACCTCGAATCGGATGTCTCACATGGCTCGCCAGGAGATGTACTTCGGCCGTCAGTTCACGATCGACGACACACTGCGAGGCGTTGATCGCGTGACCCGCGTCGACATCCAGCGGGTGGCCCGTGACCTGTTTCCGCCAGGTGGACTGGCGGCGACGGTGCTCGGGCCCGTGGGTGGAATCGGGCTGAATGAGGCCCAGCTTTCGCTCAGTTAGCTTGCAGGCTGCTGAAGCACGAGCCTGCCGGGCGCGTACGGCCAGACCTATACAGTTCTAGGTTTGGCTTGAGCCAACGCCATGGCTCAGCGGCGTTGGCCAAGAGCTGGACCAAGGGGCGAAGCCCGCGGAAGTGAAGGAGGCGAACCATCAGCGTCCGGTTGACGGTGCTTGGGAGCGGAAGTGCGGGAAACGCGACGCTTCTCGAGGATGGTGCTCGTCGGGTCTTGATCGACGTGGGGCTGAGCTATCGCGAGGTGACCCGGCGGCTGGCTGAGCTCGAGGTGCCGCCGGAAGGGATCGGAGGGGTGGCCATTACCCATGCCCATGGCGATCACACCCGAGGTGCCGGCCTTCTGTCCCGGCGACATGGGGTCCCGGTGCATACGACGCCCGCCACCCGTGAGGCCTGGGCCGACGATGTGGCCAGTTGGGGCGAGCTGGTTTGCGACGAACCGACTGATATCTGCGGCTTCCGGTTTACGCCGTTCGAAGTGCTCCATGACGCCGACGCGGAGACCGTGGCGTTTCGTATCGAGACCGCCGACGGGACCATCGGGTACGCGACCGATGTGGGGTGCGTGACGGCCAACGTGCGCAGTCACTTCTCGGACTGCCTCGTCCTGGTCATGGAGTCGAACCATGCGACGGACCTGCTGCAGGTCGGGCCCTATCCGCGGTCCACGAAGGCGCGGATCGCTAGCACTCGCGGGCATCTGTCGAACGAATCGCTGGCTGGGTATCTTCGTGACCACCTCGGCCGGTCGGTTCGCTGCGTGGTCCTGGCACATTTGAGTCGAGTCAACAACGTGCCCGAGTTGGCCGAGATGACCTGCAGGGAGGCGCTCGAGGCCAGAGGTCGAGAAGACGTGCGTATCGTGGTGTCTCGCCAGGACTGTGTGGCCGAAACTGTGGACCTGGCGGCCTGGTCGGCACCGGCGCATGTGGCGCCTACGCTCAGCCGGCAGGCGTTGCTGCCCTTCTAAGGACGGTCAAGATGGGTGAACCACCGCCGTCCGGGTTCGAACGTTGCTGCACTATCTGCCGGGTGGACGACTAGCGCGGCTCGCTGACTGTTTACGGAGAAAGAGCACGAGGTAACCATTACCTATGATTTCCCGATACACCCACCCCGAGATGGGGCGGATCTGGGACGACCAGAGGAAGTACGACACCTGGCTCAAGGTTGAGGTGGCGGCCGCCAAAGCTATGGCCGCCACAGGAATGATCCCCGAGGAGGCGGCGAGCGATCTCGCGGCGTGTGAAGGGGTCGATGCGGCTCGCATCGACGAGATCGAACAGACCACCCAGCACGACGTCATCGCGTTCACGACGGCGGTGGCCGAGATAGTCGGGCCGTCGGCTCGGTGGCTGCATTTCGGGTTGACGTCGTCTGACGTGCTGGACACCGCGCTTGCCGTGCAGATGCGCGAAGCGGCTGCCCTGCTCCTGGATGATCTCGATGCCGCCCTCGAAGCGGTCCGCGAGCGCGCTATCGAACATCGCGATACGCCCATGATCGGCCGTACCCATGGTGTGCACGCCGAGCCGATGACGTTTGGGCTCAAGTTGGCCTTGTGGTACGCCGAGCTGACCCGCAGCCGTGAGCGGCTCGCGCGGGCGCGCGACATCGTCAGCGTGGGGAAGATCTCGGGCGCGGTCGGCACGTACGCGCATTTGGAGCCGGAGATCGAAGCGCGCGTCTGCGCCGAGCTGGGGCTGACCCCGGCCCCAGTGGCGTCGCAGGTCATCCAGAGGGATCGCCATGCCGAGCTGCTGGGGGCTATCGCGCTGACCGGCGCCTCGCTCGAGAAGTTCGCGGTCGAGATTCGTGGCCTGCAGAAAACCGAGCTGGGCGAGGTGCAGGAAGGCTTCGCGAAGGGGCAGAAGGGCTCGTCGGCTATGCCGCATAAGCGCAACCCGATTGCCTGCGAGCAGTTGACGGGGTTGGCCCGCCTGCTGCGGTCTAACGCGCACGCGGCGGTCGAGAACATTGCGCTGTGGCACGAACGAGACATCTCACATTCGTCGGTGGAACGCGTGATCGTGCCAGATAGCTGCATCACGTTGGACCATATGCTGCGCCGGTTCGCGAGAGTCATGCGGGCGCTTGTGGTACACCCTGACCGGATGATGGAGAACCTAGAGCGGTCGCGTGGCGTGGTGTTTTCTGGAACCGTGTTGCTCGAGCTTGCGCGACGGGGCGTGTCCCGAGAGCAGGCCTACACCTGGGTCCAGCGGGCTGCGATGCGCTCGCACGACGAGGAGTTCGATTTCAGGATGCTGCTGGCCGAGGACGCCGAGGTGATGGGAGTGCTCACCACCGCCGAGCTGGATGAGGCGTTTGATCTGCAGCATCAGCTTCGGCATGTCGGACCCATCGTGGACCGGGTGCTCGGCGAGCGGGAGGAGGCGGAGGCGTGAAGACGAGGGTGTTTGTCAGTTTGAAGGCGTCGGTATTCGATCCGCAGGGGCGGACGATCGTCGAAGCGTTGCAATCGATGGGCTACGGCAGCGTGTCCGACGTTCGTCAGGGCAAGTACTTCGAGGTCGACGTCGACACCGAGTCGGCCGATGAAGCGCGGTCGCTTGTGTCGGAGGTGTCCGACAAGCTGCTGGCGAATCCGGTCATAGAGAGCTACCGGGTCGAGGTGGACGAGTGAAGTTCGCGATCATCGAATTTCCTGGGTCGAACTGCGACCACGACGCGTACCACGCGGCGAAGCATGTGCTCGGTCAACAGGCCGCGTTCGTCTGGCACAAAGACGCCGGGCTTGGCGGCGCCGACGCGGTGGTGTTGCCAGGCGGCTTTTCGTATGGTGATTACCTTCGCACCGGCGCCATCGCACGGTTCTCGCCGGTCATGGAGAGTGTTCGTGAGTTCGCCGCCGAGGGCGGCCCGGTCATCGGTATTTGCAACGGGTTCCAGGTACTTCTCGAAGCGGGCCTGCTCGAGGGGGCGCTGCTCTGCAACCGTCGCTTGAAGTTCCTCTGTCAGCACGTGCACGTCCGGGTGGAGCAGACCGACACGCCGTTCACAGGCGCGGCACAGATTGGTCAGGTATTGAGCCTGCCGATCGCACATGGCGAGGGCAGCTACCATGCGCCGCCCGAGACGCTGGAGGCGCTCGAGGCCAATCGCCAGGTCATTTTTCGTTACTGCAGCGAGGAGGGGGGGCTCCAGGATGCGGCGAACCCGAATGGGTCGCTCGCTGCCGTAGCCGGCATCTGCAACCCGGAGCGTAATGTCGTGGGGTTGATGCCTCATCCTGAGCGAGCCTGTGAGTCGGCACTGGGGAGTGAGGACGGTCGCGTGGTCCTGGAGTCAGTAGTGGCGGCGGTAGCGGCGTGAGTGACACACAGATGGATCCCGCAACGATCGAGGCGCATGGGCTGACGACCGACGAGTACCGGAAGGTGCTCGACATTCTTGGCCGGGAGCCGACGCTGACCGAACTCGGCATTTTCTCCGTAATGTGGTCAGAGCACTGCAGCTACAAGAGCTCGCGCATCCACCTGAAGCGCCTGCCTACCGAGGGTCCTCAGGTGGTTCAGGGGCCAGGGGAGAACGCTGGGGCGGTCGCTATCGGCGACGGTCTGGCTGCTGTGTTCAAGATCGAGTCGCACAATCACCCATCATTCATCGAGCCTTATCAGGGGGCGGCCACCGGGGTGGGCGGCATCATCCGCGATATCTTCACGATGGGCGCGCGGCCGATCGCCCTGCTGAACTCGCTGCGATTTGGTGCCCTTGACGACCCGGCGACCCGCCGGCTCGTGGACGGCGTCGTTGCCGGTATCGCAGGCTACGGCAACAGCATCGGGATTCCCACCGTGGGCGGTGAGGTTGACTTCGACCCGAGCTACTCCGGGAATCCGCTCGTCAACGTGTTCTGTCTCGGAGTAGCGAAGGTCGACCAGCTCGCCAAGGGGTTGGCCTCGGGGGCGGGTAATCCGGTCTACTACGTCGGGGCAAAGACGGGACGGGACGGAATCCACGGCGCCACAATGGCGTCGGCCGAGTTTGACGAGAACTCGGCCGAGAATCGGCCCGCGGTGCAGGTGGGCGACCCGTTCATGGAGAAGCTACTCCTTGAAGCCTGCCTCGAAGTGATGAAGTCGGACGCTCTGGTCGGAATCCAGGACATGGGGGCTGCCGGGCTGACCTGTTCGACCTGCGAGATGGGTGCGCGTGGGGATGCGGGCATCGAGATCGACGTCTCGCTGGTCCCGCAGCGCGAGACCGGCATGAACGCCTACGAGATCATGCTAAGCGAGTCGCAGGAACGGATGCTGCTGGTCGCTCAGAAAGGGAGAGAGGCCGAGGTCGAGGCGATCTTCGAGAAGTGGGACCTGCACGCGGCTCGGATCGGCGAGGTAACCGGCGACGGGTTGCTCCGCGTGAAGCACGCAGGCGAGGTTGTGGCAGAGATTCCGAATCGTCCCCTCGCCGACCAAGCACCGCTCTACGACCGTCCCACTACGCGACCGGAGTATCTCGAGGAGGTGCAGCGGTTCGACGAGAGTGCGCTCGAGCCGTCACCCGACCTCGGGCGTGTCTGGCTCGACCTGCTCGGCGCGCCCTCCATTGCAAGCCGACGGTGGATTTACCGCCAGTACGACCACATGGTGCGGACCAATACCATCGCGCTTCCCGGGCTCGGGGCGGCCGTGGTGCGGGTCAAGGGGACAGACCGTGCCCTGGCGTTTTCGGTGGATGGCAACGGTCGGTATTGCTACCTCGACCCGTTGGAGGGTGGTCGACTGGCCGTGGCCGAGGCGGCGCGGAATGTCGCCTGCGCCGGGGCGCAGCCGATTGGCGCGACCAACTGTTTAAACTTCGGCAATCCGGAACGGCCGGAGATTATGTGGCAGTTCGCCCAGGCCGTCGACGGGATCGCAGAGGCATGCAGCGCTCTTGGGATCCCGATCACGGGGGGTAACGTCAGTCTGTACAACGAGACTGAGGGGCAGGCGGTGTACCCGACGCCGGTACTTGGAGTGGTGGGCGTGATCGAGGACGCAAGCCAGGTGCTGACCCGCGTGTTCCCGGCTGCAGATCTTGACGTGGTGCTGTTGGGTGAAGCGACCGGCGGCCTGGGTGGGAGCGAGTATCTGAAGCGCATGCACCGTCTGGTGCGCGGTCGACCCGCGCCGGTGGCCCTCGTCCGGGAGCGAGCGTTGCAGGCGCTGCTTGTTGAACTGGTGGCCGAGAGGTTGATCGGGTCGGCCCACGACTGCGCTGAAGGCGGAGTGGCCATTACTCTGGCCGAGTGTTGTATCGACGGCCGGGTCGGTGCAGTAGTGGATCTGCCCCCGGCCGGCCCTGCGGACGGCTTGATGGCGACTCGCGCGCTCTTTGGCGAGGCGCCGACGCGGGTGGTGGTGTCTGCCTTGCCCGGCAACCGCGATCAGTTGCTGTCCAAGGCACGTGCTGCGGGAGTCCCGGCGGCTGTCATCGGACGGACCGGCGGGCCTCGTGTCACGATCGGTGTAGCTGAAGAGATCGTGGCCGATGTCGGACTCGACGACGCAGAACAGGCGTGGTCTCTCGGATTGACCCGTCACTTCGAGCGAGCGGCAAGCTGATGCAAGACAGCGACAAATTCCACGACGAATGCGGAGTTTTCGGGATCTACGGTCATCCTGAAGCTCCGGCGCTGACCCGGCTCGGGCTGTATGCCCTGCAGCACCGCGGCCAGGAGAGTGCGGGCATCGCCACCGCGAATGCCGACGGGCTGCACCTGACCCGCGCCATGGGGCAGGTTTCCGAGGCCTTCGACGAGAAAACTCTCGCCGCGCTCAACGGTCACTCCTCGATTGGCCATGTCCGGTATTCCACCGCCGGCGACAGTCGCATCGTCAACGCGCAGCCCATCCTGATTGACTGTGTGCATGGCGAGATCGCGCTCTGCCACAACGGCAATCTCATCAACGCGGCCGAACTGCGTTCGTACCTGGTCGGCAAGGGGCACATCTTCCAGACCAGCAGCGATACCGAGGTGGTGTTGCACCTCTACGCGCGGTCTCAGGCGCCGACTCCGGAGGACGCGATCGTCGAGTCGGTTGCTCAGGTGCGTGGGGCGTTTTCCCTGGCCATGCTGACCGAGGACCACCTGATCGCGGTTCGGGATCCTCACGGTTTCCGTCCGCTGGTGGTCGGTACGCTTGGCGACGCGACGGTCGTCTGTTCGGAGACCTGCGCGTTGGATCTGATCGGAGCGCGCTACGTGCGCGATGTCGAACCGGGAGAGGTGCTGGTGGTTGGCAAGTCGGGGACGCGGTCGTACCATCCGTTCGCCGAGGCGCAACCGTCACACTGCGTGTTCGAGCATGTGTACTTCGCTCGACCCGATAGCCTGGTCTTCGGACAGAGTGTGAACGAGGTTCGAACCAACTTGGGCCGCCGGTTGGCTCGCGAGGCACCGATCGATGCCGACGTTGTCGTGCCGGTTCCCGACTCCGGGATCTGTGCGGCCGTCGGGTTTGCGGACGAATCAAGTCTGCCGATGCGGATGGGGCTCATCCGAAATCACTACGTTGGTCGTTCGTTCATCGCGCCGCAGCAGGAGATCCGAGGGTTCAAGGTCCGGGTAAAGCTGAACCCGGTTCGCAGCATCATCGAGGGCAAACGGGTGGTGCTGGTCGACGACTCGATCGTGCGGGGGACCACGAGCCGTAAGATCGTTGGCATGATCCGTGCGGCTGGCGCTTCAGAGATCCACATGCGTATCAGCTGCCCACCGACCGTGTCTCCGTGCTACTACGGCATCGACACGCCGCGCCGCAGCGAGCTCATCGGCGCTACACATACGGTCGATGAGATCCGGGATTTCATCAAGTCCGACACACTGTCCTATCTCAGTCTGAAAGGGCTCCAAGGCGCGGTGGGCGCTCGTAGCGGCGATTACTGCACCTCTTGCTACACCGGCGATTACCCGGTTGCGGCCCCAGAGGACGCCGAGGCCTACATGCAAATGGCCCTTAAGCTGCCGGATAAGCGATGACACGGTGTGGGGTCGCGGCGTTGGCGGCGCTGGTCCTGACGACCGGCGTTTGGGCGCAGTCGGCGCTGACGATCGAAACTGCGATGTCCCAGTTGGGCGACTTTGACTATAACGTGCGGACCGCAGCGAGCGGCTTCATTCGTCGGCTGTCCCCAGACGAGGCTCGACCAGTGCTGGCCCAAACGGTGGCGACCCACGAAGACGGGTACGTTCGCTACCGTGCCCTGGTGCTTCTCGTCGGTTTCGGTGGCAGCGAAGCACGCGATACCGTCCTCGGAATCATGGAGGACGAGAACGACAGGCTGCGCGCGGTAGCGTACGGCTATTTCACACACGAGCCGGATCCTGCGATGGTGCCGCGCCTGCTTGAGGCGCTCGACGCAGAGACGTCCGAGTTCGTCCGGCCGGCGCTGATCCGCGCACTTGCGAGCCACGATGGCAACCCGAGGGTTCGACAACGCCTTCTTGCCGACATCGATCGTGGCGTCGACTTTTTTCGGGGCGCCGTGATCGAGGCATTGGGCGAGCGGCGAGCGGCCTACGCGCTCGAGCCGCTTATGGCCGTGGCCTCGGCGCCCGGACCGCTGCAAGACGATGCACTGCTGGCGCTGACGCGGATCGGGGATGCGCGGGCCTTGAACGCCGTTGCGGCGTTGCAGGGAGCGGACTCCGAGCTGGAACCGATGGTCTCGGCGGCAGCAGCTTCGTTCGACGAAAACCGCGCCGAGCACTTCGCTTTCGTCTCCGAGACCCTCGCCTTTGCTGTCACGGCCGGCGACCAGCGTGATCTGGTCCGTTCGGCTGCGGCCGGCCTTGGCGCGCTGGCCTCGGCCGGCGATGAAACCGCGCTCTCGACGCTGATCGACGTTGCGGTGGGGGCGCCATCGGCCGAACGTGAAGCGCTCGCGCTTGTCGTGGGCATGTTGGCGATGCGCACGCCAGAGGCGATGCTGGCGCATCTCGAGACGCGCGCCGACCTGGCCGATGCGGTCCTCGTCGTCCGGGACGGGTTCGACATGCTCGACGAAGACCTTGAAGAGGAGCGGTTCTTCATGACCGCGCGCAGCACATACTGGGGGGCGCCGGAAGGGTCGACAGCGCGATACGTGAGCGACGAGCTCATCCGGGTACTCGAATTCTGATGACCAGCGCCGACGACACGCCGACGCCTGACGGGGCGGGGGTCAGTTATAAGTCCTCCGGTGTCGACATCGACGCCGGCCACGAGGCGGTCCGCCGGATCCGGGTCCTGGCGCAGGAGACCTTCACGCCCGGCGTGCTTTCCGACATTGGCAGTTTTGGCGGGCTGTTCCAACCCAACCTCGGGGCGTTCAAGGAGCCGGTGCTGGTGTCGAGCGCAGATGGTGTCGGCACCAAGTTGAAGGTAGCGTTCGCTGCCGGGCGGCATGACACCGTCGGCATCGATCTGGTTAACCACTGTGTCAACGACATCCTGGTGCAGGGAGCTACGCCGCTGTTCTTTCTGGACTATCTCGCGACGGGACGCCTGGCACCCGCGGTAGCCGCGGACGTGGTCGCCGGGCTCGCCACGGCGTGCCGGGAGAACCAGTGCGCCCTGCTCGGGGGTGAAACCGCCGAGATGCCCGGTTTCTATGCCGACGGTGAGTACGACCTGGCCGGGTTCGTGGTGGGGCTCGTGGATCGGTCGCGCATCATCGATGGGCGGCGGATCGAGCCTGGCGATGTAGTCATCGGCTTGCCGTCGACCGGGTTGCACACCAACGGCTACTCATTGGCACGCCAGATCTGCTTCGATCACCTTGGTCTGTCTGTTGACAGCCCCGTCGAGGAACTTGGCGGCCGGCTTGGCGACGAGCTCCTCCGGCCGCACTGCTCCTATTTACAGACCGTGCGCTCGATCCTGAGCGACGGCGCTATCAAGGCGATGGCGCATATCACGGGGGGCGGTCTGACCGACAATCTGCCGCGGGTGCTGCCGGAGGGCTGCGGCGTCTGCATTGATCCCGCCACCTGGACCGTGCCGCCGATCTTCGGCTTCTTGCAGGATCGGGGCGGAGTGGCTGTTGATGACATGTTTCGCACCTTCAATATGGGGATCGGGCTGGCCGTGGTCTGTGCCCGAGTCGACGTGGCCTCGGTGCTGGCCGGGTTGATTGCGGCGGGTGAGAGCGGGGCCACTGCGATCGGTGAGATCCGAGCTGGCGAAGGCGCGGTGGAGTACGCGCCGGTTGAACGCAACTGGGCCGGCGGCGACTGATCACGTACGGAGACCATGGGACGCAGACTGGGCGTGTTGATTTCTGGGCGGGGGAGCAACCTCCAGGCCATCATCGACGCAGTGGCCGGCGGCCGACTGGACGCGTCGATTGCAGTCGTCGTGTCCAACAAGCCGAACGCTGGTGGACTCGAACGTGCCTCGGCGGCGGGCATCGAGACCGCCGTGCTCGAGCACACCGCCTATGACTCGCGGGAGGCCTACGACCTCACCCTCGTCGAGACTCTTGGCCGACACCAGGTCGATCTGGTGTGTCTGGCTGGCTTCATGCGGCTCCTGAGTCCAGTGCTCATCGATGCTTTCCCTAACCGGATTCTCAATGTCCACCCGTCGCTCCTGCCGGCGTTTCCAGGGATGCACGGCCAGACCCAGGCGATCGAGTACGGGACGAAGGTGGCCGGCGCCACGGTGCACATCGTGACCCCAGAGCTGGACGCGGGTCCGATCGTCCTGCAGGCCACCGTGCCAGTCGAGGACGACGACACTCCCGAGAGCCTCTCTGCACGGATCCTTGAGCAGGAGCATCGGATCTACCCCGAAGCCATTGGCCTCGTCCTGGCAGGTGGGTGGCGAATCGAGGGTCGTCGGTTCTTGCAGCCCCCAAGGTAGCGCCCGATATACTGGTGAGATGTCCGCCCGCCCGGAGACCATCGCCGACCAACTGGCCTATCTGACCAAGGGCTGCGTCGACGTCGTCCGTGAATCTGAGCTCCGGGCCAAGCTTGAACGTGCGGCTGAGACGCGGAAGCCGCTGGTCGTCAAGGTTGGTTTCGATCCCACAGCGCCGGACCTGCACTTAGGGCACACGGTGCTGATCCGGAAGATGAAGCACTTCCAGGACCTGGGACATAGGGTCATCTTTCTTATTGGTGACTTCACCGGCCTGATCGGAGACCCGACCGGGCGGTCGAAGACCCGGCCTTCGCTCACGCGGGAAGAGATCGAAGAGAACGCCGAGACTTACAAGGCGCAGGTCTTCAAGCTGCTGGACCCGGCCCGAACGGTCATCGAGTTCAACAGCCGCTGGATGGGGACGCTCACCGGAGAGGGCTGGGTCCGCTTGGCCGCTCGCTACAACGTAGCCCAGATGCTCGAGCGCCGCCATTTTCGTGAACGCTACGACAAGGGGCAATCGATTGCCATTCACGAGTTCCTCTACCCACTGGTGCAGGCCTACGATTCGGTCCAACTGGAGGTAGATGTTGAGCTCGGCGGGACCGACCAGTTGTTCAACCTGAACGTCGGTCGAGACATCATGCCGGCGTTCGGTCTACCGGCACAGACCGTGATGACCGTCCCACTCCTTGTCGGCCTCGAAGGTAGGCTCGATCCAGAATCTGGCGAGCTGGTCGGCGAGAAGATGTCGAAATCAGCGGATAACTACGTAGGGCTCACCGAGCCACCGAACGAGATGTTCGGGAAAGTGATGTCCATCTCCGACGCGCTGATGTGGCGCTATTACGAGCTGCTCACAGATTTGTCGCTCGCCGAGATCGACGAGCTGAAGGGGCAGGTGGAGCGCGACGAGCTGCATCCGAAGAGGGCCAAGATGGACCTAGGCCGGCGCATTACCACGGATTTTCATTCAGCCAAGGCTGCTGATGAAGCCGAGCAGGAGTTCGAACGCCGGTTCTCAGGCGGAGCGCTGCCGTCCGATCTCGAAGACCGGCCGGTGGCCGTATCTGACGACGGTGTGCGGCTGTCGGCCGTAATAGTCGAAGTAGGGTTTGCCGACTCGAACAGCGCGGCCACCCGGTTGATTCAGGCCGGGAGCGTCCGGCTCGATGGTGAGAGGGTCACAGACCGAGCCCATCGGCTGGCCGCTGGAGCCTCGGCGTTCGTGCTGCAGGTCGGAAAGCGCCGAGTGGCGCGGATCGTGCTAAGGCCTCCTGAGCGCGACTTTTCTGCTTGACAGTCCCAGGCTGCGTGATAACCTTATAAGGTTCCCCTGAGGGAGGATATCCTCACAGGGGGCGCTGTGGGCCGGTTCGGTCCGGCGCCGGTTCTTTGAAAACTAGATAGGACGACGAAGCACTATTCGTCGAGAATCAGCCTGACAGTTAGACTGAACAACGAAGAGTCATTTAATGGCTTTCTCGTTTTGGGTTTGTCCGACGACCGTTCGTGAGATCGGTCGGAGGCCACGCTTTTAACTTGAGAGTTTGATCCTGGCTCAGAATCAACGCTGGCGGCGTGCCTTATACATGCAAGTCGTACGCGAAAGTAACCTTCGGGTTGCGAGTAGAGTGGCAAACGGGTGAGTAACGCGTGGGTGACCTGCCTTCGAGTGGGGGATAACCTTCCGAAAGGGGGGCTAATACCGCATAACATCCCGCCCTTGGATGGGTGGTGATCAAAGTCGGGGATCTTTGGACCTGGCGCTTGGAGAGGGACCCGCGTCCGATTAGCTTGTTGGTGGGGTAACGGCCTACCAAGGCTTCGATCGGTAGCCGGCCTGAGAGGGCGGACGGCCACACTGGGACTGAGACACGGCCCAGACTTCTACGGGAGGCAGCAGTAAGGAATTGTTCGCAATGGGCGCAAGCCTGACGACGCAACGCCGCGTGGAGGACGAAGATCTTAGGGTTGTAAACTCCTGTCGAGCGGGAAGAACAGCGTGGTGGTTAATAGCCTTCGCGCCTGACGGTACCGCTAAAGGAAGCCCCGGCTAACTCCGTGCCAGCAGCCGCGGTAATACGGGGGGGGCAAGCGTTGTTCGGAATTACTGGGCGTAAAGGGCTCGCAGGCGGCCAGCCAAGTCGGACGTGAAATCCCCGGGCTCAACCCGGGAACTGCGTTCGATACTGGTTGGCTTGAATCCGGGAGAGGGATGCGGAATTCCAGGTGTAGCGGTGAAATGCGTAGATATCTGGAGGAACACCGGTGGCGAAGGCGGCATC
>Ga0310344_10000071_pt1 | contig 87755 bp, 93 predicted proteins | sample HC15DNA20200_MG_FD_203801 | JGI IMG/M metagenome (GOLD analysis project Ga0310344, IMG submission 203801) | Marine microbial communities from station ALOHA, North Pacific Subtropical Gyre - HC15-DNA-20-200_MG | ecosystem: Environmental > Aquatic > Marine > Oceanic | place: Pacific Ocean: North... | reverse complement strand
ATAAGGTAGAACCAACTGCTCTAAATGTCATCCATCCAGTAACAAACACAATCCACTTAATTGAACTATACATAAATTCTATTTAGTTATTTTATCTACTAATTTTCTAGTTATTGGAGCCATTGTAAATGCCGCAACAACAGCAACTGGAAAAGCAAAAACCCAACCTTTAAAAAATCTATCTATATACCCATCATGTATTCCGGTGCTAGCGGCTGTAACTACAGCACACATTATAACACTCATACCGAAAGACATTATTATCATGAATAGATTCTGCGAATATTTTTTTGAAATCATTATAAATTATTTGTAATGAGCTTTCTTAAAACATTCAACGGTATTATTAAGTAGACACGCAATGGTCATGGGACCAACTCCTCCTGGAACTGGTGTAATAGCTTTAGCAACTTTAGAAACTTCTTCAAAATCAACATCACCTACTATGCCCGATTCAGTTTTATTAATGCCAACATCGATAACGATTGCTCCTTTTTTGACCCAGTCTCCTTTTACTAATTTAGGAATTCCCACTGCAGCAATAATTATATCTGCTCTAAGGCATTCTGCTTTTAAATCTTTTGTTTTTGAGTGTGTAATGGTGACGGTACAATTTTCTTTTAAAAGCAATTGTGTCATCGGTTTTCCATTTAGGTTAGATCGACCAATTACTACTGCGTGCTTGCCACTTAAATTTTTTTCGACTTTTTTAAGTAATAAACTACAGCCAAAAGGAGTGCATGGAATACTGCTGTCATAGCCCGAGGATAAATTGCCAACATTCATTGGATGAAAACCATCAACATCTTTTCCGTAATCTATAGCTTCTATAACTTTTCTTTTATTGATGTGTTTGGGAAGCGGTAGCTGAACTAATATGCCTGAAACCTTATCATTTTCATTAAGCTCTTTTATTTTATTTAATAATTCTTTTTCTTCTAGATTTGCTGGATATCTAATCACCTCTGAATTAATTCCAACTTCTTTTGCAAATTTTTCTTTATTTTTTACATAAATCTTACTTGCAGGATCTTCTCCTACTAAAATAACAGTTAAGCCAGGAATTGAATTATAGGTAGATTTGAGTTCTATTATCTTTTTTTTTAATTCCGATCTCAGCTCTTCAGCTGTTTTTTTTCCATCGATAATCATCTTAGAATAATCCTGGTGCAAAAATTTCAAAAATAATATTTCTTAAAAACATTAAAATTAAAATTAAAATTACTGGAGAAATATCTATAGAACCAAAAGTGGGTATAAATCTTCTTATTTTATTTAAAGCAGGATCTGTCATTTTATAGGTAACATCAAGCACAGAAAAAACGAATCTATTTTGCGTATTTAAAATGTTAAATGTAACTAACCAGCTTAAAACTGCATTAATAATAATAATCCACAAATAAATCGTAATAACACTATCTAATAAAATAAATATCGACTTCATTATTATTTTTTCTCAACATAAATAGATTGGCTAGGAAATGCAAAAGATGCATTGTTTTTTTCTACAATCTGCTTAATCTCTATTGCTAATCTCTCTTTAACTTTAAGCCATTCGTCCCAATCATCTGTTACAGTAAAACATCTAATATACATATCTATCGAACTATCAGAAAATTTATCGACTCTAACAGCATTGCCTAGACTATTTTTATAATCTTCATGTGTGGTGATATATTTTTCTATTTCATCTCTAATTTTTTTAAGTTGCTCTACTGTAGTATTATATTGCAAAGTAATAACCCAACTAATTATCCAATTAGTTGTCTCACTAATATTAACTACAGCATTTTCTGCAAATTGAAAATTTGGAATGATTGCTAAAGATTTATCAAATTTTCTTACAACCGTTGATCTAAATCCTATACGCTCAACAATTCCCTCAATGATATCCTCAACGATAATCCAATCTCCAACTTTAAATCTTTTTTCAACAAGAACCAAAATCCCTGATATTAAATTTTTAAACAAATCTTGAGCGCCTAGTGCAACAGCAACTCCAAATAAACCTAGCCCAGCTATTATTGGACCAATTTTTATTCCCCATAACTCCAAAACTGCAGCCGCACCTAAAATAAAAATAAGCACTTTTAAAGCTTTAACTATCCAACCAATTAACTCTTTTGTTAAAAGTTTTTCTAATCCTCCTAAAAGATAACTTACAGGTTGAATAAACTGATGAATTAGCCAAAAAATTAAAACTGTAATGAGAGACTTGTTTACATTATCAATAAATGATTGAGATTCTGGACTAAATTCTAAGTAATAACTCGCAATAAAAAAACCTATTACAATAGGAAGAAAGCGAGCAGGACCTTCCATTGCTCTAACAAAAGTATCGTCTAATTTATTTGTGGTTTTATTTGCTATTTTTTTTAAACGATTAATTATAACTTTGCTTATTAAACCTCTAAATAATAAAAAAATTAAAAAAATACCAAGCCCAATTAATATTTGAAAAATATCTATTCCAAATATTCCTTTTTTCCATACCTCAAGAAACAAATCTGAAAAATTACTAAAAATTTCCATTGCTTATCCTATTTTATCTATTAAAAATTCCTCTTCTCCTGGACTAAAGACAAATGCTTTTTTCCATTTAATTTGCTTTAATACTAATAATACTTTCTCGCTTATACACATTAGATTAGACTGAGTCACTACGTTTAAAAGTGAATATTTATTTATAAGATTAAATAAATTTTTTGCACTTCTTGATGAATAGACGAAAATTATATCTGGTACATTTGAATTTAAAAAATCAATTGTATTTTTATCCATTTCATTGATAGGCGATGTTGTATAATTTGATATCCTATCAATCATAAATCCAGCTTTGATAAGATCGCTATCAATATCTTTTGAAATAAATTCACTGCTTAAATATAAAAGTTTTCCCGATTTATTATCAAAAGATCTAATTATTAACTCTATCAAAGAGTTTACTGTTCCCTCAGAAGAATAAATGTTTAGAAAGCCAGCTTTTCTTGCAGTAAATTCTGTTGCTTTTCCAACGCAGTAACATTTAATTTGAGCATCAAATTTATCAACATTTAAAAATTTTATTGCATTAGAACTGGTAAAAATTACAGCTTTATAATTTTGTAAATTTATTTTTTTTGTTTTTAGTCCTTCAATCTTAATTACCGGAAGGTGAGTAACTGTATGACCCATTTTTTTTAATCTTTCAATTAAAAACAATGAATCTTCTATTGGTCTTGTAATTACAATGTGCAATTTAAATCCTTTGTACTTTAAAATTTGAACCTGCTTTTTTTAACAACTCTTTTCCAACTTTATAACCTATTTGTGCAGCTTCATTAATATTACCCGAACTTTCTGCTATAAACTTTTTGCTTCCATCATTTGAAAATAATTCGCTTTTCAAAAATATTTTATTATTTGATAACTTGGCTATGGCTCCAACAGCTGTATCACAATCCCCTTCTATTGCCTCGAGTAAAGCACGTTCCGCCTGAATACAAATATATGAGTCTTTATGATTAATCATACTTAAAATATTTAATGTTTTTTTATCTGTCGTTCTGCACTGTAAAGCTATGGCGCCTTGTCCGACCGCAGGTAACATTTGTTTATCAGAAAAAATTTCTTTTACTTCTTTTTCTAAACTAAGCATTTTAAGTCCAGCCAATGATAAAACTATAGCATCATACTCTTTTTTTTTTAATTTATTAATTCTAGTATCAATATTACCTCTCATATAAACAACGTTAATATCATTCCTTAAAACATTTAATTGAGCTTTTCTTCTAAAAGAACTTGTTCCAACTTTTGAATTAGGTTTCATTTTAAAAAAAGATTCACTTGTGTAACTTAAGAAAGCATCTCTTGGATCATTCCTTTTTACCACAGCATTAACGCATAATCCTTTTGTCATTTTAGATGGTAAATCTTTTAATGAATGTACAGCTAAATCTATTTTAGATTCTAACAACTCCTCTTCTATTTGTTTTGAAAAAACACCTTTGCCCCCGATATCTGAAATTTTTTTATCTTTGTGTATATCCCCAGAGGTTTTTATTACTTTTATTTCTATGGAAGGATCTTGAAATCCTAGATTTGATTGAAGTAACAAATTTTTAACATGATTCGAGTAAGCTAAAGATAGCTTACTTCCACGCGATCCAATTATAAACTTTTTTTTATCTAACATTATTATTAAAAATTCCTTATGTTATATTATTATTTTATATTTATAGACAGGTAATCAAAGATGAGGCAAAAGCTCGCTTTTTTAGGAATAGAGACTAGTTGTGATGAAACCGCAGCATCCATAGTTCGAGAGAATGATAAAGGCACAGGTGAAATTTTATCGAATGTTGTATCAAGTCAAATTGAAGAACACAAAGAATTTGGCGGAGTAGTACCAGAAATTGCTGCAAGAGCACACGTAGAAAAAATTGAATTTATAATCAAAAAAGCAATTAGAGAAAGTAAATTAAAGATCAATGATATAGATGGAGTAGCCGCAACTGCGGGACCAGGCTTAATTGTGTGCTTAACAGTCGGATTAAATGCAGGAAAAGCAATAGCCGGGTGTTTAAATAAGCCTTTTGTTGCGGTCAATCATTTAGAGGGGCACGCTTTAAGTCCTAAGATTATAAAAAAAATTAAATTCCCTTATTTATTATTATTAATATCCGGAGGGCACACTCAATTTTTAGAAGTTAACGGTGTAAACAAATACAAAAGACTAGGAACTACAATTGATGACGCTTTAGGAGAAGCTTTTGACAAAACGGCAAAACTCATGGGAATAGAATTCCCAGGTGGTCCAAAAATTGAAGAATGGGCAAAAAAAGGTGATGAAAACTATTTTAAACTTCCCAAACCAATATTGAAAAGAGGAGGATGCAATATGTCTTTCGCTGGACTTAAAACTGCTATTTTAAAAATATCTAAAGAATTAAAAAATGAAAAAGAGAAATATCATTTAGCTTCATCTTTTCAAAAAACTATCAACGAAATTCTTTATGAAAAAACAAAGGTGGCAATGAATAAATTTATAGAAAATAAGAATAGTAACAAAAATACTTTTGTAATAGCTGGAGGTGTAGCATCAAATTTAAAGATAAGAGAAAATTTAACTAAATTAGCTAAAGATAAAAATTTCTCACCTATTTTCCCACCTTTAAATCTTTGTAGTGATAACGCTGCAATGATTGCATGGGCAGGAATAGAACGTTTTAAAATTAATTTAATTGATAATTTAAAATTTTCTTCTAAGGCAAGATGGCCATTGGATGAGTCGGCTCCTTTTTTAAAAGGACCTGGATTAAAAATATAACCACAAGCAACGTTTGGTACCTTTTTTTAAAGACGACCCCCTATGAAGATTGCTTGTGTCAATAAAAAATACATCACCTTTATTACCATACAAATTTGTAATATTAGTGTCTGTAATAATATTAAGTTTTTTTAATTGTTTTTCTCTTTCAGAAATTTCTTCGTTTGAAGCATATTCTCCTAATTTTTTTTCATTTTTTAAGTGCCTAAATTTTTTTCTGGAACCATTAACAATTAAAGTTTCACCTCCAGTTTCAGGAGTAATGTCATCTAATAATACAAAACATTTTAGTATATGATCTTCAGAATCATAGTGCCATTGACCGCCTATTCTAGTTTTTGATTTTCCTGGTACACTTTTGTGCACAAAGTTTCCATCATGGATTAAATGAAAAAAAACTGTTGGTATCCTAGGTCTGCCACAAAAGAAAAAAGAAATTAATGTAAAAAAAAACTCGTTTGCATAAACTTTTAATTTATTTGATACTTGGTGTACATATTTTATTTTAATTTCACCGTCCACTTTTTCTATTGAATCTCTTATAATCTTATTTTCTTTTAAAATTTCTTCTGATTTATCTAATATGTTATTACACTCATTATTCAGGTCATTAACTTCATCATTGGTATAATATTTTTCTAATCTACAATAGCCATTTTTTTTTAGATCGATTAATGCATTTTTCATGCGAGAGTAGTAACCTTTGCTTTTCTTAAAACTAAATATTTTAATCCCAAAACTCATTCTTAAATCAAAAAAGGTGTCTTTAATTATTTTTTTCATAAAGCTGGATTTTTATAAGTAAATTTTTGATTCATTTGATTAAGATTTTTATTTTATAACGTGTATTAAGATAGGTCAAATCCATGGTTTTTGATTTTCAGCCTTTTTAGATTATAATTAAATTTCATGAAAAAAATCATTACTTCAATAGTCGGTACAGGGAGGCAGGCTAATGCTTGGGCTGACTTACTAAAGCAAAATGGTAATTTTATATTAAAAAATGTTTTAAGCAGAGATCAAAATAGAGGCCTAGATTTTTCTAATCGACATAAATGTAAATTTGCTTCAAATGAAAAAGAAATCTCTCAAGATAGGGAGATAAATTTAGTCATTATAACTTCTGATCCATCAAGAAATATATTAGCAGTGGAGATGGCTAAAAATAAAAAAAATATGATTTTAGAAAAACCATTATCTTTAAATTTAGATGAAACCAATTTGATTTTTTCTGAATGCAAAAAAAATAATGTTATTTGTGGGGCTGGACTGAATAGACATTATGATACCTTCTTTCCAACAGTTGAAAAATATATTCAAATATTAGGAAATTGTTTTCATGCCGAGTATAAAAAATATCTTAAAGGTAATAAAAATGATGAACAATTTTCATTAAATAAAACTAAAAAAAATGGTGGTATTTTTTTAGGTGGTCTTGTTCACCAATTCGATCAGGCAAATAAACTTTTTGGTCAACCTTCGTCTCTCATTGCAACTCAGTTTAATTCTACAAGTGAAGGGGTTGTTGTTGATACAAATGTATTGGTAAAATATAAAAATAAAATTTCATTTAATTTCTCAAAAAAATTGGACTGTGAATACAATTTTGGAGAGTTGATGACTCTTTACTGTGATAAAGGAATTATAGAAATTAACTTTAATATTCAAAAAATTTCAGCAATATCAAATCCTCTTAACACCAACTATAGTAGAGCAATAATAAGTAGATTTAAATCTAACTTATTACAAAGAAAAAAATTAATGAAATTTAATAAAAGAAAAATTTTTCTTTCTGAAACTTTTTGGCAGGGAGCACAAAAAAACATTTTAGAAAATTTTATAAAAGCATTTAATGGACAAAAAGACATTGATTTAGTTAATATAGAACACAACTATCTTTCAACAAAAATGGCGTTGGCTTGTTTAGACTCAATCGAAAAAAAAAATTGGGTTCAAATATAATAAGCTTAACAAATGAAAAAAAAAACTTATTGGCTTCTTAAAACTGAACCTGAAGATTGGTCTTGGAAACAACAGGTTGAAATGGGAGTCAAGGGAGCTGAATGGAATGGGGTAAGAAATTTTCAAGCATCTAACAATTTAAAAGAAATGCATATTGATGATGAATGTTTTTTTTATCATACTGGAAAATCAAAAAGTATTGTTGGAGTTGTTACAGTTGTAAAAAAAGCTTTTTTGGATAAGACAGATAGAACTAAAAAATTTGTATCAATAATAGTTAAAGCAGCATATCCCCTAAAAAGGGAAGTAACACTTCAAGAAATCAAAAAAAATAAGGTTTTTAGAGATTTTTCTTTAGTAAAACAAAGTCGACTGTCAGTAATGAGAGTTAATTTAAAATACTGGAAAAAAATATGTAAGATGGGTAAAGTTTAAGGCCTATATATAATTTTATGGCTAAGAAAAAAAAAAGAAGAAGAAATCGTAAAACGAAAAAAAGAAGAAAGATTCGTAAAACGAAAAGAAGAAAAAAAAATCGTAAAACGAAAAAAAGAAGAAAGATTCGTAAACAAAAAAAAACGAAAAAGACAAAAATTTCAGAAACCGACGAACTTATTTTTAAAGTTCCAAAAAAATGGTCCAATAATGCTTACGTTGATAAAAAAAAGTATGAAAAAAAATATAAGCTATCGTTAAAAGATAACGATGATTTTTGGAGAAAAGAAGGAAAACGTATTGATTGGATTAAACCCTATACAAAAATAAAAGAAGTTAAATATAGTAAAAATGAAGTCAAGATTAAATGGTACTATGATGGTACTCTTAATGCTTCAGCAAATTGTATAGACAGGCATTTAAAAGACAAAAAGAATAAAACAGCAATTATCTGGGTGGGCGATGATCCTAAAGATTCAAAACAAATAACTTACGAGGAACTTTATAAAAATGTTAGCAAAGCTGCTAACGGCCTAAAAAATTTGGGTATCAAAAAGGGCGATAGAGTAACAATATATTTAACAATGATTCCTGAATTAGCATATGTAATGTTGGCTTGTGCTAGAATAGGAGCTATTCACTCAATAATTTTCGGTGGCTTTTCTCCTGACTCAATTGCAGGAAGGATTAATGACTGCCAATCAGATTATATTATAACTGCTGATGAAGGTGTTAGAGGAGGAAAAATTATACCTCTCAAAAAAATAACTGATGAAGCTCTACAAAGTTGTCCCAATGTAAAAAAATGCATTGTGGTCAAAAGAACAGGCAATGAAATAAACTGGGTTGATGATAGAGATATCTCTTATGGCGAAATGATTAAAAATGTTGATGACAAATGTGAGCCGGAAGAGATGGGAGCTGAAGATCCCCTCTTTATACTTTATACATCTGGTTCTACTGGAAAACCAAAAGGAGTCTTACATACTACTGGTGGTTACATGGTTTATGCATCAATGACACATCAGTATATTTTTGATTATAAAAAAAATGATATTTATTGGTGCTCAGCTGACATAGGCTGGGTCACAGGTCATAGTTATATAATATACGGTCCTCTTGCTAATGGCGCTACAACAATAATGTTTGAAGGAATTCCTACATATCCAGACTTCTCAAGATGGTGGCAAATTGTTGACAAATATAAAGTAAATATTTTTTATACAGCTCCTACAGCACTTCGTGCTTTAATGCGAGAAGGTGAAAAACCAGTTAAAAAAACAAGCAGAAAATCTCTTAAGCTGTTAGGCACCGTTGGTGAACCTATTAACCCCGAAGCTTGGCTTTGGTACTATAAAGTTATCGGCAATTCCAAATGCCCAATCGTAGATACATGGTGGCAAACAGAAACTGGTGGAATATTAATATCTCCTCAGCCAGGTGCAATCGATCTAAAACCTGGCTCAGCTACAAAACCGTTTTATGGAATTAAACCAGTCATAGTTGATGAAAAAGGAAAAGTTTTAAAAGGAGCATGTAGAGGAAGACTATGTATGGCTCAATCATGGCCTGGGCAAATGAGAACTGTTTATGGTGACCATCAAAGATTTATTGATACCTATTTTTCTCAATTTGATGGAAAATATTTTACTGGAGATGGGTGTAGAAGAGATGAAGATGGATATTATTGGATTACAGGGAGGGTAGATGATGTTATAATTGTATCAGGTCATAATTTGGGAACAGCTGAACTAGAAAGTGCATTTGTAGCACATCCAAAAGTAGCTGAAGCGGCAGTTGTTGGTTATCCTCATGACATTAAGGGTAATGGACTTTACTGCTATGTAACGTTAAATGCTTCAGAAAAACCTTCGGGCGAATTAGAGAGAGATTTAAAACTTTGGGTAAGAAAACAGATAGGTGCCATAGCTACTCCCGATTTAATCCAATTTGCGCCGGGGTTACCAAAGACAAGATCTGGAAAAATTATGAGACGAATTTTAAGAAAAATAGCAGCGAATGAACACGATCAACTTGGTGACACAACAACTTTGGCTGACCCAAGTGTAGTTACAAGTTTAGTAGAAAATAGGAAAAATAAATAAATAATAAATGAACGGCTTGCTTAAAACATTAATTAAGCCTGATTGGGATGATAATCCTAAAAGAACTGAAATTCTTCATGCTGCCAATTTGCTTCAAATTGGTGAATTTCAATTGATTCAGTTAGCATATAAAGTTTGGTATAAAAAAGATCTACCAGAAGAAAGAATAAACAAAATTTTCAGTGAGTATATGATCAGAAGTATAATACCTATTTGGGTAACATATTATGCCAAAGATATTATTAAAATGGAAAAGGCAAATGTATTAAACAGTTATGACTCAAAATATCATGTTTATGATCACGAATTTGGAGCATATATTTATGATGAAAATCAAAGAAAAAGACGAGGAATATTTTATGCAACAATTATTGGATTTGTTTTTATAGCAACTCATTATATGGCTGCAAATTATTCAGAAGAACCTGCTAGTTTTTACCCACCTTACATTGAAAAAAGCGTAGTTTTCCCAGAGTTATCAAAAGATAAAAATTACGGTTTAGAATTTAAAAAAGAGTAATAATTTGTGTTTGATTTTATTCCGAAAGAATACGAAAAGTTAGTAAATATTATTTTCTTAGTAGTAACTTTTTTAATTGCAAAACATGGTATTACTTTTAAAAAAGATGATGGCGAAAGAGATTTTGTAAGATTGCTATTTGGCTGTATTGCAGCAACATATTTTTTTTTAGTTCTTTTTAAAGATGTATTAGGACTAATAAGTTTTTAAAGTTTTCCAGGTTTGTGCATAACTTGTCCTTCGTCTAATTCTTTAATACTTAAAACCCTTTCATCTTTCGGAAGTTGAAGTTGTTCATTTAAATACAAAGCTCTTTCTTTTACTGAAGACGACTTAAATTTATAATTTAAAATAACAGTTCCCAGGCCAGGTCCAGCCACAGCTTCGTGATCAATTCCAAGAGCTTTAACATAGTCTTTCAAGGCTGCTTGGTAATTTTTATTTCTATCTTTAATAATACCTCTATTGGCATATGCGGCAGCTAGAGTTCCTACTCCTGTTTTGTCGTCATCTTCCAAATTTTTTTCTAAAAAAATTATAAGATTTGTTAAAACTATATCTGCTTCGATGTATTTTTTTTCGGAAATAAATATTAAAGCCTTGCACATCATAGCGCCGCGATGATTGGGGGTTTTATCTAACGCTTCATTTGCTGCTTCTAGAGCTTGATCATATTTTTTGTCTTTTAAACGAATATCACAAACCTCTGTTTCGTAGTCACCAGGCGGCCTATCCATAAAAGATCTAACAAATCCCCAAACCGTAAACATAACAAAGGTTAGTATTGCCATGTATATGATAAATCTTTTTAGTACATTTGCATTAATATTCATTAATTAAACACCTGAGTTACATATAGGTAACTAAAAACAACGCATAAAAGTAATGAAGTAAATGTTGCTCTCTTTTTTAAAATTTTTTTTTCATCATCTGAAACATTTTTTTGAGATTTTTGTTTTTTTCTGACATATAAAACCCATATCATTTGTCGAACTGGAAAAAATAAAGCCGTAGTTAAAACAAGAACCCATATTGGGTCATGAAATGCGATATAGAAAGATTTTATATTCATATAAACCTAGTTATATACTTAAAATAACACCCAAATAACAATACTTTCAATTACTAGTTGTGCCCATTTTAATTGATTAATTTGTTGCTTTGAACGTCTAATTGTGCTGAACTTTGAACATTAATGCTTGGAACTATAGTTCTGAGCATTTTGTGTTTTATAAAACAAGTTAAAAAAACAAAGGGGGAAACCTTTATGTCAGCAAAAGTAACGTGGCTGATAGTGTTCGTGCTCATGTATTGGGCATATTGCATCTATTGGGGTGTAAGAGGAGCACAAATGGCGAAAACAGCTTCGGACTACTTCATATCTGGAAGAAAACTTCCAATGTGGGTGTTCGTTCTAGCCGCCACAGCTACATCATTTTCTGGATGGACCTTTATGGGTCACCCAGGATTAATTTATAGAGACGGTTTTCAGTACGCCTATGCGTCTTTCTATGTAATCACAATTCCTTTTACAGGAGTTATGTTCTTAAAAAGACAATGGATACTTGGAAAACGTTTTGGTTACGTAACTCCAGGTGAAATGCTATCAGATTATTTCAAAGGTGATATGATACGTGTTTTAGTTGTTGTCGTAGCTTTATGTTTCTCAGTTCCTTATTTAGGATTACAACTTGCAGCGTCTGGAAAATTATTTAACGTTTTATCAGATGGATTATGGGGCGTAACAACTGGTACATGGGTACTAGCTGCTATCGTAGCTCTATACGTGGGACTAGGCGGATTAAGATCTGTTGCTTACGTGGATACTCTGCAATGTGTACTTCTTTGGTTTGGAATTATTGCAATAGGTTTTATTGCATACGATCTCGTTGGAGGTTGGGCTTCATTAAACGAAGGATTAGCAAAAGTCGCTTTGGTAGAAGGCACTAAATGGGGACGTACTCCAGGTGACAACTACTCGGCTTACTTTGCAATTCCCGGTGTCATACAGTTTACAGCTGGACTAGGAAAAGAAACTCCAGTTGGTGGATTGTGGACAGGGGTAATGGTGTTAACTTATATGTTTGCTCTTATGGGCATTCATTCTTCACCAGCATTTTCAATGTGGGCTTTCTCTAACAAAGACCCAGAGCCATTTGCACCACAACAAGTTTGGGCTTCATCATTTGGGATAGGGTTCGCTCTATTCATATTTACTGCAGCTCAAGGAATGGGGGCACATATTTTAGGTGCCGATCCAGTTGTGAATGCAGCAGGAGTAAATATTTCAAATGTACTTCCAGAATCAATTGGTAAAGGTGGTCAAGGAAATCTTGTTCCATATTTAATCAATACGATCGGAGATGCAGCTCCTTGGTTTGTAGGTCTTCTTGCGGTATGTGCACTAGCTGCTATGCAGTCTACAGGTGCAGCATACATGTCAACTTGCGGTTCAATGTTAACTAGAGATATCTACAAAAAATTCTTTAGACCAAAAATGTCACACGCTGAACAAAAATTGTTTGGTAGAATTTGTGTGGTATTAGTAGTCGGAGGAGCTTTATTAGTAGCAACATTCTCTACAGATGCATTAGTACTACTTGGTGGATTAGCAGTAGCGTTTGGTTTCCAAATGTGGGTACCATTAGCTGCAGTTTGCTATTTCCCATGGTTGACGAGAGAAGGAGTATCTTGGGGTCTATTAGCGGGAATTATTGGAGTAATGCTTACGGAAAGTATCGGCCAAACATTATTTGGTGACGCTCTTCCATGGGGTAGATGGCCTTGGACAATGCACTCTGCATTCTGGGGAATGTTTGCTCAATTATTAGTATGTATTCCAGTTTCTGCAATGACGCAAAACTCAAGAGATCGTGCTCATAGACAAAAATACCATGACTTCTTAGCAGATCATGCTGCTCTTCCAGCAAGCAAGCAAAGTCTCAAGCCAACAGCTTGGATAATTACTATTGCTTGGTTGTTCTTCGGAATTGGACCAGGAGCTGTTATAGGAAATGATATCTTTGGTTCGCCAAATGATATTAGTACATGGACTTTTGGAATACCATCAATTTGGGCTTGGCAAATATTGTTCTGGTTATTAGGTACTGGAATGATGTGGTTCCTAGCTTACAAAATGGAGATGTCTACACTGCCTAGAAAATCAGTGAGCGCTCTAGTAGATGATATTGGAGACACATCAAGAGCATAAATTATATTTTTATCAAAATATTCAAGAAGGGCGGGAATTCTCGCCCTTCTTTTTTTTTGACATAATACAAATATAAAAATATAAATTTTCCTATGGCATCAATTAAAATTTCACCTTCAATTTTATCTGCAGATTTTAGTAAATTGGGCGCTGAAATAGAAGAATTGGAAAAAGCACATGCAGACTTTATACATATAGATGTAATGGATGGACATTTTGTTCCCAATATTACTATAGGGCCAGAAGTTATAAAAAAATTAAGAAAGCACACCTCTTTACCGTTTGATGTACATTTAATGATTGCTCCGGTAGATAATTTCATTAAGGACTTCGCTGATGCTGGGGCGGACATAATTACAATACATCCTGAAGCTACAGATGACCTAATAAATTCAATTAAAAAAATAAAAACGTTTAATAAAAAAGTAGGTGTATCGTTAAATCCTGAAACACCAGTTGAAAAAGCTCTTCCTGTTTTAGATTTAATTGACTTGGTATTGGTAATGAGTGTAAATCCTGGTTTTGGTGGACAAAAATTTATGAGTGAAAGTTTAGAAAAAGTAAAAATATTAAGAAATGAAATTGATAAAAGAAAACTAAATGTCCAAATAGAAATCGACGGCGGTATAAACTTTGAAAATTCAAAAAAAGCGAAAAAAGCTGGTGTAGATATTTTGGTTTCAGGCACTACAATTTTTAAGGAAAATGAGGGAGACTTAAAAAAAAATATTCAATTATTAAAAAAAGGTTAAAATGTATAGACTAAAAAGTATCAAATTATACTTTTTTTCTATCCTAAAACTATTTTTTTTAAATTTAAAAAACTACTATCTAGGTAGCAATTTCTATAATAAAAAATTAATTACATTTACTCCTGATAGAATTTTTTATAGTCCTAGCACGCATCTATGCGCTTTACTAACAAACTTCGGAAACGAATTTTATAAAATATCTGATGCATCACCAAGCTTGATGTGGAAAATTTCTTTTAAAGAAAAATTAAAATTTAAAAATTTACATAGTTTTTTATGGTTAGCTAAAATCGATAGAAAAAATAGTAAAATTATTACGAAAAATATTATTGGCAGTTGGATTGATAATTTTTTTAATTATGATCCGCATACATGGGAAATGGAAATTACTGCTAAAAGAATTATTGCTTGGGCATCTAATACCGACATAACCTTGTCCGACTCTGATAAAATTTATAAAGAAAAATTTTTTTTAAGTTTAGTTAAACAATCAAATTTTCTAAAAAAAAATATAAAAAATTTTTTTGATAATTCGGAAAAAATAATTTGTTGTGCAGCAATAATATTATCAGGAATAATTTTCAAAGAAAACAATTTAAATTATAAAATAGGAATAAAAGAACTAGAAAAAATTATCAAAAATTATTTTGATTTTAATGGTTTCCCTAAGTCAAGAAATCCTGAAGAAGTTTTTATTAGTATAAAATATCTAATATTAATTAGAGAATGGTTTAAAGAAGCACAAAAGCCTATTCCGGAATTCCTAAATGAAATTATACAAAAGTGTGGTAGCTGTTATGCAATGCTTTCAAATACAAATAAACAATTTCCTCTATTTAATGGAGCGACGGAAATTAATTACAAAGATTATGATGCTTTTTTAAAAACTTCTAAGTACAAGTTTGCCAGCAAAAATAACGATGTAGCTGATTTAATAAAAATTAAAAAACAAAAAATAGAATTTTTTATGGATTGCGGTAACCCGCCACCGAATATTTTCTCAAAAAATTACCAAGCTGGCTGTCTATCTTTTGAACTTATATCAAATAAACAAAAAATTATATGTAATGCGGGATATGGAAAATATTTTTCGCCAAGACTCAAATCATTAAGTCGTGCTACAGCTGCTCATTCTACATTGTATATAAACGATACTTCTTCATGCATTTTTCAAAAAAATGAATCTATAAATAAAGTATATGGTAATTCATTAATACAAAAACATAAGATTATTAATAAAAAATATGAAGATGAAAAAGATTTTATTTCAATTAGCGCTGCACATAATGGTTATGAAAAAAGATTTGGCTACATACATACTAGATCGATAAAAATTTTAAAAAAAAATGATCAAATTTTAGGAAATGATGAATTAAAAAAAACTAAAAACTATTCAAATCCCTTAAATTATTTTATAAGATTTCATTTTTATCCAAATACTAAAATAGTTAAAACGAAAGCAGGAAACTCAATAATAATTAGTTTATCAAATGGAGAAGGTTGGTTGCTAGAGAATAAAATGGATAATTTTGATATTGAAAAAAATATTTTTTTAGGAAATAAAAATAAAATTATAAATAGTGAGTCTGTTTCTATTTCTGGAAAAATAAATAAAGAAATTATTTCTATAGAATGGGAAATAAAAAAAATAAACTAAATATGAATTTAAAAAAAATAAAAAGGGCAATTATTTCTGTAGCAGATAAATCAAAGCTAGAAATTTTATTACCTGTATTGAAAAAATTTAATATTGAAATAATTTCCTCTGGAGGATCTTTTGAAAAAATAAAAAGCTTGAAATACAATTGTCGGGAAGTATCAGATTATACAAAATTTCCCGAAATGCTTAATGGAAGAGTAAAAACATTACATCCAAAAATTCACGCTGGAATACTTAATAAAAGAAAAAATAAAAAACATAAAAAAGATTTATTATTTCACGATATTTTGAATATTGATTTAGTTATTGTTGATCTATATCCATTTGAAAATCAAATCCAAAAGAATACAAAATTTCAAAAATTGATTGAGTTTATTGATATAGGCGGCCCAACTTTAATAAGGGCAGCTGCAAAAAATTTTAATGACGTAACTGTCATAGCCGACATTGATGACTATTACAAACTTATAAAAGAATTAAAAATCTACAAGGGTAAAACATCAATAAGCTTTAGAAGACGAATGTCTGCTAAAGCATTTAATACGACAGCATATTACGATTCAATAATATCGAATTACTTTAATAATGAACTAAAAATAAAATTTCCAGATAGAAAAACTATACATGGAAAATTGATAGAAAAACTTCGTTATGGGGAAAATCCACATCAGGAAGCAAGTTTATATGGTGATTTAAATAATTTTGAGTTAAAAAAAATTAATGGAAAAAAACTTAGTTATAATAATTATAATGATATTTTTTCGGCTATAGAAATTATAAATTCATTTAAAAAAAATGAAGGTGCTTTAATAATAAAACATGCGAATCCTTGTGGAGCTTCAATAGAAAAAAATCAAATTAAGTCTTTCTTGAATGCTTTTCAGTGTGACCCTGTTAGTGCTTTTGGTGGTGTTGTTGCAATTAATTCTGTAGTTTCAAAAAAGCTATCTAAAGCGTTAAATAATATTTTTTTTGAGGTTATTATTGCAAGAGGTTTTAAAAAAAATTCTTTAAAAATATTGAAAAAAAGGAAAAATATAAGATTAGTCGAGTATAAAAAATTTAAAATGGAAAAAGAAAATAACTATCAATTTCTAGATAGATCGTTTTTAACTCAAGATTCAGACAATATAAATAGTTACAAAAAGTTAAAGATAGTAACAAAAAGAAAGCCTACAACTAAACAACTTGCGGCTTTGAAATTTGCATTCAATATTTGCAAATATGTAAAATCAAATGCCATAGTTTTAGTTAATAATAAATCTACTATAGGGATAGGTTCTGGCCAGCCAAGCAGACTAGATAGTTGTAAGATTGCTTCTATGAAAGCATTAAATTTCGCTCCAGAACATTTGGTAAATTCGGTAGCAGCTTCAGATGCCTTTTTCCCATTTCCCGACGGTGTTAATGAATTAATAAAAAGTGGTGTAACTGCTATTATTCAACCTGGTGGATCAATAAATGATCGAGAGGTAATAAAAACTGCAAACAAATTTGGAATTACAATGGCATTTACTGGAACGCGTCACTTTAAACATTAAATTTTATCAATTTTAGCTGCTAAAACAAAATCACTTTCATGCAATCCTTTTATTGCATGAGTAAAAATTTTTATTTTTGCATAACCCCATCCAAACCATATATCAGGGTGATGACCTTCTGTTTCCGCAATGCTACCTACTTTATTAACAAAATTTTGACTTTCTAAAAAATTTTTAAATTTAAATTCTTTAATTAAGTAATAAATTTTTGATTCGTCAGCTTTTACTTCCCATCCATCTACCATTTTTAAATACTTATGAATTTCGGTTATTTTAAAACCTGGAATACCACCATGACACGGAATACATTTTTTATCTGCTAGATCGCTCATAATTTTTGGAGCGGGAGAAGGGAATTGAACCCTCGACCTAAACGTTGGCAACGTTTCGCTCTACCACTGAGCTACTCCCGCTTAAAGAAAAATATATTACTAACTAATACTTAAATCAAGGTCAAGATATTTACAAATAGTCACAACTTTAATTTATTATTTGCTAAATTAAACAAAATATCTTTTGTAAAAAATTTGTTATTAAGATTTGACACAATGTTATTTCTAATTTTTTTATAAGTTTCATTTTGAATTGAAAAACTTTTTTTAATAACATCTATACCTACAGAATATAAAAAATTCCTAGGCTTAATTTCATCAGAAAATTCAGACAAAACATCTATATTTCCAATATCCATTCCTAAATTAATTTTATTTCTAATCTTGTTTTCAAGATTTTCAAGATCTCTCAGAACCATATTAAATCCTTGCCCAGCAAGAGGATGGACTGAGTGTAGAGCGTCACCAAACAAAAGTATCCTATTTTTGTAAAAACTATTTCTAATTAATAAACTTAAATTATTTGACTCAATTTTTGAAATAAATTTAATATTTTTATAAAAATTTTTAGCATACATGCCCATTTGTTTTTTAATAGACAAAAATTTTTCTTTTTCAAACTTGTAAGAAAAACTATTTTTTTTGGACCAAACAATTGAGGTTTTGAAATTTGAGATTGGCAAAAAAGCTATAATTCCATCATTAAGAAAAATTTGCCTTGCTACATTATTTTCGCTAAAACTATGTTTGAATATTGTTGTAAAAGATAACTCTCCGTAATTATGATCTATTTTATCATTTTTAAAAATTTGTTTTATAAGTTTAGAATTTTTTCCTGTGCAGACTATTATTAGGTTATATTTATTGGTTTTATTCTTTTGAAATTTTACTTTGTTTATCACTCCAGATGTAATCATGTGGTTAAAAATATTCTTTTTTTTAAATGTAATTGTTTTTTTTCTTTTTAAAAATTCTGTTAATTTTTTTGTTAATTTAAAATTTTCTACCATGTGCAAAATATTTTCATTTTTTTTTTGTAACTCAAATATTTTTTCTATCTTATTATTTGAGAATTTTTCATATAATTCCATTTTTTTACTGGACCAAAAATTTTTCTCAAAATTTAATTTTTTTAAGTAATCATAATTATCATTTGAAATTGCCGTTGTCCTATTTGATTCAGATTTTTGCTTGTTATTGCCTACTACTAGGTCAATATTTACCTCCTGTTTGGAAAGTACTGCTGCTGTTATTAAACCTGTTAAACCGCCACCAATAATACAAATCTTTTGTGTTGTCATAATTTATTTACAAAATAATTTTAACAATTATTAATAAATGATACAAAGTTAATTAATTGATTTGAAAATATTATGAAATCAGCAATATTTGCAAAAACTAACAGTTTTATTAAGCATAGATTAATAGAATTAATTGGGATTTCGCTTATATCAGTCGGTTTATATTTATTAATATCTCTGGTCACATATTCTCCCAATGATCCAAATTTTATTTATAGACCTGAAAATACTGAAGTAAAAAACTTTGGCGGTTTTTATGGAAGTGTTATTTCAGATTTTTTATTTCAATCTATTGGGCTCGTATCTTTTTTAATTACAATTAATTTTTTAGATTTAGGCTATCAGACTATTACAAGTAAAAAAAAAAGTATAAATATTCAAAATTCAAATAAGAAAAATATCAGCAGAATTTTTTACATATTAATTTATATAATTTTTGGAACAATTTTTTTAAATATTTTTTATAATAATTCATTTTGGTTAATTGATAATGGAAATGGCGGCTTTGTAGGAAATATAATTAAAGAAAAAATTTACTATTTAACTCCATTAATTGAAAATGAATATATTGCATACTCTTTTTTGATAATTTCAATTTTATTTTTTATATTGAGTTTAAGCATTAAAACTAACGAAATAATTAAAATTACGATTTTTCCTTTTTTATTAGCAAAAAAATTATTCGCTATTATAAAATTTAATAAAAATAAAGTTGAAAACAAAAATGCTAATTTGCATGCTTTTGATGAACAAGAAAATTTAAAAAGGGATAATGTAAGTGTAAAACAACCTATTTTGCCATTTTCAAAGAATAAAGAGGCAGTTAATAAAACTAATGATTTTAAGCTACCTTCTTTAAGTTTTTTAGAAAAAAATCCTGATATAAAAAATAGAAAAAATATTAATGATAATGAATTGGCTAAAAATACAGAATTTTTAGAAAAAATTTTATTAGACTTTGGAGTTGAGGGAAAAATAAAAAGGGTAAGTTATGGCCCAGTAGTTACTTTAAATGAGTTTGAACCTGCTTCAGGCATTAAAGTTTCAAAGATCGTTAATTTGGCAGATGATATAGCTAGAAATACCAGCTCAGTCTCAACTAGAGTTGCAACCATACCAGGCAAAAGTACCATAGGCATAGAAATTCCTAATACAAAAAGAGAAAATGTTTTTTTAAATGAAATAATTGCAAATGAACGATTTAATAAAAGAGAAATAAAATTACCAATAGCATTGGGTAAAAATATTTCAGGCCTTCCTATAGTTGGTGATCTTTCAGCAATGCCTCATTTACTAATAGCTGGTACTACAGGATCAGGAAAATCTGTTTGTATTAATACGATAATATTATCTTTGCTATATAAGTATACGCCTGAAAAATGTAATTTAATTTTAATTGATCCTAAAATGCTTGAGTTGTCAGCGTACGAAGGAATACCTCATCTGCTTTGTCCAGTTATTACCGAGGCTAAAAAAGCAACAGCAGCTTTGGGTTGGGCTGTAAAAGAAATGGAAAGCAGATATAAATTAATGACAAGCGTTGGTGTAAAAAACATCGACGGTTATAATGCCAAACACAAAAAACACATGCCTTATATTGTGGTTATAGTTGATGAGATGTCGGACTTAATGTTAATAGCAGGAAAAGAAATAGAAAATTATATTCAAAGGTTATCGCAAATGGCACGAGCAGCAGGAATTCATATCATAATGGCAACACAAAGACCTAGTGTTGATGTAATAACGGGAACTATTAAGGCAAATTTTCCAACACGTATTTCGTTTCAAGTAAGTTCAAAAATCGATAGTAGAACAATTTTAGGTGAACAAGGAGCAGAACAATTATTAGGCAAAGGCGACATGTTATTTATGTCCTCTGCAAATAGAATAGTAAGAATACATGGTCCTTACGTGTCAGAATCAGAAATAGAAAAAGTAAATAGTTTTTTAAGATCGCAAGGGAAACCTAGTTACATTGACGAGATAACGATAACAAAAGAAGCTGATATAAACGATTCTGAAAAAATAAATGATGAAAAAGATGAATTATATTATAAAGCAGTAGATATTATTAAAAATGAAGGCAAGGCATCTACAAGCTTTCTTCAAAGAAAACTTCAAATTGGATATAACAGAGCAGCAAGAATAATGGAAACAATGGAAAAAGAAGGTATCGTTGGTCAAGCTAACCATGTAGGAAAAAGAGAGATTTTATAGGTTTATCTTGATTAAAAAATTTAACATTTTTTTTTTCACATTATTTTTATATTTTTTTTTTATTAATTCATCCAATGCAAATTTTCAAGAAAAATTATTAAACAAATATAAAACTGTTAACACTTTATACTTTGATTTTACTCAAACAATCGGAGATAAAACTGAATTTGGTAATTGTTACATTAAATATCCTACGCTTATGAATTGTTTATATCCAAAAAAAAAGAAAAGTATAATTACAGATGGAAAAAAGTTTGCAATAGTAAAAAAAAGGTATAAAAAAATTTATTACTATCCTTTAAAAAAAACACCTTTATTCTATATCCTTAACAAAGAATATATTTTAAATATAATTAAAAATAATAAACCAAAACTTACAGATACAGAATTAATTCAATATGAACTTAAAGATAATAATTCAAATATAATTTATATTTTTTTTGATAAAAAAACTTTAAATTTTTCTGGTTGGAAAACTATTGATCCTTACTCTAATGATGTTATTTTTCTTTTAAGAAATATAAAAACAAATGTATTTATAGAAAAAAATATTTTTAAAATTCCTAAAGAAGAAGATCTTTAAGGAACCATTTTTCCTACTTTTTCTCCACCAAAAATATGAAAATGCAAATGGGGTACTTCCTGTCCACCATTCTCCCCTACGTTCACTAAAGATCTATAACCACCACCTTTAACAACTTCAGAAACTCCTATTTTTTTGGCAACTACTCCTATCCCTTTGATTAAGCCCGCTATCTCCTTTTCCGATGCTTTTAATGAAAAATCATCTAGATTAATATATTCACCTTTGGGTATTACTAATGCATGAATTTTTTTTTGTGGATTTATGTCATAAAAAGAAAGAACAAATTCATCTTCATAAATTTTTTTACAAGGAATTTCACCTCTAAGAATTTTAGCAAAAATATTATTTTTATCGTAGTTCATTTTTGTCTTTTCTTTAACTCATACATGACATCTTCAATTTTAATACCATTTGCTTCTAAAAGCACCATCAAATGATAAAGAACATCTGCTGATTCATGAACTTTATTTGAATTTTTTTCGATAGCATCAATAAGTTCTGCTATTTCTTCTCTTACCTTTTCAATGCTCAACTTTTTATTTTTTAACAATTTTTTTGTATAAGACTCCTCAGCGGAAGAATCTTTTCGTTGACGAATAATAGCAATTAATTCTTCTAAAGTTTTAAACATATATTAAATTCTTACAGGAATTCCTTTGGAGTCTAAATATTTTTTTGCATCTTGTATTGAAAACTCACCGAAATGGAAAATTGATGCTGCCAATACAGCGCTTGCTTTTCCAATTTTAAACCCCTCGTGTAAGTGTTCTAAATTGCCAACTCCACCTGACGCAATAACAGGTATTTTAACCAAATTAGAAACCTTTTTAGTAAGGTCCAGGTCATATCCTTTTTTTGTTCCATCTCTATCCATTGAAGTAAGTAGAATTTCACCAGCTCCTAAAGATTCCATTTTTTTTACAAATTTCAAAACATCTTTTCCCGAAGATTTTCTTCCGCCGTGAGTAAAAACTTCCCATTTATCATTATTAACTTTTTTTGCATCAACAGCTACGACTATACATTGTGAACCAAATTTTTTAGCTGCTTCTTTAACTAAACTATCATTAATAACGGCCGCTGTATTTATTGAAACTTTATCAGCTCCAGCATTTAATAAGTTGCTTATATCTTCTATGGTACGCACCCCTCCACCAACTGTCAGGGGGACAAAACATTTTTCAGTAGTTTTTTTAACAACTTCTAATATTGTATTTCTGTTTTCATTAGAAGCCGTAATATCCAAAAAACAAATTTCATCAGCACCGCTATCATTATATATTTTGGCTTGCTCTGCTGGATCACCAGCATCAATTAAATTTACAAAATTAATTCCTTTTACCACTCTGCCATTTTTAATATCTAAACAAGGTATAATTCTTTTTTTTAACATTTAATTTGCTCTAATTAAATTAACCAATTGATCATGAGGTATTCTTCCATCGTATATTGCTTTTCCGATTATCACTCCTTCTACTCTTGGATTTGTTTTTCTATAAGCTAATACATTTTCAATATCATTAATAGAACTGACTCCACCTGAGACTATAACTGGAATTTTAGTAATTTCAGAAAATCTAAAAGTTTCTGAAAGATTTGGTGTTGTGAGTGTACCGTCTCTATTTATATCCGTATAAATTATTCTTGCGACGCCCATATTTTCAATTTTTTTTACGAATTCTGATGCAAGAATTTCTGTTTGTTTTTCCCAGCCTCTTAAAGCTAAGTATCCTTTGCGCACATCAAGAGAAATTGCAATTTTATTTTTAAATTTTCCACAGGCATCACTAAGAAATTCAAAATTTTCAATTGCGGCAGTTCCTAGTATTACTTTATCCACTCCAAAATCTATTAATTTTTTTATATGGTCTATTGATCTAATTCCTCCTCCTACTTGAATTTTAGTTTCTTTAATTTTGCATATTTCTTTTATAAAATTTCCATTAATAGGATTACCTTTCAAAGCGCCGTCCAAATCAACTATATGCAGATTTTTGTAACCTAATTTATAAAATTCATTTGCTTGATCGATAGGAGATTTTTCATATTCTGTTGATTTGTTAAAATCACCTTTTATAAGTCTCACGCACTTACCACCTTTAATATCAATTGCGGGCAATATTTTCATCTTAAGTTTGAAATTTAAAGTTTTCCTTTTGTCGAAGGAACTTTATTTTTTATTCTTTTATCTATTTCTAGCGCTTGCCTTAATGAACGAGCAAGCCCTTTATAACAAGATTCTATTATGTGGTGACTATTATCTCCATATATATTTTCTATATGCAGTGTAATACCAGCTGCTTGCGCAAAAGCTTGGAACCATTCTTTAAAAAGTTCGGTGTCCATTTCACCCAATTTCTCTACCTTTAACTTAACTTTCCATACCAAATAAGGTCTATTTGAAATATCTATAGAAACTCTAGTTAATGTTTCATCCATGGGTATTAAAGCATGGGCGAATCTTTTTATTCCTTTTGATGAGCTTAATGCTTTTTTGATACACTCCCCTACAGCAATACCTGTATCTTCCGTAGTATGATGTAAGTCAATATGAGTGTCGCCTTTTGCTATAATTTTTAAATCAATTAATGAGTGCTTCGATAGCTGTTCAAGCATATGATTTAAAAAACCTATTTTAGTATCTATTTTATAAGATCCTTTACCATCTATGTTTGCTTCAACAACAATACTGGTTTCTTTAGTTCTTCTCTTTATTTTAGCTTTTCTAGCCATATAGCGTTTCTGTAATATCAGGGTATATAGATAATTCAAGAATATATCGAAAATTTTAATTTTTACCCTTGAAGATGCTAAATAAATCTCCACATAAGCAATACAATGAGTGAAAATTCAAATTGGCACGGAACCACGATTGTCTTAATTAGAAAAGGCAACGATGTAGTTGTTGCTGGCGATGGGCAGGTAAGTCTAGGCAATACTGTTATAAAAAGCACAGCAAAAAAAGTTCGTAAAATTGAAAAAAGAAACGTTATAGCAGGTTTTGCCGGATCTACTGCAGACGCTTTAACCTTGTTTGAAAGGCTGGAAGCTAAATTAGAAAAACATGCCGGAAATCTCACAAGAGCGGCTGTGGAACTAGCAAAAGATTGGAGGACGGACAAATATTTAAGAAGATTAGAAGCTTTAATGGCTATAGCAGATAAAGAAAAAAGTTTTATAATTTCAGGAACTGGAGATGTTCTTGAACCTGAAGAGGGAATTATAGGAATTGGTTCAGGAGGGAATTATGCTTTAGCTGCAGCAAAAGTATTAATGGATTCAAAACTTTCTGCAGAAGAAATTGCTAAAAAATCAATTAAAGTCGCTTCTGAAATATGTGTATTTACAAATCAAAATATAACAGTAGAAAAAATTTAAATTAAAATTTATGAAACAAAAAACAAACATAACCTCTTTGCCGCCTAGAGATTTAAAAAGTGAGAAAAATGATAAATCAGTAGTTTCATCTTTATCCCCAAGAGAAATAGTTTCAGAATTAGATAGATATGTAATTGGTCAAAAAGCAGCCAAAAGAGCTGTAGCGATAGCTCTTAGAAATAGATGGAGAAGACAAGCTCTTAAAGGAGAAATGAAAGATGAAGTTTTACCAAAAAATATTTTAATGATTGGTCCAACTGGTGTAGGGAAAACTGAAATTTCAAGAAGGCTTTCTAAATTAGCAGAAGCTCCTTTTATTAAAGTCGAAGCTACAAGATTTACTGAAGTAGGGTATGTTGGTAGAGATGTAGAACAAATAATTAGAGATTTGTTAGAAATTTCTATAGCTATTGAAAAAGAAAGGATGAAAAAAGAAGTTCATACTAAGGCACAGCAAGCTGCTGAAGAAAGAGTTTTAAACGCCCTGGTTGGTAATAAGGCTAGTGTTGCCACAAGAGAGAGTTTTAGAAAAAGATTACGAACTGGTGATTTAGACAACAATGAAATTGAAATTGAAGTTAACGATGCACCGAGCATGCCAAGTTTTGAAATACCTGGTATGCCTGGAGCAAACGTTGGAATGATAAATCTGTCAGAAATGTTAGGGAAAAATGTAAAAAAAGGAAAAAAGAAAAAAATGACAGTTAAAGAATCTCATGAAATTTTAATTGCAGAAGAGTCTGATAAAATGATTGAACAAGATTCTATTATAAAATCAGCAAAAATTTCTACTGAAAATAATGGAATAGTTTTTTTAGATGAAATTGATAAGGTATCTGCGAGAGGTGACAGAATTGGTGGTGATGTGTCCAGGGAAGGTGTACAAAGAGATTTGTTGCCATTAATTGAAGGAACAACAGTAAGCACAAAGCATGGTCCGATAAAAACAGATCATATTTTATTTATTGCTTCAGGCGCATTTCAATTAGCTAAACCGTCTGATTTATTGCCTGAACTTCAAGGAAGATTACCAATAAGAGTAGAATTAAATGCTCTTACAAGCGACGATTTTAAAAGAATTTTAGAAGAACCAGATAACAGTTTAATAAAACAATACCGAGCGCTTTTAGAAACAGAAAATGTTACGCTAGAATTTTCAAAAAATGGAATTGAAACTATCGCTAAGTTAGCGACCGAGATAAATGCAAGCATAGAAAATATTGGAGCAAGAAGATTACATACAATAATCGAAAGAGTGCTAGACGAAATCAGTTTTACAGCTACTGATAGAGGCGGAGAAAAAATAGTTATAGATAAAGACTATGTTACTAAAAATCTAGGAGAACTTGCAAAAGATACCGATTTATCAAAATTTATTCTTTAAAATTCAATTTTTTTTTATTTTTTAAAATAATATACACAGCCCCTTCTCCACCATCTTTAACATCTGCCTTAGAAATTTTACTAATTTTGCTAATTAAATTAACATTATTATTAATAAACTCAGGAACAGAATATTTTAAAATACTTAACTTTTCTGAAATATATGGATCATTATAAGATTTTGATCTTGAGCCCTTACCGGTAACAATTAAAAGTTTTTTATATCCATGGTTAAAAGAATCGATAATAAAATTTTTTGTTTTCTCATTAGCTTCGTCTAAAGAAAAACCATGTAAATCGAGTTTCAGTGTTCTGTTTACATTAACTTCTTTTTTGTAAATATCTTCTTCTTTAGGGTTTATATCCCCAATCTGCTTTGTAAAATCTAACCAGTCTTTTTTATCTTTTTGTGAAGCGGTATATTTTTTTTTCACTACTTATTTGAAGTTTCAACTAAATACCATGTAGGATCTTGGCTCCACATATTTTTTGAAAATTTCCAAACATCATTAGCTGTTTTAATAGTATCCGGATTGCCTTCTATTATTTGATTGTTCTTATCCTTAACACAAGTGATTATTTCACTCACAAAATTAACTGTTACCTTGTAAATATTTTCTATTTTTTTAAATTCTAAAATTTTTGAAGATTTTATTCCAATAAAAGTAGTTTCATATTTTAATTGGTTTTTATTTCTTTGATCTATTATTTCTGAAAAATTAGTAAAAAGTTCTTTACCAAGCAAAGTTTTTAAAGATTTTTTATCACCTTTTGCAAATGAAGTTATAATTTGCTCGTAGGCAACGTCTGCTCCTTTTAAAAATTGTTTCTTTGCTTCTTCATCTACATTCCCAGACTTTATAGCTTCATTATTTTCTATATCTTTAAGTACCTCAACGCCTCGTGGGAAATGTCTGCTCATTGACTTTCCTTGATGGCCAGTTTTTCTTCCTAGAATATTTCTAAGGCGTAAAAGAATAAAACCAGCAAACATTGCTAGTAGAATAATATCTATAAATTCAAACTGACCCATACGTTTTTTGATTATAATACCTATATGATATAGTATGCAAATAAAAATAGCTGACAAATGAACGCTGTACTCCTACTAATAATTGGAATTCCTGCAATTGAAATTTATTTAATGATTAAAGTTGGGGGTGTAATTGGAGCCTTAAACACTATATTGCTTATTTTTTTCACCGCTATTACAGGAGTATATTTTGCAAGAATGGAAGGGTTAAAAACCTTAGGATCCGGTTTCAACCAGCTAATTAGAAATGAAATTCCAATTTATGAATTAATTTCGGGAGCCGCGTTAGCCTTTGCTGCCTTGCTACTTATTTTCCCTGGCTTTTTAACAGACATAATTGGCTTCCTATTAATTATACCACTTACAAGACGTATCTTTATTAATTCTATATCTTATAAATTTAATAAAAAAAAAGTAAAAACAGATGTCATTGAAGGTGAATTTGAAGAAACCAAGAATGATAAGGAAAAATAATGAGTTATAAAATTATATCAAAATTTATTAAAGATATTTCTTTTGAAATACCAGATGTTGAAACTTTTGTAACAATTGAAAAAGAAATTACAAAATATAATTTAACTTTCGACATTAAAAGTAAACCATTTAAAGAAAAAATAGTTGAAGTAAATACAGTCTTAAAAATTTTACCAACAGCTGAAATTAAAAAAAAAATGTTAGCTGAAATTAATCTAACATCTTTAGTATCTATAGAAAAAAATATTACTGACAAAAAGGAACTAGAAAAAATAGTTTTAGTTGACGTTCCAAAAGAAATCTACCCTGAATTATACGAAATTTTTGTATATTTATTTACTAAAGCGGGTGTTAAAAATATCACGATAGCAAAAGAAGTAGATTTCCAAAAAATGTATAATGAAAAATTTAAATCTTAGTTATAGAAATTTTTTTGCAAGCTTGTTTTTAAAAAATTTTTATGTTCTTCTATCTCATCGTTACTAGGTTTAATTACTTTTTTTAAATAACTTATATTTTTATTATTTACGTTTAATTCGGGGTCGGCAACATTAGCAAGATCAAGCTTAGGTTCTTTTTGATCTAGTAAATTAATATAAACTTCTTTTAATAACTGACAATCTATTAAGGCATTGTGTTTTTCTCTTTTAGAGTTATCAATGTTAAATCGTTTGCACAATGCATCTAGTGAATTTTGTGCACCAGGAAATTTTTGGCGAGCTATTTCTAATGTATCTACAACGTTATTTATATCTATGGGTTTTTGATTAATAAGTTTTAACTCATAATTTAAAAAAGCTAAATCAAAAGGTGCATTATGTATTATTATTTTTTTGTTTTTAATAAAATTTAAAAATTTTTCTGATATTTCTTTAAAAATTTTTTTATTAGATAAAAATTTTTCTGAATAGCCGTGGATCTTATATGCATCTTCAGAAATCGATCTTTCTGGATTAATATACTCATGGAATAGTTTGTTTGTGGGAATTTGATTATCTAATTCTATACAGCCAATCTCTACAATCCGATGTTTGGCGCTTACTGATAATCCAGTGGTTTCAGTATCAAGTATAACTTCTAGCATTCGATAAAATTTTATTTTTCAACACTTTAACATTTTTTTTAACAGAATTATTATTAAAATTATTTTTTATTATAAAATCTGATTTTTTCTTCTTAAGTTCTAAGGGAAGTTGAAATTTTTTTAATTTTTTTACAATTTTAAGATTAAAATTAACTCTTTTTTTTAGCCTTTTACTAATTTCTTTTTTTGTTGCATCTACAAAAACTATAATATCTTTTTTTTTATTTATCTTATTTTCAATTAATAACGGGATATCCAAGATAATTATTTTTCTTTTGTTGTTCTTCTTTTCAAAATTAGTCATTTTTTTTCTTATCTCAGGATGAACAATATTGATAATTTTTTTTAAATTTTTTTCTTCAGAAATTATAGCTTTTGATAATTCCTTTTTTTTAATTGGAAAAGAAAAAATATAGTTGGGAAGTTCTTTTTTTAGTTTGAAGTAACATTTTTTACTTTTTTTATATAATTTGCTAACTTCTAAATCCGCATTGAAAACAGGATAGCCAAATAATCTAGCTATATAACTTTTTCCAGAACCAATGTCTCCAGTAACTGCAATTCTAATCATTGTTCAATGGTTTGATTGTGATTATAAAAATTAGGAAATACATGATTTATGGTTCCTGCTAATCTTTCTTCTTTTAAAGGATTTATTCCATGCCATATCAAAAACGATCTTGCCGCCTGGAAAATAAGCATAGATGCCCCGTTGTAAACTGAATTTCCTAGTTCAAGTCCTTTAGACAGAAAATCTGTTCCTTCCGCATTATAAATAAGATCATAAAATACTTTATTTTTTCCGATTGATTTATAATCTAATTTTATTAGATCATTTTTATTTAAACCCAAACTTGTAGCATTAATTATCATATCAAATTCAGGTAGATTTTTATCTAAATTTTCCCAATTAAAAAGTTCTATGATAGATTTTCCATTATTATTAGTATGTATTTTTTTAATCTCTTCAGCTTTACTTTTTGTTCTGTTGCTTAAATATATTTTGGATGCTCCGTTCCATTTTAACGCAGCTACAATTGAAAAGACAACTCCGCCCGCCCCCAAAACAAAAATCTTTTTATTTTTTATTTTTAAATTTAAAAAACTTAAACTGTCGTGGAAACCTGACCCGTCAGTATTTGCCGCATAAATCTTATTATTTTGTTTAAAAATTGTATTCACCGATTTACCTTCAAGACTGGTTCCTACATATACTTCTGGTGGTCTTTCAGCTAAAGGAATTAATCCTCCATGATCCAGGTAAGGGACCATTGATGTTTTAAAAGGTGTAGTGACATTTAATCCATCAATTTTACCTTTCTTAAGCTCTTCAACTATTCCGCCTATATCATCTTTGTTGATCTGTTTTTTTTCATAAACAGCATCTAAATTATTTTCTTTGATCCAATAATTGTGCAATTTGGGTGAAAGAGAATGTTCTATTGGATTTCCTATAACCAAATATTTTTTCATTTGTAATTTTTTAAATACTCCTTAATTTGATTAATTGGTAAGCCCATAATTGTATTCTCATCACCTTCTATCTTTGAAAACAAAGACTTCCCATCAGCTTCTATTTGGTAGACACCATAAGCAAACAATTCTTTATCTTTTATCTTGGCTAAATATGATTTAATTTCGTCCGAATTAAGTTGTTTCATTGTCAAAGTTGAAGCGTCAGTAAAATTCCATATCATGGATCCATTTTTAGATATACATACAGAGCTTATTAATTGATGTTTTTGTCCATTTAATTTTTGTAATATTTTATATGCCTCTTCCCTGCTTTTGGGTTTAGAAATAAGTTCACTATTAATATCTATAACACTGTCAGCTCCTAAAACTAAATTATTAGGTTTTTTTTCACTAATTTTGTTAGCTTTTAACTCAGCAAGATTTTTAGATATAATTTTTGGTGTTGCTTTTTCTTGTAACAAAGATTCTTTGACTTGATCTTCGTCTATATTAGCAGGTTCAACATCACAAACAATTCCGCTTTGTTCTAATATTTTTTTTCTAACCCCGCTTTTTGATGCAAGAACTATTTTTGTTATCATTTAGAATTTAAAATATCTAATGTTTTTATAATAGAGGCTGCAGTTTCCTCAACTGATTTTCTTGTTACATCAATAATAGGCCAATTATATTTTTTAAATAATTTTTTTGATTTTTCTAGTTCACTTACTATCTCTTTTTCACTAGTATAATTATAAGGTCTATCCTCATGCATCGATTGAATTCTATTTCTTCTCACATCTAATAACCTATCTACATCACATACTAATCCAACAACATAAGTTTTTTTAGATCTCTTTATAATATCATCAGATAAATCTTTATTTGGTATAATTGGTATATTAGAAACTTTATAACCTCGATTTGCTAAATAAATCGCTGTAGGTGTTTTGCTTGTTCTGCTTATTCCCATTAAAATTACATCGGATTTATCTATATCATTTATAATTTTTCCATCGTCGTGGGACATTGTAAACTGGACTGCCTCAATTCTTTTATAATATTCTTTGTCCAAAGCGTGTTGTCCACTTGGAATTCTTGTTGCTTCTTGTTTTAATAATCTTGAAAAATCTGAAATCAAATTACCCAATACTTCAAAAGAAGGAACATTGTTTTTTTTTGTTTGTTCAACTAAATATTTTGATAGTTCATTATCTACAATTGTATATAAAATTATTACATTTTTTTCTTCTTTGGATTTAACTATAATTTTATCTACTTGATTTTTTGTGCGGGTAAAAGAATAGTGTATGGTTTTGGATTGAAAATCTGGAAATTGAGCTTTAAGAGATATAAAAATTCTATCGAGAGTTTCTCCCGTTGAATCTGATACTTGGTAAACTTGGTAAATCTTGTTCATAATCCTGTTGGTAAATTTTTAATAAAAAAAATATTCATGTTTTTTTTAAATAATTTAATCTTATTAAGAACAATTCACATTAAATTAAGCAATTTATATATGTTTATAAAATATAAACAAATTATTATAAAAATTAACAAAATGTAACATATGCAATTAAATCAATAATTAATAATATATACTAATAACAAGTAATATGGATAAACTGTACATAACTAATTAATACCGTTATTAACATGCACTAATACTACTACTAACTTATTTATATAATATATTAATGAGAGATACATTATCGAACTGTATTAGAAAAAAAACAACTTCATATACACCTATATGGTTTATGAGACAAGCTGGTAGGTATTTGCCCGAATTTAGAGAAATAAGAAAAGCAAATCCAAACTTTATAAAATTATGTTTAAACCCAGATTTAGTAAAAGAAATTACTCTTCAACCAATTAAAAGATTTGATATTGATGCAGCTATAATTTTTTCTGATATTTTAATGATACCTTATGGACTTGGTCAAAAAGTCGAATTTAAAAAAGGTTTTGGACCGCAGCTTGAAAATATTAATCTTGATAAAATAATTAATACAGATCAAGTAAATTTTGTACAAAAATTATTACCAGTTTATAAAGGAATAGAAAAAGTTAGAAATAATTTGGAAGAAAAAAATCTTATAGGATTTGTAGGGGCTCCATGGACATTATTGCTTTATATGTTAAACAAAGAATCTCCAAAAAAATCTTTTAATTTTGATAAAATAAACAAAGATAAATTTTTTGTTAGTAAATTATTAAAAAAAATAGAGGAAATCATATGCTTACATATTGATAAACAAATTGAAGCAGGGGCAAATATAATACAAATATTTGATTCCTGGGCGGGTTTATTGCCAGAAAAAGAATTATCAAATTATTGTTATGAACCAATTTTAAAAATAGTAGAGCATGTAAAATCAAAAAAAATACCTGTTATTTGTTTTCCAAAAGGAATAGGAAAAAATTATGTAGAATTTTGTTCTACGGTTAAACCAGATTGTATCAGCATAGATTACGAAGTAGATCCAAAGTGGATTAAAGAAAAGATAAATGGTATTCCAATACAAGGCGGACTTGATCCTAAGATATTACTCGGGGATAAAGAAGAAATTAAAAAAAGAGTCTTAGAATATTTAAATATTTTTAAAGATTATCCTTATATATTTAATTTAGGTCATGGAGTTTTGCCAGAAACCAAACCTGAAATTGTAGAATACTTAATTAAAATAATCAGAGAAAAAAAATAAAATGAAAAAAGCGGTTGTTCTATTTAATTTAGGAGGACCTGATAAATTAGAAAGTGTAGAGCCGTTTCTTTTTAATTTATTCAATGATCCTGCAATAATAAGCATACCATCAATCTTTAGGTATCCTTTAGCAAAATTTATTTCCAAAAGAAGAGCGCCGATTGCAAAAAATATTTACAGAGAAATTGGAAGCAAATCACCGATTCTAGAACTAACACAGAATCAGGCAAAAAGTTTAGAAAATAGTTTATTAAAAAAGGGTGATTATAAATGTTTTATTATTATGCGTTGCTGGCACCCGCGCGCCGCGGATGTAATAAAAGAGGTTAAAGATTATAATCCTAACGAAATAATTCTTTTGCCACTGTACCCTCAATTCTCTGCTTCAACTTCTGGGTCTTCTATTAAAGAATGGAATGATTTGTGTAAAAAAGAAAATTTAAATATAAAAACCAAAACTATCTGTTGTTACCCAACAGAAAAAAACTTTTTAGTGTCACATGCGGAACTTATAAAAAAAACAATAAAAAATTTAGATAAAAATTTTAAGTTACTTTTCTCTGCTCACGGTTTGCCAGAAAATAAAATAAAAAAAGGTGACCCTTATCAATGGCAGGTAGAACAAACGGTGCAAGGTATAATGTATCAATTAAAAGATAGAAATTTAGATTATACAATAAGTTATCAAAGCCGCGTGGGTCCTTTAAAATGGATAGGACCATCTACTGATGAAGTAATTATTAAATATTCTAAAGAAAAAAAAGGTATTGTTATTGTGCCTGTGGCTTTTGTATCGGAACATTCAGAAACCTTAGTAGAATTAGATATTGAGTATAAAAAACTAGCAGAAAAAAATGGTTGCAGTTTTTACAAAAGAGTACCAGCATTAGGAGTAGAGGAGAATTTTATTAATGGACTTACAGAATTAGTTTTACAAAAAGAAACAAGAGGAAATTTTGTATCATCTATAATGTGTCCTGATAAACACAAAAAATGTCCATGCTTAGAGATAAAGAACTAGAAGATTATAAAAATAATGGATATGTAGCACCTATAAATGTTTTGTCTTTAAAAGAAGCAGAGGAAATTAAAAAAGAGATTGAGTATATTGAAAAAAAATGGCCGAACGAACTAATTGGGCTAGGTAGAAATAATGTTCATTATATATCTCCCAAATTCGATAAAGTTTGTCACAATCCTAAAATTTTAGATGCTGTAGAAAGTATAATTGGTAAAGATATTTTAGTTGGAGGCACCACGTTATTTATAAAAGATCCTGATAACAAAGGTTTTGTGAGTTGGCATCAAGACGCAAAGTATATTGGTTTTGAACCCTATAATTGGGTGACAGCTTGGCTAGCAATTACTGATGCAAATGAGGAAAATGGATGCATGAGAATGTGGTCAGGATCTCATAAAGAAAAAATTAAAGATCACAAAGATACATATGATAAAAATAATTTACTAACGCGTGGTCAAACCGTTCAAAATGTTCCAATTGAAAAAACAACGCTCAACATACTTAAAGCCGGTCAACTATCTCTTCATCATCCAATGATCGTTCATGGATCAGGCCCCAACAAAAGCAATCAAAGAAGAATTGGTTTTGTAATACAAAGTTATATAGGAACGAATGTTGATCAAGTACTTGGAAAAGTTTTCGTACAGCAAGCGAGAGGGGAAGATACATTTAAATATCATGAACATGCAAAAAGACCTCTTGAATTAATGAATAAAAATGACATGATATTTAAGAATAAAGCTAACGAAGAGCTTTCAAAGATCTTTTACAAGGATGCTAAAAAAATAGGAAAATATTAAATGAATACATATTTATTTTTTAAATCAATTCATCTTATAGCTGTGATTTCATGGATGGCTGGACTTTTGTATTTACCTAGAATTTTTGTTTATCATAGTGAGGCCATTCGAGATAATAAATCTGAAGATTTGATGGAAACTTTTAAAGTCATGGAGAGAAGACTTTTTGTCTATATTATGAATCCTGCAATGATCTTGTCATGGATATTTGGAGTATTATTAATTCACTCGATCGGACCAGATAATCTTGGATCTCTATGGCTGAACCTAAAGTTAGTTTTTGTAATTATTTTAACGATTTATCACATCTTTTTGTTCCAATGCTTGAAGAAATTTGCTGAAAATGCTAACTCTTTTTCACCTAAGTTCTATAGAATTATCAACGAAATACCTACGGTTTTGTTAATAGGCATAATATTAGTGGTAGTTTTTAAACCATTATGAGACTTGAAATATTTTAAAAAGATATTATATTTGTATTACGCCTCTTAAATCAAACAATCAAACATGAACTTACAAGAACTAAAAAAGAAAACACCAGCAGAGCTTATTTTACAAGCTGAAAAGCTAGAAATAGAAAATCCTAGCACGTTACGTAAGCAGGAAATTTTATTTGCTATATTAAAAAAACTTGCCCAAAAAAACGAACAAATAACCGGCGGCGGTGTCCTTGACGTATTACAAGATGGTTTTGGATTTCTTAGAGCAATAGAGTCTAATTATTTACCTGGACCTGACGATATTTACGTTAGCCCAAGCCAAATAAGAAGATTTGGCTTAAGGACAGGGGATTCTGTTGAAGGAGAAATAAGAGCTCCAAAAGATAGTGAAAGATATTTTGCTTTATTAAAAGTAGATAAAATAAATTTTGACAATCCTGAAAAGGCTAGAAATAAAATAGCATTTGATAATTTAACGCCTCTCTATCCAGACAAACAATTAAAAATGGAAATAGAAAAAACAAAAACTGAAAAAAAACCAGACCAAACTGCAAGATTAATAGATTTAGTAAGTCCAATAGGAAAAGGACAAAGATCTTTAATTATTTCTCCACCAAAAGCCGGCAAAACTATAATTTTGCAGAATATTGCACATTCATTGGCAGTAAATCATCCAGAATGTTATTTAATGGTTCTTCTTATAGATGAACGTCCAGAAGAAGTTACAGATATGCAGCGATCTGTAAAAGGCGAGGTTATTAGTTCGACTTTTGATGAACCAGCTTCTAGGCATGTTGCTGTTGCTGAAATGGTAATTGAAAAAGCAAAAAGATTAACCGAGCATAAAAAAGATGTTGTAATATTATTAGATTCTATTACGCGTTTAGGAAGAGCTTATAATGCTGTAGTTCCAAGTTCAGGAAAAGTATTAACCGGAGGTGTTGATGCTAACGCACTTCAAAGACCAAAAAGATTTTTTGGTGCTGCCAGAAACATAGAACAAGGCGGGTCTCTAACTATTATTTCAACAGCATTAATTGATACGGGCAGTAGAATGGATGAAGTAATTTTTGAGGAATTTAAAGGAACCGGTAACAGTGAATTAATTCTCGATAGAAAAATTTCAGACAAAAGAATTTTTCCTGCAATTGATATTACTAGATCAGGAACAAGAAGAGAAGAATTGTTATTTAAAAATGATGACCTTTTAAAAATGAATGTTTTGAGAAAAATATTAAGTTCGATGGGTACTATGGATGCAATTGAATTTCTTCTTTCCAAATTAAGAAATACAAAAAATAATGTAGATTTTTTTATTTCTATGAACAAACCAAGTTAAAAATTTTGTTCAAATTTTAATAATTTTTCCTTTAATTTTATACCTCCAACAGACGAAAAACCTCCCAAATTACCATCGGATTTTATGACCCTATGGCATGGTATAAACAAAAGTAGTTTATTTTGGGCACATATTTTACCTACATGTCTAGGTGATAATTTATATTTTTTTGCTATTTCTCTGTAACTTTTGGTATTCCCAGTTTTAATTTTTTTTAACTCTTTCCATACTTTTTTTTGTATTTTATTTCCATCAATTTTAAAAGTTCCTTTAATGTTTTTTGTTTTTTTGTTAAAAAAATCTAATAAATTTTTTCTAAAATTATTTAATACTCTGCTTGTAGAATTATTCTTTTCTTTCCCGTATTTAACCCTAAATATTTTACCCTTATTTTCATAAGCAGTTATCCACCCAAATTCGATTTTTATGGACTTTTTTTTTATCATTTTTAAATTAATTATATCAGGTTATGATAAAGATAAATAAAAAATGAATAAAAAAGACCAAGAAATAAAACAAATAATTACTTTAGCTTACGAAAATCACAGAAAAAAGAATTTAGATTTAGCTGAAAGTCTTTATAAAAAAGTATTAAAATTAGATTCTAATTATTTTGATGTAATTTTTTTATTAGGAACTTTATTTCTACAAAAACAAAACTTTGAAGAAGCAATAAAATTATTTAATAAAGGTTTGATCATTAAACCTAACGATGCAAGTACCAATAATAATTTAGGTCATGCATATGTTCAAATTGGAGAAGCGGCGCAGGCAAAAGCGTTATTTGAAAAAGCTATAAAAATTAAACCCGATCATGCTGATGCACTTTATAATTTGGCAAATGTTCATAAACATTTTGGAGAATTAGTAAAAGCAGAAAGCTATTATAAAAAAGCTCTTGAAATTCAGCCAAACAATGCAAAAATTTATAATAATCTTGGAAATATTTTAAAAGATTTGGGGAAATTTGATGAAGCTATTGAGTGTTATAATAAGGCAATAAAAATTCAATATAATCATTCTAACGCTTTTCATAATCTTGGTCATACATATAAACAACTTGGTAAATTTGATAAAGCAAAACCATTTTTTAGAAAGTCACTTCAATACAATCCTACAAATTTAGAAACGCTTTTAGTACTGCTAGAATTAGAAAATGAAATAATAGATTTTAACTTAGTAAAGAAAACTAAAGAAGTAATAAAGATGAAGAACTTATCTGAAAAAGATATTGCTTATGGGAATTATATTTTAGCAAAATATGAATTTCAGCAAAAAAATTTTGAAATGGAGTTAGAGCATTTATTAATAGGACATTCTCATTATTTTAATTTTAAAAGAAAATTGTTTAAAAGGGGTGTAAAATACTGGCTAGAAGAAATTCCGTCAAATAAAGAACTTATAAATTTAGGGCAATATGAGAATAGGACTAAAAAAAATGATAGTAAAATTTCTCCTATCTTTATTGTAGGGGTGCCAAGGTGTGGGTCTACGTTAATAGAAAAAGTTATAGCATCCGGAGAAAAAAAAATATCGATAGGTGAAGAGACTGCAATAATCAGCTCTGTTGTAGGGGAGCACATAAAAAACAAAAAATTATTAAATGAAGAATTAGAAAATGTGAAAATAAAAATAGTCGAAAAATTCAAAGAAAAAAAGTTATTGAAAAAAAATGATAATGTTTTTACTGATAAATCTTTGGATAATTTCTTTTTTATTGGGTTAATTAAAGAAATTTTTCCTGATGCTAAAGTAATAAACTGTAAAAGAAGTCCTATAGCATCTATTGTTTCAGTACTTAAAAATAATCTTGGTGATGTTCCTTGGGCTCATGATTTAGAAAATATTTTTAAATTTTTTGATAATTATCATCAAAGGATTGAATATTTTAAAACAAAATATCCAAATTTTATTTATGATGTGCAATTAGAAAATTTTGTGGCTAACCCTGAAAAAGAATCAAAAAAACTAATGCAATTTTGCAACTTACCTTGGAGTAAAGATTGTTTAGAATTTCACAAAAGGAAAGATATAACTTCTAGAACCGCTAGTAATGTTCAAATTAGAAAAGGCATTTATAGAGAATCTAAGGATAAACACAAGCCATACAAAATATTGTTAGAAAAATATGTAAATAAATATAATTGGTTTAAACATTAAATGACAATTTATGCATTATCCTCTGGTCCTGGAGTATCTGGTATAGCTGTAATAAGAGTTTCGGGTAAAAACACTGCTCAAGTGGTTAAAACTCTGACCAGATCAAAGTTACCAGCCCCTAGAATGGCTACCCTTAAAAAGTTCAATAAAAATGGGGGAAAAAGTATAATTGATGAGGGTGTAGTTATATGGTTTCCAGCTCCAAATAGCTACACAGGCGAAGATTTGGCCGAATTCCACGTACATGGTAGCAGAGCTGTCATTAAAGCCATGCATTTAGCTATATCAAAAATAAAAAATTGTCGTTTGGCAGAACCTGGCGAGTTTACAAAAAGAGCATTCCAAAATGGAAGAATAAATTTATTAAAAGCCGAAAGTATTTCCGATTTAATTGCGTCAGAAACAGAAATTCAAAGAAAACAAGCTTTAGAAATTATGGGTGGTAAATCGTCCTACAAATTTAATAGTTGGAGAGAAAAACTTTTAAAAATTTTATCGCATGTTGAAGCAAAAATTGATTTCCCCGAAGAGAATTTGCCGAATAATATTATTAAAGAAATACAAAAAACATCGAACAATGTATTAAGTGAAATTAAAAAAACATTAAATGATCAAAAAGTTGGTGAAAGAATAAGAGAGGGTTTTAAAATTGCGATTGTAGGACCACCAAACTCAGGAAAATCTAGTTTATTAAATTATCTCTCAAAACGAGATGTTGCTATTGTTTCTGAAATTGCCGGTACCACAAGAGACGTAATTGAAACTCATCTGAATCTAGATGGCTATCCAGTAATTGTTTCTGATACTGCAGGTATTAGAAAATCAAAAAACGAAATTGAAAAAAAAGGAATTAAAATAGCTTTAAAAAGAGCTGATGATGCTGATTTAAATTTAGTTATTCTATCAGTTAAAAACGTTAATTTTACTGGTGTTTTAAAGAATTTGATGAAAGAAAATGCTATTCTTGTGATAAATAAATCAGATTTATTAAAAGGGAGGTTAAATAGTAAATTTAAAAAATATGATCACGTTTTAATATCTATAAAAGAAGATTTAAATTTAAATAGATTATTAAAAAAAATAAAAAAAAGGCTTAAAAGTAAATTTCTAACATCTGAAAATATTATAATTACAAGAGAAAGGCACAGACAAAGTTTAATAAATTGTGCGCAACATTTAGAGAAATTTAATAAGAAGAAATCTATGGAAGATTTTGATAAAGGAGCAGAAGATTTAAGGTTAGCTACAAGACATCTAGGAATGATAGTCGGAAAAATCGATGTAGAAGAGCTATTAGGTAGCATTTTCAACGATTTTTGCATTGGAAAATAAATCAGTAATCAGCTTGTAAATCCACATATCATCTATAAATTTAGGCTATGAAAGATGATTTGTCATTTGATGTAGTGGTAATTGGCGGAGGTCATGCAGGATGTGAAGCTGCTGCTTCCTCAGCTCGAATGGGAGTTAACACTGGTTTATTCACTCATAAAATAGAAACTATAGGTGAGATGTCATGTAATCCAGCTATTGGAGGTCTGGGCAAAGGACATCTTGTTAAAGAAATAGATGCTCTCGATGGAGTTATGGGTGTTGTAGCCGATAGATCAGGAATTCAATTTAGATTATTAAATAGAAGTAGAGGACCAGCGGTAAGAGGACCTAGAACTCAGTCAGATCGGGCGTTATACAAGAAATATATGCAGGAAATGCTCCTAAGTTATTGTAATTTAAGGGTTTTTTCTGACCCCGTTATAGAGTTCATTTTTGAGAAAAATCAGGTTGTTGGGTTTAATACAAAATCAGGAAAAAAAATAAATTGCAAAAAAATGATTTTAACAACAGGAACTTTTCTAAACGGCCTTATCCATATTGGAGATCAAAGAACTCCGGCCGGCCGGCATAATGAAAAGCCTTCGACTGGATTAAGTGAACAGTTAGAAAAATTTAAAATTAAATTAGGTAGATTGAAAACTGGAACCCCGCCGAGATTAGACGGATCCACAATTAATTATTCAAATTTAGAAAAGCAAGACGCAGATACAGACCCCGAATATTTTTCTTTCTTGACTGATAAAACTTTTAATAGGCAGATTGCTTGCAGCGTTACCTATACAAATAAAAAAGTTCATGAGATTATAGAAAAAAATTTAAAAAAGAGCGCAATGTATTCTGGAAGCATTAAAGGTGTTGGACCAAGATACTGTCCTTCTATTGAAGATAAAATTGTAAAATTTTCTAACAAGACAAGACATCAAATTTTTTTAGAACCTGAAGGGCTAAATGACAATACCGTATATCCAAATGGAATTTCCACGTCATTGCCGGCTGATGTTCAAGCCGAAATATTGAGTAAAATCAATGGGTTAGAGCGAACCCGCATAATAAGACCGGGATATGCAATTGAATACGATTATGTTGATCCTAGAGAGCTTTATTCGACTTTGGAAACAAAAAAAATAAAATCTCTTTATCTTGCGGGACAAATAAATGGAACGACAGGTTACGAAGAAGCGGCGGCCCAAGGATTGATGGCGGGGATTAATGCTGCGCTATCAATTAAAGAACAGGAGCCATTAGTTTTAGATCGAGCGCAAGCTTATATTGGAGTTATGATTGATGATCTGGTAACAAAAGGTGTTGCTGAGCCCTATCGTATGTTTACATCAAGAGCTGAGTATAGATTAAGTCTTAGAGCAGATAACGCTGATACAAGACTAACACAGTTAGGAATAAATATTGGTCTAGTAAAACCTTATAGAGCTGATATTTTTACTAAAAAGATGAATAAAATCAATGAGTTAAGTAACTGTTTAAAAAGCCTTAAAATATCACCTAATAAAGCAGGAAAATATAATATAAAAATTGCTAAAGATGGAATTAAAAGATCGGCTTTTGAAATTTTATCAAGAAATGGAGTTACGTTTAAAAAATTAAGATCAATATGGAAAGAAATACCCAAATCAACAAAGAGCGAAGAAGAACAAATAGAAATTAGCGCACATTATTCAGGGTATTTAGAAAAACAGGAAGCTGATATAATAGCATTTAGAAAAGACGAAAATTTAATTATACCTATAGGTATAGATTATTCTAAATTAAGTGGGCTATCAAATGAGGTAAAGAGCAAATTTAAGCTTATTAGACCTAAAACATTAGGTCAGGCCCTTAGAATAGATGGTATTACGCCAGCTGCAGCCTATATTTTGCTTTCACACGTTAAAAAAGGACAGAAAAAATTGAAAAGAGCATAGATGGATAAGACCATCCAGATAGACACTTTCGCTAGATTTACTCGAGTTTCACGTGAAACAATCACAAGTTTAGCTAAATACGAAAATATGTTGATTAACGATAATAAAAATATCAATTTGATTGGAAAGTCTACAATAAATGAGATATGGAAAAGACATTTTCTAGATTCAGCACAAGTTATTGATTTTATTGATAAAAATGATAAAACGTTGGTAGATATAGGTTCTGGGGCGGGTTTTCCCGGTTTAGTGTTGGCGATCATGCTTAAAGATAGAAAAATTCTTACTAAAGTAAAGTTAATAGAGAAAAGTCCAAAGAAAGTTAAATTTTTAAAAAAACTTGTTAATGAATTTGAACTGAATGTAGAAATAATAAATAAAAATATTTTTGAATACCCAACAAAACTATCCGAAGATGTTTTTGTAGCTAGGGCGTTCAAGCCATTAAAAATAATTTTAGAACTTATTCACAATCAAGCTAGTAATTGGAAAAAATTTTTTATTTTTCTTGGTAAAACAGGCAAAAGTGAATTACTTCAAGCTTCTAAAATTTGGGATATTGAGTATAAGCAAAGGGTAAGTGTTACTAACAATGATTCGATTGTATTAGAAATTAATAGGATAAAAAAAAAATAAATTGAAAAATACTCAAATTATTTCAGTTATAAATCAAAAGGGTGGAGTAGGCAAAACTACTACAGTTATAAATTTAGCTACAGCACTTGCATTTCAAAATAAAAAAATTTTAGTAATTGATTTGGACCCCCAAGGAAATGCTACTACCGGTTTAGGACTGTCTAATCATGGACAGGATAAAACAATTTATGATGTACTTAATGGAAATTGTACTTTTGAAGATTCTATTAAAAATACAAAAATTAATAATTTAAGTATCGTATCATCAAATGTAGATTTGTCTGGTTTAGAAGTAGAAACTGCAAGCGAAAATAGAAGAGCTTTTTTATTAAAAGATAAAATGAATGACTTTTTAGCCACTAATAAAAATGACTTTTCCTATATATTTATTGATTGTCCGCCATCACTTAGTTTATTAACTGTTATGGCTCTTGTGGTGGCAAAGTCCCTGATAGTCCCATTGCAGGCTGAATTTTTTGCATTAGAGGGTTTAAGTCAACTCATTAAAACCATTGATAGAATTAAAATTAAATTAAACCCAAAACTTGATATTCGAGGCGTGCTTTTAACGATGTTTGACAAGAGAAATAAACTTTCTGCACAAGTAGACTCAGAAGCAAGAAATTTTTTTAAATCAAAAGTCTATCAAACAGTTATACCCAGAAACGTTAGACTTTCGGAAGCCCCATCTCACGGTGCGCCAGTATTAATTTATGATAAATCCTGTTCAGGCAGCAAAGCATATTTAAATTTTACTGAAGAATTTATAAAACAAGAAAATATAATGGAAAGTGCAGCTTGATGATAGAAAATAAAATTAAAAAAGGTTTAGGTCGTGGTTTATCATCTTTATTAGGAGATTCTTCAAAAAAAGTACAAAGTAATAAAATTTCAATAAAAGATATTGTAAGAAATAAATTTCAACCAAGAAAAAATTTTAAAAAAGAAAACCTAGAAGAATTGACCAATTCAATAAAAGAGCAAGGAGTTATCCAGCCAATTGTAGTCAGGCCCGAAAAATCAAACCCAGGAAAATATGAAATAATTGCTGGTGAAAGAAGATGGTTAGCGTCACAAAATGCAGGTCTTCACGAAGTGCCAGTATTTATACTTGATGTTGATGATGTAAAATCACTGGAACTTGCAATTGTAGAGAACGTGCAAAGGCAGGATTTAAATTCTATTGAGGAAGCCAAAGGCTATCAAAGATTAATTGATGAATTTGGTTACAACCAAGATAAATTATCAAGTTTTATAGGCAAAAGTCGAAGCTACATTGCTAATTCTCTAAGATTATTAGCTCTTCCAAAAGAAGTATTATTGATGGTTGAAGAAGGACAAATATCAGCTGGACACGCAAGATCCTTAATCGGATTAAATAATGTTATTGAGTTAGCAAAAAAAGTTATTAATCAAAAATTATCAGTTAGACAGACCGAAATTTTATCTCGCAAATTTAAAGATAAAAAATTTAAGATAGTTCATAAAAAAGATTCTAATTTATTGGATTTACAAAAATCTATTGAAGAAAAAACGGGCTTAAATGTAAATATTACTAATAAAAAGGATAATTCTGGAACTATCACTTTTGAATATAAAAATCTTGATCAGTTAGATAAAATTATTAAAACAATCAAGAATAACTATTAGCTTTTGCACAAATTTTTGTAAAAAAATCAAAAAAGATTATTTTAGATACGTGTGGTTTTTTTTTACAGATAAGTTCAACTTCATTTATTTCATAAATCAAATCTTTTAATTTTTTAATATCCCAAATTTTTAATTGTTTTTGGATTACAGGTTTTTCTTTCCAAAAAATTGGAGGTTTGAATGTATTTAATAGATTCTCAATATTTTTATTTTCATTTTTTTTAAGATTGAGCAATCTATGTATTTTGTTGTTTAGTATTCTAAATAAGAAAGTTTGATTGATAGTATTAATATATACTTCTGAAAGGATTTTTTTATATTCTAAAATATTGCCACACAAACATTCATTTATAAGACTGTCAGACTTATATTCACCACTAAAATTAATTAAAGATTTTAAATCGTCTATTTCAATTTTCTTTTTTTCTAGCGTGAATGCTTTAATTTTTTCTATTTCATTTTTTAAATTATTACGATCGCTATTAGACTTTTCTATTAAGAAGTTTAAACATTCCTGTGACATTGTAACGTTATTTTTTTTTAGCTCAGTTTTTGCAATAATTTCTAGATCTCTCATAGTATCTAAATAACAAGCAACACATAAGTTTTTTTTATTTTTTTCAAAAAAATTTCTTAGTTTAGATTTTTTTTCTAGCAAATCTGCCAAAATTATTATTGTAATATTATCAGGAAATTTTTCAGAAACACTTTCGATTAGTTTAGATATTTTGTCAGTAGTATTATTTATTGTAACTATTTTTGTTTTTGCAAATAATGAACTTGCATAAATAGAATTATAAAAATTTTCCTGATTATTAGTTATGTCGTCTTCATAAAAAGATAATAATTCAATATCCGTGTTTTGCCCTTTTTCTATTATAGATTTTTTTATATCTTTTTTTAAACCTTCATTTTCCCCATATAACAAAAATATATTATTTTTTAAAAATGAAGCTGGTTTTTTTAATATTTCATAGCTTTTGATTATCATTTTTGTATATTTTGAGAAATAGAGATTAATAATTCTTGGTAAATATTGTCTATTAAATTTTCTACTAATTGATTTTCAATATTCACTGTATCTGAGTACTGACTTTGCATTTTATATGTTGAGGATTTGGTAAAATTTTTATTTAATATTTTATAGCCATTATAAACGTCTTCAATTTGAATTTTCAATGTTAAAGCAATTCTGTATTCCAAGATTTTACCAGCTATATCTTTTGAAGTCGCTTCTTTAGTTTTTGTTGTATCGATTAAAACACTAATTGTTGAAGCGTCAGGATCATTTTTATTTAGTTCAGATATATCTTTTAATTTAGAGAAAATTTTATTACCTAAAGTTTTATCTCCTTCAATTGAATGTTCTACAATATGAAATTTCATATTTTTTGAAGAGAAAATTGGCTCATATCCTGCACATGCAGTAATAAAAATTAATAGAATGATAATTTTAGTAAATTGGTTTATTTTCTTCATTTTTCAGTTATGAAATTAACTAATTTATTTTTTAAATATATATTTTTTATTATTTTTGTATTTTCCACGTGTTTTAAAACATTATCAATAGTTTTTGCTTTTTCTATAACTAAATTTTCTGCAGAGTTAATAGGCATAGTAAATATACCTCTTTTCTTACCATTGACCTGAACTACTATTTTGCAATCCTCATCCTCTAGTAAACTTTTATTAAAATCTGGCCAATAAAAACTTTTATTTATTTTTTCGCAACATTCGTGCGCCAAATGAGGAATTAATGGAAGAAGTAGCATTATTATTTTTTCCCATTCTTTTTGCAAAACTTTTCCAGAAGATTTATTGTTAATTAAATGATCATTAACTAAGTTATATATTTCATGTAAGTTCGCTATTACGACATTATATTGAAAATTTTCTAAGTTTTTAGTTACGTTGTAAATTGTTTTATTTACTGCTTTTTTAATTAACAGATCTCCAGTTTTTGATGCAACGTCATTTTTTTTAAATATTTCATAATTTAACTTCCATAACTTTTGAATAAATTTATATGCAGCTGAAACTCCCTCCACGGACCATTGAACGTCTCTTTCGGGCGGGCTGTCAGATAACATAAACCATCTAATAGAATCGGCTCCGTAAGAACTAATCATTTCTTCTGGGTCTACTATATTTTTTTTTGATTTTGACATTGACTCAGATGGACCAACAAGAACTTTACTTTTATTTTTTTTTGTAACGAATTTACCATCAGATTTTTTTTCCACTTCGTCAGGATATAACCATTTGTTATTTTCATTTTTGTAAGTTTCATGACAAACCATTCCTTGCGTGAATAAGCTTGAGAATGGCTCGGTGTATGAAAATTTATTATTTTCATAAGCCAAAGCTTTCACAAAAAATCTTGAATAAAGTAGATGTAAAATAGCATGTTCTACCCCACCTATATATTGATCGACAGGCATCCAGTACTTAATATCATTTATTTCATATCCATAATTTTGGTTTTTAGGTGAGCAGAATCTCAAAAAGTACCACGAAGAATCTACAAAAGTATCAAGAGTATCAGTTTCTCTAACAAGAGTTTCACCCGAAGTATTTTTAGAAAATTTCCAAGTGGGGTGCTTCTCTAATGGATTCCCATTAGTGTTTAAATCTACATCATCTGGAAGTAATATTGGTAAATTTTCTTTTTTTTCTGGAATTATTTCACCTTTTTTGCTGTACAAAATTGGTATTGGGCATCCCCAGTATCTTTGTCTTGAAACACCCCAATCTTTTAAACGAAATGTTATTTTTTTTTCACCTATTTTTTTATTCGTAATTATTTCTATAACTTTTTCTATAGCTTGGTTTACAGTAAGATTATTTAAAAAATCAGAATTAAATAAAATTCCATCTTCCGTAAATGCTGTTTTTTTAATAACAAACTTTTTTGTATCCGTATCTTTTGGTTTAACAACCGGCAATATGTTTAATTTGTATTTATTTGCAAAATCCAAATCTCGCTGGTCATGTGCGGGACAACCAAAAATTGCTCCAGTTCCGTAATCCATTAAAACAAAATTAGCAATATAAATAGGCAATTTAATATTTTTTTTAAATGGGTGAACTGCTAATAAACCAGTATTAAAGCCAATTTTTTCAGCATTAGCTAGCGCTTCCTCAGTAGTTCCTATTTTTGAACATTCAGATTTAAAGGAAATAAAATCTTTATTTTTTTCAAATTTTTGAGAAATCGGATGGTCTACTGAAAGAGCAATAAACGAAGCTCCAAAAATAGTATCCGGTCTTGTTGTAAAAACTTTTATTTTATTTAATTCTTTTTTCTCATCAACTTCAAAATTTATTTCGCAGCCAAAAGATTTACCTATCCAATTTTTTTGCATTAATTTTACTTTATCCGGCCAATTTTTTAAATTATTTAACTCATCTAATAAATTTTGAGAAAATTTTTTGATATTAAAAAACCATTGTGAAAGTTTTTTTCTTTCAACTACTGCTCCTGAACGCCAACCTTTACCATTAATAACTTGCTCGTTTGCTAAAACTGACTGCTCAACAGGGTCCCAGTTAACATAATTATCTTTTTTATAAACTAAACCTTTTTCATATAATTCTAAAAAAAATTGCTGCTGATGTTTGTAGTATTCTGGTTCACAGGTAGATATTTCACGATCCCAATCTAAAGAGAAACCAAGTAACTTAAGTTGTTTTTTCATAGTTTCTATATTTTTCTTTGTCCATTTTTTTGGATGAAGATTATTTTCTCTCGCGGCATTTTCTGCTGGCAAGCCAAATGAGTCCCAACCCATGGGATGCAAAACATTATAACCACGAAGTTTCTTGTAGCGAGCTAGAACATCTCCAATTGTATAATTACGAACGTGACCCATATGAATCTTTCCAGATGGATATGGGAACATTTCAAGACAATAAAATTTTTTTTTATTTTTATCTATATTAACGGTATTAGTTTTATTTTTTGACCAAACTTCTTGCCACTTTTTTTCAACAACCTTTATATTGTACCTTTCCATATGCAGAAGAAAACTAAATTTTCATAATTTTAGAAAAATTGGTTAATTTTTTTTGGGCCTTTTTTTTCTGTTTTTATCTTTTAGTTCTTTTTCAAAAAGTACTGCTTTTTTAAGAATGGCTACTTGCAGTTCATTTTCTAAAGCGGAAGTAATTTTTTTAACTGTACATTTTTGTTGTATATTACATTTTTTTTTATGAATAATAACTTTTAATCCGTCCGCCCTTACCTCATTCGTTAAAAATCTTATAGTAATTTTAATTGATTCGTCGGACGCAGTTCCTTCGTTGTACCAATCCGTTGTAATAATTCCTCCTGAATAATCAACATTTGCCAAAGGTAAGAAGTCAAGTATTTCTAAACTTGCTCTCCACATTGGGTTAGAACTTGCAAATTGGTAATTAGTATTTTTGTTACCGGCGCCGCCCATAAGTGTAAAGCCTTTGCCTTCTTCAAGGTTTTTTCTTACTCTTTCATCAGCATTTGGAGAAACTTTTCTTGCATCTACAGGTTTATATATTCCGCAAGAGTTAAAAAGATTTAACAAAGCAATCCCAACTAAAATAACGGCAAATTTCCGTGTAAACATTTTTGCAAAAATCATAAATAACATAATAATATACATGTTTATTACATTAATTTTTGTTTTAAAATCAGTAATATATCCGTAAAAAAGTCAGTAAAAACGTCATTTTTTAATTATAATAAGCTTAAATGTGATAAATATGCAACAATTGCTAAAAATCTACATATTATGCCTATTTTTAAGTTTTTTTAGCAATATTACAGTGATATTTTTACACCAATTCATATGAATAATAACAATAATAAGGAGTTAACTATGAATAAATTAACGAAAGTTGGAGTTTCTGCATTGTGCGGATCTCTGGCAGCCGTTGCTACTGCGCAAGCAGGTGCTTTAAATGTTTCTGGTGGAGCGAATGCTACTTGGTCATCTAACGAAGGTGACGTCACAGGTAACCCAATTGGTATGGCTTCAGGAATGACATTCACAGGCACGGGTGAGCTTGATAATGGAACTACCTTTACACTAAGTATTACTGGTGGAGACCAATCAGCGTATTCAGGAGCTCAAATCTCTCTGGCTACACCTAGCATGGGTACAATAACAATTGACAACTCTGGTGGTGGTATAGATCGTCTTGACGATATGATGCCAACTGCTTGGGAAGAAACTGACGGAACATCTTTAGGTACAGGATTAAGAACTGTAACAGGTGTTAAAGGTTCTGGTCACGTCGAATGGTCAATGCCTAGCGAAATGCTACCTGATGGATTAGCAGCACACATTGCTTACAATCCAAGAGTATCAGGCGGATACGTTAACGATAAAGCAGTTGGCGGATCAGCAAGCGAAGGTACTGGCGGCGGATGGGATATAGTTTTACAACATTCAGGCCTTATGGATGGTCTAAATGCATTTGTTGGCTATTCTTCAATCGAACAAGCTGCAACATACGATGGCGATAAAACTAGTAAGGTAATTGGAGCTACATATGCGATCAATAATGTAACTATTGGTTACCAACACAGCTTAGAAGCCCTACAAACAGTAGGCGCAGCGGCTGTTAGTTATTATGAAAACGATGCTTATGGTATTTCATTTTCAGTAAATGATGACTTATCATTAAGTTATGGTGTTCATAAATCAGACCAAGCCAAAACTAATGGCACAAGCGTTGAGCTAGAAGGAAGTTCTCTACAAATAGCATATACTATGGGTGGAGCATCTTTAAAAGTAGCTGAAACTAGTGTCGATAACTCTAAGTATGCAACTGGTAGTGCAAACCAAAAAGATGCAACTACTATAATGCTATCTCTAGCGTTTTAAAAGAAAGGACAATTGAAGAATGAATAAAATAACTAAAGTTGGATTATCAGCATTATGCGGGTCTCTAGCTACTGTTGCGTCAGCGCAAGCAGGAGCATTGAGCGCTTCAGGTAGTGCTGTTGCAACGTGGTCTTCAAACTCAAAGGACGTTACAGGTAACCCAATTGGTATGGCATCTGCAGTAACATTTACAGGTTCAGGCGAACTTGACAATGGTACTACATTCACAGCAACATTCACTGGAGCTGACCAATTAGGATATACATCTGGAAGTATCGTAATGACTACTCCAAGTTTTGGATCAATTAGCATTAGTGGTGCAACAGGTGGTAACGGTATCGGTGGATACGATGACAAAATGCCTACAGCTTGGGAAGAAGTTTGGGGTACTTCATTAGGTACTAAAATTGACCTAGCAAAAGGTGTTGGTTCATCTAGTAACATTCAATGGGCGTCTCCAGCAATGGACTTAGGTTTTGCGACGACTACATTGAAAGTAGCTCACTCTCCAAGAAATACTGGCGGCTTAATAAATGATAAAGCTGTTGGTGGAGATAAAGCTTCTCCTAAAATGGAAGGTACTGACGTTGTATTAGATATATCTGCTCTTGGCGGACAAAACATTTTCTTGGGATATTCAACATCTGCAAGAGATGGTGCTGCCCTAGCGGGAACTAATGGTGATAACAACAGCGATCACGAAGAAGGTGTTGCTGGTGTAATTTTCACTATCGGTCCAGTTAAAGCTGGTGCACAGGTTACTGGGGAATTCCTTGGTAACGAGCAAACAGGTACTGACGTTTTTGGTTACAAAAACGTTATGTGGGGAGTTTCATTTAACGTAAATGACAATCTTTCAATCAGTTACGGTGAAATGGAATCCAAAAAAGGACTTGTTTCTGGTGAAACAGCAGGCACTGTAGTTATGGAAGGTGAATCTATTCAACTTGCATACACTATGGGCGGAGCTACTCTAAAAATCGCAGAAACTTCTGTTGATAATATAGGGTACTCAACTGGTACAGCTAATAGCAAAGATGCTACAACAGTAGCGTTATCATTAGCGTTCTAAAAATTAAAAGAAATTATTCTTTAAAAAAACCGGCCTTTTTAAGGCCGGTTTTTTTTTGAACACTTCGATTCCTCCGAATCCTTTAATGTTAAGTAATTTAAGTTTAGATAAATTTTTTTTATTTATTCCACCCAAAGCGAAGATATTTATTTTGTTATAATTTGATAAGAAATTAAACTTGTATAAACCTAAATATTTTTTGGCTTTTTTTACAAAAAAAACTGGTGAAAGAAATATAGCTTCACATTTTTGAGTAATTTTTTTTTGTATTTCCTTTTGATTATGCGCCGAACCAATAATTATAAATTTTTTTTTTTCAATATTTAAGAAGCTCTTAGCTTTATTAAATGACGGAATATAAATTCCATCTGCACCTATTTTTAATGCCAATTTTATGTCATTTGAAACAAATAACTTATATCTTTTTTTTTTACAGGCTTTGGCAATTTTTATTAACTCTTTTTCCTTTTTTTTATCTTTATAATTTCTATAAATTATTCCTAAATTTGTGTTATTATTGTTAAATATTTTATTATTATATTTATCTATAAAAACAAATATTTTTGGTAAAAATTTATGCATACAAACTTGGAAAGACTCAATTTTGTTAAAAAACAGGTTAAAGAAATCATAGCAAAAAAACAACTAAAAAATTTCCCTGAAATAATTGCTGTTTCAAAAACATTTTCTTTAGATGAAATTTTGCCTTTATTAGAAGCAGGACATTATCATTTTGGAGAAAATAAAATTCAAGAAGCCGAAGATAAATGGTTAATTGAAAAAAAAAATCAAAAAAATTTAAAATTGCACATGCTCGGGAAATTGCAATCAAACAAGGCCAAAAAGGCAATTAATCTTTTCGATTATATACATTCCTTAGACAATGAAAAATTAGCTTTAAAATTAGATACTTATCAAAAAGAACTTAATAAAAAATTAAAATATTTTATACAGATAAATATAGCTGAAGAAAACCAAAAGTCAGGAATTTTTATTAAAGATCTAGATAATTTTTATGATTATTGTACAAATAAACTATCACTAAATGTTATTGGTCTAATGTGTTTGCCGCCTTATGAAGAAAATTCTGCAAAATATTTTGAAATTTTAAAAAAAAATTCTGACAAATTAAGTCTAAAATATTTAAGTATGGGAATGAGTTCAGATTTTGAGGAAGCCATATTAAATGGATCAACTCATCTTAGGCTGGGCACTGCTATTTTTGGAGAAAGAAAAACTAACCAATAGATATTTTGGTATTTCTATTTATTAAAGGCAATATTTTAAAAAAGTCTTTTTTTAAAATAGCAACGCATCCATTGGTAGGATTATATTTATTATCACTTAAATGTAAAAAAATTGCACTTCCTTTATTTCTTATTGTTGGTTTAAAATTATATTTAATATTAATAAATAAATCATAAGTATTTTTTTTTTTATATAGTTTTTCAGCTCTGTATTTAAAAGGAAAATTAATTTCACGATTATATTTTTTGCTTCTAAAATCATCACACCAACCCATATTTTTTTTTATTATTTTTTTTCTAATTCTGCATGCTGGTAGTTTTATTCTGTCTTTTCTGAAATAAAGCTTGCCAAGTTTAAATATTCCCTTGGGTGTTGCAAAATCTCCCTCTATTTTATTATTTGTAATACCTGATTTACCAATACTACATTTTATTTTATAACCTCTATATAACAGTATATTTTTTTTAATTTTTATATTCACTATGAGCAATTTAACTATATCAGTATTTGGAAATCAATTGTTTTTAGAAATTATTAAAGAAACACAATTATTTTCAAAAATTAAAATCAAATTTTATGAAAATTTTGATTTATGTTTAAAGGAATCTGAAGGTAACCAGCAATTACTTATTTTTTTTATATCCCAATTAAACCAAATAAATATTAATAGGTTTTTAAGTACAAATTGTCCAATAATTATAATTAATCAAGCAACATCAATAAAAAAAGAAATAGATGGAGAATTCATAGAATTTTTTAATATGCCTTTTAGTTTACTAGATTTATATAAAAAAATTATTTCTTTAAATGCTAGATTTGAGTTTAAAAAAAGTTCATTAATTAATTTAAATGGATATTTAATTGATAAAAATGAACGTAAAATTAAAAAAAATAATTTGGAACTACAATTAACTGAAAAAGAAATTAATTTTCTTATTTTGTTTAGTAAAAATCAGAACCCGCTAAGCAGAAACTTTGTTTTAAAAAATGTTTGGAATTACTCGCCCGAAACAGATACTCATACTATTGAAACGCATATACATAGGTTGAGAAAAAAAATATCCGATAAATTCAAAGATAAAAATTTTATTAAAAATAATGAGGAAGGTTATTACATTTGAAGGGCAAAAAACGTAATTTAATCGCAAAAGACTTATTTTCTAATAAATATAGAAAGCGTATTGTTAAACCTAAAAAAGGCAAAGGAAGTTTTAAAAGAAAAAAGAAAGTTATTTTAACCTAGCTCCTATTTTTTGAATAATTTTTGAAGACATTTCCGTACCTTTTACAAGACTATCTTTAATAGATAATTTATTTATATGACCATGTAGAAAACCTGCTGCGAAAAGATCACCAGCCCCAGTCAGATCAACAATTTTCAAATTTTTTTGTATATCGCATTCAACCACTTCATTTTTGTGTATTGCTATACTTCCTTTATTGCCTCGGGTTATAACGATTATTTTTCCCAATTGTTTTCCAAAGGAAATCACATCAGAAAATTTTTTAGCATCAATTAATGAAAGAATTTCTTGCTCATTAGCAAATGTAATATTTAACTTATTTTTAACCAAATCTAAAAAATGAGTCTTATGTCTTTCTACGCAAAATAAATCTGATAATGACATCGCAACATTACTTGAGTTTTGAATTGCCTTATCAAAAGCTTTTTTGGGATCACCTTCATCCCATAAATAACCCTCTAAAAATGTTATTTCACTATTTTTTACAGCATCCAAGTTAACATCATTTTCATTAATTTTTCCAGCCGTCCCTAAAAAAGTACACATTGTTCTTTCAGAATCAGGGGTAATTAATATTAAACATGTTCCGGTAGGAAGTTTTTCTTTTTTTTTATTATAAAAATATTTTACATTTTCTTTCCTAAGACCTTCTTCATATTTACTTCCTAAATCATCCTCATTAACTTTGCCTATAAAACCTACTTTATTTCCTAACTGAGAGAGACCAACGATAGAATTCGCTACGGATCCCCCAGAAATAGTTTCTTCAATTTTTAAATTAGATAGTAATTTTTTAAATTCTGCTTCATCAACGAGTTTCATTGTGCTTTTTGTAAGATTATTTTTAGATAAAAAATTTTCTTCTACCTTGCAAATTACATCTACGATAGCGTTTCCTATTCCTAAAATTTTCATATTATGCTTTTCTTGTTTTAAGTGGTGTTTTTCTGTTAGGATAACAAGTAGTGCAAATTTTACAAGTTAAACCGTAACAGTTTTTTGCAGTACAAAATTCTCTTCCATAGTAAATTATTTGAAGGTGAAGCTTATTCCATGATTTTTTGGGGAATAATCTTTTCAAGTCTTTTTCAGTTTGGATAACATTTTTGCCGTTAGTTAATCCCCATCTTTGTGCTAAACGATGAATATGAGTATCTACAGGAAAAGCGGGTATACCAAATCCTTGAGCCATAACTACGCTTGCAGTTTTGTGGCCAACACCGGGAAGTTTTTCAAGCTTTTCAAATGTTTTAGGCACCTTGCCATTGTGTTTTTCAATCAATTGTTTTGAAAGCAAATAAACACTTTTAGCTTTAACTCTAAAAATACCAATACTTTTTATTAATTTTTCGATTTTTTTTCTTCCCAATTTTACAAAATGTTCTGGTTTATTAAATTTAGGATATATATTTTTAGTTACATTATTTACATTAACGTCAGTAGTTTGAGCTGATAAAAGCACAGAAATTAACAGAGTAAATTTATTTATGTGTTTTAAAGGAATTGGAGTTTTTGGGTAAATCTGATTTAGGATTTGTGATATTTTTTTAGATCTTTTAATTTCATTCATTTAAAATTAAGAACATCGCGCATTGAATAAAGTCCAGGTTTTTTAGCCATTAACCATTTAGCAGCTGTTAATGCTCCCTCAGAATAAAGAGCTCTATCAAAAGCTTCATGATTTAAAGTAATAGTTTCTTTTCCGCTCGAAAAGTACACTTTATGATTTCCGACAATTTCACCTTTTCTAACGGAATTAAAATTAATTTTTTTACTATAAGGGAAATTTTTTTTATTTAAGTATTTTTTCCCCGTTAATTTATAAAAATCCTTATTTTTTCCTATTGCAATACCTTTCCCAAGCATTAAAGCTGTTCCCGATGGATGATCTTTTTTATGTTTATGATGAATTTCAAAAACTTTACTTAAAAAAGAATCTCCAAGTGATTTAGATGCAATTTCAGTTAAATACATCAGTAAATTTATTCCTAAACTCATATTACCTGCTTTAAGTATAGGTATTTTTTTTGAATATTTTTTTATTAACTTCTCTTCTTTTTGCGAAAAGCCTGTAGTACCAATAACTACTCTTTTTTTGAGTTTAGAAGCTATTTTTAAAATTTGTAGTGTGCATTGTGGAATCGTAAAATCTATAATTATATTAACATTTTTAAATGCAGACTCAGAATTTAATTGTGGTTTCAAACCAAATATTTTTTTATTTACTATTCTGTTTTCTGTTATAGAAATGAGTTTAAAGCTCTTTTCATTTTTAGAAGATTTTACTAGTTGCTGGCCCATTCGTCCAAGACATCCAGTGATTGCTAAATTAATTTTTTTCATTTTTTAATTTCTCCAAAATTTTTTAGCTTTTTCAAAAAAATTTTTAATAACAGGATTTGATTTATTATCCTCCAATTTTTTGAATTCTTCCAACAATTTCTTTTGTTCTTTAGTCAACGAAATGGGAATTTCAGTAATGGCTTGTATATATAAATCGCCATAGTTTTTATTTCTCATCATGGGCATACCTTTTTCTTTTAGTCTAAATTGTTTACCATTTTGTGTGCCGGCTGGTATTCTTACTTTTGCCTTACCCCCATCAATTGTCGGAACCTCAATAGTTGTACCAAGAGCAGAATCTGCTAATGAAATAGGAAATTCAAAAAAAAGATTTTCCTCAGATCTTTTGAAGATACTATGAGGTTTTATAGATACAAAAATATATAAATCTCCATTAGTTCCACCTTTTATTCCTGCTTCACCCTTTCCAGATAATCGAATTCTAGTTCCATCATCTACACCTTTGGGGATATTAGCGAATATTTTTTTTCTAGTTTGTTTTTTACCAATGCCTCTACATTCTTTGCATGGTTCAGAAATCACTTCTCCTGAACCAGAACATTCTCCACAAGTTTGTTGAATAGTAAAAAACCCCTGACTGGATCTTACTTGGCCATGTCCCCCACAACTTCCACATTGAGAAGGTTTACTTCCTGGTTCTGCGCCATAACCATCACAAACTTTGCACTTATCTGCAGAAGAGAAATTAATTTCTTGTTTTTTGCCATTGTAAGCGTCTTCTAGAGAAATAGCTAAGTCATACCTTAGATCTGCACCTCTAAAACTAGATGATCTCCTACGACCTCTGCTTCTACTTCCTCCAAAGCCTTCAAAAAAATCATCAAAAATATCTGAGCCAAAAATATCAGAAAATGTACCAGAAAAATCAAAATTTGAAAAACCACCTCTACCTCCTGCTCCTTCAAAGGCTGCATGTCCAAACTGATCGTAATTATTTCTCCGTTCTTTATCTGAAAGAACATGATACGCTTCACTTGCTTCTTTAAATTTTGATTCAGCGGACTTGTCCCCTTTGTTTCTATCGGGGTGATATTTTAATGCTAATTTTCTGTAGGCTTTTTTGATTTCATCAGATGATGCTGATTTAATAACACCTAAGACCTCATAGTAATCTTTTTTTGCCATATATTATCTGCCGACATTTTTTGTCTTTAGCCTTAGGCTCTTTTTTCTTTGTCTTTGTCGTTTTTATCTTCTTTTACTTCCTCAAAATCTGCATCTACTACATTTTCTTTATTTTGCCCCCCTTCTTTAGAAGCTGTATTTTGTTTAGTATTTTTTGTATCAGAAGTTTTCTGTTGGCTTTTGTATATAGCTTCCCCTAGCTTCATAGAAGATTGAATCAGAGACTGAGTTTTTTTCTTTACTTCTTCAGTATCAGTTCCTTTAAGTGCGTTTCTTAAATCAGATATACCGTTTTCTATAGCTTTTTTATCTGAATCTGAAATTTTACTTCCATGTTCCTTTAAATTTTTTTCTGTAGTATGAATAATTGTATCAGCTTGATTTCTTGCATCTACTGTTTCTCTTTTTTTCTTATCAGCTTCTTTATTCGCTTCAGCATCTTTTACCATATTTTTAATTTCTTCATCACTAAGCCCGCCTGATGCTTGAATTTGGATTTTTTGTTCTTTTCCAGTTCCTTTGTCTTTTGCTGAAACGCTTACTATACCATTTGCGTCAATATCAAAAGCAACTTCGATTTGAGGAATTCCTCTTGGAGCATTGGGTATTCCAACCAATTCAAAATTACCTAAAAGCTTGTTATCAGAAGCCATTTCCCTTTCACCTTGTAAAACTCTTATAGAAACTGCTGGCTGATTATCTTCAGCAGTTGAGAAAACCTGACTTTTTTTTGTAGGGATAGTTGTATTTTTTTCAATAAGTTTTGTAGAAACTCCACCTAAGGTCTCAATTCCTAAAGATAAAGGAGTGACGTCTAAAAGCAGAACATCTTTAACATCCCCTTGAAGAACACCTCCTTGTATAGCTGCTCCCATAGCAACTACTTCATCTGGATTTACACTTTTGTTAGGATCTTTTCCGAAAAAAGTTTTAACAGTTTCAACTATTTTAGGCATTCTAGTCATCCCACCAACTAGAACTACTTCGTTGATTTCTGCAGCGCTAAATCCTGAGTCTTTCAAAGCTGTCTCACATGGCTGAAACGTTCTTTTAATTAAATCTTCCACTAAAGCCTCTAATTTTGCTCTAGTTAACTTGATATTAATATGTTTTGGGCCCGTTTTATCTGCAGTAATAAAAGGTAAGTTTATTTCTGTTTGAGTGGCGGAAGAAAGTTCAATTTTAGCTTTTTCAGCAGCTTCTTTAAGTCTTTGAAGAGCTAATTTATCAGTTTTTAAATCTATACCATTATCTTTTTTAAATTCTTGAGCTAAGTAATCTACGATTTTGTCATCAAAATCTTCACCACCTAAAAATGTGTCTCCATTAGTAGATTTAACTTCAAATACACCGTCTCCAATTTCTAGAATTGAAACATCAAACGTGCCTCCTCCTAAATCATATACTGCTATTTTTTTTCCACCTTTTTTATCTAAACCATATGCTAATGAAGCTGCGGTAGGTTCATTTATAATTCTTAAAACTTCTAAGCCTGCTATTTTGCCTGCATCTTTTGTTGCTTGCCTTTGAGAATCATTAAAATATGCTGGGACAGTAATTACTGCTTGTTTTACTTCTTGACCTAAATATTTTTCAGCTGTTTCTTTCATTTTTTGTAAAATAAAAGCAGAAATTTGTGATGGAGAATATTTTTTACCTCTCGATTCTAGCCATGCATCATTATTATCAGCTTTAATTATTTTATAAGGTGCTTTCGAAACATCTTTTTTAACTGTTTCATCATCAAAATTTCTCCCAATTAACCTTTTAACTGCAAACAAAGTATTTTCAGGATTAGTTACAGCTTGTCTTTTTGCTGCTTGTCCAACTAGTTTTTCATTGTTTTCGCCAAAAGCAACAACCGAAGGAGTAGTTCTAGCTCCCTCAGCATTTTCTAATACTTTAGCTTGCGCACCTTCCATTACAGCTACACAAGAATTTGTGGTTCCTAAATCAATTCCTATTACTCTGCTCATATTTAAATTTCCTATTGTTGCTATATGGGTGTTTTTTTAACGTTAACAAGTTATAAAATTCATTTTTTTTCATCTTTTTTGCCCTTATTCTTTGCTAAATTTTCATCATTTTCCTCTCTTTTTTTAGTAACCCCAACCAATGATGGTCTGAGTAAACGATTTTTCATCATATATCCTTTTTGAATTTCCTGAATTATGGTGCCTTTTTCTTTTGTGCTATCTTCAATTTCAAGCATTGCTTGATGAAAATTTGGGTCAAATTTTTTATTTATACAATCTATTGGCTCAATTCCATTTTTTTTAAAAATGGAAACTAAATCATTTTTTACTATGTTTATACCGTCAATAATTTTGTTCAAATCTTTGTTTTTCTTTAAATTTTCATCATTTAAAAAAGATGTAACTGCGCGATCCATATTGTCTAAAAGGGATAAAGTCTCTCTCGCAAAATTAAATCCACCAAACTCCAAAGCTTCTTCTCTTTCTTTTTCAAATCTTCTTCTTTGATTTTCCATTTCTGCTAAATTTCTAAGCAATTTATCTTCTGCAATTTTTAGCTTATCCTCAATGGTTTCTTCTTTTTTATCTAAAGATTTTTCACTTTCTTCTGGGTGAGTTTCTTTTTCTATTTCTTCTTTTTTATCTGATTTTGACATCAGTTTGTTATATGGTCATTCCAAAAAAAAATACTAGTGTAAAATGAAAAAAATTAAAAAAATATTAATCGGGACAAATAATAAAGGAAAATATAGGGAAATATGTGAATTATTACCAAGAAAAGTGAAAAAATATTCTTTAAAAAGGTTTAAAATATTACCACCCAAAGAAACGGGGAAAAGTTTTAAAGAGAATTCATTTATTAAAGCTTCGTATTTTTCTAAAAAAACTAACTTGATATGTATATCAGATGATTCTGGTCTTGAGGTTAATCTTTTATCAGGCAAACCAGGAATTTATTCAGCTCGGTGGGCAGGTAAAAAAAAAAATTTTACTAATGCAATTAGCAAAGTACATAAAGAAATGTACAAAATTAAAAAAGATTGGAAAAAAAATAACAAAGCTAACTTTACTTGTTGTTTAACAATTTACTGGCCTGGCGGAAAAAGTTATTCTAGCAGCGGCGTTATAAATGGTACTATTTCAACAATAAAAAGAGGAAACAAAGGCTTTGGATACGATCCAATTTTCATTCCCAATGGTTATAAAAAAACTTTTGGAGAAATGAAACCAAAGTTTAAAATGTTAATTGACCATAGATTTATTGCTTTTAAAAAAATAAAAAAGTTTTTTTCTTAATAAACTTCGACAAATTTCTTTTTTGATATTTTATATATTTTAAGTTTTTGCTTACTTAAATTTCCATCGATTATAAATTTTCCATGCAGTCCCTTAAAACCTTTTTTATTATAAAGCTGATTCACAGCAAACTCGTTTTTATTATTTGACCAACAATAATATATTAATCCCAAAGCGTCATAAGCTAAGACTGAAACTGAAATAGGTCTTTCATTATATGAACTTAAATATTTTTTTTCAAATTTTTTTAAATTATTCAAGTTAATTGCTGGAAAATGTAAATTTTCCGCAGCGTTTTCAAGAAATAGTGTGTTATCAAACCATTGATTTATAGTAAAAAAATTTACTTTATCACTTGATATGTCGGAAAACATAAAAGATGTTAGAACACTTTTTAACCTTTCTCCAAAATCAACAATAAATACCGAGTCAAAATTAACGCCCCCTAAAGTATGTCGTTGTTCTAGTTTTTTTAACTCTCTTTTATCTTTATATAAATCTGATTTTTCTAATATTTTAATTCTTCTTTCGAGATCTTTTTTTCTTTCTCGATAATTTGTTAAATTTTCTATTTCACTAGTAATTTTTTTAGGACTAGTGTCGTAAAAGAAAACTTTATAAAATCTAAGATTGCTTTCCTCAATAGTTTCTGTTTGTTCTAAAAATTGAGCTTTTGGTGATAATAGCAAAGTTTTGGAAATATTAATTTTTTTAAAATAATTATTAAGAGCCTCTACTTGCGAGTTAATATTAATTCCAAAAGCAATAGTGTTTTGAGGAATTTTTAAAGTTTTATTTGTTAATGAAATAAAAGTAATTTTATTAAGTTCTCCTAATTTATTTAAACTTTTATGGAAAATAGGACCAATGACAATTTTTATTCCCAGCTCTTCAAATTCTTTTGCTGAGGTATAAGCATCTTGAGCATTTCCTTTACTATCTTTAGGATAAATTTTTATATTTTTATTAGATATATCGTATAAAGCGAGTTGGATTGCTTTTAAAAATGACTGGCCTATATCTTTATATTCGCCTGACAAAGGAAGAAGAACCCCAATTTTAAGTATATTGTTATTTCCTAAATTATCATTGTTTTGATTTTGGGTAGCTGCGCTACTATTTATTGTAAATAATAAATAAGCTAATATTAAAAGTGTAAATAACTTTTTCATAAATCTGATTAACTAAAATAAAATACAATTTAGGCATCAAATGGACAAAAATAAACAAGAATTTCTTAAATTTGGACTATACATAGTATCTACGCCAATTGGTAATATGGAGGATATAACTTTTAGAGCATTAAATGTTTTAAAAAAATCCGACATTATTTTATGTGAAGATACTAGAAGATCGGGAAAGTTACTTTCTTATTATAAAATAAAAAATAAGCTTTTGCCTTATCATAAGTTTAATGAAAATAAAATTAGCGATAAAATAATTAATTTAATTAAAAAAAAAAAAATTGTTTCATTGATTTCTGACGCTGGAACACCTGTTATTTCTGATCCAGGATTAGTACTTGTAAAAAAATGTATAGAAGAAAAAATTGAAATTTTCCCAGTTCCAGGATCTTCGGCAATAATATCTGCTATTAGCGTGTCGGGATTTGTTGATAAATATTTGTTTTATGGTTTTCTATCTAAAAAAGACAATGAAATAGAAAAGGTATTAAACAATCTATCGAATGTAAATTATTCTTTAGTTTTTTTTATTCCTTCCAAAAAAATAAATTTTTACCTATCTAAATTTAAAAAATATTTTTTCGATAGAGAAATATTAATAGCAAAAGAGATGACCAAGATGTATGAAAAATTTATAAGAGATACTGTTTTATCTATTAAAGATTTACCAGATGATATAAAGGGTGAACTCACTGTTGTTTTATCTGAAAAAATTAAGACAAAATATGATAAAAAAGGAATTAGCGAATCAGTTAAAATAGAAATAAAAAAAATGTTAAAAAAATATAGTCACAAAGATGTTGTGGAATTTATTGCAAAAAAAGAAAATTTGTCAAAGAAAATTGTATATAATTATTGTTTAGAGCAAAAAAAATAAGATGAAAAAAAATTTAATTTTAATCTTTTTAATATTTTTTCTCACTTCCTGCGTTGGCTCTTCCACCAGCGGGGTTTTTGGTACTGGAGTAAGTATTGCTTTAGATCCTAGAACGCTAGGTACTCAAATTGACGATTCAATTATGCAAAAAAATTTATTGGCCAGATTGGCTTTAACGGAAAAAAAATATTTAGTTAAAATATCTGTAAAAGTGCTTGATGGAAGAATTTTTCTAAGTGGCAAGGTAGATCAGGCCGAAGAAAAATTAAAGATAACAAAAATGGCTTGGGAAACTAAAGGAGCACGTTCTGTAAAAAATAATATAGCGATAAAACAAAAATTTTCATTAAAAAATACGGCTATAGATGTGCTAATAACCTCTCAATTAAGAACTGCTTTAATTATAAATAAAAAAATTAAATCGGCTAACTTTAATATAGATACAATAAATCAAAAAACTTATATTTTTGGGATTGCCCACACCAATGAAGAAAAAAAAGAAATTATTCAGGAGTCTAAGCAAATAGTGGATTTAAAGGAACTTGTAACTAGTATATTATTAGTTTCAGATTTGAGTAGACAAAAAGAATAATTTAGTTTTTTTTATTCTTTTTATAATCAATAATATCAGCTGAATAGGCGGCAATAGCTGCTAAATTCAATATATCACTAGTAGATGATCTTAGAGGAGCAATTTCAATTGCCTCTCCTAGCCCAATTAATAAAGGTCCAACAACTTTTACTGCACTTAAACTTTTCATTAGTTTGTATGAAATTGCAGCACTATGTTTTCCTGGCATAATCAAAATATTTGCATTTCCCACAATTTCTGAAAATGGATAAAGATCTCTATATTTTTCATCCAAGGCAACGTCTGGCTGCATTTCGCCATCAAATTTAAAATCTACTTTTTTTTCTTTTAATATTTCAACGGCGTCTCTCATGTTTTTTGTTGATCTAGTTTTTGGTGTGCCAAATGTTGAGTGTGAAAGAAATGCCACTTTTGGATCAAAACCAAATAATCTTGCAACTCTTGCCGATGATATAGCTATTTGAGCAAGTTGTTCTGCAGTAGGAATCTCATGTACAGTTATATCTGCAACAAATACGGTTCTTCCTCTGTTAACCATTATATTTAGGCCAAAAATTATTTCACCAGATCTTGGATCTACTACACGTTTTACTTTATCTAATGTAGAAGTATATCTTCTTGTATTTCCTGTAATCAGAGCATCTGCATCCCCACACGATACCATACAAGTACCCCATATAACCCTATCGTTTCTGACTAGTCTATCACAGTCTCTTTCCAACAATCCTTCTTTTCGTTGTAATTTTTGGTAAAGAAATTTTGCATATTTCTCTCTCTTATCTTTGTCAGTCGAGTTTATTATTTCTATTTTGTAATTTTCATCTAAACCAATGTCTTTAAGTTTTTCTTTAACAATTTCTTTTTTTGCTATTAGCACTGGGATTCCAAGTCCGTTACTTTTAAAGGCAATCGCAGCCTTTAATGTATTTTCGTCTTCTCCATCAGCAAAAACAACTTTCTTTTGTGATTTTTTTATTTGAGTATTAACTCCTTGCATAATTGTCGTTGATGGATCAAGTCTTTGTTTTAATTGTTCTTTGTATGTTTCAAAATTTTCGATGTTTTTTCTTGCTACTCCACTTTTAGTTGCTGCTTTGGCTACTGCAACTGGAATCACACTAATTAATCTTGGATCAAAAGTAGATGGAATTATATACTCTTTTCCATATATGGGTCTTTCTCCACCCATTGCCGCGACTACTTCATCGGGAACATTTTCTCTTGCGAGTTTTGCTATTGCATGTGCGGCAGCTACTTTCATTTCTTCATTTATTGTTTTTGCTCTTACATCTAGCGCTCCTCTAAAAATATAAGGAAACCCAATTAAATTATTTACCTGATTTGGATAATCAGATCTTCCAGTAGCAACTATAGCATCATCTCTAACTTCATGGACATCTTCAGGACTTATTTCTGGATCTGGATTGGCGCAAGCAAAGATAATTGGATTTTTTGCCATTGATTTAACCATATTTTTTGTAAGTACGTTTTTAGTTGATAAACCTAAAAAAACATCTGCACCCTTAATTGCGTCTTCTAATTTTCTAAATTTTGTATTTATAGCGTGCGCAGACTTCCATTGGTCAAGATTATCTCTTCCTCTATATAAAACTCCTTTTCTATCAATCATAACAATATTTTCATTTGGAACACCGCTACTTTTAAATAAATTAGTACAAGCTATTGCAGAAGCGCCAGCACCATTTACAACAACTTTAATATCCTTCATAGATTTACCTGATATATCTAAAGCATTTATTAGAGCTGCTAAAGTTATTATTGCTGTTCCATGCTGGTCATCATGAAAAATTGGTATATCTAATTTTTCTTTTAACTTTTGCTCTATTACAAAACAATCAGGTGCTGCTATGTCTTCTAAATTAATTCCACCAAAACTTTTTCCTAAGCTTGATATACAATTGATAATTTCGTTAGCATTCGAAGAATCAATTTCTAAATCAATTGAATCTATATCTGCAAAACGTTTAAATAGTATTGCCTTTCCTTCCATTACAGGCTTAGAAGCTAAAGCTCCTAGATTTCCTAATCCTAAAATTGCAGAGCCGTTACTTATAACAGCCACTAAATTGCCTTTAGTAGTGTAATCGTAAGCAGCATCAGGATTTTTTGCTATTACCTTAACAGGGGCAGCTACACCTGGAGAGTATGCAAGGGCCAAATCTCTTTTGCTAGTCATTGGCTTTGAGGATAAAATTTCTATCTTGCCCGATTTCCCACTATTGTGATAATCCAAAGCTTCTTGGTCTGTGTATCTTTCTATTTTGGACTTTTTCTTCATTTGAAAAGCAAGTATCTTACAATTGTCACAAAAATAAGGCTTACATGTCAAGATGAACTTAATAGCTTCAACCTCTACATTTAGTTTTTTTACCTTAATAAGTCGAATACTTGGGTATGTTAGAGACATTTTAATTGCAATTTTTCTGGGCACCGGTCTTTTAGCTGATGCTTTTTTCGTTGCTTTTAGATTACCAAATACTTTCAGAAGATTATTTGCCGAAGGAACCTTTAATGCAGCATTTATTCCGAGTTATGCTGGCGCGCTCACGCAAAGCAAGGCTAAAGCAGATAGTTTTGCAAAAAATGTATTTAATTTACTTTTTATTATTTTGCTATTTTTTGTTTTGTTGGCTGAAATTTTTATGCCACAACTAATTTTTTTAATCGCTCCAGGGTTTTATAAAGATCCTGAAAAACTAAAACTTGCGGTAGATTTAAGTAGAATTACTTTTCCTTTTTTGTTTTTTATATGCTTAGCTTCTTTTTTTGGGGCAATATTAAATTCTTATAATAAGTTTGCAGCAGCAGCTGCTGCACCAATTGTACTGAATTTAATATTAATTGGATCATTATTTTTTTCAAAATGGATCAATGCTTCTGATGTATTAGTACTATCCTATGCTGTTTCTTTTGCAGGTTTTTTACAACTTATAATTCTGTTATTTTTTGTAAGGAAAAATTTTAAACCTATTCTTAGTTTTAAAATAAAAATAGATAGACAAGTAAAGCTTTTTTTTAGCAAATTGCTTCCGAGTATTTTTTCTTCAGGTGTAACACAAATTAATATTTTAGTAGGTACTATAATAGCTTCCTTTCAAGCTGGCGCCGTTTCTTATCTTTATTATGCTGATAGAGTTTATCAAATCAATTTAGCAGTTGCAGGAATAGCAGTCGGCACCGTTATGCTTCCAGAATTATCTAAACATGTTAAAAATGATAATTACGAAAAAATTATTAATCTACAGAATAGAGCTTTGGAACTCTGTTTATTTTTATCTATACCAGCAGCTACAGCATTAGTTTTGGCTTCAGAACAAATTATAACATCATTATTCGGCTATGGTGCGTTTGATAATGAAAGTGTAATAAATACTGCTCGTGCGCTTACTTTTTTTGCATTTGGTGTACCGGCATTTTCAATATTAAAAATTTTTTCAAATTATTTTTTTGCAAGAAATGATACTAAAACTCCTTTCTACTTGTCTGTTATATCTGTAGTTCTAAATATTGTTATTAGCTTATCTTTTTTTAATAAAATAGGTTTTATTATAATACCTATCGCAACTTCTATTTCTTCATGGATAAATGTTTTTTTTCATTTCTATTTAATAAAAAAAAGAAATTTACATAATTTTGATAAAACCTTTATATCTAAATTTCCAAGAATAATATTATCAGTGGTTGTAATGGGAACAATACTTCATTTATTACTTGGCTTTTTTTCAGATAAATTTAGCTATAATGAAAGTTGGAAATTTATTTACTTATTTATTATAGTGATCATTAGTTTATTTAGTTATTTTTTAATTTCAAATTTTTTAGGAGCTTTTAAATTTAAAGATATTAAATTAAGAAATTAATTTTAAGATGCATAAAAAAAGAGTTTTTTCTGGAGTGCAGCCAACTGGAAATTTACATTTGGGAAATTATCTGGGGGCAATAAAAAATTTTGTTAATTTACAGAGCAAATTTGAGTGTGTTTATTGTATAGTTGATTTGCATGCAATAACAAATCGCCAAGATCCCTCCATGCTAAAATCTAATATTTTTGAAACATTGGCTAGCTTTATAGCATCAGGTTTAAATGTTGAGAAAAATATTGTATTTAATCAAGCAAGTGTTTCAGCTCATAGTGAACTAGCGTGGATTTTTAACTGTGTTGCACGAATTGGATGGATGAATCGAATGACACAATTTAAAGAAAAAGCAGGTTTAAATAAAGAAAATGCTAGTGTTGGTCTTTTGGTTTATCCAAATTTAATGGCTGCTGACATTTTAATATATAAAGCTACCCATGTTCCTGTAGGAGAAGATCAAAAACAGCACTTAGAATTGACTCGCGATATTGCGAAAAAATTTAATAACGATTTTAATCGTAAAGATTATTTTCCAATAGTAGAGCCGTTAATACCAAAAGAAATTTCTAGAGTAATGAGCTTGAGAGATGGTAAGAAAAAAATGAGCAAGTCAGAAGAGTCAGATCAAAGTCGAATTAATTTAAAAGATGATAAAGATTTAATTGACCAAAAAATTAAAAAAGCTAAAACCGACAATGAATCAATACCTTCAGAAATTAATGGACTAAAAAATAGACCTGAGGCTCTAAATCTTATTTCAATTTATGCAAGTATAAATGAAATAGATTTAGATAAAGTTTTAAAGGATTTTGGGGGTAAAAATTTTTCAACTTTTAAGAGTAAGTTAGGAGAATCATTAATTGAAAAAATTGGTCCTATTGGAAATGAAATAAAAAAGTTAATGAAAGATAAAAACTATCTTAACAAAATTTTAAAAAATGGTGCAAATAGAGCTGATTTAATAGCAAAACGTAATTTAAAGGAAATTTACGAGATTATTGGCCTTACTAAGTTCACTTGATAATGTAAATTTTATATATTAATTAATAAACCATGGTACAAACAGAACATACACCAAATCCTGACACTTTAAAGTTCTTACCAGGAAAAAAGGTTTCCGAAATTGGGCCTGTAGAATTTTTAAAGAAAGATAAAATCGCTGAAGTATCTTTGGCTAACAGTATACTTTCTTTAAAAGGAACTGTTATGGTCTTTTTTGGAGAAGATTTTATTACAGTTAAAAAAGAAAAAAATCTTGATTGGGAAGATTTAAAACATGGAATAATTTCTGAAATAAATGAATTTTATTCAAAAGGTAATGAAGTAGCTATTAAAAAAGATTTTGTTAAATCGCCTTTAGTATCAAAAAATATTAAATCAGATAAAACTATAAATAAAATTGTTGAAGTTTTGGATGCAAAAATTAGACCAGCTGTTGCTCGTGATGGTGGAGACATAAAATTTAAGTCATTTAAAGATGGTATAGTTACAGTAGAATTGCAAGGTAGTTGTTCTGGCTGCCCAAGTTCAGTTATGACACTTAAACAGGGCGTGCAAAATCTTTTATGTCACTATGTACCAGAGGTAAAAAGAGTTGATGCAATATAAGTAGATATTATAAAAGCAATGGCAAAGAAAATACAAAAACTTTTCTCTTCATATAGAGACCAACTTCTGCATTTAGCTAAACTCTATGGTGTAGTTGAAGTCAAAAGTTATGCAAGAAGTTCAAAGAGACTTACAATTTCTCAATTAGAATTATTATTAATCAAAAACCGTATTAAATTACCTGTTAATAGATCTAGTGACAAAGCAATTGCTAAACAAGAATTAAAAGAAAACTCCATAAGAAATATTTATCTTTCTTTTGCTTTTATATTTTTTATAGGATGTTTAATTGCTACTCGACCTTATATTAAAAGAGTAGTGAACGAGGTTAAATTTACATATGTTGCTGAAGAATATAAAACAGCCAAAGTTGATAAAAAACAAAAACAAAAACAAATTGAAAAAACAAAGGAAGAGGAACCAAAAAAAACAGAAAACACAAATACTGTTAGCCTAAATGCTGAAACAACTTTAAATCTTTTCGAAGACTTGGGTTATGATTTAAAAGGTGTTAGAGCAGGTCAAAAAGTAAAACCAATATATTTAACAAAACTTCCAAAAGATATTAATTCCTTAGGGAGCACTAAGCAAAAAAGGGATCTTTTTATAAAAATTATTTTACCATTAATACTTGATGAAAATGAAAAAATTGTACAAGACAGAAAAAAATTGTTCAAAATATTGGGTAAAAATTTTAATACAATAGGTGAGAGAGTTTGGCTAAAGAGAAGATTTAAGGAGTATAAGATTGAAGATAAAGATCTATCAAAATTAAAAATGAGAATGGATATTATTCCAGTTTCAATTGCTATAGCTCAAGCTGCAAACGAAAGTGGATGGGGCACTTCTAGATTTGCTTTAGAAGGCAATGCTTTATTTGGCCAGTGGACATGGAGTGATAAAGGTATAACTCCATCAAAAAAAGATAAAAATAAAAGTCATAAAGTTTTACAATTTCAAGTTTTGAAAGCGTCAGTTAAAGCTTATAAAAATAATTTAAACACACATAAAGCTTATCAAGAATTTAGAGAAGTGAGAGCACAGCTGAGAGAAGAAGGTAAAGAAATAAATGGTTTAGAGCTAACAAAATATCTTGAAAAATATGCTTCTATTGGAAAAAAGTATGTAGAAATTTTAGAAAGTATTATTAAGAAAAATTCTTTAACTGACTTTGATAAGGCAAACTTACTGCCTACCAAATCAAAGACAGGAGTTGCATTATAATTTTTACTTAGTATTCAGCTATAACGTATTGAATACCTAACCATCTCCACCTATTTTTTTCTGCCCAAAGAGAGCAGTTAATTCTTCCTCTTTCACTCTTAAATTTTTCTTTAAGTAAAACTTCTAATTCATTTTTATTAATAAATTTAATATCTGATTTTCTCCAAAGATTTCCTTCATTTGAATAACATGTGATATTTTTTATATCAATTAAACCATTAAAAAATTTAATTTTAACTTCTGGAGGATTCTCATCTCCTTTAATATATCGATTTTCTGGTGTTATTTTTTCATAAGGAAAAGGCAAAGTTTGGATTATGGATTTAAATCTTTTCAATTCTCCATATTTTTCATTTATTGGAAATCTGGGTAATTCAAGAAAATCTTTACTAGGGTCTATAACACCCGAATGTTGACCAAAAGCAAATTTAAAATTTAGATCAGTCACAATTTTTTTTAAGGTAGTGCTGTACTCTCCAAAAGGGTATGAAAATAACTTTGGAGAATAACCTAATTCTTTTTTAAAAATTTTTATAGAATTTTCTAAATCATCTCTTATTTTTTTTTCTTCCCAGTCGATTAGGTACTCATGAGAATGACTATGATTTCCTATAGTAGATAAATCACTAGACTCAATTTCTTTTATTTGTTCCCAAGTCATATAACCATGCTTGCCCACTTCTCTGGTGCTTACAAAAAGAATGAAAGGAATTTTTCTTTTTTTTAGTACTGGCCAGGCATTTACGTAAAATGATTCAAAGCCATCATCAATAGTTAAAAGTAAATAATTTTCTTCCATTTTACTTTTAATAATTTCACTAAATTTATTAAAAGAAATAAATTCAAGTTCTGAATTATCTATTTCATCTAGATGTTGTAAAAATATTTCGTTTTTAATATTTGTTGAAGGATATTTGTTTTCTTCAAAGCGATGATACATTAAAGCTATTACGCCTTTGTTTGGATCAAATTTGTTTAAATCTATACCAAAAGATTTACTTATTGGTAAAAATAGTAGTATGAATATGTATATTATGAATTTCTTATCAATAGATTGTAGCACTGAAATAGGTTCATTATTTGTAAAAACTAAAAATAAAACATTTAACAAAGTTTTGCAAAGCGATAAATTAAATAATGATTTATTAATGTATGAAATTTTGGATTTTTTATCAAAAAATAATCTAAAGTTAGATAATATATCTCAGATTTTTGTAAACCAAGGCCCAGGCAATTTTTCAGGTTTGCGCGGTTCTTTAGCAACTGCTAAAGGGATTAGTCTATCTAAAAATATTAATTTAGCAGGTTATAATACTTTTTTATGGTCATGCGTGAAATTTTTTGATGTAGAAAATTATATATTTAGTTTAATAAAATTTAGAGAAAAATATTTTATAAAAAAGTTTGATAGATATTTAAAAAGCTTTGCTAATTTTAAAGAAATAAGTATAGATGAGATTATAAATAAGTATAATAGTGAATTTAAAGTAGTTCCAGAAAATATGAAGAAGTATTTTGATAAAAAAATATTAAAAACAAGCAATATTAAAACAGTAAAATTAAACCATGCTGAGCTTGAATTTTTAAAATTAAAGGGTCTATTAGATGAAGAAACGATTAAACCTTTGTATATTAAGTAATAGTGTTATTGAAAACTTTATTTTTAGTTATAATATAAAACAATTAAATATATGGGCAGTTATATAGAAGATAAATGTTTAAAAAAAGGTGTTAGGCTTACAGAACAAAGAAAACTTATTGCAAAAGTAATGTCCGAATCCAAAGATCATCCAGATGTCGATGAATTACATAAAAGAGTTGGAAAATTAGATATAAAAATTAGTATAGCTACAGTCTATAGAACGGTAAAATTATTTGAAGAAGCTGGAGTTGTAGCAAAACACGATTTCAAAGGAAATAAAGCTAGATATGAAAGAACTTCGCACGAACATCACGATCATTTAATAGATATTAATACTGGCGAGATAACAGAATTTGTAAATGAAGATATAGAAAAATTACAGAAAGAAGTAGCTAAAAAACTTGGCTATAAACTTGTTGATCATAGATTAGAATTATATGGTTCCAAAATAAAAAAATAAAAAATTGCCTAAAAAAATATTTATCAAAACTTTTGGATGTCAAATGAATGAATATGATTCAAATCGTATTTATGATTTAACATCAGGTATAGGGTATGAAAAAACTAATAATAAAAGTGACGCTGATTGTTTTGTTCTAAATACATGTCACATAAGAGAAAAAGCAACAGAAAAAGTCTATGATGAAATAGGGAGAGTAAAAAAAAATTTTCAAAGTCAAACAAAACCATTGGTGATTGTCTCGGGCTGTGTTGCTCAAGCCGAATCACAAGAAATGTTATCAAGAGAACCATATATAGATATTGTAATTGGTCCACAGTCTTATCATAAAATTTGCGATTTAATTTTAAATTATCAAAGAAAAAAACAAAAAATAAATGAAACAGAATTTGATGTAGTAAAAAAATTTGATGAATTAGAAAAGGTATCTCGTTCCGAAAACAAAATATCATCTTATATCACTATTCAAGAAGGATGTGATAAGTTTTGTCACTTTTGCGTCGTTCCCTACACGAGGGGACCAGAATATTCAAGACCGTTTGAACAAATTATTAAAGAATCAAATAATTTAGTAAACAATGGTACCAAAGAAATTATCTTACTTGGACAAAATGTAAACGCATATAACTTTTTCAAAAATAATAAAAACTATAAATTGTCTGATATAATAAGGGAGTTAAACACTATTAAAAATTTAAAAAGAATTAGATATATAACTTCCCATCCCAGAGATATGACGAATGATTTAATAAATTGCTATAAGGATTGTGAAAAGCTTATGCCATTTTTGCATCTTCCCGCTCAAAGTGGATCAGACAGGATTCTAAAATCGATGAACAGAAAGCATGATAAAAATTTCTATTTATCTGTTGTTGAAAAGCTTAAGAATATTAATAAAAATATTAAAATTTCAAGCGACTTTATAATAGGGTATCCTGGAGAGACAGAAGAAGATTTTCAAAATACGATTGATCTAGTTGAAAAAGTTGGTTTTATAAATTCTTATTCATTTATTTTTAGTCCGCGACCTGGCACGCCAGCTGCCAAAAAAAAGCTAAATAATTATACAGATAACAAAAAAAGGCTAGAAAAATTGCAGAATATTCTGGAAAAAATTCAGATAGAAAATAATAAGTTTTATATTGAAAAATATTGTGATGTATTAATAGAAAACAAATTAAATGGACAAGAAAAATTTTTTGGAAGAACGAAATATATGACACCAGTGATATTTAGATCAGATAATTGTAAACCAGGTGATATTGTAAATGTAAAAATTAATTCTTTTAATAGAAACAACCTATTTGGTTTTTGCGAAACAAATAAAGAGAATGCTGCGTAATGCCAGTAAAAATAAATAAAAAAAACAAAAATGGAAAAGAAGTTTCAATTTTATATGGAAATGATAATTCAATAAATATAAACATATTTAATAATGAAATGTTAATGGAGATAGTAGGATCGTTTGATAGCAACCTTAAGGAAATAGAAAAATTAAGTGGATCAAAGATTTATTTTAGAGGCAATTCGTTAACTATAAAAGGCAAAAAAACTTCAAATGAAAAAGCAAAAGATGCAATAGAATACCTAATAGATCGCTTTAGATCTGATGGAAAAATTGATAGAAATGATATTATTACTTCTTTAAATAAAGATATGATAAAAGATAATAAAAACCAATCAACTGTTCAGCCACTAGAAGAAGTTATTAAAACACCAAAAAGATCAGTAATACCTAGATCAAAAAAACAAAAAGAATATGTTAGAGCCTTAAAAACAAATCAAGTAGTTATGTCTTTAGGCCCAGCAGGAACAGGTAAAACTTATTTAGCTGTTGCCGTTGCTCTTTCAATGTTGTTGGAAAAAAAAGTTGAAAGAATAATACTGTCTAGACCTGCAGTAGAAGCCGGAGAAAGATTAGGTTTTTTGCCTGGTGATATGAAAGAAAAGATAGATCCGTACCTAAGACCTTTGTATGATTCTTTACACGATTTATTTGATTACGAAAAAATACAAAGAAAAATAGAAACAGGAGAGATAGAAATAGCACCGCTTGCATTCATGAGAGGGAGAACATTAAAAAATTCTTTTGCTATTCTTGATGAGGCTCAAAATGCTACTAGAACACAAATAAAAATGTTCTTAACACGGATAGGAGAAAATTCTAAATTAGTTGTAAATGGAGACCCTTCCCAAATTGATTTACCAAATAAAAGTCAGTCTGGACTAATCGAGTCACAAAAAATATTAAAAGGAATTAAAGAAATCTCTATAATAAATTTTGATCACAATGATGTAATACGTCACCCATTAGTTACTAAAATTGTTGAAGCCTATCAAAAAAATACCAATGATTAATGTTAATGTTGAAGTTAATAGTAAACCTTGGTTAAAAAAAATTAAGAATCCGAAAAACTATTTAATCAAAAAATTAAAAAAAGTTTCTAAATCTACAAATTTTTTTAAAAAAAAAAATGTTACATTTACAATATTATTAACTAATTCATTAAATATGAAAAAATTAAATAAAACTTTTAGAAAACTTAATAAGCCTACTGATGTTTTATCTTTTCCGACTTTTTCACCAAAAAACTTAAAACAGATAAAGAAAAAAAAAATTTATATAGGTGATATTGCGACTTGTTATGAAATTATTAATTCAAGATCAAAAAAAAATTTTTGTCTTGAATTTGATAGAGTCTGGGTACACGGACTCTTGCATTTAATTGGTTATGATCATATTAAAAATCGAGATTATGACAAAATGAATAAATTAGAAAAAAGGATATTGAATTTAATTTGAAAGCTCTGTTAAATAATAAATTCTTTGTTTTATTTATTGCACCTTTTTTACTTGGTGCTGTAACCATATTTGGTTTTGCACCTTTTAATTTAACAATTTTGAATTTTTTTACTTTTTCATTTTTGTTATTTCTAGTGTTAATAGTTAAAAAACGAACTCAATCTAAATATATAAAGAAAAAATCTTATCGATATTTTTTTTATATAGGATGTGCATTTGGATTTGGTTATTTCTTACTAGGAAACTATTGGATTTCAATTTCTTTGACACATGATGAAATATTTAAAAGTTTAATTCCATTTGCTTTAGTATTAATACCTTTATTTCTCTCTCTTTTTTTCGGATTAGCAATTTTAATAATAGGTAGATTTACAGAAAAAAAAATCTCGTTTATTTTACTTTTTTCCTTAGTGTTTTCTATTTTTGAATTCTTGCGTGGCAATATTTTAACTGGATTTCCATGGAATTTAATTTCATACACTTGGTCTTGGTCAATTGAAACCATACAAATATTATCTTTAATAGGAACATATTCGCTTAGTTTACTGTCAATAACTTTTTTTTGTATACCTTTTCTTTTTTTTCAGAAAAAAATTATAAAAAAAAATATATATTTTTCTTTATTTTTTTTGGTGATTTTTGGTATTAATTATTTTTATGGAACATCTAAACTTAATAATAATATTTACAACTTTGATAAAAATTTTTATGTTAAAATAGTTTCTCCTAGTTTTTCACTTGAAGACTACCAACATCAAACTGAAAATTACCAATTAAAAAGGCTAATAAAAATAAGCAATCCCGAAAAAGAAAAAAAAACATTATTTATCTGGCCAGAAGGAATATTTTATGAATCTTACTTAGAGGATATTAAAAAATACCAAAATTTATTTGAAGATAAATTTTCAAAAAATCATTTAATTGTTTTAGGAATAAATAATTTTTCTAATTACAAAGATTCTCAAGATCAAAAATATTATAATAGCCTTGTAGTTTTAAACCATAAATTAGAGATTTTATCACTTTACAATAAAGTTAATTTAGTACCATTTGGTGAATTTCTACCCCTGGAAAAGATATTGTCTAAATTTGGATTAAAAAAAATTACTTATGGATATAATTCCTTTTCCAAAGGAGATGCTAGAGAAATTATAAATTTAGGTGATAATTATAATGAAAGATTAATACTGCCGTTAATATGTTATGAAATAATTTATTCAGGTAGAGTAAAAAATAAAAATCAACTACCCGATCTCGCTGTTAATATTTCGGAAGATGCTTGGTTTGGGAAATCAATTGGTCCACATCAGCATTTTTCTAAGGCAATTTATAGATCTATAGAGGAAGGTGTTTTTGTCGCACGATCTGCTAATATGGGCATTTCAGCATTAATTGGACCAACTGGTAAGGTATATAAATCGCTTAATACGGGAGAGTCAGGCAATATAGAGTTTAATTTTCCACATTTTGATAAATCAACTTTATTTTCAATTTATGGAAATAAAATATTTTTTTTAATAATTTTTTTGTATATATTTCTTACTTTAATTTTTAAAAAACAAGAATCTAATGAGTAAAAAATCATATTTATTTACAAGCGAATCTGTTTCAGAAGGTCACCCAGATAAAGTTTGTGACCGTATATCAGATATGGTGGTTGATACTTATTTGTTTAAGGAACCTTTATCCAGAGTTGCATGTGAAACTTTAACAACTACAAATAAAGTTGTTTTGGCTGGCGAGACAAGAGGTCCAGAAATAAAAAAAGAAGATTTAATACAAAAAGTTCGCGATTGTATTAAGGATATAGGATATGAACAAAAAGGTTTTCATTGGAAAAATTGTAGCATAGATGTCCATTTGCATTCCCAATCAGCTGATATAGCTATGGGAGTTGACTCAAAAGGTAATAAAGATGAAGGAGCGGGTGACCAAGGTATAATGTTTGGATATGCTTGCAATGAAACAGATGTTTTAATGCCGGCACCTATTTATTATTCACATAAAATTTTAGAATTGATGGCTGCTGATAGAAAAAATGGTAGTGCAGATAAATTAGAACCAGATTCAAAAAGTCAAGTTACAATGATGTATGAAAATGGAAAACCAAAAAAAGTTACTTCAGTTGTTATTTCTACTCAGCACTCTCCAAAAGTAAATCAAGCACAGGTGAAAGAAATTGTCAGACCTTATTTAGAAAAAGCTATTCCGAAAGAGTTGTTAAATGGATTAAAAGATGAAGAATTTTACGTAAATCCAACAGGACAATTTATAATCGGAGGACCAGATGGAGATTCTGGTCTAACAGGTAGAAAAATTATCGTTGATACTTACGGTGGCGCCGCACCACATGGCGGAGGAGCTTTTTCAGGAAAGGATCCCAGTAAAGTTGATAGATCTGCTGCTTATGCAGCAAGGTATGTTGCAAAAAATGTTGTTGCATCAAAAATAGCTGACAAGTGTTTAATTCAATTAGCTTATGCCATAGGAGTTTCTAAGCCATTATCTATATATGTTGATCTTTTTGATGGAGATGAAGAAAAATCTAGACATGTAGAAAGTTTAATAAAAGAAAATTTTGACTTGAGTCCTAGAGGTATAAGAGAAATGTTATCGTTAAGCAGACCAATATATGAATGTACCGCAGCCTACGGTCATTTTGGAAGAAAACCAGGATCAAATGGTTCGTTTTCCTGGGAAAAAACTGATAAAAGCGAAGTTTTTAAAAAGTAGGACTTGAAAAAAGATTAGATATAAATTAAATAATAATTAGGTTACCTGGAAGAAACAGAATGGGCTTTTGCCCATTTTTTTTTAGGGGCAATAGGAATTATAAAATGTTAAACCAAAGATCGGACAAATTAGAACTTTTAAGAATAGCTGAAGCTGTAGCAACAGAAAAATCTATTGATAAAGAAATTATTTTATCTTCAATGGAATCTGCAATACAGAAAGCAGCAAAAACAAAATTTGGAACAGAAAACGATATTAGAGTAATAATTAGCAGGGAAAGTGGAGAAATAAGTCTTCATAAGGTTTTAAAAGTTGTAGACAATCCTGAAAATTTTGATACCGAAATTTCTATAGCTGATGCTAACAAAAAAGAAAAAAAAGAAGATTCAAAAATCGGAGATGAGATATTTGAAGAACTACCCCCAGTTGATTTTGGTAGAATTGCAGCTCAAACAGCCAGACAAGTGATAACACAAAGTGTCAGAGCTGCTGAAAGAGAAAGACAATATAATGATTTCATTGGAAAAAAGGGGGAAATTTTAAGTGGTACCGTCAAAAGACTTGAATATAGTAATGTAATAGTAGATTTAAACAGAGCAGAGGCAATTCTTAGAAAAGAGGAGCTTATACCAAGAGAAATTCTTAAAGCAGGAGATAGAATCAAAGCATACTGTAACGATGTTGTTAGAGAAAACAAAGGACATCAAATATTTTTATCAAGAGCACACCCAAAATTTATGGAGAAATTATTTTTTCAAGAAGTTCCAGAAATTTATGATGGAATTATAGAAATAAAATCTTCTGCTAGAGATCCTGGCAGCAGAGCAAAAATATGTGTTCATTCAACTGATTCTTCTATTGATCCTGTAGGAGCATGCGTAGGGATGAGAGGCAGTAGGGTACAATCAGTAGTTAATGAACTTCAAGGTGAAAAAATTGATATAGTTCATTGGTCAGAAGATCCCGCTGCTTTAGTAGTGAGCGCTCTAGCCCCGGCAGAAATTCAAAAAGTAATAATTGATCACCAAAACAGAAGAATAGAAGTAATATTAACTGAGGATAATTTAAGCAAAGCCATAGGTCGTAGAGGTCAAAATGTAAGACTGGCATCAAAATTAATTGATTTTGAAATTGATATCTTAACTGAAAAAGAAGAATCTGAAAAAAGACAGTTAGAATTTAAAGATAAAACAGAGATATTCATTAAAAATTTAGAAGTTGATGAAACACTGGGCCAACTTTTAGTTGCTGAGGGATTTTCATCAATAGATGAAATAGATCAATCAACTATTGAAGAAATTTCTAAAATAGAAGCAATAGATGAAAATACAGCAAAAGAGCTAAAAGAAAGAGCAAAAGATTATTTAGAAAAAGAAAAAAAAGATATTAGCAAAAAATTAAAAGAACTTGGTTTAGAAGACGCTTTGATAAATCTAAAAGGCCTGACTCCGGGCATGTTAGTTACACTAGGAGAGAAAAAAATTAAAACCCTTAAAGATTTTGCTGAACTTTCTACTGATGAATTAATTGGTGGTTATGATGAAATAAAAGGAAAAAGATTTAAAGTAGATGGTTATCTTGAAGAATTTGCTCTAAATAAAAATGAGGCAGAAAATTTAATTATGTCATCTAGAAATATAATTTTTAAATAAAGGATATGAATTCTTATGGAAGAAGAAAAAAAGAAAAAAAAGCTGACTTTAAGTGTCAATTTAAAAAAAACATATGATGCTTCATCTTATAGACAAGATAAAGGTAAAACATCAGTTGTTATAGAAAAAAAATCTCCAAAAAGATGGGGAGAAAAAAATTTTCAATCTAGAGAACATTATAAACCCAGGCCAAAATTTTCAGGTAATTTATCCCCCAAAAAACCACCTATTGGTAAAAGTTTTGATATTAGAAAAATAGCAGAAGAAAGGGCTACGAAAAGATTTAAAACTGCAAAAGAAGATAGTGCACAACAAAAAAAGAGTACTTTAAAAAAAGATAAAGATTTTAATTCAAAAAGATCTAATAAACTTACTGTATCTAAGGCGTTAGACCACGAGGCTTTCGAAGGTAAAGAAAGAAGTTTAGCATCTGTTAGACGTGCAAGACTTAAGGAAAAGAAAAGTCAAGAATTAGAGACAGAAAAAACTATAAATAAAAAAATTATTAGAGAAGTAAATATTCCAGATAAAATTACTATACAAGAACTTTCAAACAGAATGGCAATGCAAGCTAGTGGAATAATTAAACATCTTTTAGGAATGGGAGTGGTTGCAACTATAAATCACACAATAGATGCAGATACAGCCGAATATCTTGTTAAAGAATTTGGCAATGTACCCATTAGAGAGCAAAAACCAGATTTAAATCTTCAAAAAGTAAATAAGCAAGAGGGAAAAAATTTAAAAAGCAGGCCACCAATTGTAACAGTCATGGGTCATGTTGATCACGGAAAAACCTCATTGCTTGATGCTTTAAGAAAAACAAATGTAGTTTCGCAAGAGCATGGAGGAATAACACAACATATTGGTGCATATAAAATAAAAACGGAAGAAGGAAAAGATATAACTTTTATTGATACGCCTGGACATGCTGCTTTTACTGAAATGAGAGCAAGAGGTTCAAAAGTAACCGATATCGTTATTTTGGTTGTCGCTGCTGATGATGGAGTAAAACCTCAAACAATCGAAGCTATAAAACATGCTAAAGCAGCAAAAGTTCCAATTATTGTGGCAATAAATAAATGTGATTTGCCAGGAGCAAAACCTGATAAAATAAAAAATGAACTTTTGCAATACGAACTAATTGCAGAAGAACTAAGCGGTGATACTTTATTTGCTGAAATTTCAGCTAAAACTAGAAAAAATTTAGACAAACTTAAAGAAAATATTATTCTTCAGACAGATCTTTTAGATTTGAAAGCTGATTATGAATTAAATGCAAGTGGAGTAATTTTAGAATCTAGAGTAGATAAAGGCAAAGGACCAGTATCAACTGTACTTATAACAAATGGAAAATTAAAAAAAGGGGATTTTTTTGTAAGTGGAAAAACTTGGGGAAAAGTAAGGGCAATGATTAATGATGAAGGTAAAAATGCTGATTTAGTATTACCCTCTACTCCAGTAGAACTTTTAGGAATGAATGGTTCAGCTTCTGCAGGTGACGACTTTGTAGTTGTAGAATCAGAAAGTAAAGCTAAAGAAATAAATGAATATAGGGTAGAGCATGGAAAATCGAAACAAGCGCCACTTATTTCAGTTAATAGAGATTCCGCTTTTAATGAAGTTTCAGGTCCCAAAGAATTACCTATAGTTATTAAGTCAGATGTGCATGGCTCTAGCGAAGCATTAAAAAATGCAATAGGAAATATTAAACATGAAGAAGTGACCCCAAAGATAATTTTTTCTGGAATAGGCATAATAACTGAAACTGATGTAACTTTAGCCAAGGCTTCAAATGCTGTTCTAATAGGTTTTAATGTTAGGCCAAATAAGGAGGCAAAAAAATTAGCTGAAACTCATAAAATAACTTTAAAATTAACTAATATAATTTATGAAGCTTTAGATTTTGTAAATGATTTACTGTCTGGTTTACTTAATCCAGATATTAAAGAAGAGATAGTAGGATCAGCTGAAGTACAAGCAATTTTTAAAGTTTCTAAAGTAGGAAAAGTTGCTGGTTCAAAAGTTATAGATGGGGAAATAGCTAACAACCTAAATGCCAGGTTGATAAGAGATGGAAACGTACTATATACAGGATCAATAGGTAGCATTTTTAGAGAAAAAAATGCCGCAAAACAGGTAGCCGCCGGACTTGAGTGTGGTATAACCCTTAAGGATTTTGCAGATTTTAAAGAGAAAGATGTAATAGAAGTTTACAAAATTGTAGAAACAGAAAGAAGAATTTGATGATAAGACAGAATTATAACGCGCCCTTTTCGCAAAGACAATTAAGAGTAGGAGAGCTAATAAAACAATCTTTAGGTCAAATTTTTTTAAGAGATGAGGCAAAGGTTCCGAGTTTTGACACAAAAAATATAACTGTTACAGAAGTTAGAATGAGTCCTGATCTTAAAAATGCTAGAGCATATGTTATTCCTTTAGGAGGCAAAGATACGGAAAAAGCAGTAGACAAATTAACAGAATTCTCTTATTTAATAAGGAAAGCTCTTTCCAAAAAGATTGATATGAAATTTTTACCCAGAGTTTCATTTATAGGCGATAAATCATTCGATTATGCAGAGAGAATTGAAAAATTAATTCAACAAAATAAATGAAAATAAATAAAAAAAAAATTATAGAAAATTTAAGGATCAACCCAAACGATGTAGGATCGTCCGAAGTTCAAATTGGACTGTTGAGTGATAAGATAAATGTTTTATCTGGACATTTTAAAAAAAATAAAAATGACAAACACTCAACAATTGGTTTAAGGAAAGCAGTTAACCGAAGAAAAAAGTTGTTAGATTATTTAAAAAAGCAAAATCCAGAATCTTACACGCAAGTTTTAACTAAATTAAAATTAAGAAAATAAATGTTTAAAGTATATAAGGAAGAATTAAATTTAGGTGATAAAAAACTAATTTTAGAGACAGGAAAGATAGCAAGGCAGGCAGATGCTGCAGTTTTAGCTACTTGTGGCGAAACAGTTGTAATTTCTACAGTTGTAGGTTCAAAAGAAGTTGATCCTGAAACTGATTATTTTCCATTGTCAGTAAATTATCAAGAAAAGTATTACGCTGCAGGAAAAATTCCAGGAGGCTATTTTAAAAGAGAAGCAAGACCAACTGAGTCCGAAACTTTAATTTCAAGACTGATTGATCGCCCAATTCGTCCTTTATTTCCAGATAATTTTAGAAATGAAGTGCAAGTTTTACCAACTGTACTTTCATATGACAATGAGAATGAAGCTGATATTTTATCAATAATAGCTTCTTCCGCAGCTCTTGCAATCTCAGGACTGCCATTTAAAGGACCGATAGCAGCTTCAAGAGTAGGTTATATAAATAACAATTACATTCTAAATCCCTCAAAAGAACAGTTAAAAGAATCTAAACTTGATTTAGTTGTTGCCGGAACAAAAAATGCAGTATTAATGGTTGAGTCAGAAGCTTCAGGTCTAACAGAAAAACAGATGTTGGATGCTGTTAAGTTTGGACATGAAAAATTTGGACCGGTAATTGATGCAATAGAAAATCTTAAAAAGAAATGTTCAAAAGAGGCATGGAAAATAGAAGATAAAGATTATAAAGAAGTCAAAAATAAAATTTCTAATGAATTAAAAAAAGATTTAGAAAAAGCTTTTTCAGAAAAGGATAAGAAAAAAAGATCTGAATTAGTCAATCTAGCCACGGAAAAGTGTAAATTATTATTTGAAGGTAATGAAACTTACTCTGAACTTGAAATACTTTTACAACTTAAAAATCTGGAAAAAGATATTGTTAGATCAAAAATTTTAAAAACAAAGAAAAGAATTGATGGAAGAGGACTGTCTGATGTAAGGCCAATAAAATGTGAAGTTGGTATTTTGCCTCGTACTCACGGTTCTGCATTATTCACAAGAGGAGAAACTCAAGCTCTGGTAACTACAACTTTAGGCATGACCGAGGATGAACAAAGAATAGAAAGCCTTGAAGGGTTAAAAAGAGAAAGATTTATGCTTCATTATAATTTTCCTCCGTTTTCTGTAGGAGAAACAGGAAGAATAGGAACGGGAAGGCGCGAAATAGGACATGGTAAATTAGCATGGAGAGCTTTAAAATCTTCTTTACCTCTTAAAGAAAATTTTCCTTATACCTTAAGAATAGTCTCTGAAATTACTGAGTCAAACGGATCTTCATCAATGGCAACAGTATGTGGCGCTTCACTTGCATTAATGGATGCAGCCGTACCAATAGCAGAACCAGTTGCAGGTATAGCCATGGGATTAATAAAAGAAAAAGATGAGTTTACTGTTTTATCAGATATTCTAGGTGACGAAGATCATTTAGGTGATATGGATTTTAAAGTGGCTGGCACAAAAGATGGAATAACCTCTCTACAAATGGATATTAAGATTACAGGAATAACTTTTGAAATAATGGAGCAAGCTCTTAAACAGGCTAAAGAAGGAAGAGCACATATTCTTCAAGAAATGAATAAAACAATTAAGACTTCAAGAAAAGAGGTATCAAAACACACGCCTAAAATTGAAACTATTACAGTAGATAAAAAAGATATTGCTGCGGTTATAGGAAAAGGCGGCGCTACAATTAGAGAAATAGTGGAATTATCTGGTGCTAAGGTAGATGTCAAAGATACAGGAGAGGTAAGCATAGCTGCTCCGGACGAAAAATCAAGGAACAAGGCAATGGAAATGGTTAAGAGTATAATTGCTAAACCTGAAATGGGAAAAATATATAAAGGTAAAGTCGTTAAAATAATGGAGTTTGGTGCCTTTGTAAATTTTCTTGGCAAGCAAGATGGCCTAGTTCATATTTCACAACTTGCAGCAAAAAGAGTTGCAAAAGTTTCTGATGTTGTAAAAGAAGGAGACGAAGTTTCAGTAAAAGTTATAGGATTTGATAAAGGAAAAGTAAAACTTTCAATTAAAGAAGCAGGCTAAACCATATTTTTTGGATCTGGCATCCCTACTTTGTTATAACCAGCATCTACATAATGAATTTCACCAGTAACAGCCGCAGCAAGATCACTTAATAAATATAAAGCTGAACCACCTACATCATTAATATCAACATTTCTTTTTAAAAGAGAGTGATTTTCGTTCCATTTGTATAAAAATTTTGCATCTCCTATAGCTGAAGCAGCCAAAGTTTTTATTGGGCCAGCACTAATTGCATTTACTCTTATGCCTTTTACTCCTAAGTCTCTAGCAAGATATTTAACACTATTTTCAAGAGCAGCTTTACAAACACCCATAACATTATAATTAGGTATTACTTTAGAAGACTCATAAGTTAATGTAAGCATGCTTGCACCTCTAGTCATAATTCTGGAAGCTTCTCTAGCCACTTCAGTAAAAGAAAAACAGGAAATTAGCATGCTTTTCAAGAAATTTTCTCTTGTAGTATTAATGTATTCTCCAGTTAGTTCAGATTTATCAGAAAATGCTACTGCGTGTACTACAAAATCCAACTTACCCCATTTTGCCTTAATATTTTCAAATGTTTTAATTATATCTTCTTTTTTTTCTACATCGCAGCTAAGAGTAAAATCAGATTTTAATGATTTTGCTAAAGGAATAACTCTTTTTTTAAGAGCCTCACCTAAATAGGTAAATGAAAGATCAGCTCCTTGTTCTGATAGTTTTTTAGCTATACCCCAGGCTATTGATCTATCATTAGCAACGCCCATAATAAGTCCTTTTTTATTCTTTAATAGCGACATTTTAATTTAGTTTTTCAAATACTAATGTAGCGTTTGTTCCACCAAACCCAAAACTATTAGACATTACACAATTTATTTCTTTATCTCTTACAACTTTTGTTACAATTGGAAACTCTTTTGCTTTTTCGTCCATATTTTCTATATTTGCAGAAGCGGATATAAATTTATTTTGCATCATAATTAGACAATATATAGCTTCCTGAACTGATGTTGCTCCCAAAGAATGCCCTGTTAACGATTTTGTAGAACTAATCTGGGGTATATTTTCATTGAAAACTTCTTTAATAGCTTCTAGTTCTTTAATATCTCCGACTGGTGTAGATGTACCGTGGGTATTAATATAATCAACCTTACCTTTTGAAGTTTTTAGAGCCATTCTCATACATCTTACCGCTCCTTCTCCAGAAGGAGCAACCATGTCAAAACCATCTGATGTTGCGCCATAACCAGTTAACTCTGCATAAATTTTTGCTCCTCGCGCTTTAGCATGTTCATATTCTTCTAAAACAAGAACTCCTGCCCCGCCTGCTATTATAAAGCCATCTCTATTTTTATCGTAAGGTCTTGATGCTTTTTCAGGAGTGTCATTATATTTTGAAGATAATGCAGTCATTGCATCAAACATGCCTGACATTCCCCAATTAAGTTCTTCGCCACCACCGGCAAATACTATATTTTGTTTACCAAGTTGTATAAGCTCCATTCCATTACCAATACAGTGTCCACTAGTAGAACAAGCTGAACTTATAGAATAATTTACTCCTTTAATTTTAAACGGTACCGCAAGCGTTGCTGAATTAGTACTGGACATAGTTCTTGGTACAATAAATGGACCCATTTTTTTAGGAGAATCTTCTCTTGTTGCATCTACAGCTAAAACAACATTTTTTATGGAAGGACCTCCTGACCCCATAATTATTCCAGTATTTTCGTTGCTTACATTTTTTTCATCAAGGTTAGAATCTTTTATAGCCTCTTTCATCGCAATATAATTATAGGCTGAACCATCACCCATAAATCTTAATTGTTTTCTATGAATGTGCTCAGATAAATCTAAATTTTTTATATTGCCTACTACCTGGCTTCTAAAATTATATTTTTTATGATCTTCACAAAAAACTATCCCAGATTTTGTTTTTAATAGGGAATCTAGGACTTCAACTTTGTTGTTTCCAATGCAAGAAACTATTCCAATACCACTTATTACAACTCTTTTCATGATTTAAACAAACCCACTTTTAAATTTTCAGCATGATATATTACTTTATTATTAACATATAATTTCCCATCAGCTAAGCCTACGACAGCTCCTTCTTTTTTTAAAATTCTTTTCATGTCTACCTGATATTTTGCAATTTTTGCATTTTTAAGAACCTCACCTGTAAATTTTACAGAGTTTACTCCAAGAGCTCTTCCTTTTCCTGGTTCACCCATCCATCCTAAAAAAAACCCAACTAATTGCCACATAGCGTCTAATCCAAGACATCCTGGCATAACCGGGTCTTCTTTAAAGTGACAATCAAAAAACCACATTTTTTCTTTTATATCAAGCTCGGCTTCTATTAATCCTTTATTAAATAATCCTTTTTTATCTTCAATATTTGAAATCCTGTCAAACATTAGCATTGGTGGTGATGGAAGCTTAGCATTTCCAGGCCCAAATAATTTTCCATTGGCACAATCGATTAATTCTTCATATTTAAAACTATTTTTTTTCTTCATAGAGATAAATTAATACTTGATTAAAATACTTTATTACATATATTTAATTTAGAACAATTATAGATTAAAAGGCAATAAAAACACAATTTTAAACAAAATGAACCAGTCAAAATTTCAAACAAAAATGCTTAGAAATGCTGGATTGAGGCAGACAAATCAAAGACTTGCAATATGCAAGGTTCTTTTTGATGGAAAAGAAACATTTCATTTTACAATTGAGAAATTGAAGAAAATTATTGAAAAAGGGAGTAAGAAAAAAATTTCTCTTGCAACATTATATAACACGGTACATGCACTTAAAAAAAAAGGATATTTAAAAGAAATTTCAATAAAAGGAAATAAAACTTTTTTTGATACAAATACAAAACACCACCATCATTTTTATGATGAACGAATGTCGCAGTTGGTTGATATAGAAGATAAGAATATTTTAGTAGGAAATTTGCCAAAAGCACCAAATGGAAAAAAAATTAAATCTGTAGAAGTTCTAGTGAAGATTGTCTGACATATTGACTCTACTTTAGAATGGTTATAAATTACCAATTATATGAGTGAACAATCTAAATGTCCATTTACAGGCGCAGGAACTCCTCCAAAGTTTCCGACAGGCAGAGGTCAGTCCAATAGAGATTGGTGGCCAAATAGTTTAAATCTTAAAATCCTAAGTCAACATTCTTCTTTAGTTAATCCAATGGAAAAAAAATTTAATTATGCTAAAG
>Ga0310344_10000070_pt1 | contig 87814 bp, 84 predicted proteins | sample HC15DNA20200_MG_FD_203801 | JGI IMG/M metagenome (GOLD analysis project Ga0310344, IMG submission 203801) | Marine microbial communities from station ALOHA, North Pacific Subtropical Gyre - HC15-DNA-20-200_MG | ecosystem: Environmental > Aquatic > Marine > Oceanic | place: Pacific Ocean: North... | reverse complement strand
CAAAATAATTATAGCTTAATTGTTGGCGATTAGCTCACCTGCTAAAAAACAAAAAGTTATTGCTTGCTTCGCGATGGAGAAAAAATGGTACACATAAGTGAAATGCCTGAACATTTAGCAAAGGCTTTGATAAACCAAGAATTGCCTGTTTATGAATCTACCCCTTGGACTGATTTAAAATCTCTCAAAGAAAGTAGGATTGCTTTAATTAGCACGGCTGGTCTGCACCGCAGCGTTGACTCTCCTTTTGTGGCGGGAGCTGGTGACTACAGAATTATTCCTGATGAATGGGACATGGATGATCTGGTAATGAGCCATGTGTCCACCAACTTCGATCGAACTGGATTCTTTCAAGACCTCAATACTGTCTTTCCCATCGATCGACTACATGAGTTGGACGAGGAAGAAGTTATAGGCTCCGTAGCCTCTCGCCATTATTCATTTATGGGAGCTACTCCTCCGCATTTAATGGAAACTGTCGCACGTGATCTCGCTGGGCTTCTTAAAGAAGATGAGGTTAACGCTGTGCTTTTGGTTCCTGTCTGACCTCAATGTACGCGCGCCGTTGGCGGGCTGTCACATGTTTTAGAAAGCGAAGGAGTAGCAACTACACATATAAGCTTGGTTCGCATTCATACTGAAAAGATGAAGCCTCCAAGGGCTTTAGCAGTTCCATTTGAATTAGGCAGGCCGTTTGGTGCCCCTAATGAGGTCGAATTTCAAAGGAAAGTTCTGCATAACTGTCTCGAATTACTAGAACGAGAATCAGGCCCTGTCCTTGAGGATTTTTCTGATTTGCCGCCGGTTGATGAAAATCAAGGCTCAGAGAATTGGGCCTGTCCAGTTAATTTTGCTCCGCCTATGGATGATCTGAATGACGCAGATTTAATCTATCAGTCTTTATTACAAGAGACAAACCTTTTACGGCCTTGGTATGAAGAAGCGGTAAGGAACTATAAACGGTCAGCATTTGGTGTTTCAGGAAAGACAACAGCTGAGATTGTCAGATTTATTGCCGATCTTTTGGTTGATCCTCAAAATCAGCAGCCACCTATTGACGGCGTGAATCTTGGCACGGGATTTAAAAGAATGGCTGATGATTTGCGTTATTTTTATACAGAAGCAGCTATAGCGCGTCCCGATAAAAAATCGTCCGATATTGATGTAGCTAACTGGCTTTGGGGTGAAACGACCTTGGGTAAGGTACTGGTGGCTATACGTGATTATGCTATGGAGTGCGATGAGCCGTCACTAAAAGTCTTGTCGGTAACAGCCATGGTGCCTAGCCATCAGCGTCATCGAACAAAGCACGGTTAATGATAAGGATACTTTTTTCTCTACTGATTACTCAAATACTAGCGATGGTAGTGTTCCTCTGATTTCGTTGACAGAACCAATAATAGTTGCATCAGGTGCAGACGTTTTAATTAACTCTGCAACGCATTCCTCGGCAAAATCCTCGGAAATAGAGAATAAAAGTCCTCCAGCTGTTTGAGGGTCGAATAATATAGGATAGGCATTATGACTTATGGGTTTGTGGTAACCAGTCATGGCATTTTGATTGTCTTCCTTCAGGGTGCTCTCAATTCCTTGTCTGGATAGTTCTGCAGCTCCTTCTAGTAGCGGGAGCGAACTAAGATTTAGGGAGGCACTTACGTTGGAGGCGTTCAACATTTCCACTAAATGCCCTAACAAACCGAAGCCGGTTACATCTGTGCACGCTTCGACCCTATACTTTTGCAATATAGGAACAAGCGGCCCTAATGAACGCTGCATTGACGTTATTGCTTGTTCTATCCAGTCTCCACGAGACTTACCTTGCATATCGGCAGCAAATAATATTCCGGTGCCTAAAGGCTTAGTTAAGATTAGTATGTCTTGAGGCTTTAAAGCTCCTTTGCGCATGATTTTTTCTGGATCAACGTAACCGTTGACAGTCAGCCCAAATGCCATTTCAGCCCCTTCTCCGGTATGTCCTCCTGCTAGGACTGCATCTGCTTCACTAAGTGTTTTTGTGGCTCCTAACAATAGCTGATAAAGATCGTCTGAAATGATATTTTCATTATTATGTGGCAATAGGATGGCCGCAAGCGCTGAGTGTGGTTTAGCTCCCATGGCGAAAATATCTCCTAAACAATGATTAGAAGCTATTTGTGCAAATATATAGGGGTCATCAATGAAACTACGAAATTGATCAACGCTTTGAATCAATGCTTTGCCCGACGGTGGAATTATTACAGCAGCGTCATCCGGTGATTCTAGGCCCTGCACCAATCCCTGTTTAGTTTGGGCAGGCAGTCTATCCAAGGCTTGATGCAGAATTGTTGAAGCAACTTTAGCGCCACAACCGCCACATCGCATTTCCTCTATAATATCATCTTTACCGTTTGATTTTTTTGTGGCCGACATCTGAGGTAAATTTTGGTATTTTTCTATCCATCTGCGATCTATCCAGTCTTTCCAATGCCAGACCCATTTTCCTGAGAGCATTATAGAGCCACGAGCTGCGATTGCTCTGCCATCCCCGGTCGTAATTAATGCCAGTGTTTGTTTTTGGGGTTTATATTTTTTTAAGGGAAATTCGATAGCTGCTCGTCTTAAGTTCTCTGCTAAGTATGGCCCTTGACGAACTGCATATACCCCTGACTTTGGTAAGTCATAGTTTTCAAGGGATGCTATGTCACCGGTTGCATAAACTATAGGATGTGAAACAGAACGCAGATTTTTATCTATCCTAATAAAGCCGTTCCGATCTAGGGCTAATCCTGTATCTGCTAGCCAAGAGGGGGCCTCAGCATTTGTAACCAAGATTGTTCTATCTGCTGGTAATATTTTTCCATTAGAAAGAATTACACTATCAGTGTTAATTTGATTTATTTTTGTGTCCGTTATAGCCGTAATTCGTCGCTTTTTTATTACATCAATTATTTTTCTTCTAGCAGTCTTATTGAAGTTTGGAAGTAGAGTGCTGAAACCTTCAATTATAAAGATTGATAATTTTTCTGGTGTCTTAATTAACGAATGATTGCTGCTTCGTAATTGTTGGTCTAATGATAGGCTCAACTCTACCCCGCCAGCTCCTCCCCCAACGATAACAATATTATAATTATCTGATTTATCTGAGATTTCTTTATTAATTTCAGCCTGTTCTTTTAAAAAGAGATTGATTGGCTTGACAGGCAAGGCGTTTTCAGCGCCGCTTATGTCGGAAGATTTTGGGACACTACCGGTGTCAAGTGACAGTAAGTCGAACCTAACATCTGGCCTTCCATCGACGGATATTAATCTTTTCGATAAGTCTAGATTTGTAGCTGATGCATGAATAAATCTTGCCCCCGCGAATTTGCTAAGTTTCCGTAGATCTATGAGACTTTCATCTGTTTTATAGTTTTGTGCTATCAGTCCTGGCACCATTCCAGAATATGGAGTTACAAGATCGCGTGAAATTAAAGTAACCCTCAATCCAGACTGCGGTTTCATACCAAACTTTTTTAATACGTGCAGATGACTGTGACCGCCACCGACCAGAACGACATCTTTTTGAAAAGGTTCAGAATTAGTATGCATGAATAGCTTTAGTGTTATAGAAATTGATTGTGGCGGAAGAGAGTGGGAGTCGAACCCACCAGGCACGTCTGACGCCCCTCACCGGATTTGAAGTCCGAGCGCCCCACCGGGGTGCGATCCTCTTCCATGGTTATTTTCCTCGTCTTTTGATTGTGAGACAAGTCCTCTGACAATAAAGAATTTTTCATAGTTCAATTTGGCTTTTTTGATTTAGAGTAGTAAGTTGCTTGTTGAATATAATAGTTTTTTGGTAAAATGAACTTAATCGAGTAGAGTAAATTTTTGCGATAAAGTTACCTGATCTGGGGGTTAAAATGACTAGTGATGATGTTGGTGGTGTTTTGTTACAATTCTTTGCACTGCCTTTAGTAGTAATATTTATTTGTACTCTAGTACTATTGATAAACAGATATAAAGACCTTAGGGGAGATATTCCTTGGGTTGATACACAACGTGAAGCATATATATCTTTAGTCGTTGGTGCCATCGTGACGGTTGTTGTGACATTGATAATAGGAGGCCCGGAACTCTTCGTATTATATTGGCGACCACTTATAACAACGGTGATTACATTGCCTATAGGGTTTGGTGCGGCTCTTGTTGTTTTCGGATGTTGGCATAAACTCAGAAATTAGAACAAAGAATTTCTTATTCATTGGTTGTTGAGAAGTTCGCTTCTTCTAGGCTGCCAGCTCCAGTGAGAACGTTATAGATTTCCAGTTCGTTTTCTTCATCTAGGTTTTCTATCCAATGTGGAGTTGATCTAGGAACATAAACAAAAGTTCCTCTGCTCACTTCTTCCTGAAAATTTCCGGATCCCACTAATCCATTCCCATTGGAAACGTAATAGATTTGCTCACAATTATCACTAAAATAACTATCTCCTCTTATTCCTGAAGAAATACAAACATTAATTAAAGCGTTTTTACTTCCGTTATGGTTTCCTATTGGTACTCTAATCTCTTCTGATTTCCATGGATTATTAGCTTCAATTATTTTCAATGATTCTTCAATTCGTATAAGGATACCTTCTTTTAAACCGCCACGAGGAGAATTTAAATCTTCAGCACAGGCATCACCGATAAACTTATAGCCTGTGTTAGGAACGGACGAAGCGCCAATGTAAAACCCTATTACCTCGGCTTCTTCTTTTGCTTCATTGTAGAAAAAATGCTCTGATCCACGAGGCATTAACCTGCAATGGCCAGCATTAACATTTGCACGACTGTTGCTCTGGCCTACTACTCCGTGACCTTTGAGATAAATGGCTATTTCATCGCACTCACTATGCAAGTGCTTAGAGTGGGTCGAGCCAGATCTAAAAATTGAATGAAAAACAGCTGTAGAGCTTCCCTGTGCACCCGTGATTGGTAAACGGAACTCGGAGATTGCCCAACCATCTTTTTTTTCCATTCTCTCAATACTGACATCTTTAATATGAGTAACAGTTATTTTCTCTGTCATTCAATTTTCCAATCATAAATTAAATTTTTTAAAAGTTTTTCCTTTTCATGAGGCCTTCGCTAAATAGAATTTTATAGAGTATTCTTACATTTTAGCTGTAACTAGATGAGGCTCCTATATTAAACTCAACTTGGTAAGCTATATGATAAAAACGTGGAAAGAGTAAAGTATGCTTCAAAGAAAACCTCGTATCGTTGTTTTAGCTGGAGATGGTATTGGGCCCGAGGTCATGAATTGTGCTATGTCCGTGTTGAGGAAGCTGCTCTCTCGGGTTTCAGATATAGAAATAGATATTTTGCAGATGGATGCAGGGGCAAATTCTTATCTTCAAACTGGCACCGCTCTTTCTGAAAAAGTAATTGAGTGTATAAGTAATTCAGATGGGGTATTACTTGGAGCCATGGGTTTGCCTAACGTCCGGTATCCAGATGGCACAGAGATAATACCTCAGATAGAATTGAGGAAAATATTTTCTCTTTATGCTGGTGTTAGACCTATTCGTTTGCTACCTGGAGCTATTACCCCTCTATCAGATGTTCGAGTTAAAAGCCTTGATTTTACGATTATTCGAGAATCTACAGAGGGTCTCTTTGCGCATATGAATGAAGGAAAAGTAGAAAACAACCAGGTTGCTGAGGATAAATTAGAAATCACCAGAGAAGCATCAGAACGAGTTTTTGATTTCGCGTTTCGTCTCGCGGAAAATAGAAAAAAATTAGGATATCCTGGGAAAGTAACCTGTATAGACAAAGCAAATGTCTTTAAGTCTATGGCGTTTTTCAGACAAATTTTTGAGGAGCGAGCTGTTTTTTTCCCAAACATCATAACTGAAGTACAATATGTTGATGCTGCTGCTTTGAATTTAGTTCTAAGGCCATGGGATTATGATGTTATAGTTACGGAAAATATGTTTGGAGACATTCTTTCCGACCTTGGGGCAGGATTGATAGGCGGCATGGGAATGGCTCCATCTGGAGATATTGGTGATAAAATCGCCGTATTTCAGCCAAGTCATGGGACTGCGCCAGACATTGCGGGAATGGGCAAGGCTAACCCCACTGCTATGATTTTATCTCTGGTCTTATTGCTAGAGTGGTTGTCTAATCAGGGGTTTGGAGAAGCTTTTAATGAGGGAGCTAAATTAGTAGATATTGCTGTCTGTAAAGCATATCAGAAAAAGACACTTTTTCCTTATGAAGTAGGAGGAAATGATGGCACCCAGGTAATTTTGAACCAAATTCTAGAGTATCTTTAATCTTGTACCAAAAATTAATTTAGTTTGTTTATTATGTTTTTTTAAATGATGGTTTTTAATCATCATTATTCTTTTCGGTGCTGGGGAAAAGTTTATTAATGGCGCCTATCTGCTTTCGAGTGTTGCCTTCGCGTTTGGAAAGTCCTGAGCGATCAAAAAACTCTAATATTTCAATAGTTAGATTACGCCCAATTTTGGTGTGATCTTTAAACACTCTGGGGCTTACCCCTTGAAGTTCACTTTGGGATAAATCGGAGAAAATATTTGCTAAATTTTTTATTGCGCTTGTTTCAAAAAACCGGTTTTTCCCGACTTGAATAACTAAGCCAGCTTTAGCCGCATTACGCAGAGCAGTCATCACTACTTCAGGTGGTTTGCTTATTTCGTTCGCTAAGTCGTGAATAACAGGCGGTTGAAACGGTTTATTAGTTATGATGGGCTGGATCTCTTTCCACAAATCCAAATCTTTCTGATCTAAAATTGGTTTACGATTCGGCTTGTATAAGAACATACCATCAGATGAAATTATGTTTTCATCTACTAAAGAGTTTACTATTTCAGAAAAGACACCATCAATTAGTTTTCTTTTTATGTTTTGGTTTAGCTGTAATAAACTGGGACCTATCTTGTTACTATGATTTATATGATACTCATCAAGTGCAGACAGTGCCTCGTCTCGTAAAACGCCCCATATAGCCTTGGACAAAGCTATTATTCGCTGGTTGGGGCTAATAATAATTGCTTTAAGGTCTGTCGCTAATTTGGTTGCCTGCCCAACAGGCAAATTTCTTGTAATTGAAAAAAGCTCTATATCTAGACCCGAAGGTGACAAATTTAGAGCCTTTTCTAATGCGATAGAATCGTCTTCATTATTAAGAGCCTCCAGCATTCTAACTCTTTCTTGGCGGGCGCGACCTCGATTAGGAGGAAAAATATCGATTACATACCCACCACCAACTGTACGCTGGGCGGATTGATCTCTAATTATAAATCGATCTCCTGCCACAGCCCCTATTGGGGTATCAAGAACCAATTGTGCAAAGGAATCTTCCCCAGGAATTACTTTTTCATTATTTAAAAGGGCAATACGTCCTGTTACGTCAGCTGCGCCAAGGTGTACATGCACTGATGTCCAGTGTTTAAAAGGTCGTTTTTCGTTTTCTAAGATACTTAAGTTAACATCTATCTTTCTTATCGTTTTCATTAAAGGGTTAGAGACCACCCAATCTCCTCTCCGTACCAGTTCCTTGTCAATGCCACTTAAGTTTATAGCGCAACGTTGACCAGTAGAACCGTCTTCTGAGCTTTGGCTGTTAGCCCGTATGTCTCTTACACGGGCCGACCTCATTGTATTTGTTAAATAGACTTGATCTCCAACTTTTATTTGGCCGGAAAAAATAGTTCCTGTGACAATTAGGCCCGCTCCAGGCTTTATGAACGCTCTGTCAATAGCTAACCTAAACTCTCCGCTATCTGTTCTATTTTTTGGGTTTTTTGCAACATGTAAAAGGTGATCTGTGAGAGACTCTATCCCTCGTCCAGTAACGGCAGAAACAGGAAAAATAGGAAAATTTTTTAAGTTAGTGGCACTCAATAAATTGGTTGTTGATCTAGTTACTTCTTCTATTCTATTTGATTCAACTCTATCAATTTTTGTAAGAGCTACGGCTCCTTCGCTGATTCCCAGTATATCCAATATTGCCAAATGCTCTCTTGTTTGTGGCATCGGCCCATCGTCGCTTGCTATTACAAGTAATGCATAATCTATGCCAGTTACTCCAGCTAGCATGTTGCCTATGAATCTTTCATGTCCAGGAACGTCAACAAAACCAATAACTTTTTGTTCTTGGTATTGATGGTATGCGAACCCTAAATCAATAGTCATCCCCCGTTTTTTTTCTTCAGGCAGGCGATCGGCATCTTCTCCAGTTATTGCTTTAACTAAGAGGGTTTTTCCATGATCGATATGTCCAGCAGTAGCTATTATCATTTTAAATTTAATAAGGACATTTGAGAAACTAGTTCTTCTTCGTTTTCAAGGCATCTCAAATCCAACCAGTAAGAATCATTCATTATTCGACCAATAACTGGAACAGGTAATGATCTTAAACGTTCTGATAGTTGTTTAAGCACAGCTCCTTGTCCTTTTTTAACTATCGGAGATATTACTAGAGCATAACTATCAAGGTTCTCTATAGGAAGAGCCCCACTACCAATTTGACTTCGGGTTGGTAAAACCTTGATCTTAAAACTATTACCGAGTTTTTTTCTGAGTTCAGCCGCTGTTCTGTCTGCCATCTCTTTTATTTCATCTGATGATCGAGTTAATATGCGCAATGACGGCAAACGTTTCATCAGTCGATCGGGATCGTTATAAAGACGAAGTGTTGCGGCCAAACAAGCGATGGTTATTTTATCACAACGCAGAGCACGCTTAAGTGGATTTTTCTTGAGTCTTTTGATCAGGTCAGATCGTCCAACGATTAATCCTGCTTGCGGCCCTCCCAAAAGTTTATCGCCTGAAAAGGTTACTAGATCAGCTCCATCTTTTATTGATTCTTGGGGAGTTCTTTCATGCGGCAAACCATAAACTTCGAGGTCCACCAAAGTTCCACTTCCTAAATCAACCACCAAGGGCAGTTCATATTTGTGGGCTAGAGTTGCAAGGTCGAGTTCTGATGCGGCACTAGTGAAGCCTTCAATAACATAGTTTGATGTGTGGACAGCCATTATTAGACCTGTTTTTGGACCAATAGCCTTTTCAAAATCAGAAAGATGGGTTCTGTTTGTCGTTCCTACTTCGATAAGGCGGCAATCCGATCGAGACATGATATCAGGAATCCGGAATGAACCCCCTATCTCGACCAACTCGCCTCTCGAAACGGGGACTTCCTTTTTTCTCGCTAAAGTATTTAGGACTAACATCACTGCGGCAGCGTTGTTATTAACCACTGTCGCTGCTTCAGCTCCGGTAAGAGAACAGATTAAATCTTCTATATGGTCATCTCGATCGCTTCTCTCGCCTCTCTCTAAATCGAATTCTAAATTAGTTGTGCCAGAAGCAACCTCTTTCATGGCCTCAATAGCTTCAGAGGCAATTGGCGATCGCCCCAGGTTTGTGTGTAAAACTGTGCCGGTTAGGTTTAATACTGGCTTTAGTGTCGGTTTGTTGGCGCTATGGAGATAATCAGAAACTAGAGATAAAATTTTATTTTCTTTAAAATCGAAGGTTGTTGTTTTTGATGTGCTTAGTTCTTTGCGTATGTCTTTGAGCACTGACCTGACCGCACTAACAGTTGCTTTTCGCCCGAACGATTCAATTAGCGCTATGAATGGTTCAGAGCGAAGTAAACGATCTACTGAAGGCAGTTTATAAAAGCCTGACATATTATTTTTCATAGACTTTGTAATTATTGTGAATTTTCTTTTTATATTTACCTAAATTTATTATTAACTGGTACTAATGTGAACTGCTAGGATCTGCTTATATTAGAAGATCAGATAATAATATACCTAATAGCCCAAAAAGGCTCTATGATATGACATTGCTATGATTAAATTAAGCGTACTCGATCAATCGCCCGTTCGTTCAGGGGGAACCCCTGCTCAGGCCATCGAAGAGACTATCAGATTAGCTCAAAAAGCCGAATCTTTAGGTTATAGCAGGTATTGGTTGGCTGAACATCATGGAACTGATGGTTTTGCAGGATCGTCTCCTGAAATTTTGGTGACTCGAGTTGCAGCCGCGACTAAGCAAATTAGAGTAGGATCAGGTGGTGTGATGTTAAGTCACTATAGTCCTCTGAAAGTAGCTGAAAACTTCTCCCTTCTTGAAAACATGTTTCCCGATAGAATAGATCTTGGAATAGGAAGAGCGCCGGGTAGTGACGGTTTAACTGCAGCAGCGTTAGCTTATGGAAATCAGTTGGGAATTGAATATTTTCCGACTAAAATTGCTGATATGACTGCGTTCTTATCGGGTAAGGCGCCCCTATCAGAACCTTTTAAGGGTGTGAGAGCAACGCCCGTGTCTCCTTCACTTCCAGAATTGTGGTTATTGGGGTCTAGTGATCAGAGTGCTTCTTATGCAGCCCATTTTGGACTTGCCTACTCATTTGCTCATTTTATAACACCGTATTCCAGTGAAGCTATTGTAGAGCACTACAAAGAAAGTTTTCGCCAGTCTCCTGCAAATAGTGAACCAAGGGTAAACCTTGGAGTGTTTGTAATATGTGCTGACACGATGGAGGAAGCTGAGTATTTAGCGTCGAGTAGAGATTTTTGGCGTCTAAAATTAGGACAGGGTCAACATCTTCCATATCCCTCACCTCAAGAAGCCTTGAATTACCAATATACAGATAATGAAAAAGCAATAATAGAACAAAATAAGATCAATAGGTTTGTAGGTGATCCGGAGTTTATTAAAAATAAACTAGAAGATCTTGCCAGAGCACATGGAGCAGAAGAATTGGTTATTTTAACCATTACCTATGATTTTGAGGCCCGAATGAGGTCATATCAACTTTTGGCAGATGCGTTTGGACTCAAAAACCAAAAAGATGCGGCTTAATAAAGCGTCTAAGTAGTATCTCATAAGTCTTTTATGCAGTAAATTTCATACTTGTATGTTGCTCGAGTGCTTTTTTGACCTTTTCACCATAGAGCGACGATACCTTTTCTCCTATGGATTTAGTATATGAAACATCAGCCTGATCATTGCCCATAATAATCACAAAAAGAAGCCCTGTTTGATCACTCACATTTTTGAATGCCCTGGTCACTCCCGGAGGCACATCAATCATGTCATATGGTTTTAATATAGATTTATGCTGACCTTCACTATCCCAACTTATTTCAAATTCGCCCGTTAAGCAGAAGAATATTTCGTGTGTTTTCATATGGGTGTGGAGCATTGGGCCATTGCCGGGAGGGCACTCGGCAATTGTAAGTGATAGATTATCTGGTCCTATAGCACTAGCAAACTGATGAGATCCTTCAGCATTACTAGGGGCTAGAAGTGAATATAGGGTTTTTGCGGTCAGCATTTCATATGCTTCGTTGGGAATGCCTAAACTTTCATAATTTCCTTGTTTTGGTTTCAAATCCTTAAAACGAACTATGTGTTCTTCCATTCCATTTGGACCAATTTCAATAGTCTTCATTCCTGCTATCCTTTTTAAAGTCTAATCATTAACGGAAATAATTACATTTCCATTGGCCTTTCCGGATTGGAGGTAAATATGTGCGTCTGCCGTTTGTGATAGAGGAAAGATCTTGTCAACTGAATGATAAACAAAATCTGAATCAAGCCAAGTTTCGATATCCCTTATTGCATTTCGAAATGCTTTATCCGGGATTTCATACATAAACACCCAACGCAAATTAGTATTTTTCATCATAAATCCATAAAAATCTATTATTGGCTCGGGTTTTTTATCTGAGGCGTAACAAGCAATAGTAGCATGGTCTTTAATTATTTTTGATATAGTTGACTGGTTTGAGCCAAAGGCTACCTCCACAATATGATCTACGCCGTTACCTTTTGTAGCCTTATTTATACGTTGAGCAACATCGTTTTTTTTGTAATTAATCACTATGTCTGCTCCTGCCGACTTAGCTTTACGTGCCTTAGATGGAGAACTCACAGTGGCAAAAACTTGTTCGGCCCCTCCCCATTTGGCTAACTGGATTGCATAATTTCCAACTGCACCGGCGCCCCCTGTGACCAAGACTGTTTTACCTTTAATAGGACCATCAGAAAATAACGCTCTATGAGCAGTTATTACGGGAATTGCAATACAGGCCCCATGCAAAAGATCTGTTTTATCTGGAATTTTGACTGCTTGTCTTGAAGGCAGGCTTATATACTCTGCGCAGGTTCCAAATGGCCTTTTCCACTGACCATTCCATATCCAAACTTTTTCACCTATGCGCGATTTAGAAATTCCACGACCAACCTGATCAATAATTCCTGCCCCGTCACTATGCGGTATTATTCTCTTAAAATTAATTTTTTGCCCACGAAAGCCTTGGCGTCGTTTTGTATCTGAAGGATTTATTCCAGAGTAAGCAACCCTGATTCTTACTTCACCAGGCCCTGCCGTTGGTGTTTCCATTTCGCCGACTTTGAGAACTCTTTTCGCAGGGCCCTGTTTTTCATACCAAGTAGCAAGCATATTTAACGGTCTCCTCAATCTTAAGTTTATTAATTTTTATTCAGAGCTGCCCATAATTTCTCTGAGGTAGCTGGCATGTCCATTTCGGTTATATTATGCATTGAGAGGGCGTCAATGATCGCATTCATGCCAGCTGGTAAAGCTCCAGTGGTTCCTGCCTCACCTGCTCCTTTTGCCCCAATGGGGTTTGTGGTACAGGTGACACTGTGAAATCCTAAATTCATCATAGGAAGGTCATCTGCTCTAGGCATCATATAGTCCATAAAAGAACCAGACAGAAGCTGTCCCTCCTTATCATAAACTGCGTGTTCTCCAAGAACTTGGCCCAACCCTTGTGCGACCCCCCCATGGACTTGCCCGTGAACTATCATTGGATTTATCACGGTCCCACAATCATCTACGGCAGTGTAGCCGACAACTTCTATTTCCCCAGTCTCTGAGTCGATTTCAACTTCACAGATATGACAACCATTCGGGTAGGTTTGTTCTGGAGATGTAAAATTTTCTTCTGAGTCCAGACTTTTAGGTATGTCACGAGGCAAATTATTAAGTAATTTTATCTTTGTGGCTAACTCAAAAATATTGATTACTCTGTCGGTCCCAGTAATTCGGAAATTACCATCAGAATATTCAATATCTGCGGAAGATGTTTCAAAAATGTGTCCTGCCAGCTTGCGTCCTTTTTCAATGACCGAGTCTATTGTGACAGATAATGCTCCACTCGCTAAAACAGCAGAACGGGAGGCAACTGAAGCAAACCCAGTGGCTGGGGTATTTTCACTGTTTCCCTCTATGATGCGAACTTTTTCGAATGGCACATCTAGTAACTCTGACACGACTTGGGCAAAGGAGGTTTGATGTCCTTGGCCATTGGATTGTACTGCTAGAACCGCATTGACAAACCCATCATCTGAAAACTCTATCTTAGCTCCTTCTTCAAGGTAACCTCCAGCGGTTTCGACAAAACAAGCCATCCCGATCCCTCTTAATTTTCCTCTTGATTGGGCCTCAGTTCGACGTTCTTCAAATTGTTCCCAGTTTGACAACTTTAAGGCTTTATCCATTGCCGCCTCAAATTCTCCACTGTCGTATTTTTGTTCCAAAGATGTTGTGTAGGGCATCTTTGCGGGATGAATAAAATTTCGGCGTCTAATTTCAACACGATCTAGCCCGGTTTCCCTCGCTGCCTCATCCATAAGTCTCTCAAGTATATAAGCTGCCTCGGGACGCCCTGCGCCCCTGTAGGGTCCTATCGGAAGGTTATTTGTCAAAACACAACGTACACGAAAATGAACCGACGGATTATCATAACAACCTGTTAGACAATTACAGACATTTCTCGTCGCTGCAGCTGGTCCATGAGAGGACAAGTAGCCCCCCATAGAGGCTAACATGTCCACACGTAGACCAAGTATTTTTCCATTTTCGTCCAAAGCTAATTCACCTCTGATTACCCCATCCCGGGCCTGGTTATCGCTTAAAAATGCTTCAGATCTGCTTCCCTGCCATTTCACTGGTCGACCGACTTCTTTTGCTGCGTAAAGGCAGGCCACGTATTCTGGATAAGCCTGCGTTTTCATTCCAAATCCACCACCGACATCTTGGGTAACAATATGAATTTTTTCGGGAGGTACTTTAAAGATGGATTCTGCGAGCATTCGGCGCATGGCGTTTACTCCTTGTGACCCAGAGAAAAGTTGATACCTTTCGTTTTCTTCATCCCATATTGCGTTTGCACTCCGAGGTTCCATCGAGGCTGCTACAATTCGATTAGTTTTCAGAGTTAATTTAGTTATGTGGTGAGCGTTAGAAAAAGCTATGTCAGTATCTTCTTTTTTACCAATTCGGAAGTCTAGGCAAATATTATTGGGCATATTATCCCAGAGTTGGGGCGCGCCTTCTGCTACAGCTTGTTCCAGGTCGACCACAGAGTCGAGGAGTTCATAGTCTATATCAACCAGCTCAATTGCGTCAGTAGCTAAAGAAATGCTTTCAGCTATCACCATTGCAATGATTTCCCCAACGTGACGTACTTTTTCATGAGCCAATGCAGGTCTCATTGATAAAGCCATTGGAGAGCCATCATAGTTTGGGAAGGGTGTCATATTTGGGATATCCCCAATTTTTGAATTCTGAAGGTCTTTTCCAGTAAATACCGCAATTACTCCGGGGGCATCCTTTGCTGCGCTAGTATCTATTGATTTAAGTAACGCATGAGCGAATGGTGCCCTTAGGAAGGCGACATAGGCTTGATTATTAAAAGATTTATCGTCGGTATATTTTCCAGCGCCAGTAATCAAGTTTTCATCTTCTTGACGCAGGACGTGTTGTGAAATACCAAAAGTCCCGGCAGACATAATTGCTAAACTCCTAAAATTAGATAATGCTTAAACAGGTATTTAATCTAACACGCTATGCCTACAAGTCGAGGGGGGATATTATATCAAATTAGGATCACATCTATTTGAATATAGTGTTAGGAGAAATTAAGGTATTAATAATCAGGCTTTAATGCATTAAATACAATTAAATTATTTTAGATTCTGTAATTAAGGAGAAATTATGCTTTTTAAGTGCGCCCATAATGCCCCAGAGACAGGCTCTGCAGGTCACCGGATACAGTTGAATGATACAAACGTCAGGTCCGTGGATATACATTGTCACCTGCATGTGCCAAAGGTGGATGCCATGGTTAAGGACGTTTTTGACGTAAAGTTTGAACCTCTAATTAACTATGCCAGTGATGAAACACGCTCTTACCAGCAAAAGCATGTGCAAGATATTATGCCAATGGCCACAGATGTAGCAACACGGATAGCCAACATGGACGCAGCGGGTGTTGATGTTCAGGCAGTCTCGACGGCTCCGGGACATTACTGCTATTGGGTAGAGCCAGATCTTGGGCGTGAAGTAGCACAGACTGTTAATAACTCACTGGCTGAACTGGTTAATGGAAATCCAGATAGATTCGTTGCTCTTGGCTCAGTTCCCTTGCAAGATCCAGAAATGGCAGTTTCAGAGCTAAATCGGTGCGTAGATGAGTTGGGCATGCGCGGGGTTGAGATTTCAACAGACGTTTGTGGGACAGAGTTGTCTAGAGCCGGCCTAGATAGATTCTTTGCTAGAGTAGAAGAATTGGGGGTTATAATCTTTATGCATCCAGGCGGCTTTACGGAGAGTGCTCGTTTTGCAGATCACTATTTCAGTAATATTATTGCTAATCCTCTGGCGTCAACGGTTGCCGTGCATTATTTAATTTTTGATGGCGTCATGGATCGTCACCCCGGATTGAAAATCTGCGTTGCGCATGGAGGAGGTTTCATGGCTTCCTATTCTGGGCGGATTGACCATGCTCATCCGCTCAGACCAGATATGCAGCGACATCTTCCTAAGGATAAAATTCCAACAGATTATCTCAAGAGATTTTATTTTGATACAGTCGTTTTTACTGACCATCAATTAGAGTATTTGGTGAAAGTTTTTGGGGCTGATCATATATTGATGGGAACAGACTATCCCTATGATATGGCTGAGGTTGATCCTGTAGGGCATGTTAATAGTGCCGATTTATCGGATAGCGAAAAAGCTGCAATTATAGGCGGTAATGCGGCTAAACTGTTGTCCCTTAATTAATTCTAATTTAACTTTTTAGTTAAAATCATAATTGTTAGGAAATAAGATGTTATTTAGATGTACGACTAAAGCGCCCGCAACCGATCATGGCCACACAGAGGTTGTAAATAATGGAAGCAAACACTTTACGGTAGACGTGCATTGTCATGTGCATGTTCTAGAAGCTGATGCTATGCTAGCTGACCCTGCTGTCGCAGATCAGGCAAAACTTTATAAAGAAGCAAATGAATTAACGGGCGAGATAAACCGTCAGCAACATAAGGATATTTTGCCTAAGTTAACTGATCCAAGTGTGCGTATAGCCGATATGGATAGGTGTGGAATTGATGTGCAGGCATTATCCCCTTCACCATTTCATTATAATTATGCCTATCCAGCAGAATTTGCTCGCGAGACTTCAGTAGTTGTGAATGATCACATAGCGGGAATTGTTTCAGGAGATCCTGATCGTTTTGTAGGTCTTTGCACAGTTCCATTGCAGGATGCAGATATGGCAGTAGCTGAGTTAGAGCGGTGTGTTAACCAGCATGGTATGAGAGGAGTAGAGATATCTACTAACGTGCGAGGGCAGGATCTAACGCGTGCCGGTCTGGAAAAATTTTTTGCTAAAGTGGAAGAGCTGGACGTGATGATTTTTATGCATCCTATCGGCACCAGCTATAAAGAACGAATGACAGACCATTATTTTCGAAATACTATTGGACATCCATTAGAATCAGCATTGGCTGTTGGCCATCTAGTTTTTGATGGCTATCTAGAAAAATTTCCAGGAATAAAAATCTGCATTGCTCATGGGGGGGGATATGTGCCGACTTACTCTGGCAGATTTGACCACCCTTATCATCTTCGTGACGATTGTCGCCAAGTAATTTCGAAACCACCAAGTCATTATGTTAAGAAACTATATTTTGATACAGTTGTTTTCACTGATCACCAGTTGCGATACTTAGTAGATACTTGGGGAGCTGACCATATAGTGATGGGAACTGATTATCCATATGATATGGCTGAAACTGACCCCGTGGGATTTGTAGATGGTACTTCAGGACTCAGCGAGGAACAAAAGTCAACAGTCATGGGAGGCAACGCTGCTAGGCTATTAAAAATTAATCCGCCTAGTGTGTAATTTTTGAGAGAAAGCAGGGCTGTGATTAAAAAGTCAAAGTAGGATTGTGTTTGTAGGTAAACTTTTGAATGCTTTGTTTAAGTAGTCTCTGGCATTTCAATCCCTAGTGAAATTGCTACTTCAGAAAGACGGTCCCAGGTGCCTTTAGGTAAAGGTATTCCGCTTTTCTTTCTTTCAGAGAGGACAGTGTCCCCGCGCTCACCAGGGGCGTATATTTCCTTAACGCCCTCTGCGACCGGTAGCGTTTTTATAGAGGCTGCTAATAAATCAACCTCGTTGGCAAATTCTTCAATATCTATGAAGGCTGAAATGTTGATTGCTGCTGCTAGCCCGTTTTGCCGAAAACCAGAGGGGTCGCCGCCGGGTTGGATCAATCTTGCTATAAGCGGGTTGCTTCCCATAAGACTGACAAGACATTCAAATAACAGAGAGAGACTAGACCCCTTTGCTCCCCCAAGTGGCATGAGGATCGAAGCAGAGTTAGGGTCAGTTGTGATATCACCATTTTGATCCAGTGCCCAGTTGTCAGGAATTGCTTCACCGGCATCACGAGCTTCCAAAACTTTTCCCATAGAAACAGTTGACGTTGACATGTCGACCACAAGAGGCGCGTGATTATTTCCGGGGACTGCAATAGACAAAGGGTTTGTCGATAGACCGGCAACTCTGGCTCCGTGATAGGCCATCATAGGCCTTGAGGCTATCATGACTATCCCAGCCATATTAGACTTGGCGGCGATTTGAGCGTAATAACCTATTGCTCCAGTATGTGTTATGTTTTTAGCAATACACCAGCCGATATTGACCTTTCTAGCGCGCTCAATAGCTTCTCTCATGGCACGTTCCATTCCAATTGGGCCAGGTGACGCATCACAATCGATAACAGCTATAGCTCCCGATGATTTTTCCATTGAAATATTTGGTCTGGGATTTATATTTCCATTTTTTAAGGATTCAACGTACCTTGGTATTCTTAAAACTCCATGAGAGTCCACGCCACGTAAGTTGGCCCAAACTAAAATTTCAGCCCACAACTCCGCATTCTCTGGTTTAACACTGCAGGAGGCAAAAACTTTAGCTGCAAAATCTTTAAGAGCCTTGTCACTAACTACTCTAATACCTTCGCTCATCTACATCCTCCTGAACTATATTCTGCAATAAAGCTTTTGACGTACCTGGCTATATGGTTGAGCCAGTAACATCTTCTTAAAATTAATTATTTCGACTTATAATTCTTTACGAACTATCATCGCCCCTTTCACAAGAGATATTAACTTATCCCTAGATACCTCTCTGGGTAGAGGTACCATTCCACAATTCGTACACGGATAAATTTTATCTGGAGATACATATTCCATAGATTTGCGAATCACGTCTGCGACCTGGTCAGGCGTTTCGGCTTCCAGAGTGGTCACATCAATAGCACCTACTAGGACATCTTTTTTACCCTCAAGAAGTCCGATAACTTCGAAGGGTACACGGGACCCAGCAAATTCCAGTGAAACCTGGTCTATGTTGCTTGAGGCAAGTGCTGGAAGAATTTTATTATATTGATCCCAGATCTCTCCCAGGCCAGCTTTCCAATCTAGATTGGCTTTTATTCCGTATCCGTAACAGACATGAACTGCTGTTTTGCAACTAACACCCTCTACTGCAAGATTGAGTGCCTCGACCCCCCAGGTGGAAACTTCATCTAAATAAACGTTAAAAGCAGGTTCGTCGAACTGAATAACGTTTACCCCTGCCTCAGCGAGTTCTTTAGCTTCTAAATTTAAAATACTCGCAAACGCCATGGCGAGCTCAGCACGGTCTCCATAATGATTGTCCGCTAGTGTGTCTACTATGGTCATGGGGCCGGGCATAGTGAATTTTAAATCCCTTTTTGTCTGTCTTCTGGCAAAGTTTACCTCACTCAGATGAATGGGACCCGATCGTTGTACTTTCGATATAACTGTAGGACAATCTGCCTTATATCTATCGTTTCTAATTCCAATCCTCTGCTTGTTAAGAAAATCAATTCCCTCAATTTTTTCTAGTATACCGTGGACAAAATGTTGACGAGATTGTTCACCATCCGAAACGATATCTATACCAGCTTGCTCTTGATCACTAATAGCAAGCCTCACTGCATCTCTTTTAGCCTCCTCAAGTCGTGTAACCTCTTCAATTGACCACTTAGCCCAAAGAACTTCGGGCTCTGCTAACCAAAAAGGTTTAGGCAAGCTGCCACTAATGGTCGTTTTTAACATTATTTTCTCCTCTTGCCCTATATCATTAGTTGCTTTGAATGTTATTTTCATTAATAGATTTACATAATGTGATAATTTCATAAAGAGGAACTATGTTCGCAAAAGAATTACCTGTGGGTTGGCCAAAAGGAAAAAAGCTTGCTGTATCAGTAAATATTATGTGTGAGGCATGGACTGACGATGCCGCTCCTGGAATAGGACCAATGGGAAATCCATTAAAACCTGGATTCCTTGATACCCAGGCTCGATCTTGGGCTGAATATGGCATAAATATAGGCGCGCATAGATTATTAGATATAATTGGTGAAGCCGGAGTACCTTGTGGAACATACGCGAGTGGCATTATTGCTGAGAAGTGGCCAGAATTACTTAAACGAATTGACAGAGAGGGGCACTTCATAGGGGCTCACTCATGGATGCAAAATACGCTTCCTGTATATCTGGAGCCAGAGGATGAAGCAGCGCAATTGAAACGTGGTGTTGAGTTGTTCTCGGATGTCATAGGAAAGAGGCCAGAAGGCTTTGCAAGCCCCAGAGGCACACCAAGTGCTCATACATGCGAGTTACTAGTTGAAAACGGATTTAAATGGCATATTGATCACTTTAATAGCGATCTTCCATATTTAATGGAAACAAAAAAAGGGCCGCTGGCTATTGTTCCATTTACGATGGAGGTAAACGACCTTCCACTATATATGAGGTTTGGAAACCCTCCTGAGGTGTTCTCACAAACTCTTAGGCGAATTGTTGAGAACTACTCAGAAATAGGAAGTCCTCCAGCTGTCCTAGATATAACGGCTCATGCTCATGTTTTCGGTCGCCCTTTTGGAGCAATAGAAATCAAAGCTGCTATTGACATAGTGAAAAATGTTGATTGGATTTGGATGACTACGCATCAAGAATTAGCAGAATTAGTGTATCCGAAATGAAGCATGTCAGTTTCAATATAAAAACTTTTCGATCAATTAGTTGAATAATTAATGGTGTCATTTAAAGGAAACAGGCTATGAGTAATAAAGCCCGCATTCTTATTACCCGACGTCATTTACTTGATATAGAGTCCCGATTAAAAAATGACTATGAAATTATCTTGAATGAGGATGATCATATAATGTCAGCCGACGAGATAATTGATCTGTCGGAAGGGATCGAAGCATTATTTATTTGTGTCACTGAGCCATTAACAAAAGAAACAATCGAACTCTTACCAGACAGTGTAAGGTGCATTCTCACGCTGTCGGTCGGAACGGATCACATTGACTTAGAAGCTGCTAAAGCACGCGGTTTAGCAGTATTAACTACCCCCGGGGCAGTCACAGATGCCACGGCAGAGATTGGAATGATGCTCCTTCTTGGTGCAGCTCGTCTCGCCCATGCATCTAGCCAGTATATGAGAGAGGGTAATTGGAGCCTTTGGTCACCCAGGCAGTTTATTGGCGTTGAAATTACTAAAGAGAGTCTTGGAATTTATGGTATGGGAAGAATTGGCCAAACAGTAGCTCGCAGGGCACGGGGGTTTGAAATGAGCATTCATTATCACAACCGAAAACGTCTCGCGCCGGAGCTTGAGGAAAAAGCTTTGTACGTTAAAAACGTTGAAGAATTTCTTTCGATGAGCCAATTTTTATTATTAAGCGCGCCTTCTACGCCTCAGACGCAAAAATTCATTAACGAGAATAGTATAAAAAAATTGCCTCATGGGGCAATCATCGTGAACATCGGCCGTGGCGATTTAGTAGATGATAATGCTCTTATCAATGCCTTGGAATCAGGTAGGATAGCTGCAGCCGGACTAGATGTTTTTAATGGTGAGCCCTCAAATATAGATCCTCGTTATTTTAATCTTAAAAATGTATTCATGATGCCTCACATTGGCAGCGCCGCCGTTGGCGCAAGAAATAAGATGGGCATGATGTTACTTGATGGATTTGATGCATATAGATCTGGTCGAGATGTGCCTAATAGAGCTATTTGAATTTGTTAAATATTTCTGACGAGTATTGGAATCCTGAGTTCAATCCTAGTTCATGCCCCTTACTGTTTTTTTATAGCTGATAAATAGATGACAAAAATTAAAGAGATTTTTGATGGATTACCCTTTCAAATTCGCGGCGCTTTGTGGATGCTTTTGGCTGCTCTTTTTTTCGCGTTTCATGGTCCTATTGTTAGAATGGCAACTCAGGATTTGGACCCACTTATGGTTTCGTTCGTAAGGTCTGTCTTTGTTTTCTTAATTATGCTGCCCTGGATTATTATGAATCGTGAAACGGCGATGAGGACAAATTGTCTCCCTAAACACGCTATAAGGGCTGTTTTTTCAATGTCTGGTTTTATTCTTCTGGTTTTAGCTCAGGCAAAACTAACTCTCGCAGAAGTTTCAGCCCTAACCTTTGCGGCACCCCTCTTTGCAATAATTGGGGCTGTTCTATTTTTAAAAGAGGTAGTCAAATTTCAACGATGGCTGGCGACTTTTGTGGGGCTTGCAGGTGTCTGGATTGTTCTAAGGCCAGGAATAGAAGTCGTTGATCCACTATTCATCCTGCCTGTAGGTGCTGCAGTATTTATTGCAGCATCAAACTTAATGATTAAATCACTATCATCAACCGAATCATCTAATGCCATAGTTGCTTGGCTCTCAATTTTCTCTATGCCCCTAACACTAATTCCCGCATTGTTTGTCTGGTCTATTCCCAGCTATGAGGGAATCTTTTGGATTTTTCTCTTGGGTTTATTTGGTGTCGGTGCCCATATGAGTTTGACTAGATCATTAGCGGTTGCAGAAGCATCTGCCGTTCTTCCCTTTGATTATGCAAGGCTTATATTTACAGCCACCATAGCTTTTTTTGCCTTCGGTGAAGAGCCTTCAATTTGGACTTGGGTTGGAGGAGCAATAATTGTAGGGGCTGTTGCCTATATAGCCAAGGTAGACGGCAGAAATAGTAGGAGAGAATTAGCGTAAAGTGGTATTCTATGCTAGCTACTGACTTTTCATATTAACTTAGGTGTCTCTTTATTCTTTTAGTTAGAGACTCTGCAGCACCATCAATTATTGCATCAGCATCAATCTTATATTCTCGATATAAATCAGGCAGGTTTCCAGACTGTCCAAACTGATCGACACCCAGTGATGTTGTGGTATGATTTAATACTGCTCCCATCCAAGAGAGGGTAGCAGGGTGTCCGTCGAGTACGGTTACTAGCGCTGCGTCTGGTGCCAATAAAGAAAGCAAGCTTTCCGCCCGACTGCCTCCTGAATTCCAATCTTTATAGAGTAGATCGGGTGACGTTATTGCAAGAAGCCCAGCTCCGGGTATGTCTTCTAGAATTTGATCATGTGCTAAAATCGCTTCTGGAGCTATTGCACCAGAGTAAACTATAGCTAACTCTGATCCTGGATTAGGTTCTTTCAGCCAGTAGGCACCAGAAACTATCTCGTTTTTCTTTTGAGCAAAGTTAGACCTATTAGAGTTGTCAATATTTTTTGTGGATAAACGCAGATAGACAGCCCCTCCATCAATTTTTTGCATATGCTCAAATGACCATTCCATAATTGTTGTTAGCTCATCGGCAAACGCTGGCTCAAAACTGGTTAGTCCTGGCTGTCCAATACCTATCAAAGGAGTAAACACAGACTGGTGTGCTCCTCCTTCCGGAGCTAGTGAAATACCGGATGGCGTGGCCACTAAAAGAAATCGAGCATCTTGATAACAGGCGTAATTTAGGGCATCTAGTCCTCTGGAAATGAAAGGGTCGTAGAGGGCACTTACAGGAAAAAGGCGAGTGCCGAATAATCTATCGGAGAGCCCTAAAACCGACAGTAGAAGAAACAAGTTATTTTCTGCGATTCCTAATTCTATGTGTTGTCCAGAGGGATTCATTGTCCATTTAAAGGCGGATGGAACTTTTTCTTCTCGAAATAGGTCGATCAATTCTTCGCGATGAAATAGACCCCTTTGATTAACCCATCCGGCCATATTTGTTGTTACAGTAACGTCTGGGGTTGTTGTGACAATGCGATCAGAAAATTCGTTTTTTTCTCTACCAAGGTCATTAAGAATTCGGCCAAAAGCCTCCTGAGTTGATAGAGATTTTCCACTAGGGACTTTAAAAGATGGCACTGTAATTTTTTTTACCTGGACGCTGCTAGTGCGTTGATTAAAAGGGGCATTATTTAAAAATTTTTCGATAATACTATTGTCAAAGTCTAGGCCTTCTGAGATATCCCATTCATATCCATCTCGGATCATATGTGCGGTTTTAAAGTCTTCCATTTGTTCCAGGTTCATCAAACCTGAATGATTGTCTTTGTGTCCGGCAAGTGGGGTGTTATAGCCCTTTATGGTGTACGCCACAAAACACTGAGGTGTGTCGTCTTTAACACTTTTAAATGCTTCCAAAGTAGATCTGATGTCGTGGCCACCTAGGTTGGTCATTAACTGATGAAGGCTTGAATCATCGTGATCATCTAGTATAGCCCTAATTCCTTTCACTCGGCCTATGTCTGTTTTTAGGTGAGATCGCCATGCTGAGCCACCCTGGTATGTTAGGGCCGAATAAAGTTGATTAGGGCAATTGTCTATCCAATTCATGAGAATATCGCCCGAGGGTCGTTTAAAGACTTCTTCTAGCCTCTTTCCATACTTTATTTCGGTAACATTCCATCCCATAGTCCCAAAAAAATCTTTAATAATCTGGAATAGGTTGTCTTGGACCATGCCATCGAGACTCTGTCGATTATAATCTATTATCCACCAAAGGTTTCTTACATCATGTTTCCAACCTTCAAGTAATGCTTCAAATACATTACCTTCATCTAGCTCAGCATCTCCTAAAAGAGCAACTATAAGTCCTTCAGTATCCTTGCTTTGTCTTTGGTGATGTAATTTAACATAATCTCGTATCATGGCTCCAAACAGTGTAGTGGCGACGCCCAAACCTACAGACCCAGTAGAGAAGTCTACATCATCCAAATCTTTTGTTCTTGAAGGATATGACTGAGCCCCTCCAAATGCTCGGAATCTCTCTAATTGATTAAGTGATTGTCGTCCGAACATATATTGGATCGCATGAAACACTGGAGAGGCATGCGGCTTTATAGCAATCTTATCTTCTGGTCGAAGTACACTCATATATAAAACGGTCAATAGAGTTACTGCGGATGCACATGATGCTTGATGTCCGCCAACCTTAAGCCCATCTTTATTAGGTCGGACATGGTTTGCGTTATGTATTAGCCAACTTGATAGCCATAACGCTTTACGCTCAATCGCTTCAAGTAAATCTACGTCATGAGATTTAGAGTATTTGTCAGAATTATTTTTTTTAGAGCTCATTTTAGAGCCTTATTTTAAGAAAGAGCTCTGATGATACCATTTATACTAAATTTTCGTGTTGCTAATTAGGCCTTAATATAAGAATATTAAACAATATTATATCAATATTTATGATGAATGGAGCATATTATTTCGATAAATGGACTAGATAAGACTGATCGACGAATTCTCGAGGTTCTACAGAGTGACGCCCGTATAGCTAATGTCGATTTAGCACATAAAGTTAATCTCTCCCCATCTCCATGTCTCCGTAGAGTGCGGCGATTAGAGGAGTCAGGTTATGTTAGGGGATATGTCTCTTTGCTCGATTCTGCCTCAATCGGACTTCCAGTAAGTGTATTCGTTCAGGTCAGCTTGGAAAAACAAGTTGATGGGGCTTTAGATGTATTTGAAAGACAAATCTCTGAGCACACAGAAGTTATGGAATGTTATCTTATGACTGGTGATTCAGATTACTTACTTAGGGTTGTTGCCCCAGACATAGAATCGTTTCAGCGTTTTTTACTTGAACACTTAACGCGCATTCCTGGCGTGGCGAGTATTAAATCAAGTTTTGCTCTCAAGCAGGTGAGCTATAGAACAGCTCTACCTCTTTCACATATAGACGAAAATTCTCAAGAGAAAGATTTTTAGATGGATGATCCTATTGGTGCTTTCGTGCCCCACGGTAGATATAGAATTGAAGGTAAAAACAGCAAAGAGAGTGGTACACTTTCTGGATTAACGTTTGCGGTGAAAGATATAATTGATGTAGAGGGGCATATCACCGGATGTGGAAATCCTGACTGGTTGCGGACTCATAAAAAAGCTCTCCGAACAGCACCTTGTATAAGGCGTCTTTTAGATGCTGGCGCTACGTTAGTTGGCAAAACAGTAACCGAGGAACTTGCAACTGGTTTAACTGGAGAAAATATTCATTATGGTACACCAATTAATGTCAATGCTCCTGGACGCGTTTCGGGTGGGTCATCTTCTGGCTCAGCTGCCGCAGTGGCGGCAGAGCTAGTCGACTTCTCTATTGGCTCTGATACAGGAGGTTCGGTCCGGGCTCCTGCCAGTTTTTGTGGCATTTATGGGATACGTCCTAGTCACGGACGCGTTTCAATGCAAGGAGTTATGAAGCTTGCACCTAGTTTTGATGTTATTGGCTGGTTTTCACTTGATCCAATTCTTTTAAGAAATATAGGAACCGTACTTTTTGATAGACCTAATCCTATTCCTTCACCCGGTAGGTTATTGGTAGCAGAGGACGTGATGGAACTACTTGATTATAATATACGTAATGAATTGATGAAGGCCGTTGATATTGTGGCTAAGTTTCTCGGGCCTTCAAAACTTATTCGTGTTTCAGACCTCGAAGGAATTCCCGGCTTGGATAAATGGGTGAATGTAACTAGAGCTATATGGGGTGGTGAGGCCTGGGCTGTTCACAAAGAATGGATTAACTCGGTAAAGCCCAGGTTCGGTTCAGGTGTTGCTGCTAGATTTACTGCTCGCTCAAAAGTCACTACAAGTGAAATTGAGATTGCTCGTTTACAAAGGGATGTTATTTCTGCACATCTTAAGGAGCTTCTATCAGGCGGGGACGTGCTTGCTTTACCGGCTGCGCCTGGTATTGCTCCTCCAATTGGAGGAAGTGATCTAGAAATTGATCCTTTTAGAGAGGCCAACGAGCCTATTGGCTGTACCTCGGGTTTGGCTGGCTTACCGCAAATAAGCTTGCCGTTGACAAGTTTTGATGGGCTTCCTCTTGGTTTGGGGATCGCCGCCGGCCCAGGCAATGATGAATTGTTGCTAGATTTAGCTGTTACAATGGCTGAAAATAATATCACACCCCAATAAAATAATAAAAGGCAGAACGTTTATGGGTGACTTGTTTAGAAAAGAAGTGTCGGGTTTTTGTAGCCATAAAAACATAAAAATGAAGGGCGCCAATAACGGACCTCTAAAAAAATTAACATTTGCAGTAAAGGACATTATTGATGTAGCTGGATCGGTAACAGGTGCTGGAAATATTAAATTTTTTGAAGAAGGAAGTCCGGCTCTAAAGAATGCAGAAATTGTTCAAATCTTATTGGACGCGGGGGCAGATCTCGAGGGTAAAACTATAACAGAAGAGTTCGCTTATGGACTAATAGGAGAAAATTTTCATTATGGAACTCCGAGGAATGGCGCTGCGCCGGGGAGAATACCTGGAGGCTCATCCTCCGGCTCCGCCTCAGTGGTGTCTAATGGGCAAGTAGATTTTGCTCTAGGCACGGATACAGGGGGATCTGTTCGAGTGCCCGCCTCATTCTGCGGAATATACGGATTACGACCTAGTCACGGAAGGGTACCCATAAGTGGGGTCATGCCACTAGCTCCCAGCTTGGACACGTGTGGCTGGTTTGCCCGGACCCCAGAGTTAATGAAATTAGTGGGAAAGGTTGCGCTTGAGTGGAAACAACCTACATTTGGAGCAGACATTTACCTGGCTAGAGACACATTTTCCATTCTTGATGAGGAATCTGAAGCAGCGCTTGCAGCTGCTATAGGCTCTTTGTCAAAATTAATTGGGCCTCCGCAAGAAATAGATGTTGGTGTTATACAAGGCATGCAAGATCTGGGCGATTGGGCAAAGGTTATGAAGGTTGTACGTGGCTCCGAAGCAGCAGCTTCACGCCTTGATTGGATTAGGGAATTTAAGCCTGAGATGGGCCCAGGGTTTCGAGAACGATTCGAAGCCGGTGGACTATATACTCAGAATGAAATTTCCGAAGCCACAAATAAAAGAGAAATAATTAAAACTTATTTGGATAAGTTGCTTTCAGATAATATTATTATGGTAGTGCCAGCTGCACCGACTTCACCACCCCCTGTTTCTAGTCAGGAAAAAGTTTACGATAATCTACGAAGCAAAAATGAGCTCTATAATTGTATAGCTCCTCTTGGGCAGCTGCCACAGATCAGCTTACCGCTGGCAAATGTGAAAGGGTTGCCTATAGGATTAGGCGTTATAGGGGGAAATGGAAGTGATGAATTGCTTTTGGAACTCGCAAATCAACTTAATAATCTTGAGTCATAAGGGCTCATAATCTTTATATATAAAGTTATTAATTTAGAAAGTTATTCAAAATAATAATTTATTAAAAGAAGTAATATGACTAATTTTAAAACACTTGATGATATTGATGTGACGGAACGACGAGTTTTGGTTAGGGCTGATTTAAATGTTCCAATGAGTGATGGCCTGGTAACCGATAATTCTCGTCTGTCCAGTTTAGTTCCCACTTTGAAAGAACTAGTAGATAGAAAAGCAAGAATTTGTGTTTTATCTCACTTAGGGCGTCCGGGAGGTAAAGTAGTGCCTAGCCTCTCTCTAAAACCGGTGTCTGATGCTCTCGGTGAATGTTTGGGTCGACCAATATCCTTTGCTTCGGATTGTATGGGAGGCATAGCAAGATCCATCGTTTCTGAACTCGGTGAGGGTGAAATAGCTGTTCTAGAGAATTTAAGATTTTACTCCGAGGAAGAAGATAATGATATTGATTTTGCTCGTTCGCTAGCGGAGCATGGTGACTTTTATGTTAATGACGCTTTCTCTGTTTCTCACCGAGCACATGCCTCTACCGCAGCTATAGCTAATCTTTTGCCTTCAGTGGCCGGTAGACTTATGGAGTTGGAGCTCGATTCATTGACTAATGCTTTTATGAATCCCGAGAGGCCTTTAATCGCAATAATAGGAGGATCGAAAATATCGACGAAGATTGATCTGCTTGTGAGTTTATCTCAAAAAGTTGATTCGTTAATCGTTGGTGGAGGCATGGCCAACACATTTCTTAATGCCAAAGGAGTTAGTGTAGGCAAATCATTGTGTGAGTATGATATGGCTGCTACTGCGAGAAAAATAATGGAAACAGCCAGAAATTCTGAATGCAATTTAGTTTTGCCAATAGATGCTGTTATTTCTAAAAAGTTTGAAAAGGGGGGTTTGGTTCAAACCGTTGATATAGATGAAATACCCCAAGATAAAATGGTCTTAGATGTAGGGCCCAAAAGCCTATTGGTCATGGGTGAAATTATTAAAGGAGGTAAAACAGTAATTTGGAACGGGCCTATTGGTGCTTTTGAAATAAAGCCATTTGATCACGGAACCAGTGTGCTTTCAAAGTTGACAGCCGATCTTTCTATAAAGGGTGATTTTTGCTCTATTGCCGGTGGGGGCGATACAGTGGCAGCGTTAAATCAATCCGGCGTCACCGATTTTTTTAGCTATGTTTCGTTTGCAGGCGGGGCGTTTTTAGAATGGCTCGAAGGAAAAAAATTGCCGGGTGTTGAGGCGTTAACTCGCTGAGGATCTATTACTAGTTTAGCTAATAGCAAACTGAATCGCTAAACAAATAGAAAAAAGAGGTTTCATGAGCAAAACACCAACAGATTATAAAGCTACGGGCCCGGTGCACCTAATTGTTCCAGAAGGTGACAACCGTGACCGTTTGGTTTGCAAGGATTGTGGCTTTATAAATTACCAAAATCCCATTGTTGTTGTTGGCACAGTTACACGCTGGTTTGAAAACGACGAAGGAGATGGGGAACGAATTCTTTTATGTAAAAGAGCAATAGAACCTCGAAAGGGATTTTGGACTCTTCCAGCCGGGTACTTAGAACTAGAGGAAACCACTGAGGATGGAGCCATAAGGGAGACTTGGGAAGAGGCCAGAGCAAAAGTTTCTATTGATCGCTTGATGGCCATATATAACATATCAAGGTTGTCTCAAGTGCAGCTAATCTATCAGGCTACTCTTCTGTCACCTAATATTTCTGCCGGAGAAGAGTCATTAGAAGTAGGCCTATTTTCTTGGAAAGAAATTCCATGGGATAAGATAGCTTTTCCTACGGTGCGCTGGGCTTTGCATCAAAACCGATCAGTAATAGGACAAGAATCATTTGAGCCTTTTACAAATCCTGAAAACGAAAGCGCGGATAAAATCTAATTATTAATTCAGAAATTAGGAATTACCCTCATCCTTATCTTGTTCTCGTATGACTAGAGGTGTTTGTAGAACGGCGAAGATCAATGTAAGGGGTAATATCCCAAAAAGCTTAAATGAAATCCAAAAATCAGTAGAAAAATTTCTCCAAATAACTTCATTTAGAAATGCGAGCAATATAAAAAACCCTCCCCATCTTAGAGTAAGTATTCTCCAACCTTCTTCACTAAGTTGAAATGCTGATCCAAAGAGAGGTTTTAAAAGAGATTTTTTAAAAACCAGACCTCCAATTAAGACAGCAGAAAAAAGGCAGTTCACTAGAGTGGGCTTAATTTTTATAAAAGTTTCATCCGCTAGAATTAACGTTAGGCCTCCAAATATAATTACAAAAACGCCACTAACCAACGGCATAGTGGGCAATCTTCGTTCAAGTGCCCAGCCAGCGAAAAGGGCAATAATGGTGGCTAACATGAAAGCGCCAGTTGCTTCAAATAAAGCTTGCTGGGCTACTTCAGAAAGCTTAGTCGTGGACCATGCATTCCTTAATTCTGGTAGACCACCCCGGCCGTTAATAACAAAAAATACAATCAAAGGGCCAGCTTCAATAAATAACTTGAACCAATTTTTCATCGCTTTGTGCCTAATCTAGTAATTCAAAAAAGAGTGTATGGCCTATTTGGAGGGCAGGTTAAGTAAGCTATTAGAAAAATTTTGGGCTGTGAAAGGGTTCAGGTCATCTGGACCCTCTCCTACCCCTATCGCAAAGATGGGCAAGCCATAAAGATCAGCCAAGGATACTATGATTCCTCCCTTTGCCGATCCGTCGAGCTTAGTAATAATTAGTCCTGTTATGTTGATTATTTCTTGGAATTTTTTGACCTGGATAATTGCGTTTTGACCTGTAGTTGCGTCAAGAACTAATAAGACTTCATGAGGAGCCGATGGATTACTTTTGTTTATTACCCGAATAATTTTTTCCAGTTCTGCCATTAAATCGGATTTATTGTGAAGTCTTCCCGCGGTATCGATTAGTAATGTATCTGCACCACTATTCTTAGCAAATTCAAGTGCTTCAAAAGCTACTGAGGCAGGATCCGAGCCTGCGCCTTGCGAAATAACTTTCGATCCCGAACGATTTCCCCACATTGTTAATTGATCAATAGCTGCTGCACGAAAAGTGTCACCTGCGGCCAAAACAATAGATTTTCCTTCGGCATTAAGTTTGTGAGCAAGTTTTCCAATAGTAGTAGTTTTTCCTGAGCCGTTTGTTCCGACAACGAGTATTACTTGTGGTCCACTTTCTGGTTGTTTCATCGCTTCAAGATTCTGCGCAACAGGCTCTAGAATTTTGCTGATATCGTTAGCTAGACTTTCTTGAACGTCTTTTGAAGAAATGTCTGATTCAAATTTTTTATTTGAAATGCTTTTAGTTAATTGTTCGGCAGCTTTTATTCCTAAATCCGAAGAAATTAGCAGGTCTTCAAGTTCCTGCAGAGTTGATGATTCGAGCCTTTTATTATTTAAGATGCTCTTAATTCCATCAACCAATGGGCTTGATGATTTGTTCAAACCATCGCGTAAACGAACTAACCATCCAGTAGATTTACCTGTCATTTATATACTGCCTAATGGAACGCCCAAGTGGGTATTTCCAACTCGTCCAGTAATGTTGACATCTAAGAGTTGACCGGCTTTGGCGCCAGGCACCTTTATCGGGGCAAAATACTCTGTTCGTCCAAAATCGTTTTTTTCTATTAATACGGAACGGTTTTTACCAATCTCTTTTTTGAGGTGTTTATCTAATGCTTTGCTACTAAGTTCTCGAAGTTGTTCTGCGCGATCTTTTATCACATTATGGGAGACTTGAGGCATGCGGGCTGCCGGTGTTTCTGGGCGAGCGCTAAAAGGAAACACATGTAAATATGTTAACTCACATTCATCAATAAAATTTAATGTATTTTTAAACATTGTCTCAGATTCGGTAGGAAAACCCGCTATAAAGTCTGCTCCGAGTACAAGGTCAGAACGCAAATGACGTAACTTTAAAATTAAATTCATAGCTTGCTGTCTATCGTGACGCCGCTTCATTCTTTTTAAGACCATATCGTCTCCAGCTTGTAGGCTAAGGTGAAGATGAGGCATCAATCTGGGTTCACTTTCTACTAGAAGCATGAGGTCATCGTCTATTTCTGCTGGATCCAGTGAGCTTAATCGAAGGCGCGGTAAACTAGGATTTGATGCCAGTAGGCGTCGTACCATTTGCCCTAATGATGGCTTACCGGGTAAGTCCGGCCCGTATGACGTTATGTCAACACCGCTAAGAACTATCTCCTTAACACCATTAGAGATAAGCGTTCTAACCTGTTCAAAAATTTTTCCCATGGGGACACTTCGGGATTTTCCTCGTCCGAACGGTATAATACAAAAAGTGCATCTATGGTCACAGCCTGTTTGGACTTGAATAAAGGCTCTAGTTCGGTCTTCAAAGCGATCAATAATATGTGTGTCAACTTTTTGAGCAGACATAATATTGCCGACTTTTATTCTGGCATCGCTATCTTCTTTGTAAGAACTACCAATTAGCTTTTCTTCATTGCCAAGAACTTTATCAACCTCAGGCATAGACGAAAAAGTTTCGGGAGAGATTTGTGCTGCGCATCCAGTAACAATAATTTTAGCATTGGGTTCTTTACGACGTGCTTTCCTTATGGCTTGCCTAGCTTGACGTTCAGCTTCTGATGTTACGGCACAGGTGTTAATAATAATAGTATTTGACAGGTTTGATTCTTTTGCCAATTTGCGCATAATTTCCGATTCATACGCATTTAGACGACAGCCAAAAGTGATAATGTGGGGATCGGTTAATTCTTTATTCATTGTTTTGGTCAAATTCAAATTGTTGCTCTTCAAAGCTTCCCCTGTAAGATATTTCTGTTGGCCCTGTCATCATTACATGATCGTTAGTAAGCCACTCTATATCAAGGTTGCCCCCGTCTAACTTAACAGTTGCCTTTCTATCGGTCAGATTGCGTCTGTGAGCATTGACGACAGCTGCACAAGCTCCAGTGCCACATGCCTGAGTTAATCCTGCCCCTCGTTCCCAGACGCGAAGAATCAAATTATTTTTATCAATTACTTTTGCAAAACCTACATTTGTCCGTTCAGGGAATAGTTCATTGTGCTCAAGAATTGGACCAACATGACTAATCTTAACTGCATCTAAATCGTCAACAAAAAAAACAATATGGGGGTTTCCAACATTAACCGCAATAGGATCCCGCAGTTTACCATAACTTAATGGCAGGTGATTAGTGTCACACTCATAAGCAAGCGGTACTTTCTGCCAGTCATAATTTACTGGCCCCATATCGACTGTATAATTACTAGAATTGGCATAGGTTGGATGTGCTTTAATTAGCCCTGATTTGGTCTGCAAAGTGACTTCTTTTAAACCAAATTCTTCTAGAATAAGTCTAGCAATGCACCTTGTTGCATTACCACAGGCAGAAACTTCAGTCCCGTCTGAGTTAATTATTTTCATGAAAATTATTGCGTTTTCGTCTTTGGTTGGCTCCATAATAATTAGCTGATCACATCCGATCCCCGTATTACGATTAGCTAGGGCGCGAGCTTTAACCGAGTCCACACTAAAAGGCTCAAAGCGGGCATCTATAACAACAAAGTCGTTACCCAGACCGTGCATCTTTATGAATTTTCTATTTGTCATAAAGGCGATATAAGACCAGATGGTGTCTACGTCCAGCCAAAATACACTAACTTTATAAATCTAATCCTTTTTAGCACGGTAATTTGATTATGAAATCTTATAAAATCAGAGCTTTCTTCCTCAAAATTTATTTTTGGCGATAGAAGACGTATTCTAAAAACTTTACGTCTTGACGTCAGATGAAGCTTTGCATAGTTTTCACTTGATCCATAATTGCTTACGTGGTGTGCCCTAAGCTAAGAGTTGCGCGGGCCCTACCAGTCCGCGAGTTTCGCGCACTGGTATTGTAGTCATTTGTGAAATAGAACCTATTGGTCGTTCGTAATAAAAGAGGGAAAGTTTGTTTGAAACACTAACAGAACGTTTGGGTGAAACTTTAGATGGGCTCACGCGAAGAGGCACACTTCGGGAAGAGGATGTAACTGCTGCCTTACGTGAAGTGCGTATTGCGCTACTTGAAGCTGATGTGGCCTTGTCAGTTGTGCGCGATTTGATTTCAACAATATCAGAAAAAGCTGTTGGCCAGGATGTTCTTAAAAGTATTACTCCTGGACAGATGGTAATTAAAATAGTTCATGATCATTTAATTGACCTTTTAGGTTCAGAAACTATCGATATAAATCTTAATGCTCCAGCTCCAATTGTCATAATGCTGGTTGGTTTGCAGGGAACAGGAAAAACTACCACAACAGCAAAACTAGCTCGTCATTTATACGAAAAGAAAAATAAAAAGGTAATGATGGCTTCTTTAGACGTCAGACGCCCTGCTGCTCAAGAACAACTTAGAATATTAGGTGATCAGGTTTTAATCCCGAGTTTGGATATAAAGTTTGGTGAAACCCCTCTAGCTATTGCAGAAAGGGCCTTAGATAAGGGTCGTTTGGAGGGTTATGAAGTAGTTTTGCTGGATACAGCGGGTCGTCTGTCAGTAGATGAAGAAATGATGGAGGAAGCGAGACTAATAAAAGAAAAAACTAGTCCTCTTGAGGTTTTATTGGTAGCGGATTCAATGACTGGGCAAGATGCAGTCAATACTGGGAAAGCATTTAACGATGTATTGGGTCTTACTGGCATTATTTTAACTAGAATTGATGGGGATGCTCGAGGCGGCGCAGCTTTATCAATGCGAGCCATCACTGGTTGTCCAATTAAATTACTGGGAACAGGAGAACAGCTAGATGCTTTAGAGCTATTTCACCCTGATAGAATTGTAAACCGAATGCTAGGAATGGGTGACGTTGTCGGTTTAGTAGAAAAAGCTCAAGAGTTAGTTGATGAGGATCAAGCGAAAAAAGCTGCGGCTAAATTACAAAAAGGTGAATTTGATCTTGAAGATATGGTTGACCAACTTCGACAGGTTAAAAAGATGGGAGGTATGGGAGGTATTATGACCATGCTTCCAGGAGTAGGAAAAATTCAAAAACAAATGTCTCAGCACAACATCGATGATGGTTTGATAGGGCGTCAGGAGGCAATAATTCTTTCCATGACTCCCAATGAGCGACACAAGCCCGCGATGATAAAGGCATCAAGAAAAAGAAGAATAGCGGCGGGATCCGGAACAAGTGTGCAAGAAATTAATAAACTTCTTAAACAGTTTCAGCAAATGCAGTCGATGATGAAAAAGATGAAAAAAACAGGCGGTCGTATGCCTTCATTAGGAGGCGGACCAGGGGGAATGCTTCCACCCGGTTTCGGGCGTTAGTCAGGTTTGTCATGTTGCACCATATTTCAATAGGAGTTAGAGATTTATCTCAAAGCACTAAGTTCTACGATTCTGTTCTCTCTGTTCTTGGCTATAGGCGATATATGTCAAAGCCTGGAACTGAATCTTGGAAAAAAACTGAAAACGGAATAGCTTTTTGGATTAACCAGAGAGCTAATTTATCTGTAGTCGAGGACAGTGGAAACCACATAGCCTTTCAAGCTAATAGTTGTTTAGAGGTAGATGATTTTCACTCAAGGGCAATTAAGGCGGGAGCATCAGATGATGGCTCTCCCGGTTTTCGTCCTGAATACAAAGATACTTATTATGCAGCTTTCATATGTGATCTAGACGGTCACAAACTTGAAGCCGTCCACATCACGAATTAAAAAAATAAAGGAAAACAATGTCACTAAGAATTAGACTTTCACGCGGGGGCTCAAAAAAACGTCCTTTCTATAGAATTGTTGTTGCAGACTCGCGTAGTCCAAGAGACGGGCGATTTATTGAAAAAATAGGCACTTTTAATCCGATGTTAGAAAAGCATGACGCTTCGCGAATAACTATTGATTCTGATCGTGTCAAACATTGGATTGGGGTTGGCGCTAAACCCAGCGATCGTGTGGGTAGGTTTTTAGCCGATATGGATTTGTATGAGTTACCTAAAACTAAAACAATAAAATATAAAATTGAAAACCAAACCAAACAACCTAAACATAAGAAAAAAGCTCAAGAACGTCTTGACGCTGAGAAAGAGGCTCAACAAGAAAAAGAACAAGCCCCTGCCTCAGAGCAAGACACGGCAACAGAAGCGGCAGAAGCATCTCCTGCAGATGAGGCACCCGCAGCTGAGGAAGTGACTGAAACTGACACGGCAACAGAAGTGGTAGAAGCAGCAGAAGCAGCCGATGCATCTCCTGCAGATGAGGCACCCGTAGCTGAGGAAGTGACTGAAACTGACACGGCAACAGAAGTGGTAGAAGCAGCAGAAGCAGCCGATGCATCTCCTGCAGATGAGGCACCCGCAGCTGAGGAAGTGACTGAAACTGACACGGCAACAGAAGCGGTGGAATCGCCTGAGGAAGCTACTCAAGAGGAGTCCAATGAAGATGAAGAACGTGAAAAGGACGCTTAATCCGAAGATACAAAAGATAATAAGAGCTGATACTAACTATTATAAGATCCTAGCCGTTTGAATAATTAATCCATGATCGAAAAAAACAAAAAGTTTATTGATGCGAAACGCATATGTGTTGGTGTTATAACAGGCGTTCATGGGCTTAAAGGGCTAGTTCGAATTAAGCCTTTTACTGATATACCAGAATCTGTCTCAGCTTATGGGCCAGTTGAAATTGAAGATGGTAGTAGAACGCTAGAGATTGAAGTTGCTAATAGAGCCGGAAAAGGTCAGATCGCTGCGCGAGTATTAGGTGTTAGGGATCGAAATGAAGCAGAAACCCTGAAAGGACAGCATTTATACATTAACAGGAATCAATTACCGTCCACTGATTTTGACGAGTTTTATTTTGCGGACATCATTGGATTATCGGTGCTTAATAAGAATGGTGATTCGTTGGGAGAAGTTATGGCAGTTCATGATTTTGGTGCTGGCGCTGTTCTAGAATGTTTAGATAAAAAGGAAGTTCCTGTAATGGTACCGTTTACTCAAGAAGCAGTGCCTGAGATTGATTTAAATGAGAAATTTATTTTAGTAGATAAAAAGTTTTATGAGGCTTTTGAAATTCAATCTAAGTAAGAACTGGAATGAATCTATGAGTAAGCATTACAATTCTGAATCTTATTGGCATGCCGTGATATTGACATTGTTTCCAGAAATTTTCCCAGGCCCCTTAAACACTAGTCTTGCTGGCAAGGCTTTAAAGGATAAAATTTGGAGATTAGATGTTCTGAATTTTCGAGATTTTGTCCTCGAGTCTGCTGGAAAAGTTGATGATGAGCCATTCGGGGGCGGTGCAGGCATGGTAATGCGACCTGATATAGTCGATATAGCTTTAGAATCAGCTTCAAAACTAGTTGACGACAAAGCTCCAATCATTTATCTCACCCCGCGCGGACGTCCTTTGGATCAAACACGAATTAAAAAACTAGCGAGTGGCCCTGGAGCTGTATTGATATGTGGTCGCTATGAGGGGATAGACCAACGTGTTATAGAAGCTAGAGAAGTTGAAGAGGTTAGTCTGGGTGATTTTGTTTTATCAGGAGGAGAAATAGCAAGTTTAGCACTTCTAGATTCGGTAATAAGATTGTTGCCTGGGGTTTTAGGAAATGAAGAATCACTTAGTGAAGAAAGTTTTGAACAAAATTTGCTTGAATATCCTCATTACACGCGGCCGGCTGTATGGCACGATTTAAGGGGTAAAAAAAATTGTATACCTGATATTCTTTCGTCAGGAGATCATGGTAAGATTAAAAATTGGCGTAGAAAGAAATCTGAAGAGATAACACAAGATCGACGGCCTGATTTATGGGCAAAACATATAATAAAATAAATATAAAAAGGCCAAAATAGGAATTAAATCATGAATACGCTGCAAAAGTTTGAGGCTGCAGAACTTGCTAAATTATCTGAATCTAAGGACATTCCGGACTTCGATTCTGGTGACACCATTCGTGTTAATGTTAGGGTTGTAGAGGGAGAACGCGAGCGAATACAGGCCTATGAGGGTGTTTGCATTGCCCGGAAGAAAGCCGGCATTAATTCTTCCTTCACAGTGCGCAAGCTTAGTTTCGGAGAGGGAGTTGAGCGGGTGTTTCCTCTTTACGGTCCTCGTGTTGACTCTATCGAGGTTATCCGTCGAGGAAAAGTTCGCCGAGCAAAACTTTATTATTTGCGTGGTCGAACAGGTAAAGCAGCTCGGATATTTGAGCGTACAACGGGTCATGGACTGCAGCTTGCCGGAAAAGATAAAAACAAAAATAAAACTCCAGGAGTTGAATTAAACAATTTAGAAAATGAATCTGAGGAGGTTGAAAGCGCAAGTAAGACTGATGAAAGCTAGTCTAACTATATTTTCTAAAATTTTTTAGCTTACATCCTGATATTTTAGTCGTTTTTTACTCGACCCTAATATAGACCAGCTATACATAGAGAATTTTCATCATGGCTAAACCACTTACCTTATTTGATAAAATCTGGGAATCGCATCTTGTTGATCAACAAGACGATGGCACTTGCCTAATTTATATTGATCGGCATTTGGTGCATGAGGTTACAAGTCCACAAGCGTTTGAGGGCCTGAGAATGGCTAATCGAACCGTTCGTAGACCTGATGCAACTCTTGCAGTGGCTGATCATAATGTACCAACGTCTGATCGATCATTGGGCATTAAAGATCCCGAATCCTTACTACAAGTTAACACCTTGACGCAAAATTGCTTGGATTTTGATATTCAATTATTTGAAATGAATGATATTCGTCAAGGAATAGTCCACATAATAGGTCCTGAGCAAGGTTTTACACAACCGGGCACTACAATTGTGTGCGGCGATAGTCATACTGCAACTCATGGAGCTTTTGGAGCTCTCGCCTTCGGTATTGGAACTTCAGAAGTTGAACACGTTTTGGCAACGCAGACTCTGTTACAAAGGCCAGCAAAGAACCTTCGAATCACAGTTGATGGTTCACTACTCCCTGGGGTAACCGCTAAGGATATGATATTAGCTATGATTGGTAAAATTGGCACTGCTGGCGGCACTGGTCACGTAATAGAATATGCTGGGGAGGCTGTTAAAAATCTCTCGATGGAAGGACGTATGACAGTCTGCAACATGTCTATTGAGGGCGGAGCTCGGGCGGGGTTAATTGCTCCGGATGATATTACTTATGCTTATTTAGAGGGTAGGCCAATGTCGCCTAAGGCAGGCGCATGGCAGCAGGCTTTATCTTACTGGAAATCTTTGCCATCAGATAATGGGGCCCTTTATGAAAAGGAAGTAAATCTTTCTGCTATTGACATTTCACCGCAAGTGACGTGGGGAACAAGTCCAGAGAACGTAGTCCCAATTACAGGCTCTATTCCAAGTCCTGAAAACGATGCACGTGATGATAATCAGCGTTTAGCATGGGAAAGATCATTGGAGTATATGGACCTTAGCCCGGGCACTGCTATGACTGACGTCAGAATTGACAAAGTCTTTATTGGGTCCTGTACCAATGGCCGTATAGAAGATCTACGAGACGTCGCTCAAGTTGCCGAAGGACGTAAAGTTTCTCCAGCAGTGAAAGCTATGATTGTACCTGGCTCAGGTTTAGTTAAAATTCAAGCTGAGGAAGAAGGTCTAGATAAGATATTTATTGATGCTGGATTTGATTGGCGCGAACCAGGGTGCTCAATGTGTTTGGCTATGAACTCTGACCGGCTTGATCCTGGTGAAAGATGTGCCTCTACCTCCAATAGAAATTTTGAGGGAAGGCAAGGTAGAGAAGGGAGAACACATCTTGTTAGTCCAGCAATGGCGGCCGCTGCAGCCATATCTGGGCACCTGGCCGACGTCCGTGATTTTTTTGACGAATAAGCGAATGATGGATAGCTATACCGGGGACAGTATTCGATACGCAGGTTTTTGGCTTCGACTGTGCGCGGCTGCAATTGATGGGGCAATATTATTAATTGTTGTTTGGTTACTAAGCTTAGCTTTTAATGTGAATATTGCTGCGCCGCAGCATACGGGGGCAGACTTCGTTAACTTTCGCTTGTTTGAGCTTAGTGCAATATTAGCAGCATGGGTATATTTTGCAGTTATGGAGTGTTCTAGACCCCAGGCCAGTTTAGGTAAAATTTTAATGAGTATTTATGTAACTGATCTTGACGGGGATCGAATGACCTTTGCACGGGCTAGTTTTCGTTATTGGATGAAATATCTATCTATATTTACTTTATTTATTGGTTTTATTACTTCAGCGTTTAGTAAACAAAAACAGGCATTACACGATAAACTTGTGCGTACTCTAGTGCTTAAAAGATAGGACACTATAAAATGGAAAAATTTACCAAAGTTACAGGTGTTGCCGCACCTTTGCCTATGGTTAATATCGATACGGATAAAATTATTCCCAAACAATTTTTGAAAACGATAGAACGAACTGGTCTTGGAAAAGGTTTGTTTCATGAATTACGCACTGATTCATCAGGGAAGAATACGGGCGAGTTTGTTTTAGATCGCTCCCCCTATAACAACGCAAAGATAATTATTGCTGGCCCCAACTTTGGATGCGGTTCATCAAGGGAACATGCCCCATGGGCTCTACAAGACTTTGGCATTAAGGTAGTAATTTCTTCTTCTTATGCGGATATCTTTTATAATAATAGTTTTAAAAATGGAATGTTATTAATTCAGCTGGCCCCAGAACAAATAGATGAACTTATGGCAGTTGCAAATGATTCCGAGAATCCCGAATTGTCAGTTGATTTGGAGGAACAAAAAATACTTGCTCCAAACGGAGTATCCTATAGTTTCGATTTAGATCCCTTCTTGAAACAGTGTCTGTTAGAAGGTCTAGATGACATAGGCTTAACACTAAAAAAAGACGAAACAATATCCAGTTTTGAAGATAAGCAGCGCATTGGACAACCCTGGAATTATAAATAGCATGGTAGTTCTTATGAGGTTTAATAAGTTGGATATATATAGTATTTAGGATGAGGGGTAGAGATGGCTGCGAATAGAAAGATATTAGTTCTACCGGGAGATGGCATAGGGCCTGAAGTAATGGCGCAGGTTCAGCGAGTTATAGATTGGTTTGACAATAAGGGTAGTGTTAGATTTGAGGTTACTGAAGACCTCGTTGGCGGAGCCTGTTACGATAGCCATGGAGTCTCTATCCGTGAAGAAACAATGGAAATAGCTGTTTCAACTGACGCAGTGCTTTTTGGAGCAGTTGGGGGCCCCAGTTGGGACGATGTGCCTAGAGAGCACCGTCCTGAAGCGGGCTTACTTAGGCTAAGGAAGGATCTTGATTTATTTGCAAACTTAAGGCCAGCAATTGTTCTTGATGCTATGGTTGAATCTTCTACCCTTAAGTCTGAGATTGTTAAAGGGTTGGATATAATAATTCTGCGTGAACTTACCTCTGGAGTTTATTTTGGTGAACCTCGTGGTGAACAGATAATGGATGATGGAACAAAGAGAGTCGTAGACACTCAAGCTTATACCGAAGATGAAATAGTTCGAATACTCCGTGTTGCTTTTGAACTCGCACGCCAACGAAAAAACAGAGTTCACTGTGCCGAGAAATCGAATGTAATGGAGACAGGCGTTTTTTGGCGTCAAATTTCTGCTCGTGTTGCAAGGGAAGAGTATCCTGATGTTGAGTTTGATCATATTCTAGCTGACAATTGTGCTATGCAATTACTGCGTGATCCGCATCAATTTGATGTGATTGTTACGGATAATTTATTTGGTGATATACTATCTGATGAAGCTGCAATGATGACTGGTTCACTTGGAATGCTGCCTTCAGCCAGCTTGGGTAACCCTGATCCGGTAACGGGAAAACGTTACGCGATGTATGAGCCCGTGCATGGGTCTGCTCCAGATATTGCTGGGGAAGGAAAAGCAAACCCTCTTGCAATGCTTTTAAGTTTTTCGATGATGCTCCGTTACTCTTTTGATTTGCCAGAAGAGGCAGATCGTGTGGAGACAGTCGTTCAAAATGTTCTCAATGAAGGGTTTCGCACAGGTGATATAATGCAAGATGGTTGTCATCTTGTATCCACGGAAGAAATGGGCTCAAATCTTTTATTGGAGTTAGATCGGTCTGTTCAATGAATTGAATGAACTTATTTAATATTAGATAAGGCTATAAGTTAGATAAAATAATAAAGGCAGAAAGTGATTAAGTTACTTACAGTATTCGTTTTGGTCATTTTAGTTTTAGAAGTCAGCTTGCCTTCATTGGCTAGGAGCTCGTCTAGAGTGACTACCTTAAAAAACGTTAATTTTGATTGCACGAAGCATAAATTTTTGCCAAAGACAGCTCAATCAAGCGGAGTTATAAATATAGATAGAGTTAAACCGGCACTATTAACCATTATTAAGGAAGCTCTAAAATCGCCCAAATCAAATCCTAAATTCGACATGCGTACAAAATTAATTCTGCACAATTTAGCATACTATGATTAATTTCTTATTAAATTGACAATTGTTTTGTTGACGCACCTATCTTGCGATAAGGACTAAAATTAATAAAAATCACAGATAAAGATATCTAAGCTTACTCAATAGATAGAAAATGATAACGTTAGGGTGTCTAGATCGGATTGAAATATTATGGGTTATAAAGTTGCCATAGTCGGTGCTACAGGAAATGTAGGCCGTGAAATTCTACAGACCTTGTATGAAAGAAAGTTCCCTGCTGATGAGGTGATAGCTTTAGCTAGTGAAAGATCAATCGGCCGTAAGGTGTCTTTCGGCGAGAATGAACCTATTGAGGTTCGATCTTTAGCTGATTATAATTTTGAAGGTACAGATATAGCAATGTTTTCGCCTGGTGCTAAGGTTTCTGCTGTTCATGCTACACGCGCGGCATCCAAGGGTTGTATTGTTATAGATAATACATCTCAATTTCGGATGGAATCAGACGTTCCTCTTGTTGTTCCAGAAGTTAACCCGGAGGCTATTAGCGGTTATTCTAATCGGAATATTATTTCAAATCCAAATTGTTCTACTATCCAAATGGTTGTTGCTTTGAAGCCTATACATGACGCATTTGATATAAAACGTGTGGTTGTATCCACCTATCAGTCGACTTCTGGAGCCGGAAAAGAGGCTATGGATGAATTGTTTAATCAAACACGGGCAATTTTTGTAAATGACCGACTTGATAAAAAAGAGTTTACAAAACAGATTGCTTTTAATGTTATTCCTCAGATAGATGTTTTTATGGAAGATGGATCTACAAAAGAAGAATGGAAAATGGTTGTTGAAACCAAAAAAATTCTTGACGAAAATATAGACGTAACAGCCACATGTGTTCGGGTGCCTGTGTTTATCGGGCATGCCGAATCTATTAATATTGATTGTAAAAAAGAAGTCACAACAGATGCTGCTCGCAAGGTTTTGAGGGACGCAGAAGGGGTGTCCCTTATAGATCATCGTGCAGACGAAGGCTATGTTACCCCTGTTGAAGCCGCTGGAGACGATTTAGTTTTTGTGAGCCGAGTAAGAGATGATTTCACTATAGCGAATGGACTTAATTTGTGGGTTGTGTCTGATAATTTGCGTAAGGGGGCAGCCTTGAACACAGTGCAAATTGCTGAGCTACTGGATCGCAAACACCTTAATAATCTTTGTGCTAGTCAGTAACTTTGATTGATGGGTTCTTCTAGGTGATGTTTACCATTTTGTTAATATGGATTTAGTATTCTATATTATTCTCCTTGTTCCTCAAACTTTTTGCTTGTTTAATGATCCTTTCTGTTTCTGACCATAGTTGTAGTTCTTTTAAGCGATCTATAGGCCACCATTCCGCTTCAGTGGCGTCACTGCCAGCTAAAAGCGAACCACCTGCCCAATATGCAGCACAGTCTATTAAAGTATAGTGGTAAGCGACATTTGTTTTTTTTCTGATGGACTTTCTATTTATATCTCCATTCTTATTGTTTTTTTCATCTTGTATAATGGCGTCTACTACATCCACTAATCCTATAAGCTTTATTTCAATTCCCGTTTCTTCTCGTACTTCTCTTCTGGCTGTATCTTGCCAAGTTTCTCCAAGTTTTTGTTTACCCCCGGGTATGCTCCACTGACCCTTTCTTGGAGGGTTCCCGCGTTTTATTACCAGTACATTATTTTCTTTAAAGACCACTACCCCAACTCCTGGGACTGGTTGTTCTGGGTATTTAGTCACTATTTTAAGTCCAAAGTTTTCTTAGTTTTTTTATTGCGTGCAAGTAAGTTTAACAATTCCACAAATGTAGCGAAAGCAATACCAAAGTAAATAAGGCCCCTAGGTATATGTAGATCTATAGAATCCGCTATCAATGTTATTCCTATTAGAAGCAAAAAAGAGAGTGCTAGCATTTTTATTGTAGGTCTCTTAAGTACAAAAGAGCTGATTGTTTCAGCTGCGACCAACATCACACATATAGCCACCAAAATTGCAGCAATCATTATTACTATGTGTTCTGTCATGCCAATAGCGGTTAGAACAGAATCCAGGGAAAAAACTAAATCTAGTAAAAATATTTGAATCAAAACCGATAAAAAGATAGCAGCACCTGGTTTTCCAGGATCGTTTTTGTTTCCATCTATCATTTTATGGATTTCACATATAGATTTATAAATAAGAAATAACCCACCTGAAGCAAGAATTAGATCACGATATGAAATTTTTATTTCTATAATTTCAAATAATGGTTCACTTAGGCTAATAATCCAGCTTAAAGCAAACAAAAGAACTACTCTTCCTATAAGAGCCAAAATTAGACCTATTCGGCGAGCCATTGGCTGCTGATGGGCGGGTAATCGTGATGTAATGATTGACAAAAATATAACGTTATCCACTCCGAGTACTATCTCTAGAAGGGAAAGTGTTAAAAAGCTTGCCCAAGCAGTTGGGTCAGTTAGCAGTTCAAACATATGGGTCTAAAAATCCTTTTTCTCACATATGTTGTCGGTTATTAATAAACTTAGCTAATTAGAGAGACATTAATATTGCGGGTATTACTAGCTTATGTCCTATCTTTAGAACAATTTATAAGTAGTCAGTATCTTTTGATGTGAGCTAGCTCCTATCAGGCTTAGTCTCTCTCTACACACATTGCTATACCCATGCCTCCACCAATACAGAGAGTTGCTATTGCTTTTTTTGCATTACGACGTTGCATTTCATAAAGTAGGGTTACTAGCACCCGACTTCCAGATGCCCCGATTGGGTGTCCGATAGCTATCGCTCCCCCATTGACATTAACAATTTCGGGATCCCATCCGAGATCACGGTTAACGGCTATAGCTTGTGCAGCAAACGCCTCATTGGCTTCAACGAGTTCAACATCTTCAATACCCCAACCAGCTCTTTCTAGAGCTTTGCGGCAGGCGGGTATGGGCCCGCTGCCCATAACGGCTGGCTCTACTCCTGCTGTGGCCCATGAAACAATGCGAGCCATCGGATTTATGTTTCTTTTCTTTGCTTCGTCGGCGTTCATTAATACAACCACAGCTGCTCCATCATTAATTCCTGAGGCATTGCCTGCAGTTACTGTGCCGCTTTTATCGAAAGCAGGTCTCAACTTAGCGAGGCTTTCAACGGTTGTACCTGATCGTGGGTATTCATCTATATCTACTGCCGTTTCGCCTTTTCGATTTTTGACAAGGACTGATGCAATTTCATCAACAAATTTTCCTGTGTTCTGGGCTTCTTCGGCTTTGTTTTGCGAACTTGCTGCAAATTCGTCTTGTTCTTCTCTAGTTATTTGCCATTTTTCAGCAACGTTTTCAGCTGTGTTGCCCATATGGTATCCCATCAAAGAGCACCAGAGTCCGTCTTTTATCATGGTATCCACTAGTTTGGTGTCGCCCATTTTGGTTCCGTTTCGCATGTGAGTAGAATGTGGAGCCTGACTCATGCTCTCCTGACCCCCAGTAACTAGTATGTTTGCATCTCCAGCTTTAATTGCTTGATAGCCTTGGGCAATTGAGCGTAAGCCCGAACCACATACCTGGTTAACTAAGTAAGCTGTACGATCATGAGGTATACCTGATGCCAATAAAGCTTGGCGGGCAGGATTCATCCCGGTTGCAGCGGTAAGCACCTGTCCCATGATAACTTCGTCAACCTCTTCAGGGGAAGTATTCGCTCGGCGTAAGGATTCCTTAATTGCTACGGTTCCTAGTTCAGCTGCACTTATACCAGCCAAACTTCCGTTGAAAGAGCCGACAGGCGTTCGGGCTGCTCCTGCGATAACTACTTCACTCATGACTCGCTCCTTAAATAATTCTTACAAATTTCTTATAGAAAATTAGGCCTACTGACTCGGATCAATTTTGTTTTCCACTATTTATTATGATTACTATGTGGTCTTGGCCGTAAACAGAGCCTAGTCATTTAGTCCTTAGATTAATATACTCTATCTGTATTAAAATGGTCGATAATTATTTCTTAATACAAACACAAGATTAATCAGTTTAACATAAAAACCAGAGTAAATTACCACTAAAATTATATTTACTAGTTCCCATAGATTTACTTAATTTATTCTCCTGTAGAGCTTTAGAAAAAAATCTGTTGAATTTTATACCATTCGGCTATATCCAATCGGTTGATGCCACAATTATAGTTACAAGTGGGAGCTCGAGTGATGAATACTCAAACAATAAATGATCTTATAAAAAAGGGTGGAGACAACGATACTGCGATAACAGGATCTGGACAAACGCCGTTAAATTATGGAGCTCTGAGGAAATTAGTTCATAGAACTGTATCTTCTCTTCGAAAAATGGGTGTAAATAGAAATGATCGTGTAGCGATAGTATTACCCAATGGACCTGAAATGGCTGCCACTTTTATATCTGTGGCGGCAGGGGCTACAGCTGCCCCATTAAACCCTAATTACCGTAGAGAAGAATTTAGCTTTTATCTTCAAGACCTTAATGCAAGAGTTCTTCTGGTTGAGAAAGGTAGTGAAAGCGAAGCTATACACGTTGCTCATAGTCTTAATGTTCCAGTTCATGAGATCTTAGTTAGTGAGGGAGCACCTGCCGGCATGTTTAGGGTCAGCGGGTTTGATGAAGAAAATGAGAATCAACTCCTAAAGGATCAGGACTATGCGACGTCATCAGATATTGCCTTGGTTTTACATACATCGGGTACCACTTCTAGGCCAAAAATAGTTCCTTTGACCCAAGCGAATATTTGTAACTCTGCGATAAATATTAGTAGCTCATTAGACCTCTCAATTGAGGATAGGTGCTTAAATATAATGCCGTTATTTCATATTCATGGTCTGATTGCTGCAGTGTTATCCACTTTATCTGCTGGAGCCAGTATATATTGTTCGTCAGGATTTAATGCTCTTCAGGTCTTTAAGTGGTTTTCTAGCGAAGAACCCACATGGTTTACTGCAGTACCTACTATGCATCAGGCGATATTATCACGAGCAAATCGGAATTCGGATATTCTCGAGAAGATGAAATTACGTCTAATCAGATCATCGTCTTCTTCTTTGGCACCACAAGTTATGGCTCAGCTCGAGGAGACGTTCCATTGCCCGGTTATAGAGGCGTATGGCATGACAGAGGCTGCCCATCAGATGGCTTCGAATCCCTTGCCACCATCTATAAGAAAACCGGGTTCAGTTGGGCTCGCAGCTGGACCTGAAATTAGAATTATGGATGATAAGGGTAATTTCTTATCGTCTGAAACGGAAGGAGAAATTGTCATTCGAGGTTCTAATGTAACAAACGGATATGAAAATAATCCTACTGCAAACAGTGATGCATTCGTTAACGGTTGGTTTAGGACTGGAGATCAGGGGGTTATTGATGGGGATGGCTATTTAAGCATTACCGGTAGACTTAAGGAGATTATAAACCGAGGAGGGGAAAAAATCTCTCCACGAGAGGTTGATGAGGTTCTTCTTGATCATCCTCAGGTAAATCAAGTAGTAACCTTCGGGTTTCCTCATGAAAAATTGGGAGAAGAAGTTGGTGTAGCAATTGTACTTGATGAAGATGCCAAAATAAATGAAAATGAAATAAGAGATTTTGCATCTGAGCGCCTATCTGATTTTAAGGTTCCGCGAAAGGTTATTTTTATAGATGAGATTCCAAAAGGAGCGACTGGTAAAATGCAGAGGATAGGTCTTCACAAGAAGCTTGGTTTATGAGGTTGCTGAGGTGATGGAGTGAAAGTTTGCATATATGGTGCAGGGGCCATAGGTGGCTATTTGGCTGTCCAATTAGAATTAAATAAAAGTGCTGAAGTTACTTGTATTGCAAGGGGACCACATCTTGAAGCAATGCGTTCTCAGGGATTGAAGATTCATATTGGTGATAAAGAGCTGACTGCCAAGGTTAATTGTACCGATAATCCTGCTGAAATTGGAAAACAGGATTATGTAGTTATAACATTAAAAGCCCATTCTACAGCTTCAATGGCTGAACAAATTACACCTTTATTAGGGTCTAATACATCGGTTGTTACAGCCCAAAATGGTGTGCCTTGGTGGTACTTTTACAAGCTGGGAGGTCCTTTTGAAGGCAAGAGACTAAGTTCTGTAGATCCTGGAAATAAACAGTGGGACTATATTGGGCCTGAACGCGTTATAGGGTGTGTTGTCTATCCCGCTTCTTATATAGCTAAACCGGGCGTTATCGTACATGAGTATGGTAATCGGTTTAGTTTGGGGGAGCCCAGTGGAGAAAAGACAGAAAGAATAAACAATCTATCATCAATATTAACTGGAGCAGAATTGCGGGCACCTGTTCGTTCTAAAATACGTGATGAGATGTGGATAAAGTTATGGGGCAATGTCAGTCTAAACCCTATAAGTGTTTTAACTGGTGGTACTTTAGCTCAAATGATAGATGATAAAGAAGTGAGAGAGTTAATCAGTCAAGTAATGACTGAGGCACAATTAGTTGGTGAGTCTCTCGGAGTAAAGTTTGCTGTAGATGTAGACAAACGAATAGATGGAGCACGTGAAGTTGGAGAACACAAAACCTCAATGCTACAAGACCTGGAGCTTGGTAGACAAATGGAGATTGATGCTTTGATAGCATCTGTACAAGAGTTAGCCCGCTTGGTGGGAGTTTCCACTCCTACGATAGATAGCGTTCTATCACTGGTCAAACTAAAGGCTCGTCTAGCGAACTGTTACTCTTCTCAATGAAAGAAGAAAATTTAAAGGGCATTTGTACAGAGATTTATGAAATCGATTGTTTGATTAATCTTATTCAGAGAGTTTATGAGCAATAACGTCATAGAATTAGAAACATCTTCGGTCATCGGGCTGAATGCGATAATTATAGCTGTGACCGATGAGGTGCCCCGTATTCTTACTGTTTACGACGTAGGTCAATTGTCCTTGAGCCCTCTATCATCAGGTCAAATGGAACCAATTATCGATGATAAAGTTGCACTTCCATTTGGCCCATTTGATCCAAAAATTCACCGTACACTGGAGCTCGGTTTACACAACTGGGTTGAAAAACAAACTGGTCTAGACCTTGGTTATGTAGAACAACTTTATACTTTTGGTGACCGACATAGGGATCCGTATGAAAGAGCCGGTGGCCCTCGATTGGTCTCCGTAGGTTATATTGCTCTGGTTCGTCAGGTTCCCTTATCTGGTAGTGGGGAAGCTGAATGGCATAATTGGTATGATTTTTTTCCCTGGGAAGATTGGAGAGAGGGTCGTCCTATTATTATTGATAATATCATTAAGCCTAATTTGAAACATTGGGTTGAACATATAGTTGATAGTCAAGAACGGGAAATAAATCGAGAAAGATTTTCGATTGCTTTTGGGATAGAGCCAGCTGGATGGGACTTTGAAAGAGTACTGGAAAGGTATGAACTATTATATGAAGCTGGAATGATTGGAGAAGCAATTCGTGACTCACAAATAAGAGCTTTTATATCTGGGCAGTCAGCTCCAGATGTTGAGGATAAGAGAGTTGAGATAGCTAAGAGCTTGGGTACAATTATGGCTCTAGATAATCGTCGAATTTTGGCAACAGCATTAGGCCGTATTCGGGGCAAACTGAAATACCGTCCTGTAGTTTTTGATCTCTTACCCGCAACATTCACACTTCTACAGTTACAGCTCGTAGTTGAAGCGTTGGGTGGCGTTAGATTACACAAACAAAATTTTCGACGCTTAGTTGTTACAGGAGGTTTGGTTGAAGCTACAGGACAAAGGGATAGCCTAAGCCGAGGAAGACCAGCAGAGCTATTCAGGTTTCGAAGGGAGGCCATTAGTGAACGCACCGCTTCTGGGGTTGGGTTACCGGCGGCCAGATTTTAGCGTAATTAATTTGATCACTAGTTCTCACAAGCGCGTATTTACCTTGACACCTTTAAGGTCACTATGAGAGCATTATATAAATATGCTCATTATGAGTATATTTATTTAAAACAGAAGTTCTAGAGAGCCTAATTATGAGTCATACTGCGGGACTAGAATACACCCCAAACGTCGCTTTAGCGACAAAACATATTTATGAACGCGTTAAAGATGTTATTCCTGATTTTGAATGGCCGGTGCATGCGCCATATGTGGCGGAAATTAATCGTCTTAAGAAAGAGAGGAATGCGGTTATTCTGGCGCATAACTATATGACACCAGAGATATTTCATGGAGTGGCTGATATCGTTGGTGACTCTCTGGCATTAGCGCGGAAAGCATCAGAAACGGATGCAGAAGTGATAGTTTTGGCCGGTGTTCATTTTATGGCCGAGACAGCTAAATTATTAAGCCCAGAAAAAACGGTAATTATGCCTGATATGAAAGCTGGTTGTTCATTAGCTTCTTCAATAACAGGAGCCGATGTTCGTCTTTTACGTGAAAAATACCCAGATGTACCTGTGGTTACATATGTGAACACCTCTGCAGAGGTTAAGGCTGAATCAGATATTTGTTGTACGTCTGGTAACGCTGTAAAAATAGTCGAATCATTGGGCGTGGATCGCGTTATTTGTTTACCTGACCAATATCTTGCCAGATATATTGCAGGTCAAACTGATGTCGAAGTTATTTACTGGGAAGGAAGTTGTGAAGTTCACGAACGTTTCACTGGAGAGGAATTAAGAGAATATCGACAGCAGTTTGAAAAGATAGTGATAGTAGCACATCCAGAATGTCCTCAAGACGTTTTAGAAGAGGCAGACTTCGTTGGGTCAACGGCAAATATGATAAACTATGTAGATGATGCCCAACCTGAGAGAGTTTTATTAGTTACCGAGTGCTCAATGAGTGATAACGTAGCTGTGGAGCACCCGAATGTTAACTTTATAAGGCCCTGTAACCTATGTCCTCATATGAAACTAATTACCCTGCCTAAAATTTATGAGGCTTTGATAAACATGTCACCGACTGTTGAGGTAAGCCCAATTATTGCGGAGAGGGCAGCCATTACCGTGGAAAAAATGCTGGCTATTAAGTGACTGCCTAAATATTTGTAATGAATGTTGTACGGTCTAATCGGCCCAAAGTATGTGTTATAAAACATTCCGAAATCATTGTAATTGGTTCCGGTATAGCGGGTATGTTTGCGGCTCTTCGTCTAGCCCCTCGAAAAGTCACTTTATTGACCAAGACCCCAAGTTTAACTGGAGGTTCTACGGCATGGGCTCAGGGCGGCATAGCTGCGGCAGTTGGTCTGACTGACTCACCTCAAGATCATGCTTCTGACACTATACTAGCAGGGGCAGGGCTGAATGTGTCTTCAGCAGTTGAGGTATTAACTTCTGAGGGTGCTGATAGATTAAATGAGCTTATCTCAATGGGTGCTCCATTCGACCGAGATGATAAAGGTAAAATTATTCTTGGTCGCGAGGCAGCCCATGGACAGAGGAGAATCGTTCATGCAGGAGGTGATTCGACAGGTCATCATGTTCATAAGTGGTTGTCAGAATTGGTCGTTAATACCCCATCAATTGAAGTTAAAGAATCTGCATTTGCCTGGGAGTTAGTTGTCGATAGAAACCATATTTGTGGTGTGCTTATATACCAACACAAAGAAGGTTGGGTCTTTCACCAGGCGCCGTTTGTTGTGATCGCTACTGGCGGGTCAGGACAACTTTTTTCAGCTACCACAAATCCCAGTGAAGCAACAGCAGATGGTTTGGCCATGGCTATAAGGGCAGGCCTTAAGGTTGCAGATCTCGAGTTTGTTCAATTTCATCCAACGGCCCTTTCAATGTCGAGAACGTCAAAAGATTCGCCAATGCCCCTTATAACAGAAGCTCTTCGTGGGGAAGGAGCTACTTTACTTGATAGTAAAGGTCATAGGTTTATGAAAGATCTGCATTCAGAAGCGGAGTTGGCGCCACGTGATATAGTTGCCAGAGCAATTTGGGAACGGCTCATTGATGGAGATAGAATTTATTTGGATATTAGAGATGTTCTCTCACGTAACTTGGATAACAGGTTCCCAACAGTCCAGTCTATCTGTGCTGAAGCAGGAATTGACCCAAAAATTGAAATGATTCCTGTTGCTCCTGCTGCGCATTACCATATGGGAGGTATAGCGGCAGATGAGTCTGGTAGGACCTCACTTCAGGGCTTATGGGTCTGTGGTGAGGCTGCCTCTACAGGAGCTCATGGTGCTAACCGTCTAGCTAGCAATTCATTACTAGAAGGATTAGTTTTTGGGCATCGGGTAGCAGAGGATATATTACAAAAAAAAGCTTATTCAAAAAATAATAGTGAAGTGTGTGTCCCTATAATCCCAGAACTTAATGAGAAAATAACTGCAGAGAATCTCACTAAGGGGTTAAGAAAATTGATGTATGAAAAAGTTGGGTTAAGACGTAATGCATCGGATTTAGAGTCGGCGATAGCCTCACACCAAAAGCTGGCAAAAAAGATAGGAGCCTTTGAGACTAGAATATCAAATAGATCTCCAACTTTCATTCAGGTTCGTGAATGGGGTGAACTCCGTAATCTGGCTCTTGTAGGTCACTTAGTAGCAGTTGCTTCTTTAAAAAGGTGTGAGAGTCGTGGTGCACATTATCGAACTGACTTTCCTAATCTTGATCCCGGGCTTGCGATCCGAAAGTACTTTACATACGAAGATATAAATTCAAATTCTGAGGGGACTAGCTTTGATGAGACAAAAAGAAAGTCAAAAAATGCTATATCCAATTAGTTATAAAACGATTATTGAACGAGCTCTGGAAGAAGACCTAGGAGTGGCAGGGGACGTTACTACCGATTCTATAGTTAACCCAAAATCACTTGCCACTGCTAGTATTGTAGCTCGTAATGAAGGTAGAATCTCTGGGCTGGAAGTAGCACTTAATGTATTTACTATGATAGATGATAGTGTTTCTGTTCAGGCTAAATATTATGATGGCGATGATGTTCCTCAAGGTAGTACCTTAGCTGTTATATCTGGATCAGCTAGGTCGATATTGACTGCTGAAAGAACTGCTTTGAATATTTTGGGGAGGATGTCTGGTATTGCAACTGCGACAAGGGGTCTAGTAACTGCCATTTGTAATTCTTCCGCTCGTATTATTTGCACACGTAAAACCGCGCCAGGATTACGTGTTCTTGATAAATATTCAGTAAAAGTGGGAGGGGGACTTAACCATCGTTTCGGACTGAACGATGGAGTCTTAATTAAGGATAATCATCGAATAATGGCGGGTGGAGTTGTGCCGGCAATTGAATTAGTCAGGCTAAACCTTGGTCATATGGTTAAGGTCGAGTTAGAGGTAGATACTTTGTCTGAATTAGAAGAAGCGTTAACGCTTGGTGTAGATGCTGTCTTGTTAGATAACATGAGTATTGAATTATTAAATGAAGCTGTCGCTATGGTAGATGGTCGAATAATCACCGAGGCCTCTGGCGGAATTACGCCAACTAATATAACTGATGTTGCGGCATCCGGGGTAGATCTTATTTCACTTGGTTGGTTAACTCACAGTATTGACAACTGGGATGTTGGTCTTGATTTTGAACCAACATAATACCCTAGAGATTGCTGTACGCAGCTTTAACGATGGCCTCGGTACGAATGCCGGCACCTAACCTTTCGCTCATTAAGTTTGATACAAAACCAAGGGAAAGATTTTCACTTGGATCAGCAAGTGCACGAGTGCCTCCAGATCCAAGATGACCGAATGAGTCAGCATTGGGGCCAAATAGATGATTCGTGTTCTTAAAAAACCCAATACTCATTTTTATTTCTTGTCCTGTTGTGCCATCAGATTCTTCGTACCATTGATCCTCAGTGGCTTTTTTTATTGTTTTACTAGTGGCCAATTGAACTCCATCAATTTCACCACCATTGGCTAGTGCAGCATAAATTCGTGCTATTCCTCTAGCTGTTCCAAATCCTCCAAAGGAAGGCAAAGCTCCTAGGCGAAAATCAAGCGTATTGTGAGTAGCAGCATTCATAGTGCTGGGCATTGCCTTCCAGGCACGAGCTAATGGGCTGCCCGGTGTAGCAGCGCTTTTCATAGAAAATCCTACTGAGTTTGGACAAATATCAGCTACGCGGTCTATATCTTCTTTATCAACACCTATTTTGAACTCAGCATTAAGTGGAGTACAGATATTATCTCTTACAAAATCTCGAATTGAGAGACCCGAAACCCGGCGCACTATTTCACCGGCCATATAGCCAATGTTAACAGTGTTATAAGCTCCTTTCGTTTCTGGAGGCCACGCTGGTTCTTGAGATTCAATCACTTTTATCATTCGATCATAATCGTAGATATCGCCAGCTGCCGCTGAATCATTAAAGCAGATGCCACAAAAGTGAGACAGGACGTGACGAACCTTAATTGACTCTTTACCATTTTGTGAAAAATCAGGCCAATATTTTGCTACAGGAGATTCTAAATCAACGAGTCCTCTATCTGCCAGTATATGAACAGATAATATAGATAGACTTTTTGTAATTGAGTAGACGGCACACAGGGTGTCTTCTTTCCAAGGAATGAGTCGTTTAGCGTCCTGATGCCCGCCCCACAGATCAACAACTTTCTCCCCTTTATGGTATATACAAACAGCACTGCCTATTTCGTTATGTGAAGAAAAGTTATTTTCTAACTCTATCCTGACTGCATTAAAGTCAGGGTGACATTCCCCTTGCACCTCAACGTATTCTTTTTTTTCGGTCATCTTTTACTCCTTATTTAAATTTTTATTTTGCAAGGGTTTAAACATTGTTAATTTTTGGACTGCGTCTTTCCAATCAGCTAAAAGTTTTAATCTTTCTGTTTCATCAATACTTGGATAAAAAAGGCGATCTTTTTTCCTTAAATTTTCTATATCTTCCAATTTTGAATAGAGGCCTGAGTCTAGGCCAGCAAGAAATGCAGCTCCTAGGGCAGTAGTCTCTAATATTCGAGGCCTAGCAACTTTAATACTAAGGATATTAGATAAATACTGAACAAACCAATCATTTTCTGTCATGCCGCCATCTATCTGCAGCGATTGTAATGGTTGTCCAAGGTCGTCTTCCATTGCTTTTATAATGTCGTAACTCTGATAAGTAACTGCTTCAAGCGAAGCTCTCGCAATTTCAGCGCGGCCCGTTTCTAGGGTTAGTCCAAAAATAGCACCACGAGCCACAGAGTTCCAATAAGGGGCTCCCAACCCGGTAAATGCGGGTACTATATATATCCCTTTATTTGATGAAATGCTTTTTGCGAGTTCTTCGGATTCACTAGCCGAACCAATTAATTTTAATCCGTCTCGTAGCCACTGAATGGTTGCTCCAGCACTAAAAATACTACCTTCAATCGAATAAGTTGGTTTTCCATTAATTCTGTAGGCTAGTGTAGTTAGTAGACCCTTTTTAGAAATTTTAGGTTTTTCACCGGTATTCATTAATAAAAAACACCCTGTTCCATATGTTGCTTTTATTGCGCCATATTTAATACAAGCTTGTCCAATCGCTGCAGCCTGCTGGTCACCAACCATAGAGTTTATTTTTATCTGGCAGTCAAATAAACCAGATTTAGTAGTACCAAAAAAGCTTGTACTATCACGTACCTCCGGCAGTATTGATACTGGAATACGCCACAAAGATAATAAATCTTCGTCCCATTTTTGATTATGTATATTAAATAAAAGAGTGCGGCTGGCGTTAGTGGCATCTGTTAAGTGGACTTTATCGTCCGTGAGACGCCATAAAAGAAAACTATCAATTGTTCCGAACGCTAATCGACCAGCTTCAGCATTTTTTCTTGCCCCACTTACATTGTCTAGTATCCATGATATTTTGCTCGCAGAGAAATAAGGGTTGATAGTTAATCCAGTTTTTTTAGAAACAAGTTTCTCATTATCCGAATTTGAGAGGTTTTCGCATGCTTTTGAGGTCCTCTGATCTTGCCATACAATTGCATTATAGATAGGTTCCCCTGTTTTTTTGTCCCATAAAACGGTTGTTTCGCGCTGATTTGTAATCCCAATTGTATTAACCTTTAGCCCCAGATCTGCACAGTCTGAAAGTGTTTTTCTTATTACTTCCACTGTAGCGTTCCAAATGTCTTCAGGATCTTGTTCCACCCAATCTAGTTGGGGAAATATTTGCTTAAGTTCCTTTTGATAAGTGATTATTTGAGACCCGGAGTCATCGAATATTATGGCTCTAGTGCTAGTAGTGCCTTGGTCTAGTGCTAAAATGTAATTCTTTTCTATCACTTTACCTCTGACATAAAGAAGAAAGTACCATAGCGAGATCAAGTAGAGCCTCGTCTCCTCCTTCCCAACCAATAAACGATAAACCAATAGGACAATTTCTCATATTTTCAGCAGGGATGGTAACTTGAGGAAGGCCACTTAGTCCTGAAATGCATGTAAGCAAAAGAGTATTAGCACGAAAGAATTCTAACTGATCTAATGTGCTGTTCACTTCAGGAGCTATTACGGGTGCTGTTGGGAGACATACTATTGTCCCAGGAGAGATCAGCTCTCTCAAATTCTTTTGAACGTTTTCTCGGACATTTTTGGCTGCGGAGAACTCTTCTAGGCTAATATTTGCAGCCATTTTGAATCGCTCTTTAATGCCAGGCCCCAAATTTGGTTTATTTTTTTCTACCCATGGTAAGTTAGTGTTTCTAACTTCATACGCCTGAATTATTTTGAAAGCATCTGACCATTTATCAAGTTCTCCCGATGCAATTTTTATATCTAATCTGATGGGTAAAAAATCTGAGGCGTTTTTTAAAAAACTCTTTAAGGTTTTAGAGACTTCAGGATCCGTCTTACTAAAGCAATCTTCTGCAACTAAAACTTTATTAACTTCTCCACCAGATATTCTTTTATCAAGGAGAACGGAGCCTACCGTCCGAAATAAATGTGCATCGTTAGCAAACCATCCTGCTGTATCAAAGCTAGGGGCCATCGGGCGTCCTCCGGCCAAATCAACCCTTCCGTGAGTTGGCCTAATTCCATAAAGTCCGCAAAAAGAAGCTGGTATTCGCACAGATCCCCCTGTATCGCTTCCAAGAGATATGTCACATAATTCTGCTGCTAAGGCCGCAGCAGATCCAGAAGAGGATCCTCCTGGCAGTCGTCCTATGGCACGCAAGTTTTTGGGAGTTCCATAATGTGCGTTAGCACCAGTTAGACTATAGAAAAACTCGTCGCAAATCGAAATGCCAACTATATCTGCACCTGCTTCTAAAAGCCTTTCTACAGCTTTAGCAGTTGTTTTGGCGGGTTTAGCCTTATCCAAGAAGTCGGGGCTACCATTTCCAGTTTTACGTCCTGAAATGTCATAGAGGTCTTTTATTATTAATGTTTTTCCAACAAGAGGTCCGTTCTCAGAACCTAAGATTGGCTCTGTTATATTATGTGGGACTAAGCAACCAACATTATCAGAGGGTACAACGACCTTGTTTTTATAATCTTTTGTATGTTTTTTCATATGTTCTCTGCTAGATAATTAATCTCATATTCTGACTGTGTGTTTGTTCTTTTATCTCTATTATACTAAATCATTTGTACATGTACTTAAAAGCTACAACATAACATGGAGATTCTAATGTCGGTGTTATCTAGCGAGAATATAATTTTGGTTGAACGGACTGATAATATAGTCACTGTCATCTTAAATAGGCCTGATAAGTTAAACGCCTTAAATAAAGCTATGTGGCATCGTCTTGCAGACGTCATGAACGAACTTAATGACGATCAGTCTATACGATGCGTCATATTACGAGGGGCGGGTGATAAGGCTATGGGACCAGGAGCTGATATTTCAGAATTTGAGTCCGAAAGGAGTGACTCCATTAAAGCAGCGGAATATGGGGCCCTTATGCATCGATCTATGGCTAGTATCCGTGAGTGTCAACATCCAGTTGTTGCCCTTATAAAAGGACTGTGTGTTGGAGGAGCGCTTGAATTGGCTCTTATGTGTGATTTGCGAATATGTGGTAAGAGCTCCAAATTTGGGATCCCGATAAACCGTCTAGGCCTTGTTATGTCACACCCCGAAATAGAGGCCTTGGTCGGGTTAGTGGGTCGATCGATAGCCCTTGAAATTTTATTTGAAGCGAGAATATTTGATTCTGAAGAAGCAAAAATAAAAGGGTTAGTAAATAAAGTTGTCCCGGACAATGAGGTTGAGGCGGAGGTTCATGAAACGGCTCTACGTATTTCTGAGGGTGCGCCGTTAGTTAATCGATGGCATAAAAAGTTTGTAGACCGTATACTTAATGGTGTTAAAGAAACGAAGCCTTTAAACGAAAGTGAACTATCTGAAGGCTTTGCTTGCTTTGACACTCATGATTTTAAGATGGGTTATCAAGCTTTTTTAAAGAAACAAAAACCAAAATTTGAAGGCCGTTAGCCATGACAGGAAATCAAAAACTTCTTGATGGAGTTAAAATTATTGAACTTAGCCATATTATGGCTGCACCGACATGTGGGCAACTTCTTGCTGACATGGGTGCAGATGTGGTGAAGGTTGAAAGGCTCCCAAAAGGAGATGACACTCGTCGTTTTGGCAGATCTGAAGATGGTGATTCTGCCGCTTTTGCTATGATGAATAGAAATAAAAGCGGTTTAGGTCTTAATCTTAAAACAGAGAGAGGCAGATCCATTTTGCGTACTTTGATAGATAAATCCGATGTATTTATCGAAAACTACCGTATGGGTGCTATGGAGCATTACGGAGTTGGGTGGGAAAAAGTAAGGGAATCAAATCCTAGATTAATCTATTGCTCAATTTCAGGATTTGGACGGACAGGGCCTTATTCGGATCGCGGAGGTTTTGATCTGATAACTCAGGCTATGTCTGGTATTATGAGTATAACTGGTGAGGGTCCAGGGCGACCCCCTGTTAAAGTAGGGGCACCAATAACGGATATAACAGCAGGTATTTTGGCAGCGTTAGGAATTTGTGGAGCCATAATTCAAAGACATCAAACTGGCAGAGGTCAATACGTTGATACGTCCCTTTATGAAGCGGGGATATTGCACACCTTTTGGCAGACCGCTATTTTTGGAGACACTGGAGAAGTCTCCAAGGCCATGGGTTCTGCTCATCCTTTAGCAGCTCCATATCAAGCATTTAAGACAAGTGATAGTTGGTTAGTTGTTGGGGCTGCTAATCAAAGTACTTGGCTTAAGTTTGTGGAGGCAATTGGCTCGAATGAACTAGCGGACGATGATCGCTTTAGCGAACCAGCCAGTAGAATGGAAAACTTAGATTCTTTGGTAGAAATACTGAATTCTTTGCTTTCAGAAAGGACCACTAGCGAGTGGATGGAGCAGCTAGATAGTTATGGTGTCCCGGCAGGCCCTGTATATGATATTGAAGAAATGGTTAATGATTCTCACACCAAAGCTCGGAGTATGGTAATTAATATTCCTTCAGCTACTGGAAAGACTTTTTCGGTTATGGGGCATCCAATTAAGTACTCAGCCGCCTCAACAGCTATTACACAAGGTGCTCCCTTAATAGGACAAGATTCCAGGGAAATTTTAACTCGATTTAATTTTAGTTCTGATGAAATTGATAATTTAGTTAGTGAAGGCGTTATCTCTGATAAAAGAATAAATGATGAGGCTGCAGAATAATCATTAGCTTGAGACAAAAATATTATTTATTTCCGCCTCAATTAAGCCGCGATTTTTTTTCGTCTAAACGCTGTTTCTGTTTGTCCAGATCCACTACAAAACGTGTATGTTTGCAATTACCTACTTTATCTCCAGTTTGGTCATGTATTTCAACGCTAAATAAAATTCGGCGACGATCAATCTCCGTAATTTTTGCGTTTATATCAACCCACATGTCAATCAGTGTTGCTCCCAAGTGGTCAATTTCAACCCTTGCTCCTACTGAACTTTGACCCTCATTGAGATGTTCATCAAGTATGTTTTTGCAAACACGTTCTATGTCTAGTACCATAGAAGGAGTAGAGTAAACGCGCAGTTCTTCGCCCATAAATGCAATGGTGCGGTTTGTATCAATGATAATACGCTGAATGGTCTCTATACCTATTTTTAGTGTATTTTTCATAGTGTTATTTTCCATTTTTGAGTTTTTAAAAAATTAATTCTTTGTTAGCTTACTTTTCTGGGTATGTTGGTTTTGTAAAATACGTACAGGTCTCCAAAGTTTAATTATGTCATCTAGAAAGTTGGTAAATATGTCTACTAAGGTTCATGAAATTACTACTCGCGAGCATCTTGAAGAATATTATGGCCAGCCTAAAGGTCATTTGAACGAAAAAGAGCTACCAAAACTGAATAAACATAGTAAGCATTTTATTGCTATTTCACCATTTCTTGTCCTTTCCACATCAGCGGTTAATGATGGGTCAGCGGATGCTAGCCCAAGGGGTGATTTACCAGGATTTGTAAAGGTTGTAGATGATACCACTATAGCCATACCAGATCGTCCGGGTAATCGGCGAGCCGATTCATTTCACAATGTTATAGAAAATCCAGAGGTGGGATTACTTTTTATGGTTCCGGGAATGAATGAAGTTCTTCGTATAAACGGTCGTGCCAAACTAACTATAGATACAGAAATTCTAGCTAGCATGGAAGTTAAGGGAAAACTTCCTAAAGCCGCCTTAATAGTTCAAATTAAAGATGTTTATATGCATTGCGGAAAGGCAATAATCAGGGCTGATCTTTGGAATCCTAATAAACAGATCGATCGAAAAGATTTTCCAACTATGGGACAGCTTAATCAGGATTGGTATGGTGTAGACGGAAAGCAGATAGACAAAAAATATTCGAATTCTATAAAAAACGATCTTTATTAGGCTTAAACTAAAAACTATTAACATTAAGAGAAAATTAAACATGTCTGAACTCACGCTTGATCAAGCCATGAAAATTGTGGAGGTTGGCTTCTCTCACGGTAGAAAAACTAATTGTCTCCCTCTCGGTATCGCAGTTTTAGACCCAGGAGGCCACTTGATTTCGTTTGCCCGTGAAGATGGAACCAGTTTTTTGAGACCGGCAATTGCCCAAGCTAAAGCTTGGGGGGCCTTAGGTATGGGCATGGGGTCACGTGCTCTAGAAAATAGGCCAGATCGCTTTATGATGACCTTAAATTCAGTATCAGGGGGTAAAACATTGAATGCACCAGGAGGAGTGATAATACGCGATCAAGAAGGCAAAATACTTGGTGCAGTTGGAGTTACAGGGGATGTTTCTGACCGCGATGAAGCATGCGCTGTTGCTGGAATTGAGGCCGTGGGACTGGTAGCTGATACAGGCTGATTTTTTGTTAGATAAGTCAGGGATGCTCAGTCTTAATTTCTATATTACTTAATAATTAACCGTAAACCAGGATATGTAGAATACTAGTTGTTAATTCCTTCTTGTTGACCACCAAAGTCGGTAGAGTAATTTTTGTCAATATACCAGCAAACATAATCAATCATACTCACGGGATCGTACTTAGGTGGGTTTTCATTACTGCAACACGTATCCAAAGGTTCTGCTATAGTGTCAGGTGCTGGATTAAAAAATACTGCCATAGAGTAACGATCGTTGTCAGGAGGCACTACGCGGTGCGGCGATGCAATAAATCGTCCATTTGTCCAGCGATTTAGAAATTCACCAGTGTTTATGATAATTCCGTTGGCTACAGGTTCTGCGGGTAGCCACTTCCCGCTCCGAGTAAGAACTTGAAGTCCTGGTACGGCCGATAGAGGTAGTAAAGTAATGAAGCTATGATCACTATGGGGCGAAATCCCAAATTGATTTTCTTCGGGTTCAACCGCTGGATAATGGGCATTACGGATCCAAACTATTGGTTCTTCAAAATCTTTATCAAAGTAATGAGCTGGTTTTTCGAGAGCTAACGCGTACAAAGGAACTATTCTTTGTCCAAGTTCAACTATAGAATTTTGAAAATCAACAATAGAATCACGAAATCCAGGTAGGTTTTCTGGCCAGGGATTGGGGCCTACAAAACGCAAACCCCTTTCGATGTAAGGGTGGCTTGGTTCCCTCTCTAAAGCTAAGGCCAGCGTTTCATTTAAGTCCTGTTTTGTATTCTTATTAACCTTGGAAGTAACATATACAGTCGATTTGGGTGCAATATAGCCGACTGATTTTTCGCCAAATTTTAGTTTTAGTTTTTCTTCCTTGGGACGAGCAAAAAAACGTCTCAGAGCTGAATAAGCATTGTCCATTACTTCAGGGGCCACCCCATGATTAATAACGACATAGAAGCCAATTGTTTCTTGAATAAATCTAATATTTTCTGCCAGCGATTCCGCAGCGCCCGAAACACCTGCTAGATAAGGCCCGATGTCTAAAATGGGAATATCCTCAAATTCATCAGATTTATTTACTTTTTTATAGTCGAATATTTTTATAGACATTTAAGCACCCACTGAATCATCTTAGTTTTAACTTCATACTTAAAAAACTATACCGTTTATTTTATTATAAGGCCAAAAATTTCAGTTTTTATAAGGTATTTGATTATTAGAATCTATAGTTTCGATTTGTCTTATGCGGTCTTTATTTTTTCAGAGATAATAGATTAATCAGCGATCTGAAGGCCTGCGGCCCCAATTAGCCTGCCCCAATAACTAATTCTAATATAAGCTTTCCAAGATTGAGACTGTATTATAAGGCTTATTCTTTTATAGCATCACTGTTCCGCCATCGACCATAATAGTTTGGCCTGTTACGAATTTACTAGCATCGGATGCTAAATAAATAATTGTACCAGTTAAGTCACCGGTTTCAAGGTTTCGATTAATGCTCTGCCCTGCTGCAATCATTTGCAGAGCTTTGTCACGTTTTTCGCTAAAAAATTCATCAGTTCCTTCAGTTAGAACTGCACTAGGGGCGACAGCATTAACACGTATAAGATCGCGTCCTAATTCTCTTGCTAAACTGCGTGTCAAACCAATAACGGCTGCCTTTGAGGTGGCATAATCGACCCCATAGGCCATACCGTACTTAGCTGCTAAGGATGATATGTTAATTATAGAACCTCCGCCCGCCTTTCTTAAAGATGGAACACAGGCCTTGCAGCATTGCCATATCCCTTTAATATTCACAGTCATAACATCATCCCATTGTTCTTCTGATAATTCATCAAAACGTCCACCAGAAATATCACCATAAAGGGCTGCATTGTTTATAAGTACATCAATGCTGCCAAATTGAGAAATCGCTTTATCAGCCATCTCTTGGCAACTATCCATTTTTGCAACGTCTAATGAGAGGCCGATAGCCTTTCCACCTTGCTCATTTATTCTTGTGACCGTATTAGAAGTATCACGAATATCCGCGGCAACAACATTAGCTCCCTCTTCAGCTAAAGCCTCGCTGTAAGCTTTGCCCAGCCCACGGCCTGCTCCAGTAACAATTACTGTTTTCCCCTCGAGACTCATTAGTTTCTCCCAAGATTCATAGAGTTTCAATCAAGTCCAAATAATTGATTTCGTCTCATTACATATTAAGGGTTGATCGTTTGATAAAATATTCTATCGGATCTGGGTTATAAGAATCCAGATCCGATGAATATCTATAAAATACTAGTCAGCAACGCTAGCATCATTCCCATCGTGCACAACAGTTTTACTTTTACGGGCAGGTATTATCGGCAGGAGTAAGTAAGACTCTTGTCCTGTCCCACTATGTATGCTGGTTGTTCCACCAAAGATCTCTTTAGGTCTATCGGTTGGATCGTCATGGAGAAACGGTCCTGATCCTCTGGATGGAACGTATGCATCAACTGCTGGTCCAGGCCTATCAAAGTCTTGGCCCGAAATATTTAGAGATATGCGATATCCTTTCGGTAAAACGATGCATTGAGGCCAAATTTCTATATCCAGTTCATAGACTTTTCCTGGGGTAAGCATTTGTTTGTCATCATGAGTATGGTATGGCCTCCAGGGTTTAGATATTTTTTTGTCTAACTTACGATGAGACGCTCTTAACCATCCTTGGGCTAGAGGAGTTTTAGGGTCAACTGTGCCTTGGAAGTGCACTTCTCGTCCATTAGGAGCGTAAGCTTGCATTGTTACAAACAAATCGCAGTCTGAAGTGGATGAAGAAATGAAAATCTTTGCTGCCATAGGACCAGTGATCTCAGTTTCTTCTTTTAATGGAGGAGACATCCACGTAACACCCCGAGTTAGCGCTCGGAAATTCTTTTTTGATTTACGTTTAGTAGGCTTCCATTCGAGCTTTCCTTTGCCTCCAGTATTAAAGTAAAGCTTTGTCCACTTTGTGCTTCTTAATGGCCAAGTATTTTCTTTGCGAAGCTCGAATTCTTTAGTGAATGGGCGTCGTAAGTTTACCCAAACTCTGGGTTCACGATTCCATCCATTTTTTTCACCTTTCAAGTAATAGTCAAAAAATCGTTTTTGTAGCTCCATGCCATAAGCCAGGTAAAACCATTCCTCATGACGGCCTGGGTGAGCCTCTAACCATTTTTCTTTTGAAGCTGCTTGTGTGTAAGCTTCGAAGTTACCTCTGGGATGTAGTCCGAATCCGGCCCAGGAAGCCGCACTTAGGAAAGGAACCTTAACGCGCGACCAGTCTGGAGAACGCGATTGATACCAGTCATCATCCATTTCCCGAACACGAAAATTTTCTAGAGTATCACTACGGTTTTCAGCTAGATCTTCTGAACTAAGACTTGCTGGTCCAGTAGCACGTGTTTTCATCCAGTGATCTCGAGGGCCTTTAGTATAACCATGCTGAACATTTTCTACCTGTCGTGGATACCATATTTCCATGAACTTATTCGATAGTATTCCACCGTGACGAGCCCAATCACGATACTGATCAGCAGCTCCTTCCCATGGAATCATAGCCTTCAATGCTTTAGGTTGTAGTGCTGCAACATGCCACTGATTTATGGCATAATAAGAAACGCCATTAAGCCCAACTTTACCATTAGACCATTTTTGTTTTCCTGCCCACTCGATAGCTTCAGCAAAATCCTGGGTTTCTCTTGGTGAAAATATATCCAGGTATCCTGGAGAGCGACCCGCACCACGGGAATCTAGTCTTACACAAGCATATCCCCAAGGAACCCATATTTCAGGGTCTACTGTTTCCCAGGTGAGCCATCGATGCTTAGATCCCGGTAGAACATTAGGATGCATTTTTAACAATGAATCCCATAAGGGTTTATAATGTTCTTGGTACTTGACGCCCTTTCCATAAGGGCCACCCGCCATAACGATGGGAACCTTCTTTGTTGTATTAGGTCTGTATACATCAACCCGTAAAACTTCACCGTCATCCATTCTAACGGGCAAGTCACGTTCAATAATTATGTTGTCGACTAAGGTCTTGGTTGGCATTACTTCCTCCCCAAATTAATGCTCTTGGAGCTACTCTTATTTAGCTATAAAATTCAAAAGTACTTTAGCATTTGTTGTTTCAATCTCTAAGCTATAGATACGGTATTTCAAAAAACCAGTAATATCTATACCTAATTATCTTAGCTTCGTTTCTTAGAAACGTTTTTGCAATAGTAATAAGATTTTAGTTTATTCATGAAATCGGTTCTGACAAGTCTCTAGAAAACCTAAATTAGGAGAGTATTGTATGTTTCAACATACTGAGATAGAAGAAGAAGAAGTTATAGGAAAAGAACATTGGGTTATGAATGAGGGTTCCCGTTTGTTTTTATGGGAAAAAGCCCTAGATCTCGGAGGAGATGGTTTGGGATCGATCCTATTCGTTCATGGATCATCAATGGCCTCTCAACCAACCTTCGATTTGAATGTTGCGGGCCGCCCCTATTCTTCTGCAATGAATTGGTTTGCATTAAATGGATTTGATACGTGGTGTCTAGATGTTGAAGGATACGGTAGGTCTGATAAGACTAAGGATTCAAATTTTGATATATCTTCAGGTGCTAATGATTTATCTGTCGCGGCCAACTATATCTGTGATTTAAAAAAAATTGAGAAAGTTCATGTTTATGGAATTTCTTCTGGTGCACTAAGAGCAGGCCTTTTCGCAGAACGTCAACCAGAGAGGGTCTCTAGACTTGCTCTAGACGCAATGGTGTGGACGGGTGAAGGGAGTCCTACTCTAATAGAAAGAAGAAAAAAAATTGATCAGTTCAAAGCCACAAACCGGCGGCCCATCAATTATGAGTTTGTGCGTTCTATCTTCATGAGAGATCATCCAGGCACAACTGATGAAAAAGTAATAGATGCTTTCTCTGAGTATGTATGTTCATTAGATGATTCAATTCCTAATGGTACCTATGTTGATATGTGCGAAAATCTCCCAATAGTGAACCCTCTGAACTTAACTATGCCGGTCCTAGTTATGCGCGGAGAATGGGATGGTATAGCGTCTGTTGATGATTTATTAAATTTTTTCCGATTACTTCCTAATCCTGACAAACAGTTTAAATCTATGCCGGGAATTTCACATGGGAGTTTTCAGCAAAAAAATTATTTGATGGTATACAGAATGTTGTATGATTTTTTTACCCAACCGGAACCAGTTTATGTAGGTTAAAGTTAAGTGATCAGTTTCTTTATGAGAATATTAGTTTTTTAAACCATAATCTTTAGCGAGCACTCTAAAGAAGGAGAGACTCATAACTATGAATAAAAAAAATAAGATCATTGCAATAGAAGAACATTATTTTGACCCTGATTTAACAAAGCATTTCTCTAAAGGAGATTCTCTTCCAATTGAGTTGCAGAAACAGCTAGAAGACGTAGATGAATTGCGTTTAAAGGAAATGGATGATGCTGGGGTTGATGTTCAAGTGTTGTCTCATGCCCCGCCTGCGACCCAGTGTTTAGGCGTTGATTCTGCAGCGACGATTGCAAAAAACACCAACGATCGACTGGCAGAAATTGTTCGAACTCATCCTGATCGCTTTGCGGGTTTTGCTGCTCTTCCCACAGCCGATCCTAAAGCGGCTGCCAAAGAGCTTGAGCGTACAGTTAATGATCTTGGTTTCAAGGGAGCGATGATACATGGTTTAACAAACAATGTCTTTTTTGATGACAAGAGATTCTGGCCTATTTTTGAACGTGCTGCATCGCTAGATGTGCCAATATATTTACATCCTGGCCCTCCACATCCTGAGGTAGTAAAGGCGTATTATCAGGATTATTTAGATGACTATCCGGGGCTCTTAACAGCTGCTTGGGGATACACTGTAGAAACTGCCACTGCAGGAATTAGACTGATTCTTAGTGGGGTATTAGAAAAGTATCCCGAGCTTAAAATTATTTTAGGACATCTGGGAGAAGGCCTTCCATTTTTGCTATGGCGGATTGACCAAGCCTTATCTCGGCCAGGCAATAAACCCTTATCGTTTCGTGATATGTTTAGCGAACACTTTTTCGTTACTACTAGCGGCAATTTTTCTGATCCCGCATTATTATGTTGCTTACAAGAGATAGGGGCCGATCGTATTTTATTTTCAGTTGATTGGCCATTCGTTCCAAATAATCCGGGAGTCGATTGGATGGAGTCTCTTCAACTTAGTAATGACGATAAAATCAAAATACTCAGTGGCAATGCCACTAAACTTTTAAAGCTTGGTTAGACTTCGACGGCTTTTCCATCCACTTTTTTAAGTGTGCCGTAGTGAGTAAATGTATTAGTCATATACCAATTGAAAAATTCCCTATAAGTCTGTGTTGGGTATTTAGGAGGATTTACCTCACTAGTGCATGTTGGAAGGCATTCTCCGACTGCTTCAAAGTTCGGATTTACGAAGCAAGCAAGTGAGTATCTGTCAGCCTTCAAAGGGGGAACTACGCGGTGTGGAGTTGCTCTAAATCTGTCATTGGTCCAACGGCCTAGAAATTGTCCAGCGTTAACGATCAAGGCTCCTTCAGGTAACTCTGGCCAGAACCAATTGTTATTAGTATCTAGAACTTGCAGTCCTTCTTCATTCGCGGGTGGAAGAAATGTCATAAAACCGGTATCTGCATGGGCGCTTACACCCATATCATCCATGTTTTTGTCAATTTGCTGAGGGTATTTAGCAAGGCGAAAATATGTGTAATTGTCCTCAAACATAGGTTTAAAAAAATCTTCTTTTAAATCAAGAGAAAGGGCCCAAACGGGTAAGAGTTTTTTACCTAGAGCTGTTATGGTTTTCATGTATTTTTCAGAAGCACTTCGGAATCCAGGAAGCGCCTCCTCTGGCAACCAAGGCATTTTGCCATAAAATGGTTCACCAGCTATTACGTTGGGATTGTCGTCGGCGTAATCAGTAGCAATAACATAGGCCTCTACGTTGTCTAGTTTTTTGCGTTCATGAAATTCAGAATGTGTAGTAAGTGATGAGTAACCTGGAGAATAGCCTTTTTGGTCTGTTGTAATATACACATTCATTTTCTCATCTATAGGCAAATCATGAAAGCGTTTAGCTTCTTTCTCCATGCTTTTTATAAGTTCATTAGATATGCCGTGATTCACGATGCACATGAAGCCTATCGATTCCCATACCTCTCGCCATCTGTCTGCAAGTTTATGGATCGCCTTCTTATTGCCCGATAGAGCAGGACCAACATCCAGAACAGGTAATTGACGCCTATCTATATCGCGAAAAACATCCAGATCATTTGTTTCTGCCACTTTAGCCATAAACGCTAGCCTATTATTGATGATATATGTTTTTTTTAAAGCCACTTTACATATTATTACTGTAATTGATTGTCGGCAATGGCTTAGTTGAATTAGTTTAATAGCCTTGATTTTTATTCAAAATGTTTGCTAGCCAATCGATCATTTTAGTTCTGTAAAGAAATGCGTTGTTATGACAGCAATGTACTCCATTATCATCCATGACTAATGTAGAAATATCAGGCAAAGAGTTAGAAAGCTTAATCGCTTGTTTCCAGTTGAAAATATTATCAAGCTTTCCGTGGACTATTAGAACAGGTTTTTTAACTTTATCTATACAGTCAATTAAACTGCTGTCTCCCATTAGCATTCTCGCTTCACTTTCGGTTTTTGCTCCCGTGGCATAACAGAAACCATCGCGTATCGTTTTAGGCATAGAAGAAAAATCCTCTAAATCGAAGGTTCCTCCAAACACGACCGAGGCCGCAATCTGAGAATTTTTGGCTGCAGCGCGCATTACGAAGTAGCCTCCAAGGCTTCTACCAAGAGTTCCAATTCTTAGAGGGTCTATTTTTGGATGTGAAGAAATAGCATCAAAAATTGTTTCTATGCAATCTTCGTAACCTTCGGCCAAGGGTAGATGCTGAAGAAACTCACCTTGGCCCGGCCCGTCAAAGGAAAAACAAGCCAAACCCCGTTTAACACAAATATCCCCAATCGTATGAAAATCTTCTTTGGTGGAATCTAACCCTGGTACGAGTAACACACAAGCAGCAGGAATTTTTAGCCAGCTTGGTAACCTAAGATACCCAGGGATTTTATAATTCTTAAAAGGCACCTCGATTCTTTCTAGTGGAGGAGCCAACAAAGGTGCAGCTTTCTGATAAGTTTTTACTTTCAGGGCTTGCATGGTTTCTTTTTCTTCTCGGGAATGAAATGCAACAATTTGGGCACAGTGATAAGAAAGACTTGATCGAATTAATGTTTCCCCTGCGCTTATATCGAGCCCGTTGTCCTTCATTTTTTTTGCGAGTAGATTATATCTATTAGCAATTTCAGACCAAGCCTTAGACCATTCAGACCAATTAGTTGCTTTGCCGTGCACTGTTAAAATATCGTTAATATCTACTCCATCAGCAACTAGCCGTGGGATCCAGTAACTGAAAACCTCGTTGGTAAAATTATTTTTAGGAAAACTATTATTCATTTATTCATCCTAGCCTTAAGAAATGGTGCATTAACTTTTGAAGTAAATATTTCAGTATTTGAAGATTTGTTTCTTCATCGGTCACTTTTTTAAATGTGATTCAATAATTAATACTAACGTTCAACTAGAATTGCTCGGAAATCATTAACATTTGTATGTGTTGGTCCGGTAATCATCAAATCTCCTATAGCAGAAAAAAAACTATACGAATCATTATTATTTAAAGCCAAAATCAGATCTTTACCTGCGGTTTTAGCTCTTTCAATAGTGTTGGGGCTAATAAATGCCCCAGCATTATTTTCACTACCATCTATTCCATCGGTGTCACAGGCTAGTGCATAAATGTTCCTCGTACCATTAAGAGATAAAGCCAGTGCAAGAGCATACTCAGTGTTTGGACCTCCCCTGCCTTCACCTTTTAAAGCCACAGTGAGCTCTCCTCCTGACAATATTACTGTTCCTGGTTCAGAGTTTAATGCTACTTGGGCATGCTCTTCAGCTATAATACGCGCCTCTCCTTCTATAGCATCTCCTAAAAAGATGGTCTTGTATCCAGATTCTTGTGCTATTTTTGTAGCTTCTTTTAGGGCTAACTCTGGGGTGACCAAGAGGTTAACTTGGCTTTTTAAGAGATATGGGTCTCCAGGCTTTGGGCTCTCATCAAGTCCTGCCTCGAGGTGATCTATAATTTTTTCAGAAACCGGGATCCTATACATATTCAAATATTCTAAGGCATTACTGAACGTTGTGGGGTCAGGAACTGTTGGACCAGAGGCTATAATTGCGGGATCGTCGCCTGGAACATCTGATATGATTAATGAAACTACCCTAGCAGGGAATGCAGCCTGTGCGAGGCGCCCTCCTTTAATTGAAGAGATATGGGAGCGAATACAGTTTAATGCTTTTATCGGCGCTCCGGATTTTAACAACTCTAAATTAATTTCTTGTTTGTCTTCCAATGATAGCCCTTCGGCGGGCAAGGTGAGTAGAGAGGAACCCCCTCCTGATATTAGTGCTATGACTAGATCATCACTGTTCAGGCTAGAAATCATTTCAAGGATCCGCTTCGTTGCCATATAGCCGCCAGAATTGGGGATTGGATGTGAAGCTTCCACAATCTCTATTTGATTAGTTTCCACACTATGGCCATAACGGGTGATCACGAGCCCTTCTATATAGCCATTCCAGTTTTGTTCAAAGGCTTTAGCCATTGCTGCGGAAGCTTTACCTGCGCCAACTACAATAGTTCTTCCTTTTGGAGGCAAAGGAAGATGATTTGGTAGGCAGACGTTAGGGTGGGCTCGGTCAACTACTGCATCAAACATTTGACTCAAAAGGTTGGGGTGTTTCATTGTTGTTTTACATTCCTTATTTTAAAGTCAAAAATACTAAGAAGTAGAAAAGAATTTTTTAATAAGTTTTATTATTTTTTGAAATTTACATTCCATTTTGTATGGTAAATGTTTCAGATAAAAAAATTTTATTAAGTCCAAAAAAATTGATTAATCCAATATATTATAATTAATATTATTTTCGATTTTAATTAAGGATCTTAAAATATGAATTTGCTTAAAGGAAGTTCCACGTTTTTAACTCTGCTTGAAAGTGAGGGAGTAACCCACTTGTTTGGTAATCCTGGAACCACTGAGTTGCCGGTAATGGATGCTATCACTCGTCATTCAGAGTTAACATATGTTTTGGGAATGCAGGAATCTCTTGTTGTTGCTATGGCTGATGGTTTTTCTCGGGCTTCAGGAAAACTAACAGCGTGTAATGTTCACGTAGCTCCGGGTTTAGGGAATGCGATGGGAGCAATATATAATGCTAAATTTACTGGCACACCCATGATCATCACTGCAGGACAACAAGAACAAGGCCACGGTTTGATGGAACCCCTTCTGTATGATCCTCTTGTGCCGATCGCTACCCCTTTGGTTAAATGGGCAACTGAGATTAATAGGCTTGAAGATATGCCTCGGATAGTTCGCCGCGCAGCTAAGATTGCCACAACTCCGCCAACTGGGCCGGTTTTTCTATCTCTCCCTGGAGATGTATTAAACGATCAAAAAGGCGTCGAATTAGGTGTTAGCACTAGAGTTGATTCTGCTGTAAGACCTTCAGATGAACGCCTCGATAATCTTGCCACTAGAATTCTTACTTCAAATTCTCCATGTATGCTTGTTGGAAATGAAGTGGTAACCTCTGATGCCTTTTCGGAAATTAGTAAATTTGCCGAGGTCCTTGGCGCTGCAGTATTTCAGCAGACAACGGCATACGGTTCTCACTATCCTTCCGAGCACGTCTCATTTATGGGAGCTTTATCACGGAATCAAAAAGAGGTTCGGTCAATACTCAGTGATTTCGATTTATTAATTGTCATTGGAGCTGACGTTTTACGAATGTCTGTTTTTAGTGAGATAGATCCTTTACCCGATAGCATGCCTATAGTCCAGATAGGTCTGGATGATTGGGAAATTGGGAAAAATTATCCTGCCGAATCGGCAATTAGAGCAGATGTAAAAGAAACACTTAAGGCTTTAATTCCTATTATAGAAATGAAGGGGGGAACAGAGACATCCTCGGCAGCTCAATCGAGACTCGAGGCAATAAGTAAAAAAAATTGGAAGGCAAGACGGCATGAAAGGGCCCAAGCAGCTTTAAAAAACAAAAACACTGTTCCCATTGATAGTAACTGGTTAATGTTAGAAATCAGTAACACGCTTCCCAATGAAGCGATTGTCGTTAACGAAGGACTAACAACGACATGGAACCTCCTTAACTTCTTGCCATTCCACGATCGTTACAACTTTCACTCTTTTGCAAGTGGAGGAATTGGCTGGGGTTTGCCGGCAGCTGTTGGGGTTCAACTCGCTCAACCGAAGCGTCCTGTTGTTGCGTTGATTGGTGATGGTAGTGCTATGTATTCAATTCAAGCTCTTTGGACAGCGGCAAAGATGAAATTACCAATTACCTTTGTAATAGCTAATAACCGGGGCTACAGAATTATAAAACAACGGCTTCTTTCATTTCATGGAAACAATAATTTTATAGGTATGGATTTTGATGATCCAGAGATTGACTTTGTTGGTCTAGCAACCTCACTTGGCATTAAATCCGAACGTATAAATAGCCCAGAACAAATCCATGAATCATTGGTGTCTGCTGTCGAAAGCAGTCATCCTATTTTGCTGGATGTTATAGTTGAAAACTCAGTTTAAAGGTTAACTATCTGAACTAAGTTTGATTACAGCTCTCGGTTATTCTCCTAGAAACTTGGGTGTTTTTTTCTTTGAAAAGCTATCAATACCATGACGACCGTCTCGACTTCCCATTGTTTCGGCAATTCCCAAACTTTCAGAATCCAGTTGAGTTTCGAGGTTTTCAGAGTAAGCAGTATTAAGCAACCTCTTAGTTACACCAAACGCTTTCGTTGGCCCATTTGCAAATCTTTCTGCTAATGACTTAGCCTCATCCATTAACTGACTAGCAGGAACTACCTTATTCACTAAGCCCCACTGGCAGGCCTCTTCTGCGCTTAGCAAGCGGTTTGTTAGTAGTAACTCCTTGGCTCTCAGAAGGCCTATATGTTTGGCTAAATGGTAAGTTGAGCTTCCATCTGGTGACAATCCAGATGCCGTATAGGCGGCAATGAATTTAGCTGTATCTGAAGAAATTACATAATCCCCGGCCAAAGCCAGACTAAATCCTCCGCCTGCTGCAACTCCATTTACAGCCATAATTAAGGGCGCACTCATTTTTGAAAAACGCGATATAGCATGATGTAAGATTGTTGCTGTTTGATCTACATAATTGGAGACTTCATCTCCTTGATCTATGAAAGCCTTCAGATCTCCTCCCCCACAAAACATTTTCCCTGAGCCTGTCAAAATAGCAGCGCGCACCCCAGAATCCCTATGGCATCTCATGGAAATATCATCTAATTCCTTAACCAATGGCTCGTGTATAGAATTTGCTTCGTCAGGCCGATTTAGAGTGATTAATGCCACTTGGTTGGTTATTTCAAAGTTTATAAATTCATAATTCATTATGGAAGTACACCTCTAACTACATAGCTATTGTTGGTAACCATGTTGCGATCTCGGGTATGTTCGCGATCGCTATCATTACTATCATCAACATTATCCAGTAGGGCGTGGAGCCAATAAATATCTGCATCAATGTGACGTTCTTGTCTGGTGACACCGCTTTGACCGCGTAGACCAAGAGGCCAAAAGGAGGGGTGAGTATGCCAGCCTCAATAGCAAGTATTCCTATGAGGGCAAAGGCTACCTGATCATAACCTAGGGCTACTGCCAAGGGAGCAAAAATCGGAACAGTGAGAAGCATAATTGAAACAGAATCAATCAACATTCCCATAACAAACCAGATAATAACCATAACAGTAAGTATTTGCCACGGTTCAAGACCGGTTCCGATAAAAAAGTTTTGAACTGCGGTGCCTACTCCAGCCAGAGCAAGGACCCTTGCATAAAGTTGTGCTGCAAATAGGAGTACCATTATTGGCACTGAAGTTTTAGCCACCGCAAGAACGGCGTCAATAATTTCAGGCCAACGCATTCCTTTAACAACTCCTAAAATTAAGCCCAAAATTGCTCCAATTGCGGCGCCCTCAGTGGGCGTAAACCAGCCAACCCAAATACCACCGAGGACTCCGAAAATTACACCGAAAAGACCTATAAAGCTGATAAAATTGGAACCCGTTTGTTTATCGTCGTCTGCACTCTCTTCGTCGTCAGGAAGGGCAGTTCGGTCTGCTCCCATCCCAACTAGTGATGGAGAAACAACAGAAACACCAAAAATATATACAAGCATCAAGCCGGTCAGTAAAAAGCCTGGAATAACACCTGCAATAAACAGTATTCCGATCGACTGTTCTGTCAATATTCCCCAAACAACCATAAAAAGGCTGGGGGGTATCAGCATGCCTAGACAAGCTGAACCAGCAATGGAGCCTAGTGCAAATCCCGGGTGATAGCCGTGCTTTTTCATTTCTGGGAATGCAATTGAAGTAAAAGCCGTCGCTGAGGCTAAGCTTGTCCCAGTAACAAAAGCGAAAAGTGCATTTCCTAAAACTGTGGCATGTGCAAGACGTCCAGGGATTCGAGATAAGTTCCTATTTATGGAGTTGTAAAGATCTGCGGCGGCGCCAGAACGCGAGATGAATTCTCCCATAAGCATAAACAAAGGTACTACCGCAAAAACGTATGCCCTAATAGCCTCATAGCCTGTGCTGCCAACCATAAATGTTAGGAGAGGTATGTCTCCCTTAAATACTAAAAACAATCCGGCCATTGCAGTGACGCCTAAAGCAACAGCAACATGTATCCCTGCAAAAACCATGACTAAAAGCAGGCCTATAACTATAATTGTAATGTTGGCATCAAACATTTAATTGGACCCTGTTTATTCTATGTCTCAAGCTCAAAAGCTGAAGGCTTGTCTACACCACTTATTTTCATCAGCTCTCTTATTAGTAAAAGTGAGTAGCTGAGGCCCGTCAGAGAACATCCTATTACAAGGCTGAAGCGTGCTGGCCAGGTGGGCATCCGTAGTGCCCCTTCACCTTCAAATTCCCCAGTAATCCAAGATTGATAAGCAGGCTCAATATTGCCAATAAAAATTGTTATGAAAAGTAAAATACCCAGAGAATAGCCAACTATATTAAGTAGGTTTTGTGCTGTCGAACTAAAATATTTAATTAAAAAATCGGCCCGCAGCATCCCTCCTGTAGCAACACAGTAAGAGATTTGAAGAAATACAATTGATACAATTAACTCTGTACATACTTCAGAAGTGCCATGTATGGGTTTATTAAGATTTCGACCTATCACGGAAACGGTAATATAGAAGCTAAGACCAAAAGCCAAAAAGGCGGAAAAAACCATTAACCACTTTGCCACAGCCAAGTTTGCTCTTTCTATCCATATCATAATGAGCTCCGTCCGGCAGTTCTTATTTTATAAACTGATAACAAAAAAAAAGAAAAGGCGGGGTTAGGTATCCCCGCCTTAAATATACTCATTAATCAACTTTATATTTTATAGGCCATACGTGACCGTGTTTTTCTGCAGAGGCAATCGAGCGTTTTAAAACGGCACTCGCGGGATAACCTTTTGCATTAAACTCTTTGGCTTTTTTAGCTGGAAGACCCTTTAAGGACTCGGCCCACTTAGCTTTTGTTTCATCAGACAATTCGTGAATGGTGCCCCCTTTATCTGCAATTCTTTGCAGGGTTGGGAGATACGCTTCTTCCTTATCCATTGCTATGACTTGCTCATAGTCTCGTCCGAGCTCATCAATGATTTTTTGGATTTCAGGAGGAAACTTATTATAGGTATCCAGATTAATATGGACGAACAACCAAGTCACTGACCCAACTCCTATTTTCATATAATGCGGAGCTATTTCATAAAACTTTGCTGCTTCAAAAAAACTGGCGAAACCGATAACAGCATCAAACACTCCAGTTTGCAGTGAAGTATAAGCAATTGCGCCATTTGTTTGCACTGGAACCGCGCCGGTTCCTTCAAGCCAGGCAAGGTTCGCCCCAGCGGCCCCAATTTTGTAGCCTTTTAGGTCGGTAAGCTTCATTAGAGGTTTACGAGATATAATCTCATACGGGTCTAGTACGATCAGACCAATAAGCTTTTGGTTGAATTTTTTTTCAAAAATATCAATGAGTTCAGGGGTTGTGCTATACACATCTCTCGCTACTGATAGACTTTTTATGGGACTAAAAGGCCCGAAAGGTGTCCACACCTGGAAGGCATGCAGCGGAAGTTTTGCCGCTTCAAAACAATAACATCCCCCACCAATGTCAACGACGCCTCTTTGCACTCCTTCTAATGTTTCAGTGACCTTTACAGCTGACGCACTGTAAAGTTCAGTAACTGACATCGTGTGTTCGGTTCTAGCCGCGACCCTCTTTATAAGCTCTGGAGCAAAATACTCCTTAAAGAACTTGACATAATGGAACCCTGGTGGATGTCCTGTGGCTAGTTTAACATTAAAGCTATCTGCCTGCGCAATGCCGGATGTTCCCGAGAATGTCATAATTGCCAAAGCAGTGGCAATTATAGAACTAACAATTGTTTTTTTAAAAAACATTTAATATTACCCCTCCTAATTATTTTTTAATTATTCAAGTAACAAAGTTCCTACTTAAAAAAGTAATTTTAGCCACTAAACTGCAAAGCTTTTTTTGCTCTTTGAATGGTGAAAGTTACCATCTGAATAGTAAGCTAGGTAATCAATGAAAGTCATAGGTTCGTATTGAGCAGGTTTTTTCGCGCTAATGCAAGTCTCTAATGGTTCTGCGACTGTTTCGTCAGAGGGATTATAAAAATATGTCAGCGAATATCTGTCGGTTTTTGGAGATAAAACTCTGTGAGGTGTTGCGATAAACCTTCCATTAGTCCAACGATTTAAAAACTCACCAGTATTTACCAAAATTGCACCATCCATGTAGGGGGCGGGGATCCAATTTCCTGACTGAGTAAGAATTTCGAGACCTGGCACTTTTGAAAGAGGCAAGAAAGTTAAAAATCCGTGATCGCTATGGGGGGCATGGCCAAATTGATTATCTTCTACTTCAACAACCGGATAGTGAGAATAACGGCCCCGGCAGTTAGGATTTAAGTTAAAATATTGATTAAAATAATTGGCAGGTTTTTCCAGTGCCAAAGCATATAATGGTAGTAATTTCCATCCTAAGGTCATCATCACTTTTTGATATTCAATCATAGTTTGGCGGAAAGTTGGAAGACTTTCAGGCCACCTGTTAGGGATTGTAAAACGTTTATTTTCTATTATTAGCGGATCATTGAGATCTCTTTCCACTCCTACGAGTAGCGTCTCATTTTGATCTTTTTTGGTGTTTTTATTGATTGTTGAAGTTTCGTAAATTGTAGATTTTGGTGGGACATACCCTATCATATTGTGATCAAATTTAAGTTTTATTTTTTCCTCGAAAGGGAGCGAAAAGAAAGCTTTTAGTTCACTGAAGCAGCGCTCAATAAGTTTTTTGGAAATGCCATGATTAATTATGTAATAGAAACCTATATTTTCTTGGGCGTGTCTTAAATCATTCGATAACTTTTGTTCTGCGCCCTTTTTACGAGAAAAGTATGGTTCCAAGTCAAGAATGGGAATTTCTGTGAGGGCAGATTGAGGTTTTACAGTCGTTTGTATTTGTGGGGTAGTCTCAATTTTTGAAATCATTCTTTCTCTCAAGCTTAGTTTATTGAGGAAACATACGAATAATATAAACTGTAATAAAAGTTGGTAAATTAAAAAAAATGTTTTGTAACTAAAGTATTCTACATTTTCAATTTAAGATTAATTAGGTTACTTTTTAAAAGTAACACTTTAGTCAATCAGAAAAGATCACTAATGAAAACACCTAATTCCTCTTAAGCTTTAATGAAGCGCTAAACTAGGAGAAGATTATGTCCAAAATAGAAGTATCTACTGATTTAATGGAGTCAGAAAGAGTGGCAAGGTTTTCTAACACAGAACCAAATCCGATGATGTTTGTTGACACAAGATTACCCGAACATGCCAGAGAGCTTTTCAGTATAATTGGACCAGGGGTATCAGAAGATCCTAAAACTAGGCCTTCTATAACTGGTAGTCATGGATTTAACGTTGCATATGTTGGCGCCGAACCAGGTTGTGGAGCTGCCCTACATAATCATGTAACTGTTGAAGTTTTCATTCCTTTTTCAGGAAACTGGACAATATACTGGGGCGATGAGGGAGAAAATGAAATCTCTATTGGCCCATTAGATTGTATTTCTGTGCCGCCAGGGGTCATGAGAGGGTTTAGAAATAATAGTGAAAATTATGCACATATGGTGGCCATTGTTGGGGGTGATGATAATGGAAAAGTTGAATGGGCGCAGTCCGTTCTTGAACGAGCGAGCAAGACTGGTTTGAGGTTAGATGTCGACGGAAACTTAATTGTTGAAGATGCATAAATCTAATTTTCTTATCGGATGATTTTACTTGAAAGGCAATAGTATTTCAGGGAGGTAAAGCATGTCGGATGTATGGGGAAAGAAAAAAATGGAGCGTGAACGCATTGCTAGATTTAGCAAGCTTAAAACTGATCCGCGCTTTTTTTTGGATTCAATGTTACCAGGCCATGAAAGACTAAATTTCAATGTTATAGGCACGGGAGTCTCAGAAAACCCTGAGGCTAAACCTGCAATAGATTATGCTATGGACTTCAATCTCACTTATATGAAAGCCGCTCCGGGAAAAGGCCCCTCATTACATTCTCATGATCATGTTGAAGTTTTTATCCCTATGACAGGCAAATGGTCTGTTACCTGGGGAAATAATGGGGAACATGAAGTTATTCTTGAGCCATTTGATGTAATTTCGGTTCCTATAGGAGAAATGAGAGCGATTAAGAATATAAGTGATGAAGAAGCTTGGCATTTGACTATCTTGGGAGGCACTAAACCTAGTCGCGTTGAATGGCATGAACAAGTAATAAAAAAAGCAGAGAAGGCTGGATTTAAACTTGATGAAAATGGAAATGTTAAAAAAATTTAAATATAATTTTTTATGTAAGAGGGAATAATTTTGTCAGAAATTAAAGAGCAGCTCAGTTTAAGTCTTACTCGTAGATTTGGGTTAAAGACTGATTTAGAAATCGATAACCTACTCAAAAAACATGAATTCTCTTTAGAAAGCCTAATTGAACTGGATCGTATTCTATCTCGGAAAAGCATTAGGAAGTATTCCAAGCGGGAAATTAATGATGAAATCCGTACACTACTACTCGCGTGTGCTCAATCGGCCTCTGCCAAATCAGATTTGCAGCAGTATTCAATTATCGATTTGTCCGAAAAAACTAGGAAAGAATCTCTTGCCAAGCTGTGTGATACTCCATGGATGTCTTCTGCTCCTATGTTGTTGGTTTTTTGTGGTGACTTGAGACGAGCAGCGCGCATATGCGAAATGAAAGGATATATCTATTCACAAAACACATTAGATAGTTTAGCAAATTCGATCACGGATTCTTCTTTGGCGATGCAATCAATAATTTTAGCTGCCGAGACGGTAGGTCTTGGTTGTTGCTGTATTAGTCAGGTGCGCAAACGACTTTCTGAAACTGCAGATCTACTTCATTTACCCCAAGGTGTTTTTCCTTTGGTTGGTTTGGCCATTGGATGGCCAGACGAAAAGCGTGATGTTTCGCAGAGACTACCACCAAGAGTGATTATTCATAAAAATGAGTACAGCGATCAAAATTTACTCGATGAGATCAACGAATACGATCGGCGTCGGCATGAAGATCGTCCAATAGCTAGACAAATAAATACTGAAAAGTATGGTACAAAATCTTTTTATGGTTGGTCAGACAACACCTCTCGTCGTTTAGCGGAGCCTAGCGAACTAGACGATCTTAAGGGTTTTTTAAGCTCTCGAGGTTTTGATCTTTCTTAAAACATTGGCCTGTCCATTGGCTGCATTCTAATTGTCAAATATATGCTTTAACTGACTGTCACAGATTGACACACCAAAAAAAATGTAAATAATATATATTTACATCTTTATTAGTGTGGTATATTTAAAGATAGTTATTTTTTCTTACGTGAACATATATATTTCTTGAGCTAAAATAGCAGAGAAATACGCGGAAATTTGATGGGGCAGCTTGCAACCGCGTTAACAATTGCTAAAGCGCCGTAGGACATAGATTCTGCGGGCCCAAAACTAGGCTTGGGAATCAAACTCTCATGAAAATATAGATAAAGAAATGACATTTAGGAGCCAACTTTGGCTCTGTTTATAGTATCTGATACAAAGAAATTTGTTGGGGTATTAATTTTAAACTGTCATTTTTTTGATTTCCGGACCCAAAGAAATATTGATTCGATCAACGAATGGGTCGTTTTAGTCTTATCAATATAATGGAGAAAAGTTATGACAAATTCTGAATCAACCGTGAATAATGGAGTGAATGTTGAGGCGTTGCTGGGAGCCAGAGAAGCACTTAGTGATGCGCCGGAAGCAGCCCAGTTTTCATGGAGGGCAAGTTGTGAGTGGAAAAAGGGGACTCATAGCAGAACTGTTGTTGAAGGTTATTACGGTCTTGGGGAAGAACACTCACATAAAACGTCATTTAGTTTTGATGCTGATCACCCGGAAACTTTTGCAGCTGAAGACAATGGGGCTACGCCAGTAGAGATTGTTCTCGTTGGACTGGCAAGTTGTTTGACTGCTGGCATTGCTGCTGTTGCCCAACATCGAGACATCCAGATTCATTCTTGTAAGGCGACGATTGAGGGTGGCATGGATATCCAGGGTATCTTAGGTGTAGATTCTGAAGTTCGGAATGGCTTCAATGGCATTAGGGTACATTATGATATTGATGCGGACGCAACTGAAGATGAAATTAGCGCGTTAGTTGCTCAATCGCAAAAGAGATCTGCTGTATACGATGTAGTAACGAACCCTACAAATGTTACCGTGGATGTTAACTAAACAATTCATATATTAGTTTAGTTTCTTCATCATGGGTTCTTTGCGTAAAACAACTACTGTTATAATCGGAGCGGGTCACGCAGGTCTAGCTATGAGTAAATGCCTAAGTGATTTAGGTGTTGATCATATTGTTCTTGAAAGAGGTCAAGTAGCGAATTCCTGGTGCGCAGAACGCTGGGATTCGCTGCGTCTTCTAACACCTAATTGGCAGAGTCGTTTGCCTGGCTACTCTTATAAAGGGGATGAACCTAATGGATATCGAAGTATGCCTGAAGTTATCCAGTTTATTAGCGACTATGCCAATTTCATTTCTGCACCTGTGCAGGTCAATACTAACGTACTCAAAGTAAGAGCAACTGAGTATGGTTTTAAATTATTGACTTCTCAAGGAGAATGGGAATGCAAAACTTTAGTAGTCGCGAGTGGTGCTTGCAATATTCCTAATGTTCCGAAAATAGCAAAAAATATAGCATCTAAATTGGAGACCTTTACTCCGATTCAATACCGAAATCCTGATCAACTGCCCCAAGGTGGGGTTCTGGTCGTTGGGGCTTCGGCGACAGGGGTTCAGCTTGCAAATGAAATTCATCTTTCAGGAAGGCCTGTTACATTGTCTGTAGGAGAACATGTGCGTGTACCTCGCTTTTATCGTGGTAGAGATATAAAATGGTGGATGGATGCTTCGGGACTTCTCGATGAAAGTTATGATGAAATTGATGATTTACGCCGGGCACGTCGCGTTCCATCTCTCCAACTTACAGGTTCCAAGAACCCTATTATTCTAGACTTAAATCATTTGTCTTCTATTGGGGTTAAATTAGTAGGCAGAGTCGCAGGTATGAACGAGGGTTCGCTTCAGATCTCTGGTTCTCTTAAAAATATAACAAAACTTGCTGATCTAAAAATGGATCGTCTTTTAGACGGTATTGATGAGTGGGCGGAAAAAAACTTCCTTAATGGGGAAATTGGAAAGTCTGAACGTTTTAAAACAACCAATGTGGATGAGTCGCCATCATTGGCAATAGATATAACAAGCGGAGAGGTTAAGACTATAATCTGGGCAACAGGTTTTCGTCCCGATTTGTCTTGGTTAGACGTTCCTGTTCTAAATCACAAAGGTGAAATAAGACACAATGGTGGAATAGTGGAATACCCTGGCATGTACCTTTTAGGGATGCAGTTTTTACGCAAACGTAAATCATCTTTGATTGATGGGGCTGGCGATGATGCACGATTTTTGAGTAAGCACTTGAGAGCATATATAGATGGCTCTCTAACTTGATAACTTTTACCATAAGAAGGAATCAAAAAAAGCAATAAAGCCACTTTCTTGGTAAATTTACGCCTGGCTGGTCATCTACGGATCAAACCCATGGGCATGTTTGATATCCGTTGCATTTCTGCTGTTTCGAATAACTCAGATTCTCTAATATAATCCTGCATCATCTCTGTAGCGTCACTACCCCAGAAAAGTTCATTGTTTATGGTGAAGGTAGGAACACCAAAAACACCCTCCGCTATAGCCATTTCGGTATTGGCATGAAGAGATTTCTTGACCTTTTTATTTGATAAAACGGACTCAGGGTCATCTATCTCGACAGCCTTAGCCATAGCTTTAATACCTTCAGCAGAATCAGGTTGCAGACCTTGTCCGTATATAAGATTAAAAATGTTAGTAACCTGTTCAATTCCTGCTCCTGCCGCAACACAAAGTCTAAGAGAGGGTAAAGGATTGTAGGGGTGTTTAGGTGGCATAGTAAAAGGCAAACCAATTTGGAATGCTTGCCATTTAAAAAACCTATAAACGAAGCGACGTTTTGAAGGAATTTCTGCTGGCCCAAGTTGTCCCCAATGTTTAAGTAACCCAGCAAAGACAACAGGAACGGGTGTGATTTCTAGATTATTAGGTAGTTTTGAAAATTGAGCTAGCTGAAGGTAGGCAAATGGAGAAATAAAATCAAAATACCATTTAGATGGGATTATTGAGCTCATCTTTTTTCCTTCATTGGCGTCTGAGTTGACAAATCAATCACCTGAGTGAACCTTATATTTAGTAAGAAATTGGAGTCAACAATGATTGATCTTTTCACTTCCCCCACACCCAATGGCTGGAAGGTAGCAATGATGCTTGAAGAGTTAGAGTTGAAGTATAGTGTCAACCTTATAAACCTTGCAGCCGGCGAACAAAGTACAGCTGATTTTCTAACTATGAATCCTAATGGCCGTATTCCTGTAATTGTTGATCATGACGAAAATCAGCTAACAGTTTTTGATTCGAATGCGATTTTATTTTACTTGGCTGAAAAGACGGGAAAGCTTCTGCCTGCCGATGGGCCAGTTCGCCATGACGTTATACAATGGTTAATGTTTCAGGCTAGCGGTATTGGGCCTATGCAGGGACAAGCAGTAGTTTTCGAACGCTACTTTGACTCCGATGAGCCCGCTGCTAGAGCACGTTATCATAATGAAACCAGAAGACTATATACTGTTTTAGACAGTAGGCTTTCAAATAATGAGTGGTTGGCAGGTGACTTTTCTATTGCCGACATATCTAATTGGTCTTGGATACGCAGCCACAGATGGGCAAGGGTTCCTACCCAGGGATTATTTCATTTAGAGAGGTGGATGGAACAAATGCGTACTCGTCCGGCCTGTGAACGAGGGCTAAATATCCCCCCTTCACCTGGACGTGCCAGTGCTGTGAAATCACTAGGGAGTGCGATGACAACAAAATGACTGAAAAAGAGCCCGCAATCGGCATTAATGGAATGGCACACGTAATTTTGACAGTAAGTCAATTTAGTGTAGCTCGAGAATTTTACTCAAAACTTTTGCCTGAATTTGGTATGAAATTGGTGCATGATGGGCCAGATCTATTCTATCATGTGGGTGCACGAACTGCTATTGGAATTAGAAAATGCGATCCAGAGTTTGATAATGAAAGATTTCAACAATACCGTGTTGGCTTGCACCACCTTTGCTTGAGAGCAAGAACTAGAGAAGATGTTGAGAAGACAGCTAATCTTGTAAACGATCTAGGTGCACCTATCGTGCGAGGTCCCGAACAAAGAGAATGGGCGCCCGGGTACTACTACGTACTTTTTGAAGACCCTGATGGCATCAGAATTGAAGTGAACCATATTCCTGGAATTGGCCTTTTAAAACCCGGCGAAACATTTGGCTTTGAGAAAGATTATATCCGTTTAGAGGGACAAGACTTGGTTCAGCGCGACTAATATTCTTGACATAGCCGAAAGTTAACTTGCCAACCACCCGCTATAATTATACTCACATCAGTGATTGTCCCTTGGAATATGCTTGGTTACTGGAGAGTCAGGATCTCCTCCTCTAGCCACTTTCTGAAATTTTATCGCCGGTTTCAGAACCATACCCTGATCAAATTGATCTACTATGGATCGTTGTATCGATTGCCACGGAGTTTGATCGTCTGGATAATTATAACCTTTTTTGTCAAAAAGCTCTTTACGTCTAGTTTCAATTTCGTCTTCAGAAATCAGCACGTTAGCTTCAGCTTTATTAAGATCCACTCTGACCCTGTCTCCAGTTTTTATCAGAGCTAATCCTCCTCCAGCGGCTGCTTCAGGCGAAGCGTTTAAAATAGAAGGTGATCCTGAGGTTCCAGATTGACGTCCGTCACCTATGCATGGAAGGGAATGAACTCCCTTTTTTAGCAATTCTGCAGGGGGTTGCATATTAACGACTTCAGCTCCACCAGGATAACCAATTGGGCCTGTTCCACGCATAAACAGCAGACAATTCTCATCAATATTCAGTGAAGGATCCTCGATGCGATTATGATAATCCTCCGGCCCATCAAATACAATTGCTCTCCCTTCAAATGCATTTAGATCGTCTGGGTTAGATAAATAACGAGAACGAAATTCATCAGAAATAACACTTGTTTTCATAATAGCTGAATCAAATAAATTTCCTTTCAGGTTTATAAATCCCGCATCTCTAGATAATGGACTTGAAACAGACTTTATTACGAGGTGATCATTTATAGGTGAGTTGGAACAGTTTTCTCCTATAGTGCATCCATTTACGGTAATGGAGTCGGGGTGTGGCAGTTTTTGTGCCTTGATCAGTTCGCCGATTACTGCTGGAACTCCGCCTGCACGATGGTAATCTTCACCTAGATACTGTCCAGCGGGCTGCAGATTCACTAGAAGCGGAGTGTCAAAACCTATTTTTTGCCAATCATCATTATTTAAGTTCACCCCTATGTGTCGAGCTATGGCGTTTAGATGAATTGGTGCGTTTGTTGATCCTCCAATTGCGGTATTAACAACTACGGCGTTTTCAAATGCTTCACGGGTCATAATATCTGATGGTTTAAGGTCTTCATTCACAATCTCAACAGCTCTCCGACCGGTTTCATATGCAATTTGTCCTCTTTCTCTGTAAGGGGCTGGGATAGAAGCTGAACCAGGGAGCTGCATTCCAAGAGCTTCGGCAAGGGAGTTCATGGTTGTAGCTGTACCCATGACGTTGCAGTAACCCACAGATGGCGCGGCCGAGGCTATTAAATCTGTAAATTCTTCGTCATTGATTTCTCCAGTAGCCCAGAGTTCTCTTGCTTTCCATTGAATTGTTCCAGACCCAGTTCTTTCGCCTCGAAACCAACCATTAAGCATTGGGCCAACTGATAAGGCTATCGCAGGTATATCTAGAGTTGCGGCCGCCATCAGACAGGCAGGAGTGGTCTTATCACAGCCGATAGTTAAAACTACACCATCTATTGGGTATCCATGTAAAATCTCAACAAGTCCGAGGTAGGCCAAGTTTCTATCCAGAGCTGGTGTCGGGCGCCTTCCGGTTTCCTGAATTGGATGAACTGGAAATTCAAAACATATTCCCCCATTTGACACAATTCCATCTCGAACTCTTTTAGCCAATTCTAAGTGATGACGGTTACATGGAGAAAGATCTGACCCAGTTTGAGCAATCCCAATTATCGGTTTACCTGACTGTAATTCTTTTCGAGTAATACCAAAATTAAGGTAACGTTCTATGTAAGATGCTGTCATTTTTCTGTTGTTGGGGTTGTCAAACCACATTTGCGATCGAAGTTTAGGTTTATCTGTATTAGACATGATTGGATTCCTTGCATCCTACTTGACTGTTATTAAGTGATTAGGGATTGCACAATGTGCTCAGCTTAGGTTAATTTAAACTTTGATACTTAGAATACTAGCAAATACTTTTCTAGCTTGGGGAAAATAATGAGTCGCTGTAATTTTGCAGAGTTTAGTGAGCAAAATTTTGATAGTACAGTGTTGAATCATAAAGGCCTGACAGTCATTGATTTTTGGTCTGAATCTTGCGTGCCGTGCATTCAATTAACAAAAGTTCTGAAGCAACTGGCTCCCGAACTACCTGAAGGGGTCAGGATTGGCACAGTTAAAGCAGAAGAAAATATTGGTCTTTTAGATCGTTATGGTATTCGCTCTACTCCAACCTTGTTATTTATTAAAAACGGGGAAGTTATTGAAACAAGAACTGGAGTAGATAGGAGGCAGGTATTAAAAAAACTAGTTGTATCTTATGCATAGTGGAATAATCATCTGCAGATGAAAATAGGAGAAGCGATATGGCACCAAATATTACTATGCTTGATATAGAAGAGCTTAAAAAGACGAAACTTAAGCCCTATATCGAACAAAGCCTAGAGCATAAAGCACCGGATCCGGGTTTTCATGCCATGATGGGTCACAATATTGACCTAGCTGAGTCTATGTATATCGCCTGGACAACGGCATTTGGAACTGGAAGTTTAGATCATAAATTAAAGGAAATTATACGGGTTTCTATGTCCCGTCAGGCTCACTGCAGCTATTGAGGTAATGTACGATCTGCTTCGGCGAAGCGGGACGGACTTACAGAAGATCTTATTGACGATGGCATAAATAATTATGCGGATAGTGAACATCTTAGTGATAAGGAGAAAGCAATACTGAATCATGTAGATTTAGTAATGAAGGATCCTGATTCTTTAGATTCTGAATATTATGAGGGTTTGCGCCAACATCTCAGTGAAGATGAAATTACTCAGATAGGTATATTTTTATGTTTTAATGCAGGTTATCACACATTCTTTGGGACATTAAAATTCTACCCTATGTATTCGCCAGATGGCCGTTTGGTTAGTCAGGA
>Ga0310344_10000069_pt1 | contig 88335 bp, 98 predicted proteins | sample HC15DNA20200_MG_FD_203801 | JGI IMG/M metagenome (GOLD analysis project Ga0310344, IMG submission 203801) | Marine microbial communities from station ALOHA, North Pacific Subtropical Gyre - HC15-DNA-20-200_MG | ecosystem: Environmental > Aquatic > Marine > Oceanic | place: Pacific Ocean: North... | reverse complement strand
AGATCTCCCATCTCAGTTGGTAGCCCCCCCCCTAATACGACACAAGACAGACTAAGAGTCGTCACACAGTTGGCGGCTGCGATACCGACGGAATGAGCCGCATCGCGTAACACTCGTACCGTTAAGTCATCTCCTGATTTTGCCGCCTTTGCGAGAATTTTTGATTTAATCCTCGATAGCGATCCATTAACCAACTCTTCGATGATGCTGTACTCGCCTTTCTGAATGCGCTCGACTAGCGTTTTGACTACCGAAGTTCTGCTAGCGATCTCCTCGAGAGTTTCCCTGCTCGATCCGTTGCCAGGCAAGACCACGGTGTGTCCGATCTCACCGGCAGTTCCATGACAACCGTAATATAGTTCACCATTAAGGATTAGCCCGCCACCTACACCAGTCCCATTCCATATCCCCAGGACATCGGAAAATCCTCTACCTGCTCCTGCCTTCACTTCACCGTAGACTGCAACATTGACATCGTTGTCCACCCAAACAGGCATTCCCAAAAGAGGTTCCAGAATGGCCCTAACATCTACGTGTCGCCATCCCAAATTTGGTGCATCCAGTGCAATACCTTTCTGGATGATTACCGGTGAGGGAACACCAATCCCAATGGCCCGGATATCATCAAGCCCCAATCCTGCCTCTCTAATCACAGCCAACACATTTTTAGCAACTTTTCTCAAAATTCCGTCGGGACCTAAGTCTTTATTTGTCTTACTGCGACGGCAACTGACCACGCAATTATTCTCGTTAACAACTGCCGTACTCATGTTAGTGCCACCCAGGTCAACCCCAACGTGATGAGATACCTCCTTGTTGACAGTCATTTCAATTTCACTCCCATAGGTCGTTTACTTACATCATCTCAGTATATGTAGGCAATGGCTTACCATACCTACTCACTAACCGGACGGAATATGACGATTCATTTGACTTTCGATAAAGCCTACACCATGGTGACACAATGACCAGGCCGGATACAAAATCTGACTAGACTGTAAAACCATGACGGCACCTTCTTCTATTCCCCGAAAGTGGCTTGCTGCTGCGCTGACCCTTCCGCTCTTCATTGTGTGGAGTAACAGCTTTGTCGCTATCGGGTTTTTGGTCGGAGCCGAAGGAACTCCCGCCAGATTCGACTACATTGAGTACAGTGTAGCGAGATATGTTACAGCGGGAATTATCTGTGGGCTGTACTGCCTCATCTGGAGACTCCGTGAATCCTTGCAGATTATAGCTAAACATTGGGGACGACTTCTCTTGTGTGGATTCGTAATGGTTCCAGGTTACAACTTGTCGCTGGCCTATGCACAGGCAAACGGAGTAAGTGCCTCTGTGGCTTCACTGACAACCGCTTTAAACCCTCTGTTTACGATGGTTCTGTCCGTACTGTTTTTGCAAGAAAAAATACAGTTGAAACACTTTCTCGGCCTTTCCGTTGCCTTCTTGGGTATGCTCACGATTGGATCTGCAGAACGTCCGAATTCTTCTATTCCCTACAACCTAGCCCTCGTGCTGGTCTCAACTGCACCTCTTTCGTGGGCCATCCTTTCAGTGGCAACTAAGGCCGTTTCTAAGCACGTATCCCCAGTCCTATGGACATTGTTGAGTATTGGGTTCGGAGGAGCAATGCTCCTGCCCTTTGCTGGGAGAGAATCCGTCTACTCATTAATAAAACTAGATCAGGCTGGCTGGCTGGCTCTCTCATACCTCATCATTCCATGTACCATCGTTGGTTTTGTGGCGTGGATCTGGCTTCTTCAACACTTTTCAGCTACTCAGATGGGATTCACGGTGTTTCTTAACCCACCGCTAACTGCGCTTTCCAAAATGCTATTATCAGCATTTTTCCCTGCGGTCTTTATCTTCCAAATCCAACCAAGGGAATGGATCGGAGGAAGCATCGTCCTTCTAGGAATGGCTATTGCCTTGGTCGGAAAACAATCATTTCCTCCCCGGTCCACGAACTGCCACCAAACCGGAGACAATGCTTAGGGCTATTTCGTCAGGCCCCTGAGCACCTATATCTAGGCCAATAGGGGTATCGATACGGGCGATATCACTCGCATCGAGCTTCTGTCCTTGATTGACGATGTGTCGTTTAATCTTTTCGAATCGACTCTCAGGACCGAGCAGGCCGACGTAATGGACGCGAGCATCCAAAGCCGTTTTAAGGGCCACAGCGTCTCTCCCTAAATGATGCTGCATAATAACTACATAATCTTGTTGTAGGAGATCGACGTCGGAATATTCTTCCGGCGTCGAATGATTAAGATTGGCAACCGGAAAACGTTTTTTGGTAGCTAGCCCTTGCCGAGCATCCACAATCAAGACCTTAAAACCAACCTTCTCTGCTAAATCTGCTACGGGTATCGCATCTTCACCAGCACCGAAAACAACTAGCCTGGGAGGGGGCCATACGACGTCAATTAAAACTCGAGTTGGCCCAATTTTGATGTCTCTGGAAACAGATTCTGGTTGTTCCATAAGATTTCTCATCTCAGCCCTAAGTCGTGAATCGAGCTCAGAATTGCCAGTCGTGCCAATACTCTCCCCCGTATCCAAAGTTATCAGAGTACTTCCTTGGTGAATCCTAGGGCTGTCAGCCTCATAAATAACTGCCCTTCCAACGACTTCCTCTCTCTCAATTGCATGTACCCAAGAAGACCAGTTCTGATCTTGGCAAACCGGCTCGAGATAAACACCTACTACCCCTCCACAACCCATTCCTAGGCCCCATACCGAGTCATCCTTTAGATCAAACCAACGTAGTGTGCCTTTACGTGGTTCTAACGTTTTTGCTATTTCCACAATTGCAGGTTCCAGACAGCCACCAGAAATCATACCCAGATAGGTCTGGTTAGAATCTACAAGTAAGACTGCTCCAGGAGCACGATAGGAAGAACCTTCGACACTAACAACCGTAGCGAGAACCGGAATCTTTTTATCTGACCATTCACCTTGAATAACTGCCAGAATCTTGTTCACACTCAATTATTCCCCTCCGACCTTAGACGCAATTTTTGTGCGAGAGCCTTATAGTCCTCCAGGGTATCGATATCTAGTAGTGGCAAATCATTCTCCAAAACAACAGCATTAACCATTTCGGGATAGCGTTCTATTAGTACTCTGCCACCAGCTTCACCCTTCAGTTCCCGTAACTCACTAAACATGCTTCTAGCAAAAATCACGGGCGATCCTGGCGTGTCCATAAAAAAGGGAACCACGATAGGAGACAAGGTCTGCTGGTATCGAGTGATCATTCTGTCAATCACTTCACAAGAAAGAAAAGGCTGATCAGCTGTCAAAAACATAACAGCCTGTGAATGCTCTTCTATGCAATCAAGACCCACTTGGATGGAGCCACTGATTCCTGATTTGTACCGCATGTTCTCGCAAAAGCGCACGTCTAATCCCCTCAGGGAGTTAGAGACCTCGTTTTTCTTATACCCAACCACTACCACTACATCTCTTAAGGTCGATTGACAGGCCTGCTGAGTGACACGTCGAAGCAGTGTCTCTCCATCAAATTCCTCTAATTGTTTGGTGGCTTTCCCAAATCGCCTGGAAATCCCAGCTGCCAAAATGATACCAGTAACAACACCGGTACCAGGCGCTACTTTTACACTAGTGTGAGCCATTGTTCTATTTATTCTCAGAATGCCGAATCTGATACACCTTTTAGACCTGAGCGCTCTATTCTAGATAGATCCTCTAAAACGAATTTCAGCTGCTCTAGGCTAGCCAAGTTGTGAACGGGTAAAAAGTGGTCCACATGAGGAAGGGCGGCACAAATTCCTTTGGTTAGTGGACGATATCCAGGAGAACCCAAAAGGGGATTAAGCCAGATGAGTCTATAGCAACTTCGGCGCAGTCGACCCATTTCTCTCGCCAGAAGTGCGACATCACCCCGATCCCAACCATCACTTACAATCATCACAATAGGAGATTTGGTTAAAACCCTCCGTCCCCATTCGAAATTGAATGCTTTAAGAGCGGCCCCTATGCGGGTGCCACTACCCCAATCAGTAAGAGAGTTGGTCAAACGCTGGATAGCCAAGTTCATATCCCGGTGACCCAAGCTATAAGTAATACGGGTCAATCTGGTACTGAATGCAAACGCCTCTACCTGGGGAAGCCCTTTCCCCAATACAAAGGCAAACTGCAAAAGGATACGCGTGTAGGATTCCATGGATCCACTAATATCGCAAAGCAACACAACAGGGCGTAACTTCCTTTTCCGAGTTTTGAAAGAAATCTTAAGTGGAAAACCACCCGATTTCAGACTGGCCCGCCAAGTACGCCTCATATCTATTTTTTCCCCATGCACAGTTTTTGCACTGCGACGGGTCAGACGTAAAGGAGGACTCCAGCGCAGATCTTTGAGAAACGTCTCTACTTCTTCTAATTCCTGATCGGTTAACTTTGCGAAATCTGTGTATCTTAGACGCTCGACAGCACTATAACGTCGCCAAGTCGGCAACAACTCCTCCATCTCTACGTCCTCGTCATTCCCGACTGAATCATTTTTTGGTGCTTCGACGGCATCGCTTCTAGCTCTTTGTATCAGCTGGCCCAGTTCCAATGATTTTTTGTCAGATGGAACAGCTTTCCAGAAAAGATCGAAAAGTGCATTAAACATTTTAATATCAGAGTGACGTTGGATAAGGGTCGCCCTGAGAAGGGACCGGACATCCTCACGTTTCCTGAAATCTATAAAGGAGAAGGCCTCGACCAGAGTCAAAATCTGTGCTGTCGTCACCACCAATCCCGAAGAGCGTAAAAACCTAGGGAAAAGGAGAAGATTCCGGAGAAACAAGTCTGCTTGAGCGTTCTCAGTATTTCCCAATATCCGATCTCCATCGAGAACTGGTTAGTAGCCTAACTACAGGATATAGACCTTGAGACATCTCATCTCCGAGCTCTCATTTTTTCAATAGCCGCGCTGCAACTCCGTCGCGCGCCATTTCAAGATCATCTCGATATTTAAGTAACGCTCCAAGTGTGTCTTCTAGCACTGCCTCACTGATCTGTTGTTGATTCATAGCAACCAAGGAGTTGATCCAATCCAAGGTCTCCGAAACCCCTGGGCGCTTAAACAGATCTTCCTTTCTGAGAGACTGTACAAATCCCACAGCCTGCTGGGCAAGTTCTCGACTGGCTTGAGGGCACCGACATTCCACAATCTCTATTTCCTTTTCGAAATCAGGATAGTCTACCCAATAATATAAACAGCGGCGTTTTAAGGCGTCATGGATCTCACGAGTTCTGTTTGACGTTATCAGGACAACAGGTTTCTCGAGAGCTCGCAAGGTCCCGATCTCTGGAATGGTTACTTGAAAGTCCGACAAAATTTCCAGAAGAAAAGCTTCAAACTCTTCATCGGCTCGATCAAGTTCATCAATTAACAATACAGGCGCATTTTGATCTGGGGTCGGACTTATCGCCTGCAAAAGTGGTCTTTCGAGGAGAAAATCCGTACTAAAGAGATCAAAATCATCACTTCTCTCAGATAGTTTGCCCTGCGCCTCCAAAAGGCGAATCTGCAACATCTGTCGACTATAATTCCACTCATAGACCGCACTATTAACGTCAAGTCCTTCGTAACACTGAAGTCGGATCAGACGGCTATTGAGTAGTTGCCCGATTGCCTTGGCTAATTCCGTTTTACCGACACCAGCTTCGCCCTCCAGGAAAAGGGGTTTCCCTAATTGTAGAGCTAGGAAAATCGATACAGCGAGAGATCGATCGGCAATATATGTCTGCTCTCTTAGCCCAGCTTCGATTGCCGCAATGCTGAGGGATTTAGCCTCAGTCGCTTTAGAATCCACTTCGTTCCACTGCCAGCTTTAGCGCCTTGGCACCATATACTTTTGCAAGCTGTACCCGGTATTCCCCAGAAGCGAAAAGGTCTCCCATTGGGTCCTCAATTTCCAGAGACTGTTCCATCACACCTTCAATCCCTGTGATCCCATTTTTCAAGACAGTCTTAGCGATTGAATCTGCATAGAAAGGTATTGGAGTGACCCCGTTGTACCAGAGATTTACTTCGCTAAGACAACCAGCATTCTCACAGTCGACAACAGCCGCAGCCCCACAAACCGCATAACCAGAAGCAGGATGCTCGAATTTAAGGTAGGCACTGCCTGCTAAGGGGCTGAGTGGTCGAACCTTCACAGCCGTCACAATTTCGTCTTCATGAAGATCAGTCAACAGTAGATCAAGGAAAAAGTCGGCAGCTTTTATTTGGCGCTCGCCACTGGGACCAATTGTCAGAATCTCACCCCCCAAAGCACAAATAACAGCAGGCAAATCAGAGCCCGGGTCACTGTGGGCTACATTTCCTCCGATTGTCCCTCGATTACGCACAGCAGGATCTCCTATTTCAGAAGCAGCCTCACTGATGATAGGGCATTTTTCTTGTAATATAGGATCCGCAGCCAACTCAGCATGTTTGGTCAAAGATCCGATGATGATCCAGTCATCTTCTAATCGTATTCCCGAAAGCTCTTCAATTCTCCCGATATCTACAACAGTAGTCGGCTGTGCTAAACGGAGTTTCATCATGGGGATTAGGCTATGCCCACCAGCCATTAACTTGGATCCCTCTTGAGATTGTAAAAGTGTTAGTGCCTCTTTAAGGCTATGCGCTCGTCTATACTCGAATTCGGCTGGAAACATTGTCAGATTCTCCTATTCTCCTGAATAACTTTCCAGATTTTTTCTGGGGCAAGAGGCATGTCAATGTGCTTCACGCCATAGGGCTTGAGAGCATCTATCACGGCATTAACAACTGCTGCTGGAGATGCGATGGCACCAGCCTCTCCGCATCCTTTGACTCCTAGGGGATTGTGTGGACAGGGTGTCACGGTGTTATCCAGCTCATAAGAAACAAGCATGTGACTTTTAGGAACTGCGTAATCAAGTAATTCCCCGGTAAGCAATTGTCCGCTCTCGGAATACACCGCACCCTCCCACAGTGCTTGCCCAATACCTTGGGCAATGCCCCCATGTAGCTGGCCTTCCACAATCATAGGGTTGATAACGTTACCAACATCATCAACAGCCACATAACGAAGTATTTCTATTTGGCCGGTCTCAGTATCTATTTCAACAACTGCAATATGGGTACCAAAGGGATAGGTGAAATTTGACGGGTCGTAGAAGGTTGTCGCCCTGAGGCCCGGCTCTACCCCTTCCGGAAGGTTATGCGCGAGATGCGACTGTAAAGCAATCTCTTGCAAAGTCTGAACCTTTCCAGGAACACCCTTCACGGAATATTTACCAGCTTCAAACTGTATATCTTCCTCTGCAACCTCTAAAAAGTGAGCAGCAATTTTTCGACCCTTCTCAATCACCTTGTCGGCCGAAAGAGCTAGAGCACTCCCACCAACGGCAGCACTTCGGCTTCCATAGGTTCCCCAGCCAAAAGTGACCTGGTCTGTATCCCCATGGATCACTTCAACATCTTCCACCGAAACTCCAAGTCTATCAGCGACTATCTGGGAAAATGTGGTCTCATGCCCCTGTCCGTGATCAGAAGAACCTGTATAAGCTGTAACACTTCCGCTAGGATGCATCCGTATCTCGCCGCTCTCCCACTGGCCTGCCTGCGCACCCAATGAACCAACCACTGCAGAAGGGGCCAGCCCACACGCTTCAATATAAGAAGAAAGGCCAATGCCGAGTAGCTTTCCCTGCACGCTAGCCTCTTTCTGACGGGACCGCAACTCGTCATAATCAACCTTTTCCATTGCACGATCTAAAGTACCTTCATAGCTTCCACTATCGTAGGTTAATGCCACCTGAGTCTGGTATGGGAAAGCCGTCGGTGGGATGAAATTACCGCGCCGAAATTCTGCTGGATCCATCTGGATCGCCTCGGCAGACAAATCAATTAGGCGCTCCACTAGGAAGGTAGCCTCTGGACGACCGGCGCCTCGGTAGGCATCTACTGGTGTAGTTGTAGTGAAGGTGCCAATCGTTTGCACATGAATTGCCGGGATATCGTATTGGCCCGACATGAGTGTCCCGTATAGATAGGTCGGGATAGCTGGAGCAAACGTTGATAGATAAGCTCCCATGGCAGCCCAGGTCTTCACTCTTACTGCCTCGATTTGGCCACTCTTACTGATTGCCATCTCAGCTAGTGATACATGATCTCGACCGTGCGCATCTGTCAAGTTGGATTCAGAGCGGCTAGCAGTCCATTTAACAGGACGTCGCAGCTGTATTGAACACCAAGCAGTGATGGCTTCATCAGCATAATGATGGATCTTGCTTCCAAAACCTCCTCCCACCTCAGGGGCTATCACTCTAATTTTGTTCTCTGCCAAGCCTAGTGACGCCAGAGACATGAGAAGCCGGTGAACGTGAGGATTCTGAGTGGTCATCCAAAGAGTAATCTCGTTCTTGGAGGAGTCGTATTCCGCCAGGGTACAGCGTGGTTCTATCGCATGTGGAATCAGACGATTATTGCGCAAATTCAGATCCACCTTGAAATCCGTCTTCGAAAAAGCTCTATCAACCTTCTCTTTGTCTCCCAGTTCCCAATCGAAAGCTATATTGTTAGGGGCATCCTCATGGATCTGAGCGGCTCCTTTCATAGTCGTCTGCAGCGGGTCGACCAGTGCGGGCAAGGGATCGTAGTCTACGGATACAAGTTCCGCGGCATCTTTGGCTCCATAACGCGTCTCAGCTACAACCACTGCCACTGCATCCCCTACATAGCACACCTTATCTTTTGCAAGCATTGGATGATCCGGAGTTTTCATATCCGGAAGAAGCCATCCCACAGGGATCAAGCCTGGCACTCCACTTTTCTGAACATCCGCTGCAGTAAAAACCCCCAAGACACTTTCCTGCGCTGCCGCCTTGGAGGTGTCAATAGAAAGTATCTTTGCGTGGGCGTATGGGCTACGGACAATGGCTGCAAAAACCATCCCGGGACGTTTCAGATCATCACTATACTTACCTCGTCCCGTTACCAAGGCTGGATCTTCGCGACGCCTGATAGATGTACCTAATACCCCTCCCATCTCAGAGACCCTCCTCAAAACTTTCTGCAGCGTTTCGAACCGCTTTGACAATATTCTGATACCCCGTACAACGACAAATATTCCCCTTTAAGGCCTTACGGACCTCCTTTTCTGTAGGCGCTTTGTTCTTACTGAGTAAATCCCAAGCAGCTAAAATCATTCCGGGAGTGCAATAGCCGCACTGCAAACCATGGTTATCCCAGAAACTTTGCTGTAGACAATGCAGTTCACCATCCCGCTCCAATCCTTCTATTGTTGTGATAGAACAGCCATCAGCCTGGACAGCAAGTTGGGTGCAGCTTTTGACTGATTGCCCGTCCACAAGGACCGTGCAGGCACCGCAAAGACTCGTTTCACATCCGATGTTGGTCCCGGTTAAATCCAGCTCATCCCGCAGAAAGTGAACCAGAAGCGTCCGGGCCTCCAAGTCTCGCTGATACTCCTTACCGTTGACAGTAATATCTACCTTGGTCATAGACTTCCCCTTTTAAGAATAGACATAGAGTTCACAAGGGTCCCTACTAATGAGACTGCCTCCCCCATTCCTGCAGTGCGACGTCCAGTTTCTTTAATCCCTGCCGAGCTACAATACGACCTGTGCTCTCTATGAGTCGCTGACCAAATGAGGCGACGCGCCCACCCACACTAGCATCCATATGATAATAGAGCAGTGTAGCTTCACCATCCTCTTCCAGACGGATCTCTCCACTAGCATCCAGAAATCCTGTCTGTCCTCGACCTTTGATAATTAATCTATAACTCTCAGGCGGCTTTAGATCTGTAAGAGAAAATTGACTTTCAAACGCCCCCGTGACGGGACCCACTCTAATATTAATTTGGGCCGTATAAGCATTCTGACCTGTCTCAATCAACTGATCACAACCCGGGAGTGCTTGCTTGATCACAGTAGGATCGAGCAACGCAGTCCAGACTGTCTCTCTCGATAACGCTACCCGGTGGTTCCCTTTGATCTGCAAAAAGCGCTCCGTTCTGCTCGAATTGAAGATTAATCCCTAGCACCCAAGAATGCAAATCCTGCCGCTCTGCATCAACATAGAGAGTTCTTCTTCAAGCACCCATAAAAATCAATGGGATCATTAATGATCGATGTCATTAGCACACCAGCTCCGGACTTCGCGCAAGAATTACCGAAGACTGAGAACTGTCCATCCACGATCAATAGCTTCTTGCCTTAGAATCGGATCAGGATCAACCGCAATAGGATTATCAACCCATTCCAGTAAAGGAAGATCATTACGGCTGTCACTATAGAACCAGGTCTCGGAAGGCTTTTGCCCCTTACTCTCCAACCACTCCTCCAAGCGCGTCACTTTGCCTCCCCCAAAGCTTGGTACTCCTTGAACACGACCTGTAAAACATCCTTTGACAACTTCTAGATCGATAGCAATAAGTTCGGGAACTCCAAAGAGTAAAGAGATCGGGGCTGTCACAAAACGGTTAGTAGCTGTGATGATCAAAGTATCATGGCCTTGGCCCTGATGATACCGAACTAGTTCCTTCCCTTTTGGAAGGATAATAGGTTTAATACGTTGCTCAATAAACTGCCGGCGTAAATCTTTCAAGGATTCGAGAGGAGTTGAGGCCAGTGGAGCCAACTGGAACAAAAGAAAGGCCTCAAGGTCCAATTGCCCCTTTTCGTAGTCCTCATAGAAAGACTTCGTTGCTTCAATGAAATCAGCCGGCATCACTTTCTGCTTGATTAGAAATTCCATCCAACGGTAATCGCTGTCACCCCCGATAAGGGTGTTATCGAGATCAAAAATAGCTAGCTTCCAATTCTCCGTCATTGCTCCATCCGAGACAGTTTCCAACATCTACATACCGCCTTACCCGATCAACGCCCCACCTCTATAACCTAAAACTACTCATCAGACAACCAAGCAAAAGTTTATAAAATCCAACATAGGGCTCCTGCCAGACCTCAAGAGTAAAGATCCACATAAACTGGGGTGTGATCGGATGCCGTCATGCCGTCTTTCTTTTTCCGATAGTCCCTATCTATGACAACTTCTTTTACACGTTTGACAATCGCCTCTGTCCCTAAAAGAAAGTCGATTCTAAGACCCTTATTGAGATGGAAAGCCCCTCCACGATAATCCCACCAAGAGTAACTGATCTCATCGGGGTATTTCCCCCTATATAAATCTGTCAACCCCCAATCAATGAGGCTTTGGAATCGTTTTCTCTCCTCTGAAGTATGGAAAATCTTCCCCTTAGAACCTTCTTCGTTCCAGGTATCCTTAGGGCTAGGACACAGATTGAGATCCCCACAAAGGATAAGTGGATTACGAGGAGAATGACGCTCCTCGAGAAATGCCTGAAGCCCATCAAACCAGTCTAATTTTAACGGAAAGTCAGAATGATCCACTGATTTCCCATTTGGGCAATACACAGTTACAAAGCTAAGCTCCTTATTGCGGGCACCAATTAAACGGGCTCCATACTTTTCTTGCCCCGGAAGCCCTGCCGTTACCAATTCCATGGGATTACGGCTCAGGATGGCAACTCCATTCCAAGCTTTTTGGGAATGGACCAAAGTAGAGTAACCTGCCGCCTCAAACACCATGCTTGGGAATTGATCCTCTTCCATCTTGAGCTCTTGTAATCCCACTATGTCTGGTTGTCGGGATTCCAACCAATGAAGAATAAAATCAAGACGAGCCCTGAGGCCGTTGATATTCCAGGTTGCTAGACGCATCTTTTCCCTCCGTATCTAAACCGACTCGCCTCAGTGGAGCTCTCTGATCAAGATGTTTCTCCATCTGACCTTATACGGCCCATCCCCCGATGGTATTTTGTGTACCTGCAGTCCTATAAAACCAGATTGTGAGGACTCCTCATCTTTAAGGTCTTCAATAGCTACCCCGTTGAGCCAAGTCTGTATGTGCGGACCGTGCGCGCGTACACGATAACGGTTCCATTCGCCATCCTTAAAAACATTCTTCACGGGACGTTCGCGGCTGAGATAACCTCGTCCCGTCGCCTCGGAATAGACATATCCTGCATTACCTTTACAACAACCCCCAGGTATCTCAATCTGTGGGCCGTGCACTCGACCATCCTTGTATTCCGGAAGACTCTTGGATCGAATTTGTACCCCAGAGTTCAGCTCCACATCAACCATTACATCAAACATTAGTTCGAAGTCAGAATATTGATCCTTGGTGCAAAGAAATGAGTTTGGACTCCCTTCATTGGTTGTGCCAACAATTAGACCATCCTCAACGGAATAAATTGCAGCTCCACCAAGCTGTGTCCAACCCTTAAGACTTCGGCTATCAAAAAGCGAGACCCATATAGAGTCTATAGACTCGGGGTCCTCTATATAGCGATAACTAGCTCGGTCTGAACTCAAATCTTGAAGCTCAATTCCCTTCTGGAGATCCACCTTGCCAGTTGCAGCCCACTCCGTGCCTCTCAGTAGAGTCTCTTGGAAACCAAGGCCACGCATGGACTGAGGACTGTGTCCAAGGGTGGTATGGAAAACCCTGCCCTCACCATATCTGACGGTCATTAATACTGGTTCATGCTCCCCCGAACCTCCCGTTTCGGTGTCTGAGAATGCTGTGGCCAATACTTCAAGATTTTGGGCGGGCCCGCGCAAACGATCGTACAGCTCATCCTTAGCGTGCATCCATTCCTTGGGAAGTCCCTGCAAAATAGGATGATCTGGGGTTCTGGCAGTGATTAGAAATTCATGCTGCTGACCATGAGATCCTCCCTTCCCATTTGAGAAGTCTCGAACAAAATCACCATCCCTGATTCGTACATAGGGCCCATGGGATTGGTCACGATTCCCCCAGCCTCCCAGACCTATAATTGCGTTGTAGGCTCCCCATTCTGGGAAAGCATTGTTAGCTGCGTGCACACTAACGAAGCCTCCCCCTCCCCGAACATAATTTTCAAAAGCTCTATTCACATCTTGTGTCCAAGGGTCCCCGTTGTAGTTGGATAACACTACATTAAAATCTTGAAACCTTGGATTGAATTCAATTCCGGGTAAACGGGTTGCAATTTCGACCTCAAATTGGGACTCCAAAATTTTCTCAAGCATAACGGTAGTCACTTCCCAGGGATGATTATTCTCCCCGTCGAGTATTAGTACGCGTGCTCGGGATTGAATGGAGCGTTCAGGAACTGAGGTGCAGAAACTCGCCAAAAAAAACAGCCCAAGGGGGAAAAAAGACTTGAGTTTCATTGCTTAAAGGGACTAGAGATGGCCCTTCTTTTTGTACTTTAAAGCCAGAAATGGCTCCTCAGGTAGGACTCGAACCTACAACCCTCCGGTTAACAGCCGGATGCTCTGCCAATTGAGCTACTGAGGAGCATGCACCAGAGGGCGTGAAGTCTATCGCATGGGGAAGACCCTTTCAAGCTCATTCCCAACCCTCAGACAAGAGCCACTACTCAGCCAGGCTGTTCTTATTCGACAACCCAAAATAGATTAGTTGAAGCCCAAGACATGAACTTAGAATCCTTGCCTTCTGGTTGGTCAATGCCCCTCGGGCACTCCCAGATCTACTCACCATAGCGATACCGGTGCACGGAGAAAGGGGAGTTTCTCGATTAGGAAAATAAGCCAACCCCTCCTCGATCTGGACAATCATAGAAGGGGGAAAGCCCGAGTCCAAACGAAAACTGATCTTATTCTCTAATACCGACGGGGGCCTCCGCCTCCCCCCCCTGGCCGGGGACGAGCTTCGTTAATTTTGACGTTTCGTCCACCCATTGAGGAACCATTCAGTTGCTGGATCGCCTCATTGGCAGCATCATCATCCGACATCTCCACAAAACCAAATCCTTTAGACCGGCCGCTGTAAGCATCAGTAATTATTTTGGCCGAGGTAACCTCGCCAAAAGCCTCAAAGGCTGTCCGTAATTCCGTCTCGGAAATTTCATAAGGGAGATTTCCACAATAAATGTTCATCTTTACTCAACTCTCTTTCATAGATGGTGCTATTCGCCACAAATCAACTCAGGGATCTCACCACAAAAAAATCATATCCTGTTGTCGAAAAGATGGGCTCATATAGAAATTGTGGTGTCATTCACTAAGGCAGTGCCCCCTTATACCACCATAAGGTAGCCCCTGGCAAAGGCAGGCCGAGCATCACTCGTATATACCTGATTTTTTCTTTGTACTTCACTTCCGATATTGTAACCCGAAATAGCAGAAATATCGGCGTTAATCTTCTAAGGTTAATTTCTTCTTACTTAATTGAACTAGAGGTTTTTTTCGATGTATTCGGCCATCATTTTACGGAGATGATAGACAAGGCTCAAACCTCGAACTCCATGCCTAGAACGCGGATAGACCATTAGCTCAAATTGTCTCCCAGACTTTTGTAATTCGTGCACAAAACTAAAAGTGTTTTGGATATGCACATTGTCATCCATATTCCCATGGATCAATAGAAGCCTGCCCTTGAGATCCTTTGCCGCTCTGACAACTGAGGAAGACTGATACCCCTTTGGGTTGGCCTGGGGGGTGTCCATATAACGCTCTGTATAAATAGTATCGTATAAACTCCAATCCGTTACCGGTGCACCAGCGATCCCCATTTTAAAACTGTCACTGTGCGTCATAGAATACAATGTCATGAATCCACCAAAACTCCACCCCCAGAGACCAATCCGTTCAGAATCGACCCAAGGCTTGGCTTTGAGCCAAGCCACTCCATCCTCAATGTCTCTATGTTCCAGTTCACCAAAATTCCGATAGATCGGCCAGGTTGATTGCGCCCCCTTCCCACTGGCACTTCGATTGTCACAGATCCAAATCAGATAGCCCTTTTGTGCCAACATCTGATGCCAAAGATAGTTCCGCCCTCCCCAAGCATTCTTAACCCTTTGCGTGTGGGGGCCTCCATACACATGGACTAAAACCGGATAACGCCTTGATGGATTGAAATCAGGAGGCGTGATCAACATTGACTCCATCATAAAACCATCCCTCGAAGGAACCTGTAAGAGCTCCGGTTGACCGAGACTAAGGTCATTTAACTTCTCCACGGTATCATCGTAAATAGTGCGAACTAGCTGGCCAAGTGAATCCATTAGATGGACTTGGGGAGGAGTCACAAGATTGCTCCACGTATCCACGTAGTGGGTTAATTGACTGTTGAAAAGAACTCTATGCTCTCCCTCACGCTCTGAAAGTCTCTTGATAACCCCATTAACCAGCGTCACGCGATAGACATCTAATCCAATGTGAGATCTGCGCGTTCCGGTGAAGTAAACCCATCCCCTCTTTTCGTTAACACCCTTAAGAGAGCGGACCTCCCACTCGCCTTTTGTGACGACACTCAATAATTCTCCTTTAGAATCATAATGATATAAATGCCTCCACCCAGAACGCTCCGATTGCCATAGGAATGTACCGTCTTCCAGCCAGTAAGGCTCACCGAGAACATTGACCCAAGCCCTTGTGGTTTCTCGAAAAATCCGGTGGACATCACCACCATCCGGATCTCCTAAGTTGAGGTCCAACCAGGTCTGTTTTCTGTTTTGAACCTGGAAAAAAACCTTCTGGCTACGATCTTTCCAACCTACTTTTACAATAAGCCGGTCTTCCGGCTTATATTGGCTCAAATCCAACCATTTTGTTCCCCCGCCTGTCGATGCTACGACGCCAAGTCGAGCGACAGGATTGGATTCTCCCGCCTTGGGATATCGGATTGTTTCTTCCCTTAGATATCTTGGGATGTGGTCAGTGACAGTGAAACTGGGTACGTCAGATATGTCTAGCTGCAGATAGGCGATACTGGAAGAGTCGGGACTCCACCAATATCCTTTAAAATTGCCTCGTCCGTAGATTTCCTCTTGATAAACCCAGTCCAAAATTCCGTTGAGTATATTATTACTCCCATTTTTCGTTAGCCGCTTTTCTACTAATTTCTCAATGTCGAAAACGTAAAGATCGTGGTCTCGAACAAAAGACACTAATCGACTATCCGGACTAAAGCTTAACTCCCTCTCCAGAGATCTTGAGTCTGTTAGCCTCAGTGCTCGTCCCGTCTCAAAGTTCAAATAAAAGAGCTCCCGTTTATATTGAATTAGAACTGCGCCTTCGTCAGGACTGAGTCGGAATTTCCCATCGCGAACAAGTCTTTCTGCTTGTTCGCGATTGAGGCCAACGTTTTGCATGAACGCAGCCTGGATCTTGCGGTTTTCGTAGAAAATCTGAGTTTCCCCGCTGATGGCGTTAACTTGTACTAGTCTCTTAGAAACTCCACCTTGGGTGCGATCCCACCTTAAATAGTGCTTTCCATCTCTACGCCAACGAAGAATCGAAGGAGGAGATCCGTCAAAACTCAACTTGTACCTAGGATGATAAAGATTTTCCACCGATAGCAGTTGAGCATCCTCTGCATAGAAGTGCTCTACTACCAAAAATCCTAAAATAATACGGAGCAGGATTTTCATATTAGGTAAAAATGTCCAGACTCCCGAAAATTTCCGCCTAGTATGCTTTGGCCCAAACGACTCTCTGCGGGCTTGGCTGCCCGGAAAAGATGCAGGTGCCGGCACCGCCTTCGTTATCATCCAGTGGGATGCATCGGATCGTTACCTGGAGGTCTTTCTGTACCTGTTCGGCAATAGCTTCATCTCCACTCCAATGAGCCAAAGCGAAACCACCTGCCCCCAGGCCGTCCTGGCCATTTTTGAAAAATTTGTAGAAATCTTCACGACTGTTAAGGATCTGAGTGTTTTCAGAGCGTAGCCTGAAAGCACGCTCCATAAGTCCATCCTGAATTTCTGTCAGCATACCAGTGACAGTTGCCAAAAACTTATCTGTTGGCAGAGATTCCTTTTCATGTGGAGACTGATCTCGTCGTGCCAAGAAAACACTGTCAGATGCTATATCACGGGGACCTATCTCAACTCGAATTGGCACCCCCTTCTTTATCCAATTCCAGGCCTTTTCTCCGCCGCGTAATTCGCGGTCATCAATCTCAACCTCAATATTCCCATCTCCGAATTTGAGTTCCTGTAATGCATCTTTCAGTTTTAGGCAGTGCTTGAGAATGAGGTCGGGTCGGTCGCTTTTAAACAGTATAGGTAAAATCACAACATGTACTGGTGCCAACCGTGGAGGTAAAACGAGACCATTGTCGTCACTATGAGCCATGATCAAGGCTCCCACAAGTCGAGTAGACACACCCCAAGAGGTAGTCCAAGCGTATTGCTGCTTCCCCTTATCGTCCAAAAAACGAATGTTTTGGGCTTTGGAAAAATTCTGTCCCAGAAAATGAGAGGTGCCAGCTTGCAATGCTTTCCGATCCTGCATCATCGCTTCGATACTAAAAGTACGTTCTGCCCCAGGGAAACGTTCCGCAGGAGTCTTTTCTCCTTTGATCACTGGCAGAGCCATAAATTCCTCGGCGAACCTAGCATAGATCTCGTGGATAGTATGTGTTTCTTCCAGCGCCTCCTCGGCAGTAGAATGAGCGGTGTGTCCTTCCTGCCAAAGGAACTCCGTAGTCCTTAGGAAGAGCCGTGTTCTCAATTCCCAACGGACCACATTAGCCCACTGATTGATAAGGATCGGTAGATCCCTATAACTGCTAATCCATCTAGAAAAACTATCTCCTATAATGGTCTCACTGGTGGGCCGCACAACGAGGGGTTCTTCCAACTTACCTGCAGGGACTAGCTCCCCCTCAGGGCTCTCCTCCAGCCGATGGTGTGTAACAACCGCACACTCCTTGACAAACCCCTCCACATGCCTTGCTTCTTTTTCCAAAAAGCTTTTAGGGATAAAAATCGGGAAGTACGCATTCTTGTGACCAGTCTCCTTAAACATACCGTCCAGTAGACGCTGCATATTTTCCCAGATGGCATAGCCCCATGGTTTTATAACCATACAGCCACGGACGGGAGATGGCTCAGCAAGGTCTGCAACACGTACAACTTGCTGGAACCACTTAGGGTAATTCTCGGCTCTTGTCGGGGTAATTGCGGTGCTCGCCCGTTTCTCCATAGACGGCAGATTATCTCCGAGCCGAGTGCCCTGTCCAGAAGATAACAGCAGAAGGCTCTCAAATTTATAAGAAGAAACATCCGGAGTGAGCATGCCGGATATCTGAAAATGCCGCAGAATTACGTCCGCACAGATCAGTTTAAGGATTGGAATCCATCACACAAACCGACAACTTTTTTAGGAAGCTTCCTCGTTGCTGTCTGCACTGACCAACTCAATCATTGCTAGAGGAGCAGCATCACCTTTCCTATTGCCCAGCTTCACGATACGCGTGTATCCTCCCGACCGTTTTGCATAGCGGGGGGCCAAGTCATCGAAAAGTTTGGCTACAACCGATTTACGACGGATCAGAGACAATGCCCGACGTCGGGCATGCAGACTTTCTTTCTTCCCAAGAGTGATCAATTTCTCAGCATAAGGACGCAATTCCTTTGCCTTCGGCAAAGTAGTCACCATTTCCTCATGTTCGAGTAGATCCGTTGCCATATTACGGAGTAGGGCCTTCCGATGGCTCGGTGTTCTATTGAGCTTTCGACCAGTTTTCCGATGTCTCATACTCCTGCTCCTGCCTCTACCTATCGCCTATTAGATCTTCTCCACCCGGGAACCAGTCTCTCCTTCTTCAAGCGTCAAACCAAAACCCAACCCCATTTCGGCCAGAATATCGCGGATTTCGGTAAGCGATTTCCGCCCAAAGTTCTTGGTCTTAAGCATCTCTGCCTCGGTCTTAACCACCAGCTCACCAATGGTTCGGATATTAGCATTCTTTAGGCAATTGTACGACCGGACTGAAAGTTCCAATTCCTCAACAGATTTGGAGAGATTGTCATTGATAGTGTCAACATTTTCGGCCTCAGGAACTTCAACAACTTCAATTTCCTCCTCGAAGTTGATAAATATGTAAAGATGATCCTTGAGGTTTTTTGCTGCTTCAGCGACCGCATCTTCGGGACTGACACTTCCGTCAGTCCAAACTTCCAGATTCAACCTATCGTAGTCAGTTGAGCGGCCTAAACGTGCGGCCTCCACGTTAAAATTAACTCTCTGCACTGGAGAGTGAACTGAGTCAATCGGTATAAAGCCAATCCCTAGCTCCGGCTCAAAGTTCTCATTTGCCGGCTGGTAACCTCTGGCCTTGCGTACCCTTATCTCCATCTTCAAATTCGCTGATGAATTGACGGTTGCGATCTCGATGGAAGAATCCAGAATTTCTACATCTGGATCCGGCTTTATGTCGCCAGACTTCAAGACACCTTCTCCGTTTGATTCCAGATAGATGGTCTTGGGATGATCAACATTCAACCGTAAGGGGACACGTTTTAAATTCATGAATACGTTCGCTACATCTTCACGCACTCCAGGAATTGCCGAGAACTCATGCAGGACATCTTCTATTTTCACAGCCGTGATAGCCGCTCCTTCGATAGAAGAGAGCAATGTTCGTCGCATTGCACTACCAACGGTTGTCCCAAAACCCCGTTCGAAGGGTTGCGCGTAGAAATGTCCAAACGTTGGCGAAAGCGTCTCCGGATCACACGTAAGTCTCTTGGGTCGTTGAAAACCTAACATTCTTATCTATCTCCCTATGATTAAATCTCTGCTCAGTGTTTTATCGAGTCTAGAGAACGAAATCCCCGTTAGCTTTTAAGGTCTGGCTCAGACACGCCTCTTTTTAGGAGGTCGACACCCATTGTGCGGGATGGGTGTAACGTCCTTAATGCTACGAACCTCAAGACCGGATGCCTGGAGAGATCTAATAGCTGCTTCTCGCCCGGATCCAGGTCCCTTAACTTGTACATCACAATATCTCATCCCGTATTGGTCTCTGGCTCCGGCTGCAGCCCGATGGGCAGCTTGAGAGGCTGCGAAAGGAGTACTCTTCCTGCTGCCTCGAAAGCCCTGAGCGCCGGAACTGCCGTGTGTCAAAACGTTACCTTCCAAGTCGCTGATACAAATTAAAGTGTTATTGAAGGTCGCCTTAATATGCACGATCCCGTGAAGAACGGTACGCCGCTCCTTTTTCTTGTTTTTCTTGGTTGTTTTTTTGTCAGATTTGGCCATTCTACTTCCTTACTTCCGGCGTCTACGAATTCCAGTTTTTTTCGGACCTTTACGGGTCCTTGCGTTCGTATGTGTCCGCTGCCCTCTTACCGGTAAACCTCGACGGTGACGAAGTCCCCGATAACATCCAATATCCATTAGGCGCTTGATGTTGAGTTGTAACTCTTTACGTAGATCACCCTCAATTCGCCCTTCATCCTGGATGATTTTACGTATCAGGTTTCCTTGATCTTCAGTCAGTTCACCGACCTTTATGGCCCCATCCACGTTAGCACTCTCAAGGATTGATACAGCACGAGACCTGCCTATCCCGTAGATATATGTCAACCCCACCTCCACTCTCTTGTGGTCTGGTATGTTAATGCCTGCTATCCGTGCCATAACTCTTCCCTCAATTTCTATGAGTTATATTTTTACTATCCCTGACGCTGTTTGTGTTTTGGATTCGGGCAAATAACCCTAACCACACCCTTACGGCGAACAATCTTACAATTCATGCACATTTTCTTAACCGAAGCTCGAACCTTCATTTCAAGACTCTCCTCAATCCAGTTGACTCAAAATCCAAGGACCATCCTTGGTGAGTGCCACTGAATGCTCGAAATGAGCGCTGTAGCCTCCGTCTGTCGTTACTGCAGTCCAGCGATCTTCTAGGATTTTAGCTCCTGGCCCCTGAACATTCACCATAGGCTCTATAGCTAAGACCATGCCCTCTTGCAACCGGGGGCCACGACCAGGCTCTCCATAATTCGGAACTTGAGGATCTTCATGTAGACTTTCGCCAATCCCATGCCCAACAAACTCCCGAACAACCGAAAAACCATTTTTTTCGACATGCTTTTGAACGCTGGACGAGATATCAGAAACCCGATTTCCAATTTCCACCTGTTCAATACCCTTAAAAAGAGACTCACGTGTAACGTCCAAAAGTTGTTGAATCGGCTTGGGGATATCTCCAACAGGAAATGTCCAGGCTGAGTCTCCGTAAAAGCCCTTCCAACAAACTCCTACATCCAGGCTGAGAATGTCACCCGATAATAATGGGCGATCATTGGGAATTCCATGTACAATCTGATCGTTTACTGAGGCACATACGGTCGCCGGAAACCCTTGATACCCTTTAAAGGCAGGCTCTCCTCCATCCTGAAGAATCATCTCTTCCGCCACGCAATCCAATTCCTTTGTGGTCACACCCGGGGCAATCATGCCACCTAGACGGCGCAGTACACGTGCCACCATTAGGTTTGCCTCCCGCATCTTCACTAACTCCTGACTACCCTTACAAATAATCACGCTGCTTCCTATTGGTTCTACCCCAGCAGTCCAGAAACGCTACATTCTAACACTAGACATCACTAGGTCCCACAAAACTATCCACGCCTGCCCCTGACTCGCCCTCGTTTCAGAAATCCTTCGTAGTGACGCATAACAAGTTGAGATTCAATCTGCTGAACCGTATCCATAGCTACACCGACGACAATTAAGATCGATGTTCCTCCAAAATAGAACGTCACTCCAAGGCCAGTTGTAATCCAGGCTAGTCGGTTGTCAATTAAAAAATTATCTAACCAGGGGCCTATGGCCGGTATAGGCTGAACTTTGAACCCAGAAATTAAAAATTCCGGTAATAAGCAAACCAAAACAAGATAAATCGCGCCTGCAGCAGTGAGACTCGTTAATACATTATCAATGAACTCAGAGGTCCGACGGCCTGGCCTGATCCCAGGAATAAATCCCCCATATTTACGAATGTTGTCAGCTACTTCGTCGGGATTAAAAATAATACTTACGTAGAAAAAACAGAAGAAGACTATAGCTCCAATATACACAAGGTTGTACAAGGGGAATCCCTGCTGCAGCTGACCGGCAAGGCTTTGTAGAAACTGCCAGGGCAAGACTAGTTGCAAAGTAGACGGGAAGGCTACGATCGAAGCCGCAAAAATGACTGGGATAACCCCTCCCGAGTTAACTTTTAGGGGAAGATGAGTCGCCGATCCGCCCATCATTTTACGCCCAACTACCCTTTTAGCATATTGGATTCTAATGCGCCGTTGCCCTCGCTCCACATAAACTATCGCAGCAATAACGCCTGCCATCAGAATTAAGAGTGCTACTATCAAGAAAATGGACTTTTGGCCGTTCTGCCAGTCCTGCCAGAGAGATCCGCTTGCACTGGGTAGCCCAACAACTATTCCGGAAAATATGATTAAGGAGATCCCATTCCCTATACCCCGCTCTGAAATCTGTTCACCGATCCACATCACAAAAACGGTCCCTGTGGTTAGCGTCAGGAGTGTCATGAGCCGGAAACTCCAGCCTGGATTAGGCACGATTGCAGGTCCCCCACCTGCGGTTTGTTCAAGTGCAACTGCAGTTGCGAATCCCTGAAACAAACTCAATCCAACCGTAGAATAACGTGTGTATTGATTGATCTTGCGCCGCCCTAGATCTCCCTCTTTAGAGAGCCGCTCAAGATAAGGCCAAACAACAGTTAATAACTGGAAAATAATAGAGGCAGTGATATAGGGCGTAATACCCAGTGCAAAAATCGACAGCCGAGACAGATTGCCACCAGAAAACATATTAAGAAAACCAAACATGGTCCCTGCCTGAGTCTCGAAAAACTGTTGCAGAGCGAGCGTATTGACCCCGGGGGTAGGGATCCAGCTCCCCACGCGGTACACAGCTAACATTCCGAGCATGAACAGAATGCGCTTGCGTAGTTCGGGGATGTTGGCAATATTACGCAGAGTGACTGCGAGGTTATTCAGGTCGGGCATTTTCAGGTCACAATCTCAGCTTTTCCTCCCGCAGCCTCGATTTTGGCGCGAGCAGATTCGCTAAAGTGTACAGCTCTTACAGTTAATTTCTTTTTTAGTTCCCCTTGTCCCAAAATGCGGAGGCCGTCGTGTGCTCTTTTCATATAACCGACTTCCATAAGAGCCTGGGCGGATACTTCTGTTCCATTTTCAAATCGATTCAGGTCACGAACATTGAGAACTACAAACCTCTTCGCAAAAATATTAGTAAAACCACGTTTAGGGAGGCGTCGATAGAGGGGCATTTGTCCGCCCTCAAAACCCGCACGACTAGAGTAGCCGGAACGTGACTTCTGTCCCTTGTGTCCTCGACCTGCAGTCACTCCACTACCAGATCCAGGACCACGGCCAATTCTTTTCCTTTTCGCGTTTGCCCCTTTGGCAGGTTTCAAGTTATGTAGTTGTAAAACCATATTATTCTCCGTCTAGAACTCTCACTAGATGCGGGACCTTAGCCACCATCCCTCTTGTCTGAGGGGTATCGACAAGTTCAACTATTTGATTCAGCTTCCTAAACCCTAACCCCTTCACTACCCGCTTTTGCTTTTCGGGCCTTCCAATAGAGCTCCTGAAGTACTGAATCCGAATGGATTTGGAATTCTTCTCAGGCATTTATAGATCCTTTACCGCGATTCCTCGGGATTTGGCTACCTGCTCCGGACTGCGGAGACGAGCCAGTCCCTCAAATGTAGCCCTGACTACGTTTATAGGATTCTGTGTTCCTATGACCTTAGTTACCACGTTATGGATCCCGGCTGCCTCCATAACCGCACGCACGGCACCTCCAGCAATCACTCCTGTTCCCTCTGGAGCTGGCTTTAGAAGAACCCTCCCGGCACCGGCTACCCCTTCCACCTGATGGGGGATCGTCGACATCGCCAATGGCACTTGCAGCATCGCTTTTCTGGCGGTCTCCAATCCTTTCCTGATTGCGGAGGGAACCTCTTTAGCCTTACCCATGCCGTAACCAACCTTCCCCGTCTCATTACCAACAACGACAAGCGCCGTAAAGCTGAGGTTTTTTCCGCCTTTTACCACCTTTGTCACTCGATTAATTGCGACAACGTGATCTTTCATATCAGAATTCTTTTTGTCTCTCATGGCCATACTCGGTCTCCTAAAACTTCAACCCTGCTTCGCGAGCCGCCTCGGCAAAGGCCTTTACACGCCCATGGTAAATATACCCGCCACGATCAAATACAATCGTCTCAATGCCCTTCTTTTTAGCCTCTTCTGCCAGTTCTTTCCCGAGTTTTCGGGCCGCCTCGACGGATGATGCTCGTTTTGCTTTCCTATCCTTCTGTGTGGTGGCAGCTAGGAGAGTTGTACCCTTACTGTCATCGATAACTTGGGCATAAAAGTGCCTCAGACTTCGAAAAACAGCTAACCTGGGCCTTGAATCGGTTCCCGAAATCTTACGTCTGATCCGAGAGTGTATTTTGAGCCTGCGCTGATTTTTGCTTGCTTTCTTAGACATCACTACTAAGCACCCTTCTTCCCGACCTTCAACTTAATCTGTTCATGTGCGTAGCGAATACCCTTCCCCTTATACGCATCGGGAGGCCTCAATTTCCGAAGATCCGCTGCGACCTGACCGACTTTAGCTTTGTCAATTCCACTAACAACAATTGTGGCCGCATAATTGGCGCTCGATCGCTGAGCTTTCCTCACCTGCATTTGAATACCCTCGGGGAAAGGGACCTCAATAGGATGGGAAAACCCCAAAGCCATTTTAAGCGCTTTCCCCGCAACTTCAGCCCGATAACCAACTCCAATCACATCCAGTTCCTTTGTAAAACCCTGCGATACACCCCATATAGCATTGGCCACAAGCGTACGAGTCAGACCATGCAGTGAACGTGCTCTTGGAGTTTCACTATCCCTTTTAGCCTCAATCACACCGTCCTTGAGTTCTAGTGTGATCTCAGCCGGAACTGGAGCCTCTAGGTGACCCTTGGGACCTTCTATGAATACCTTGCCGACATCCACTCGAACTTTTACGTCCGAAGGAACTTCAATCGGCCTCTTACCAACACGTGACATAACTCGCTAACCTCTCGTTCGACCCCCAACAGCGGCGAAACCTTTAATAAACCTCACACAAAATCTCCCCACCTACTCCTGCCTTACGGGCTTCAGAACCCGTCATAACCCCACTCGATGTTGACAACACTGTAATACCCAAACCGCCCAAAACAGATGGGATCTCGTTGCTACCTACATAAACTCGACGACCCGGCTTACTGATCCGTCGGAGACTCTGAATTATAGGATCTCGATTCGACCCCTCATACTTGAGGATAACCTTGATGGTCGATGAAGGTTCTCCCTCCACTACTGAGTAACCTGAAACGTAGCCCTGTTCCTTCAAAATTCTACTTAGCTCTTCGCGAATTCGCGAGTGGGGGATCTCGACCGAGTCGTGGTCTGCCATCAACCCATTACGAATCCGGGTGAGCATGTCTGCAATGGGGTCCGTAGTCATCTGTTATTTCTCCTCATCTTTTCAGTCCCTGAGTTGACCTAAAACAAGACCCCTCGACGCTCGGGAGTTCCAAACGGCACCCCCAAGTTCTCCAATAGAACTTTACCCTGCCGGTCATCTTTTGCGGTGGTTACTAAGGTTACATTCATCCCCGTAAGGCGCCCACCACTATTAATCAAATCTATCTCGGGGAAGATCAGTTGGTCCTTAAGACCGATGGTGTAATTCCCATGTCCATCAAACGACTTGGGTGACACTCCCCGGAAATCTCGGACGCGAGGTAGTGCAATGTTGAGAAGTCGATCCAAAAAAGCATACATCCGGTCTCCCCGCAGGGTCACCATAACTCCTATTGGCATACCTTCCCGGAGTTTGAAGCTGGCAATAGAATTGCGTGCCCGTCGAATAATCGCTTTCTGCCCGGTAATCGCTGAGAGCTCTTCCACAGCAGCATCCAGTAACTTGGGGTTCTGGACTGCCTCACCTAAACCGACATTGACCACAACTTTCACTAAACGAGGCACTGCCATTGGATTTCTAAGGTCGAATTCCTCGAGTAGGGCCGGGACAGCCTCCGATATATACCGTTCTTTTGTGGGTTTCATCTTTTCCTAGTCAACTATTATTGAGTAATTGTAGCGCTACATTTTTTACAGATACGGACCTTGACCCCATCTGTTGCAATCTTAAAACCTACCCTTGCCCGCTCTTTACATTCTGGACAGATGAGCATCAGATTCGAGAGATGAATAGGAGCTTCTCTCTCCACGATACCGCCCTGGATGTTTTGCTGAGGATTGGCACTCGTATGCTTTTTCACAAAGTTTATGTTTTGCACAATAGCTCGTTTCTCCTGCGGCAAAACTTGAAGAACTTTCCCCTGATCCCCACGACTTTTCCCTGAAATCACCATAACCTCATCGTCTTTTTTTATATGTAGCATGGCGCTCGCCCTCCAGACTCTAGTTCTTTAGATAACTTCCGGAGCAAGTGAAACAATCTTCATAAATCGTTTCTCTCGCAATTCCCTTGCCACTGGACCGAAGACACGTGTGCCAATGGGTTCTTTCTGGGCATTGATTAAAACCGCCGCATTCTCATCGAACTTGATGTAGGATCCATCTCTACGCCGGTTGCCTCCCCTAGTCCTCACAACCACTGCCTTTACGACCTCGCCCTTCTTAACGGTTCCGTCAGGAGTGGCCTCTTTCACAGAAGCGCTAATAACATCTCCCAAACCAGCATTCGAACCAGTGCCGCCACCCAGAGGAAGAATACAACAGATTCTCCGGGCCCCAGAGTTATCAGCAACATTGAGCATTGTTTGCATCTGGATCATTAGTTCCCCTCCTAGACCTTGGCTTTCTCGAGCACTTCCTTAAGAACCCAGCACTTCCGCTTACTTATCGGCCTGGTCTCTTCAATCAAGACCTTATCTCCCACCTGGCACGCGTTTTCGCCATCGTGTGCCATGAAACGGCTGCTACGTCTTAGTGTTTTTCTGTAAAGACGATGTGTAACTAAACGCTCCACAGAAACTACTATCGATTGTTCCATAGAATTGGAGACAACTCGGCCAATTCGTGTTGCCCGATGTCGCTTGTTCTTACTTGTCTGTTCCATTTACTTCTTTTGACCTATATTGCAGCCCTGATCACTTCAGGATCCATCAGACCTCGTTTTTTTGTTTTTCCCTCAGGACAGTTTTAGCCCGAGCTATATCTTTACGAACTTCTCGCAATCTGCCGAGGTTCTCAAGTTGCCCCGTGGCCTTTTGGAACCGCAGTCGGAAAAGCTGCTCTACCATACTGCTCAATTCAGATATTAAATCCTGGGATGACATCTCTCTATATTCCGTAGCTTTCATTCATTCACCTACTCGGGTCACAAACCTAGTCTTCAGGGAAAGCTTCTGGGCGGCCAAGCGCATAGCCTCGCGTGCTACATCTTCAGAGACGCCTTCCATCTCGTAGAGAATCCGACCCGGGCGCACTCTAGCGACCCACCCTTCTGGAGATCCTTTTCCTTTACCCATTCGGGTCTCAGCCGGCTTCTTTGTAAAAGGCGTGTCCGGAAAAATCCGGATCCACACCTTGCCCCCCCTTTTGATGTAACGGGTAATTGCTATACGAGCAGCTTCAATCTGACGGTTGGAGATCCGTCCTGCTTCCATTACCTTCAGCCCAAACTCTCCAAATTCAACACTACTGCCTCGATGGGCCTTACCCCTTATTCTCCCCTTTTGTTGCTTTCTATACTTGGTCTTTTTGGGCATTAACATAGCTACACCTATCTACTCTCCGCCGAGATGCTCCTCGACGTCATAGATATCTCCCTTATAGATCCATACCTTGACGCCGATTACTCCATATGTAGTAAAAGCTTCAGCCAACCCATACTCAACATCGGCCCTGAGGGTATGCAAAGGCAACTGACCATGTAAATACCACTCAGCCCTTGCTATCTCAGCCCCATTCAAACGTCCCCCACAGCGAACCTTAATTCCTTTTGCCCCGAAGCGTAAGGCGGTATCCACTGCCCGACGCATAGCCCTCCTGAACGCGACTCGTTTAACTAACTGCTGAGCTACCGATTCCGCGACCAGCTGTGCATTCAACTCTGGCTTATGGATCTCCTGAATGTTGATGAAAACCTCACGATTTGTCTTAGCCTGTAGCTCCGCCTTCAATTTATCTATCTCACTGCCCTTTCGACCGATAACTATACCGGGCCGGGAAGTTCTGATGACAACTGTAAGCTTGTTAGCAGCCCTCTCGATGTCGATTGAGGCTATACCCGCGTGATAAAATTGATTTTTGAGTTCCCGTTTTATGCCAAGATCTTCCTGTAGGAGTTTTCCGTAGCCTTTATCAGCGTACCAACGTGAACGCCAGGTCTTCGTGTATCCTAATCTAAATCCATACGGGTGTACTTTCTGCCCCAAACCATAGCCTCCTTATTCTTGACCGTCCGAAACTCTAACCGTTATATGACTTTGATACCTTTTCTCAAAGTGGGCCCGTCCTTGGGGGGCCGGACGAATTCGCCTCCGATTTTTAGTCGGACCGAGATCGACAAAGGCCTCCTTGACGAACAAACTATCAATATCTAGTTCAGATTTTTTTTGATCTGCATTCGCTATTGCCGACCGCAGAACTTTCTCAATAGAGCTGGATGAACGCTTCGGAGAAAACCGAAGAATCGCCAGCGCCTCATCGACCTTCCGTCCACGTATCTGATCAATGACTAGCCTCGCCTTGTGAGGAGAGCCCTTGATGTATTTTGCTGTTGCCGTCGCTTCCATTTCGTCTACCTTGTTGCTATCGCATCCTTGCGGATCTCTCGGATCGAGCCACATGCCCTTTAAACGTTCTTGTGGGAGAAAATTCTCCAAGTTTGTGTCCTACCATATTTTCCGTCATATAGACCGGAATGAATCGCTTCCCATTGTGGACAGCAATCGTCATGCCTACCATCTCAGGAACAATGGTTGACCGCCTCGACCATGTCTGGATTACCGTATTATCCTTGGTCGCAACGGCATGGCGAACCTTTTTCATCAGATGATCATCGACAAAAGGTCCTTTCTTAACTGACCTGGGCATGCCTGACTCCTTTACTCGTTTCACACTTCATCACTATTTCTTCCTGCGGCGGATAATAAACCCGTCCGTCCGTTTATTGTTCCGTGTGCGATATCCTTTAGTTGGCCAACCCCATGGAGAACAGGGGTGCCTACCACCCGAAGTGCGCCCCTCACCACCACCCATGGGATGATCAACAGGGTTCATCGCAACACCACGAACTTTGGGTCGCCGCCCACGCCAACGAGAAGCACCTGCCTTCCCCTGGGAGACGTTCTCATGATTACTGTTCCCGACCTGCCCGACCGTGGCTCGACACAGTATGAAAATCCGTCGGACTTCTCCCGAGGGCATCCGCACTTGGGCGTATCGATCCTCTTTAGCTACCAGTTGTGCAAATCCTCCTGCACTCCTTACAAGCTGGCCACCGCGCCCAGGAGTTAATTCGATGTTATGAATTGTAGTTCCCAGCGGCATATTGACCAGGGGCAGATTATTTCCTGGCACGATATCAGCGTCCGGCCCCGAGACAACCGTGTCTCCGACTTCCATACGAGCCGTTGCTAGAATGTATCTCTTCTCTCCATCAGCATAGTGGAGACGTGCGAGCCAAGCACTGCGATTGGGATCGTATTCGATAGCTGCAACCTTAGCCGGGACTCCATCCTTATTTCGGTGAAAATCCACCTCACGATATCTGCGTTTATGCCCCCCACCCCTACGACGCACAGTTATGCGTCCCAGGCTATTACGTCCACTGATGCGTTTCTTGCCCGAAGTCAACTGTTTCAGAGGTTTGATGTCCGACAAATTTTCGCGAGCGTCAACAGTCCGAAAACGCCGGCCTGGAGAAGTTGGTTTGTGACTTTTAATCGCCATGAAAACTACGACGCCTCAAAAAATTCTACTTCTTTTTCACCAGGCCTAAGTGTGACGTAAGCTTTTTTCCAAGAAGCCCGCCGACCTACATTACGTCCCTGGCGCTTAAGTTTACCTTCAAAATTACAGGTCCTTACCTTGGCAACCTTAACTTTGAAAATCTTTTCCACTGCCTCTCGAATCTGATGTTTACTTACACCGGGCTTGACCTTAAATATCAGTACCTGTCCTTCAGTCCGCTCCTGAATAATGGCTGCCTTTTCTGTAATGTGCGGGGAATGAAGCACACCGTAAATATGATCAGTCATGACTTCAAAACCTCATCGAGCTTTTGCACGGCCTGCTTCGAAATAAGAAGATGCCGATGATTCAGCAGGTCATACACATTCACCCCCGTTGTCGGCACCATTTTGACATTCGGCAGATTCCTGGAACCTAAAAAGAGATTCTGGTTCTCCCTATCATCCACCAAGAGGACTTTACCACTGAGACCGAATGACTCCAGGGTCTCCACAAAATTCTTGGTCTTATGAGTCTCCAGAGTGAAATCGTCGATTACAACGAGCAAATCATTGCGCACCTTGTCAGAAAGAACCATCCGCACAGCTCCTCGGCGTTTCTTCTTGGGCAAACGCTGGGAGTAGTCGCGCGGCTTAGGACCAAAGACTGTCCCACCTTTCTTCCATATCGGACTACGCGTACTCCCCGCCCGAGCCCGACCAGTTCCCTTTTGGCGCCAGGGCTTTGAGCCACCACCCCTAACCTCACTTCGATTCTTGGTTTTGTGAGTCCCCTTACGCCGGCCAGCTAGAAAAGCCCGTACAGCTTCCCATACCAATGTTTCACTAGCAGTGTAGTCGAACACAGCATCACTCACTTCGACTTCACCTACGGCTTTATTTTTCAAGTCATGAACTTTGAGTTTAGCCATCAGCGCTTACCGACCTCTATATTTATTTCTTGTAGACCTGAACATAATTACCAAGACTACCTGGAACAGACCCCTGTACCAGGAGGATATTTCTCTCACTATCTACTCTAACAACCCTAAGATTTTGGCTTTTCCTCCGACGATTTCCCATATGCCCAGGACCGCGCATACCCTTCATCACTCGACTTGGAGATGCGCTTTGTCCAATAGAACCAGGCGCCCTATGGAACATCGAACCATGAGTAGCTCTACCACCACTAAATCCATGTCTCTTCATCACACCTTGGAAACCCCTACCAATAGTACGCCCAACGACGTCAACACGCTCCTCGGCTTCAAAAACATCCTTTACCGATACTTGGTCTCCCACGGACATTTTCTCGTTATCCTCTTCCGTAAACGCAAATTCTCGGAGGATCTTAGACGGCGCAGCAGAAGCCTTATCAAAGTGCCCTTTCATGGGTTTAGTAAGCTTGCGTAGCTTCTCCCTATCCACAAATCCAAGCTGAACAGCTCCATAACCATCACGTTCTTCAGTCTTCTTCTGAACAACCACACAAGGCCCCACCCGGATCACTGTGACGGGAACAACTTTGCCATTGTCGTCAAATACCTGCGTCATCCCCAGTTTTTTCCCTATCAAGCCTCTCACCATTACATCTATTCCTTTTCGGCACCGAACGCCTTAATCTCAACATTAATCGCAGCGGGCAGATCCAGCTTCATTAGTGCATCTACTGTCTGAGGAGTCGGCTCGAGGATATCAACTAGCCGTTTGTGTGTCCGGACTTCAAACTGCTCTCTTGATTTCTTATCCACGTGGGGCGATCTCAAAACCGTGTAACGGCTGATTTTAGTGGGCAGTGGCACCGGCCCAGAAACTCGGGCGCCAGTCCGTTTCGCAATGTCCACAATTTCCCGCGTCGAAAGATCCAGAACTCTATGATCAAATGCTTTGAGGCGGATCCTTATTTTTTCGTCAATCATTAAATTTCAACTTTCTCTAGTCAGTGCAGAATATCCTTACGACCATGATCTTCTATTCCGTTATCCCAGTAATGGTCCCGGCACCGACGGTACGACCACCTTCACGAATAGCGAAGCGTAAACCCTTTTCCATAGCGATCGGTGTAATCAAGTCTACCTGCACCGAAACATTATCTCCGGGCATGACCATTTCAGCCCCTTCTGGCAACTCCACCACTCCGGTCACATCCGTCGTCCTAAAGTAAAATTGAGGCCGATACCCCTTAAAGAACGGTGTGTGCCTACCACCCTCTTCTTTCGTCAGGATGTATGCTTCTGCTGAGAACTTGGTGTGCGGCGCAATTGATCCGGCTTTGGCGACAACCTGACCCCGCTCCACATCTTCCTTGTCTGTTCCGCGCAGCAACAGCCCAACATTATCTCCGGCCTGCCCCTCATCCAGCAACTTTTTGAACATTTCTACGCCTGTAACCACTTTCTTCTCCGTTGGGCGTATTCCCACAATCTCCATTTCTTCGCCGACCTTTACGATCCCTCGCTCAACGCGGCCTGTCACCACCGTTCCTCTGCCACTGATCGAAAAAATATCCTCGATCGGCATTAAGAACGGTTGGTCTACTGCTCGCTCCGGCACTGGAATATAGTCGTCAATGGACGCCATCAGCTCGTCAATCTGACCTGCCGCCTCGCCGTCTCCTTCCATTGCCTTTAGCGCACTACCGCGTATTACCGGTATGTCATCCCCAGGAAATTCATATTTCGATAAGAGTTCACGCACCTCCAGCTCGACAAGATCCAGTAGCTCCTCGTCGTCTACCATATCCACCTTATTCAAAAAAACCACGATATAAGGCACACCCACTTGCCGGGCTAACAAAATATGCTCTCGTGTTTGTGGCATGGGTCCATCTGCCGCACTCACGACTAACACCGCTCCGTCCATCTGGGCTGCTCCCGTAATCATGTTCTTTACATAATCAGCGTGCCCAGGACAATCCACGTGTGCATAGTGACGATTCTCAGTTTCGTACTCAACATGCGCCGTTGCGATCGTAATTCCACGCTCTCTTTCTTCCGGTGCATTGTCAATTGAGTCGAACGACCTCACTTCTGTATCAGACCCGTGCTTTGACAACACCTGCGTGATGGCCGCTGTCAAGGTTGTTTTCCCATGATCTACGTGTCCTATCGTCCCGATATTCACATGGGGTTTTGTGCGTTCAAATTTCGCCTTCGCCATAACCTTACTCCGTAAAAAAAACAATCATTATGAATTCAACCCGATTCAACTACTAGCTTTCCTTGACCTCTAGCTATGACTTCTTCGGCCACCTGCTTCGGCAGCTGATCATAATGGGCAAATTCCATACTGTAATTAGCACGCCCCTGGGTTAGAGAGCGCACCGAGGTCGCATAGCCAAACATTTCCGAAAGAGGAACCATACAAACCACTACCCGGGCTGTACCCCTTGACTCCATTTCTCCAATGCGACCCCGCCTACTACTGAGGTCACCTATAACGTCACCCATATATTCGTCAGGGACAACGACTTCTACTTTCATAATCGGCTCAAGCAATACGGGCTTCGCTTTGCGGACAGCCTCCTTGAAGGCCATCGAACCAGCAACCTTAAATGCCATTTCAGAGGAATCGACATCATGAAAGGAACCATCGTACAGCTCCACTCGCACATCCTGCATCTCATAACCCGCAAGAAATCCACCCTCCATGGCTTCACGAATTCCCTGCTGTACTGGCTTTATAAACTCTCTTGGTATCGCCCCACCAACAATCTGGTTATCGAAATCAAGGCCCGTGCCCGCCTCAGCCGGCTGGATACGGATCTTGACATGACCATACTGTCCTCTTCCACCAGTCTGACGGACAAACCGACCTTCTGCATCTGAGGACTCGCGGATAGTTTCGCGGTAGGCAACTTGAGGTTTGCCTACAGTCGCCGCTACGTCAAACTCACGCAACAAACGATCAATAATAATTTCCAGATGCAATTCTCCCATCCCTGAGATTATCGTTTGACCTGTCTCCTCATCAGTATGCACTTTGAAGGTAGGGTCCTCTTGCATCAACTTCTGCATAGAAAATCCTAGCTTGTCCTGATCAGCACGGGTTTTCGGCTCGATCGCCACAGCAATAACCGGATCCGGAAAATCCATCGCTTCCAGAGCGACCGGAGCAGCCGAATCACAAATAGTGTCCCCTGTGACTACGCGCTTGAGCCCGACTACGGCTGCAATGTCGCCACTGCGCAGAACATCAATATCCTCTCTTTTATTGGCGTGCATCTTAAGGAGGCGCCCAACTCGTTCTCGCTTGCCTTTGGCAGCGTTGAGAACATTGTCCCCAGTCTTTACTACCCCACTGTAAACCCGAAGGAAGGCAAGCTGCCCTACAAAAGGGTCGGTCATTATCTTAAAGATAAGACCGGCAAAAGGCTCATCATCATCGGCTGCGCGCTGTGTCTCTTCTCCGTTGTCAGGATGCACTCCATCAATAGGAGGCACATCAACAGGACTGGGCAGGTAAGCAACGATCGCATCCAATAAAGGCTGCACTCCTTTGTTTTTGAAGGCTGAGCCACAGAAACAAGGAGTGAAATCTATTTGACACACACCTTTCCGAACCCCTTGAGCAAGCTCCTCTTCGCTGATCTCATCTCCAGACAGGTACTTTTCAAGAAGCTCATCGTCGCTTTCCACCACAAGCTCGACCATCTTTTCCCGCCATTCATTGGCTTGAGAAAGATATTCTTCCGGAATGGGCCGAGTTTCATATTCAGCACCCAGGCTATCAGCTTCATACACGAGAGCCTTCATCTTCACCAGATCGATAACACCTGCAAATTTATCTTCAGCGCCAATCGGGATCTGTAAAGGAACAGGCTTAGCGTCAAGTCTACGCTCCATGGATTCCATAGAACTAAAAAAGTCAGCCCCCGCGCGATCCATCTTATTCATAAACGCTATTCGCGGGACACTATACTTGTCGGCCTGCCTCCATACTGTTTCAGATTGAGGCTCCACACCGGCTACGGAATCAAACACTGCAACCGCACCGTCTAAAACACGTAGTGAACGCTCTACTTCGGCTGTGAAATCCACATGACCCGGAGTATCAATAATATTTATCCGGGTGTCTCCCCAGGTGCAAGTTGTAGCAGCAGAGGTGATAGTGATCCCGCGCTCTTGTTCCTGGGCCATCCAATCCATCGTGGCAGTACCGTCATGCACCTCTCCCAACTTATAGGTGATCCCAGTGTAGAAGAGGATCCTCTCGGTGCACGTAGTCTTACCCGCATCGATGTGCGCCATAATACCGATATTCCTGGTCTTACTAAGAGGAACGTTTCTAGACACTTGTATTTTCCAGTTCTTTTAACGGAAACGATTTCGATATCTCTATCTCTATTGCGCTACGGAGTCTCTTGTAAGATCGCCTCCAGCAGCAGAATTAATTACCAGCGATAATGAGCAAAAGCCTTATTTGCCTCTGCCATCCGATGCACCTCATCCTTTTTTTTGACTGCCCCACCGCGGTGGTTCGCCGCATCCATCATTTCTCCAGACAAACGTTCGATCATTGTACGCTCGTGTCGATCACGGGCATACGACACCAGCCAACGAATACCTAGAGAAGTCCGTCTACGACCAGTAACCTCAATAGGGACCTGATACGTTGACCCGCCAACACGACGGGATTTTGTCTCGACCATAGGCTTGGCATTTTCCAGGGCCTGCCTGAAAACTTTTATAGGATCATCCCCCGTCCGATCCCGAATAATCTCCATTGCCTGATAAAAAATCTTCTCTGCAACCATTTTCTTCCCGCCAACCATTATCTTGTTGATGAATCTGGTTACCAGCTCACTGCCATACACTGGATCCTTTGGAATCTCACGCTTAGAAACTTCTCTACGCCTTGGCATGGCTTATACTCCAAAACAAAACAAGCTGCATATCCAACGTATGCAGCCTGTTAAACGAATTTCTCTTCGACTACCCCTTAGGTCTCTTAGTACCGTACTTGGAACGTCTCTGCTTGCGACTATCCACACCGACAGTATCTAAGGTTCCCCTAATAACATGATACCTGACTCCGGGTAGATCCTTCACTCTTCCCCCGCGAATCAGCACTATTGAGTGCTCCTGCAAATTGTGTCCAATACCGGGAATGTAAGTTGTTACTTCCACCCCATTCGTCAACCGAACTCTGGCCACTTTACGCAGAGCGGAGTTCGGCTTTTTTGGGGTCTGCGTATAGACACGCACGCAAACTCCTCTCTTTTGAGGACACCCCTGCAAGGCCGGACTCTTGGTCTTTGCCTGTGCTCGCTTTCGCCCCTTGCGGACAAGTTGATTAAAGGTTGGCACTCTCTTGGTCTCCAGAACCGGTTTAAAAATAAAAAAAAAGATGCCGAAGCATCATCAAAATGGCAGACTTCGTTGTCAAATACCGAGCTGCAAATCTTAAGCGCGCACGAAGCCCTGTGTCAAGGTAAAGTACTGGCTTGAAGAAAGTAATTTTAGCACTCTGACAGGGGCCTTGAAAACACCTATTTTCAAGACGTTATTGCCACCTTAGGCTGCCAGGGTATAGGATGAGTGCTCATTCCCTTTCGTTTCAAAAGAATGGCTCTTCTGGCACGCTTTCTTTACCCCCCAATCTACTCGCTACTGATATTAGCCTATGCACCCCTATATATTTACCGGATTCTGTTACACCGAAAGGGCCGTCTCAGCTCGCTCTTTGACCGCCTGGGGAAACTACCTTCACCCTTATTAACCCCCTCTGAACGGGAGGGTCCTAGGATCTGGCTGCACGCTGCTTCAGTCGGCGAAGTGACGTCTATCCGTACCCTGGTCAACCAATTATTTGAGCGACCAGCAAAGATTTTCATCTCAACTACAACTGAGACAGGTCAACAAATCGCAAAAGATTTATACGGGGAACAGGCCACAGTTTTCTTTTTCCCCTTGGACTGGAAATGGGTCTATCGACGCTATCTAAGGGCAATCTCTCCAGATCTCGTTGTACTCACCGAGACGGAATTATGGCCTTCCTTTATCACCTCTTTAACGGAACACAACATCCCTTTAGCTCTGATCAATGGGCGCATCTCGAATCGCTCCCTAGGCCATTATCGTCGGATAAGATTTTTTCTTAGACCTCTCCTCCAAACATTTTGCGCACTTGGGATGCAAAGCCAAGAAGACAAAAAACGCATCCTCCAAATAGGGGCTCCTGAAAAGAAAACCCGCGCAATAGGGAATCTTAAATTTGACTATAGCCTTCCCCCCAACACAGAGGCCGAACGTTTGGTCAATACTCTCGGCTCAATCTTTCGTAAGGACAAGGGAGACCTAGTTTGGGTTGCAGGTAGCACACGTGAAGGCGAAGAAAAAATCCTGGCCCCAATATTTCTTTCATTGCGTGAGAGGTTTGGCAACCTTCGCTGGCTCATTGCTCCTCGGCATATTGAACGATCCAGTGAAGTTGTCAAAATACTCAAACATCATGGAATTTCATCGCGCCTGCGGTCTCAAATCGGGGAATACGACAGTAGTGACCCTCCCGAAGCTATCGTTCTCGATTCTATTGGAGAACTAGCATATACATTTCAAATTGCAGATGTCGTCTTCATAGGGGGGAGTCTGGTACCTTGGGGAGGCCACAATGTCATTGAAGCGGCCTACTTTAGTAAAGCCATTTTATTCGGGCCACACATGCATAATTTCAGAGAAATCAAGAATCTCTTTCTGAACGCTTCCTCTGCGCTTCAAGCTGCATCCCCCAAAGAACTGGAGAAGCTGTTATTTGAACTCCTAGAAAACCCTGAAAATCGATTCCTTTTGGGCCATAATGCCCGCGCCGTCCTAAGAAGGAACCAAGGAGCGTTGCAACAGACGCTGGATCTCATCGACAGATGCCTAACTTCTCCTAGAAAGATGCCTACGTCACCATGAAGTATCTGTTGTCTCGCCTATACGAACTAGCGGTCCGAGTCCGATTGGCCCTATTCAAGATAGGTTGGCTACAACAACATCAGTTGTCCTGTCCTGTTATTAGTGTCGGGAATTTGACCCTAGGAGGGACTGGCAAAACACCCTTCGTCGCCTACCTAGCCAAGGTTCTACTCCAACTGGGCCACAGGCCCAGCATAATCAGTCGCGGATATAAAGGAACAATGGAGAAAAAGGGCGGCCTAGCCTCTGATGGAATCAGGATGTTGGTTGATGCCGAATCCTGTGGTGATGAACCTTATATGTTGGCTCAAACTCTGGAGGGAGTCCCTATAGCTGTCGATCGAGATAGGTTCACAGCCGGGAAGCTCCTGGAAAAGCAATTTGGTGAACTTGTCCATATTTTGGATGATGGATTTCAGCATTTACGATTGCGCCGCAATCTCAATATCCTTCTCATAGATGGGACTGACCCTTTCGGAAACGGCCATCTAATCCCCAAGGGAAAACTACGAGAGCCTTTCTCAGCTATTGCAAGGGCTGATTTGGTCGTAATCACCCGGGGACACCTCACCACAGATGGAGATGCTATCGAGAGAAAAGTGCGTAAACACCACCCCTCGGTATCTATCGCTTACTTCTATCACGACGCCGTCGACGTCCGTGATTTAGCCAGTCAGGAGAGCCTATCTCTGAGGGCTTTTGCAAACAGTCGTGTCGTGGTATTAGCTGGCATCGGTAACCCAACTGTCTTTCTACAAGATCTAGCTCATTACCAAATCAAGGTAGTTGATCATTTTTTCTTTAGGGACCATCACAAATTCACTCAACAGGAGTTGGACATCGCCCTCACCAGGAGTCGTGAACTAGCTGCTCAATGCATCCTAACTACCGAAAAAGACGCCGTGCGGCTCAAGAAACTGTCCTTCCTTAAAGGAGAAATTTCGGTTTTCGAAATTGAAGTGCGCCCAGAAAATACTGAGGGATATCTCGACGTTTGGCGAAAGGAGATGGAGAATCTTCCAGCCCCGCATTGATATAGATCATGCCCAAAAAACTTTTAGTTCGTTCAACAAACTGGATAGGAGATGCAGCTATGTCTGTTGCAGCTCTCCGAGAAATAAGACGTCAACATCCCCACTTGCATATCGTCGTAGCTGGGCCAGCCTGGGTTTTAGGAGTTTTCTATGGGCAGAACTTCATTGACTCACTGATCGAATTACCCCAGTCAGGGAACCGCTTTTATCGTGTTTGGAAAGAGGCGTGCTTGCTCCGCGGATTCGAACAGGTGCTAATTTTCACCAATTCCTTTGCAACCGCCTTCGCCTCCTTTTTGGCTGGGACAGTTAAACGACTGGGCTACAGTACTGACGGCAGAGGGATTTTACTAACAGGCAAGGCAGTAGATCGTTCTAAGTCCATGGGGTTTCATCAAGCCTACTATTACCTTGACCTTATCAGCCAAACAGGATTTTCCAACATCGACTACCTGGATGGCACGTTTCCACCAGATACATCATTACATGTGAGTCGATCGGGCAGTGAAGAGGCCAGCAAACTTCTGGCTGAGTTAAAGATAGACCGACAACGTCCGTTAGTACTTCTAAACCCAGGGGCACAATATGGGCCAGCAAAGCGTTGGTTTCCCGATCGATATGCTCGTCTCGCAGATTCCCTAATCGACAGAGAAAGGGTTGAAATCGGTATCATTGGATCTAAAAACGATGTTGATGTAGCCAAGGAAATCGAGGCGCAGATGAGACACTCCCCTCATATCATGGCAGGTCTCACTTCTATCTCCGGCCTTTTGGGTCTCTTTTCTGAAAGTCGCTTACTTATCACCAACGACTCCGGGCCTATGCATCTCGCAGCAGCTTTGGACGTCCCTCAGATAGCGCTTTTCGGGTCAACCGATGAGAAAGCGACAGGCCCTTTGAGTCAGAATGCCTGGGTCATCAACAAACATGTGGAATGTAGCCCCTGTCTACTGAGGGAATGTCCTATCGATTCGCGCTGTTTTGACCGCATCCGAGTTGATCATGTCTTGGAGGAAGCCCTGAGATTAATTAATTCTGACAACTTCCAGAAATCTTCTCAATGAACAACTACAACAACGGTATAGAGCACTCTCGACCTAATTGTCTCTGTTGCATCTCATGTGTCAGGATTTTGACTCACTCCCTCGAAGGGTTACAAAAATAGCGGCTGCGAGGCAATCCTTTTTGGGATATCGTGGTTACAGAAGGAGCGGATAATGATGCAAAAGCTCAGGCCGGCCGTTTTTCTCGACCGAGACGGGACGCTTATAGAAGAAAGGCATTACTTATCTAGCGTTACTGAGATATCGGTCTTACAGGGTGCTTCGGAGGCAATTACCCGTCTAAATAATGCTGATTTCGCTGTCGTTTTGGCAACAAATCAATCAGCTGTTGGCAGGGGACTCCTAAGCCTGGAAAATCTTAACTCTATTCATGAAGAGCTTCGATATCGGCTGAAAAAAACGGGAGCAAAAATTGACGAAGTTTTCTTTTGCCCGCACCATCCGACCGAAGCCACTCGCGCATATCGTTCCAGCTGTGCCTGCCGGAAGCCTAAACCAGGAATGCTCGAGGAGGCCGCACGAAAACTTGCTCTGGATTTACGAAAGAGTTTCATGATCGGAGACACACTTAGCGATATCAAGACTGGACACGCGGCGGGCTGCCGCTCGATACTAGTCAAAACTGGAAAGGGCCAGCGAGAAATCCTGAGAATTAAGGACGGGCCCGAGCCTCCAGATTTCGTTGCTGAAAACCTAACCAAAGCCGTCAACTGGCTACTGAAAAACCATTATGAATGAATTGTTGCCAATCGTCTCCAGCATGCCTGAAAAACATCTTGTTGTGGTCGGAGATCTCCTTTTGGACGAATTTGTCTTCGGGGAGATAACAAGAGTCTCACGTGAGGCTCCGGTCCTAATTCTCCGCTACAAGGAACGTGACTGGAGGCCTGGGGGAGCGGCTAACACTATCGCAGGAGCGGCAGCACTTGGATGTAAAGTCAGCGCGATTGGAGCAATCGGGAACGACGAATGGGGTCGCGCTCTGCTCTCCTCTTGGCCCGACAACGTCAACCGAGAGAATATACTAGTATCAGAAGAGCTAAAAACAACCTGTAAGAGTCGTGTGTTGGGGGGAGCATTTCATTCCTTTCGACAACAGGTTGTTCGCATTGACTATGAACATCCGCATGAACTCAGCCATACCAACCAACTCAAGTTAATTAATGCCCTCGGCGACCAAATGTCCTGTGCCGATGCAGTTATCGTTTCCGATTATAGTCTTGGCACAGTAACTGACTTAATTGCTACAGAAACCCTGAAAATGGCTCAAGAAAAACATCTGCCAGTATTTATTGATTCACGCTTCACGCCCCAACGCTTCCGAGGCGCAACATGTATGACCCCAAATATATCTGAGGTGGAGGCTGCAGTAGGAATGACATTGAGAGATTCTCCTAAAACCCTCCACAAGACTGGCCAAGAGTTATTGAATGCATGGGAGCTCGATTGCCTTGTTATTACTCAAGGGAAATTGGGGATGCTTGTTTTCGAGCCTGATGGGACCACTGAAATTCCCGCCTTTGGTAACGATGAGGTCGTGGATGTCACAGGTGCCGGTGATACGGTAATAGCTACCCTAGCAGCCTCAGTAGCAGCCGGCTCGAATTTTTCCCAAGCGGCTCAACTAGCCAATACCGCTGCCGGGATTGTTGTTACCAAAAAAGGGACTTCTCGAGTCATGGCCCAGGAACTTCTCGATGCCGTCGAGGCTTTCTACCCGTGAGAACCACTGCTTCCAAAATCGTTAATCGAGAGGAGGTCGCCCAGATTTTGTCACCGATCCGGGAGACAGGGTCTCGGGTTGTGCTAACAAATGGTTGCTTTGATCTTCTCCACGTTGGACATATTCGCTACCTCATCGGAGCCCGAGAACAAGGAGAATATCTACTCGTTGCCATCAATAGTGATAGTTCCGTGCGGAAACTTAAGGGCCCAGAGCGTCCTCTGGTGCCTGAGAAGGAACGGGCCGAAATCGTTGGAGCTCTAGAATGCGTAGACTGGGTCGTCCTTTTTGAGGAGCCGACAGCAGATAAATTACTAGAGGAATTGAGACCAGATGTCCATGCAAAAGGGACTGATTACACCGAGCTCACAGTTCCCGAGTTAGATACTGTTCGCTCTTACGGGGGCAGGGTTGCTATCGTTGGAGATCCTAAAGATCACTCCAGTGGAGACCTTATCCAGCGTGTTATAGATCTGGAGAATTGAAAATGGAATATAGGTGGGTCAACTTGGTCAACCCTCTCGCTATAGCGTGTTGCCCTCGATGAGGGGTATCGAAAAGATACTCATAGTCCGTTTAGGCTCATTGGGGGACCTCATGCACGCCTTGCCAGCGCAACAGTATCTCCACAAAAAATTCCCGAATAGTGAGATACATTGGTTGACTGATCAACACTACGCCAGCTTACTTAAATGCGTTCCAGGATTGGATCGGATTTGGATTACCAACCTGCGTAGCTTGAGTGCAGGGATAAGGTCGTTGAACAGTCTAGTTCTTCTATTAAGAGATTTAAGAAAGCAAAAGTTTGACTTGACCTTCGATTTTCAGGGCCTACTTAAATCGGCTGTATTAGCAAGGCTGGCCGGAACGAGTCGACTGCACGGATTCACTCCGGAACGCTTTAAAGAAAAAGGCTCTGGGATTTTTTATGACGAGCAGATTAGTGGTGAAGGAGATTTAAATCGCCATGTCATCGACGGCAATTTGGAGCTTGTAGGGAAACTCACAGGACCGAGAGAAATCTCCCCAGCGATAACGTTCCAAATACCCGAACCCGATGAAAATCATATTAAAGAGAAGCTTAAGAAGTATGAGATCAAAAACCCGATTTTGATTAACCCCGGAGCCGGCTGGACAACAAAGCGATGGCCCGCCCAAAAATATGGCCGTTTGGCAAGTATGCTCATAGAGAAACTCCAGGTCCCCGTGATCGCTACTTACGGACCCGGGGAAAAGCCTCTGGTGGAAAATATGCAAGCAGCATGCCCTCAAGGCACACTCATAGCCTTCCCTACTACTATCGTGCAACTCGTTGCACTCTGTCTCCGGTCATGTCTGATGATAGCCGGAGATTGCGGTCCCTTACACCTAGCTGTTGCGAGCTCTACACCTACGGTAGCACTCATGGGGCCCACATCTCCCAGTCGCAATGGCCCCTATTCGCTTCAGGATGAAGTTGTTAAAAACAACTCTCCCTACTCCAACTCCTATAAACGCAAGGGAGATAAATTGGTCAGTATGGACATTAAGGTCGAGAGAGTATTCGATGCTGTTCTCCACCGATTGGCGAAAATAAAAGAAAGCTCTAAAAAGGACTCATGATGAACTTACAGCGTCTTCGGGTCCCTTTGGGTTTTGCTTTTGCACTACTCTACTTGCTCCTAGCTCGACCCGTCCTCGGATGGTGGCTGATAGGGATAGCAACTGTTTCAATAGGCTTGGGAATCAGGGTCTGGGCTGCAGGACATCTCCGGAAATGGCAGCAGTTGGCTATTTCCGGTCCTTATCGGTTCACTAGAAACCCTCTCTACCTGGGATCCTCTTTGATCGGCTCTGGATTCTCAATAGCTTCAAATGAATCTTTCCTACTGGTACTGTTTTTAATACTTTTTGTAACTATTTATGTTCCCGTAATGCGCCGTGAGGAAAAAGAGCTCTTTACCCTCTACGGCTCCGATTATAGGACTTATAGTAAAAATGTCCCTTTCTTTGTCCCAAAGTTTACTCAGAGTTCAGACTCCACAAAACGCAGCACTTTTTCTTGGAGAAGAGCCCTCCTCAACAGAGAATACAACGCCATCATTGGATGTCTCGCCGTGGCACTGTTTTTATACCTTAGACTGAACAATTAAACTGGGTCTTCATGCTACAATCAGGATGGCAAGTAGAGCGGGTGATCGCCGTCCGGCTTGAACCGGAGGGAGGAAAGTCCGAACACTCACAGGGCAAGCGTGCTTCCTAACGGGAAGGGGGGGCGACCTCACGGAAAGTACCACAGAAAAAATACCGCCATCATTGGATGGTAAGGGTGAAAAGGCGAGGTAAGAGCTCACCGCTCCAGTGGCGACACTCGGAGGCAGGGTAAACCCCATGCAGTGCAAGGCCAAATAGGCTCTGTCGAGAACTGGCCCGGTTCCAGTGCTTCAAAACACAGGCAGAGCGGGTAGGCCGCTTGAGAACCTGGGCAACCTGGTTCCTAGATGAATGATCACCGCCCGCTAGTCGGGAACAGAATTCGGCTTACACCTCTACTTGCCCTTTCCTGCTTACAGGGCATTAGCAAATCGAACGCCCTTCAGGCGGATCCTGTCGAGGGAAATTCCAGGATACTATCCTCCCCCGATACATCAAGCACCTATGGACTAATCTAGGCTAGCGAGGGACTAAAGTTACTTGAAGAGATCGAAGGGAGAAGGTAACGCCTCCGGTTCCCATTGTGAAGCTGCCCACAAAAAGAGGGTTAGATTTGTCCGCTAGATCAATGTTGTTCTCACCATAAGATCTAATCGAGGAAGTGGGGAAAGCTTGGAACTCCTTTTTTTTCAGATCTAAAACGATCAGTTCAACGAATCGCTGTGACTGAATCAGAAAACTAGCACGAGCCTCTGAGAAATAGACCTTTGCACTCTCATCTCCTTCTCCATCTACAAAGATATCTACCTTCTGCGTATAAAAGGAACGATCTGCAACATCTTGGCCAAACCGTATGGCGTCCGCTGCCGTGGCGAATCCTGGAGAACGGAGCATGAGTATTACTGCAACTAGTCCCGTTGCGATAGCAATGAGTGACCGGAAACGATTAAAGCGATTCCACTTGGGTCTGCACCAGAAAATGACCAGAAGCGGAATCCCGAGCAGAAACAGATCCTGCCAAAATGCTTCCTGTGGGGTTCGCTCAATCAAGCTCCCAAAACATCCACAGGAGCTGCTGGGGTCACGCAAACCTTGAGATACAAGCCAGTAATTATGACCAGTCAGATAGATAAAAAATATAGACAATGCGCTAGTTCCATAGATTACCCATCGATTCAGTAATCCTAGTAACAGGGCAACACCCAGGCTAGTTTCTAGGAGAATTGCAATCAAAGCAACGCTAGCAGCCGGAAGCAAAAAATCTAGACCTTCAAGGTTTATCTGTTCCAGGAAGCCGGCTGGTTCAATCAGCTTGGCATAGGCCGCAAAAAGGAGCACCCCTCCAAGAAAAAAAGCCGCCAAAAAGCCGAGAAGCTGTTTCCTTTGGTCTACTGAATTAAGCAGTTGCATGGTCATCCAGCATACCAGAGTTCGAGCAATCAGAACTTTCCGGTCTATTCACAATTAACAGGCTCATCTAACACCTGATCACCTTTCAAAGTCCGATCTTTTCCTAATCCTCAAACAACATCGCATCAACAAAAGATTCAGGCGAAAAGGGGATAAGATCATCAACGCCTTCACCTACCCCGACAAAATGGATCGGTAGTCGCAGTTTTTCAGCGATAGCGACCACAATCCCTCCCTTAGCACTGCCGTCTAGTTTTGTAATTACAATCCCGCTGACACTCACAACTGAGGCGAATCGCATAGCCTGTACTAATCCATTTTGCCCAGTTGTAGCATCAAGTACAAGCAGGGTTTCATGGGGGGCCCCGTCCACTTCACGAGCAGCCACTCTCTCCATTTTTTCAAGCTCCATCATTAGATTGTTATTGTTGTGAAGTCTGCCCGCAGTATCTACAATCAATACTTCTATTCCACGAGCTCTTGAGGCCACAAGAGCATCGAATAACACCGCGGCAGGATCAGCTCCCATCCCTTGCTTGATGAGTTGACAGTCCACCCTTTCGGCCCAGATTTGCAATTGCTCAATAGCCGCTGCCCTAAAGGTATCAGAGGCACTTATTAAAACGCTGCGACCATCTTTCATAAAACGATGTGCTAGCTTGGCTACAGTCGATGTCTTGCCAACACCATTGACCCCCACAACCAGAACAACGTGAGGCGAACCTTTGGGAGACTGGTCTCCATCTGGAAATTTCAGAATCCTCAGCAATTCTTCCCGCAATGCCCTCTTGAGCTCGAATGAAGTAATAAAACGCTGTCCGCCGGATTGCTCACGGACCTTTTGGATGACATTCAGTGTCGTCTCAATTCCGATGTCAGAAGTGAGTAGCACCTCCTCCAAAGCATCTATTTGCTTTTCCGTTATCCTGCTCTTTTTCGTTCCTAGAACTTGTAGAATTCGATGACTCAGATCTTCCTTAGTCTCGGACAAAGTCGTGCTAAGTCGCGCAAGGTATCTTTTCTCTTCCTGACGGTGAAAAATACTCATTATGATGGATCTCGAGTTAAGCCTTTCTCGAGTAAAACTTCCTCTTCAAATCCTGACAGTCTCGCGCCGGAATTGTTCTTCCAAATATGGCAATTCTGGATTTCCTGTTTGTAGAGTTGTTAATAAATGCTGTAAATGGCAACTCAAAAGATCAAACGTGTCGCGTACACTATTCACGTCAATTCCCTCAAGCCTCAGCGACGTGGGCGGATGCTTAACTCCTGCCATTGAGGGGAAGGTTGTCTGGGAAATATTTAGGCCAACTCCGAGAACGGCCCATTTTATCTGCTGGGAATGCCTCCCCAGTTCTACCAGCACTCCACAGACCTTCCGCCCTCCAATAAGCACGTCATTGGGTCGTTTTACACTCAGACGAGCCCCCAAGCGCGGGGCAATTTCCCGAATTACCCCGACTACTGCTAATACCGAGACCATATTCAGGGTTCTGTCCCGATGAACTAGCCTGCCTGGATAGATCAAAAATGAGGCATACAACCCCTGATCACGTGGGGAAAGCCAGCTCCTACCACGCCTACCCCGACCTGAAGTCTGTTCACGTGCCCAGACAGAACGAGGTTGTCCTTCATTAACGAATTGCTTGAGATAGTCGTTGGTAGATCCGACCTTACTAAGCGTATCCTGAATAGCAAAAAAAGGCTTTACCTGTTTCATCACTTGGAAAATCGCAGACTAATGTCACTTGCGGGCGGTGAGTGAGTGAGCGTTCCAATCGAGATAAAGTCCACTCCTGTCTCAGCGTAACTGACAACATTATCCAATGTAATTCCTCCAGAAACCTCTAGACTACAATTGCCTGCAGCAATCTCCACTGCCCTTTTCACCTGAGCAGGAGGCATATTGTCCAAGAGAACAATTTCGGCCCCTGCACTTAAAGCTTCTTGTAACTGAGCCAAGGTTTCAACTTCAACCTCCACAGGTCCTGGACTAGGTGTGTGCTGCAAAGCCGCAGAAACAGCCTTTTCAACGCTACCAGCTATAACAATGTGGTTTTCTTTTATTAGAATCGCATCACCCAACGACCACCTGTGATTGACCCCGCCGCCGATCCGGACAGCATACTTATCAAGTGCTCTCCAGAGCGGCATAGTCTTGCGAGTATCCAGTATCTGAACACCAGTATGAGCTACCAGTCTCACAATCTCACGAGTGAGTGTGGCTATCCCGCATGACCTCTGGAAAAGATTTAGAGCTACACGTTCAGCCCCTAATAACACAGAAGCGTTGGCCTGAACAGTGCCAATGACTCCAGGTTGGACAAGATCGCCCTCTCTATTGGCCTGTTTAGATACTGCATCTCCTAAGAACTGAAAGACTCGGGAAAAAACAGGCCACCCCGCCAAAACAATCTCATCTCGAGCCACAACTTCGGCACAGACATTCCTCCCAGAACACATCTCCCGCCCACCAACTACCGCTTCAGTGGTAATGTCGCCATCACCCAGATCTTCACGTAGAGCCTCTTTTAGAAGCGGCTCGAGTTCAAGAAGAGAATCCATCCAACTGTTCCTGAAGTTTGGCCAACCTATCTTTAGATTCAACTAGGCGCTGTTCAACCTTTTCAACTACCTTGGGAGGGGCCTTCTCCAGAAAAGCTGCATCCTTCATTCGGACCTGCAGCATAGAAACCTCAGGGTTGAGCTTATCGATCTGCCTGTGGAGACGCTTTTTCTCGCCCTCGATATCTATCACTTCGTCTAGTAAGAGGTCGAAATCAGCGACCTCAGATACTCCTCGCACCCTAATCCCCTCATCACTCAGTTTTTCAACTAGCTCGAATGTGGACAATCCTGCCAAATTCGAGATTTTAGACTTATAGCCCATCACAAGCCCGATGAAATCTGGCCGGACTTGTATCTGACAGGGAATATTTTTGCGCGGAGCTATTTTGTTCTCGGTCCTTAGACTGCGCATTGAGGATACAAGGTCTTTTACAATATTCATCTCTTCCAGGGCCTGAAAATCGATCCATTCATTCCTGCACTCTGGGAATTCGGCCCTCATAAGGGTCTCTCCCTCGTGGGGAAGTATCTGCCATAACTCCTCGGTCACAAAGGGAATGAAAGGATGCAAAAGTCGCAGTGACTGGTCCAGAGAAAAAAGAGAAACTGTATCTAAGCATGCTTCGTCTCTAAATCCGACATCATTGCGACGGGCCTTAGTAAATTCAATGTACCAGGAACAATATTCATCCCAAAAAAAATGGTATAGCTCATTACTAGCCTCGTGGAACCTGAACTTATTCAGATTATCGTTCACACTGGCACTAACCTGTTGAAGCCTCGCCAGTATCCAACGATCCTCAAGTTCCAGAGATCCCGAGTCGAGTAATTCTTGAATTTCTTTGCTATCTACCGGACTAGACCGGTCCATATTTAAAAGCAAGAATCTACCTGCATTCCAAATCTTGTTGCAGAAGGCACGATAACCAGCCATACGATTTTCGGAAAATGGTATATCCGTGCCGGGCACGGCCATTACACTAATGGTGAAACGCATCGCATCCGCACCGTATTCATCGATCATGCCCAATGGATCGATAACATTCCCTTTCGATTTAGACATCTTTTGGCCATCTTCATCTCTAACGAGTCCATTGATGTGAACCTGTCGAAATGGAACGTCTCCTTTAAAGCGAAGTCCTAGCATCATCATGCGTGCAACCCAGAAAAAAATAATGTCGAACGCTGTTACTAATGTGCTTGTAGGGTAATAGGTCTCCAGCTCTCTCGTTTCCTCAGGCCAACCCATGGTTGAAAATGGCCACAACCCACTGCTGAACCAGGTATCCAAAACATCCTCTTCCTGGACCAAAGAGTCGGAACCGCAGGCAGTACAAGAATCAGGATCCCGCAAAGCTACAATAGTCTCACCACATGCGTTGCAGTACCAGGCCGGGATTCGGTGCCCCCACCAAAGCTGACGACTAATGCACCAATCGTGGATCTTTCCCATCCAATCCAGATAGACTTTGGTGAATCGGCTCGGAACAAAGATAGTCCTCTCATCCTTGACAGCTTGGATCGCTTCTTCTGCAAGATCTTGCACTTTTACAAACCATTGCTTCGAAATCAGAGGTTCGACTACGGTGTCGCAACGGTGGCAAACTCCTATATTATGAGGGTGGTCATCTACACGATCTATTAGCCCCAGGGCATCCAAATCACAGATTATTTTCTTCCTTGCATCAAATCGGTCAAGGCCCTTATACGTCGCTGCTTTTTCGGTCATTGCACCGTCCGACCCAATAACTTGGATAATTTCTAGATTGTTTCGACGGCCAGCCTCGAAATCATTTGGGTCATGACCAGGGGTTACTTTGACGGCGCCACTCCCGAATGCCTGATCAACAAATGCATCAGATATAACCGGCACGTCACGATCAGTAAGAGGAATACTAACCATCTGACCCACTAGGTTCTGATACCTATGATCTTTCGGATGAACAGCAACTGCAGTATCTCCAAGCATCGTCTCGGGGCGTGTAGTTGCAACCACGACAAACCCATCTCCCGACTTGAGTGGATATCGGAGGTGCCATAAAGTCCCATTCACCTCCCGATGCTCCACCTCTAAGTCAGATATTGCAGTTGCGCATCGCGGACACCAGTTGACTAAATATTCTCCTCTATAGATGAGTCCATCCTCGTAGAGCTGCACGAATACTTCTCTAACAGCTCTCGATAGTCCTTCGTCCATGGTAAAACGAGTACGAGACCAATCGCATGAACAACCTAGTCGCCGAATCTGGCCAAGGATTCTGGCCTCGTACTTTTCTTTCCAGTCCCACACCAGGTTCTCGAATTTCTTTCGACCAAGATCAGTTCGATGCCGATTTTCTGCCAGCAATTGCCTCTCGACAACGTTCTGAGTAGCAATACCTGCATGATCCGTTCCGGGGACCCATAGGACGCTATATCCACTCATTCTTTTCCAACGAGCAAGGATATCTTGCAGAGTTATATTTAGGGCATGCCCCATGTGAAGGGACCCTGTAACATTTGGAGGGGGCATTACGATTGAAAACGGCTCCCCATCAGCCTCTGGATCGGCCTGAAAGAAACCTTTAGCTACCCATTGCTCATACCATTTTTTCTCTACACTGGGGCCGTCGTATCTTTTGGGGATATTCTTTCGCACATTCATTCTTTCTACCTAGGACCTCTTACTCGGAGATCGGCGAGGGGATGACAATCAGAAAACCTGCCTATCTCGAAGCCTTCAACCTACTAAGCGAACTAACTTCAAAGGCATCACGTTGGCTCGTGTCTGGCCTCTCCGCAGTTCGAACAACGGTTCTCCTACACCCTCCATCAATGGGATAATGTTGCCCAGAATGTCCTGATCATCTACAGCATCCTGTCTTCTGGAAACACTCCTGACGATTTCTAGAAGATCCTCAGCTAAGAAAGGTTTAGTTAATTGGCCCGCAGCCCCACTCTCCCTTGCTAGGACTGCATTCAGTTCAACCAGAGCGCCTACGAGTAAAATCACCGGTGCTTTTTCCGATTCAACTTTTTTGTTCATTTCAGAAGGAAGTCTATATCCGTCCAGCCCGCTCACAGAGATATTGACCAGCACGATATCAACACGATCTCCTTTCATATACTCTGAAGCCTCGAGCCCCTGACTGAATACAATCACATCGTAACCTTCCGGTTCCATAGTCATTGCTATCAGTCGTTGGGTCGCAGGGTTGTCATCAACAAGCAGGAGTTTCCGCATCAGAGATCGTTTCCCGTCTCATTGGGTTTTACATCAGGCAGTGATTGCTCCTCCCTTTCTTCTGCCCGCCTACGAGCCTCTTCATAAATATCTTTGCCACCCGACAATGTACTCCAAGCGCTACGGATAGGGTCAAAAAGGGAGAAGTCCGTATTCAAACGGGTACTATTCGATAAATGGCGATCCGCCGCCGCCTGATCTATTTCAGGTATCGGCCTCTCCAAATCTTTCAGTTTTTTTATGGCTTCCTTGTGGTGGTCACTGAACGGAAATTCCTTGGCAAGCTGTTCATAGTAACGTCCTGCCTCATCCACACGACCATCTTGCTCCAAAGCTTCGGCCAAAGAAAAAACAACATGGTCCAACTGGCTGTAGTTTCCGAATCTATCGAGAATATCTTCGTACCGGCTAGCTGAGGCCTTGTTGCTACCTCGATCGTGATAGAAGTCCCCTTTCACCCTAATGCCTGTCGCCAAATTCTCTTCAACCTCCCAAAGAACCTCCTGCGCTGTTGTAGCCAGAGGACTGTCTGGGTAGTCACGGATCATTTTTTTCAACTCCTGCATTGCCTTCTTTGAATAGGTAGGATCGCGATCTGGCTCGCGCATCAGACGAAAATTAATGGCCGCTATCTTCATTTGAGCATCATCTGCCATCTCGTGAGTTGGATAGAAAACGATGAAATCTTTGAACTGCGCCTCTGCCTGTAAAAGGTTGCTCGTGCCACCTGCCCGATAATAAGATTCGCCGATCGATATGAACGCCACAGGGGTGAATTCACTGTCAGGATATGTATTGATGAGCGTCTGGAGGGCAAGTCTCGATTTAATATACTGGCCTTTTTCCAGAAACTTCATCCCGTTCTCGTAAAGGATGGTATCGGGCGGATCCGCTGTATCTTGTAGATCAGCACTTTTTTGCCCGCACGACATCGTCAGGAGAATCAGGAACCCAGCGGCAAATTTGATCAACACTCTCATTAGCCCGCTCCAGTGATTATCGACTGAACAATCCAGTAATGCTTGACATCAGAAGACAGAAATCAGACCTGAAACTAACAGACCTATTAAGAATATCAAGAAGTTATACATTACAGCCATAAACTAGGCCACCAGATTCAACTTCCTGCCCTCTCTAATATCATTCAAACTCGTCCTTTGTAACTGAAAAACATCTGCGATTATTCTCGCCGAACCTTCTGTTATTCGACTCTTGCTTCTAAGGCAATCCGTTGCAATCGCCTAAACTCCCTTTCTGGATTGGGAGAGCTGAAAATCGATGAACCAGACACTACCAGATCTCCACCTGCCCTCACGACATCCCCCACATTATCTTGCTCTATCCCACCATCCACTTCGATCAGCACATCCTGGCCCCTTCGGCGTATAACAGATTGCAGTTGTCGGGTTTTATTGAAAATGGCTGGGATGAATTCCTGGCCGCCAAACCCCGGGTTCACGGACATGAGTAAAACATGGTGGCACTTGTCTAAAACTTTCTCTACCTCTCCCAGGGGAGTATCTGGGTTTAAGGCAATGCCTGCCTTTGCGCCAGCATTGTTTATCTCACACAGCAAATCCCCAAGGTTAGCAACAGCCTCTACATGTACGGAGACAAAATCTGCTCCGGCACTGATGTAATCCTTAAAAGTCTGTTCGGCATTTGCAATCATTAAATGTACATCCAGAGTTAACCCGGTCACTTCTCTTATCGCCCTGATGGTAGGTGGGCCAAAGGTTAGGTTGGGAACAAAATGTCCATCCATTACATCCAAATGTAGAATCTTTGCCTCAGATTTTTCCATAAGCCGGATGTCGGCCAGAAGATTCAGGAAATCACCAGACAGTAATGAGGGCGCAATGGTAGGTCTCATTGTACAACCGCCAGACGGATCCCCTGATTCGACTTCACCACGTGACCAGGCCGAGGAAACTGGCCGATTACTGTGCCTTTTTGAGTGCCATGCTGAAGGCGGTAGTGGACACGATCTAGTTTCATTTTCTCGCTATTCAAAAAAGGTTTAACTTCATTCACGCTCTTTCCTAAAAACTCCGGCATGACGTAACTAGTGGGCCCACCAGACTCTATGAGAATGTCTATACGAGGCGTCACCGCAGAACTCGAACCCGCAGGGGGGAATTGGGCCAAAACTTTACCTTTTCTATCTCCTTCGACAACATCCAGGGTTACTGTGCTTACATGACCAATTACATAGTTTGCCTGCTGAGTTGCTACTTCGGCTACTCTGGAAGTAGAACCGATCAGGTCCGGTACTGCGTGTGTCCTCGGACCCTTACTAACGATGGCTCTTATTCGACGCCCCTCTTTAGTCCTCGATCCTCCCCGAGGCAATTGAGACACAATGGAACCCTCGGGGGCATCAGAAGCATAGCGATCACCAGAATGATTAAGACTTAGTTGGACTGTGCTTAAAACTCGGGTTGCCTCCTTTAATGTCAACCCCTCAATATGGGGAACTTCCACCTCCGAACTCCGCACAGCTAGCTTCATTCCACCAATCACACTCAGGGCCCCTACAGAGATAAGTATTCCTGTCAGCAGACCCAGGACTCCTACATCTACTACCTTTCGTTGAATGTCCTGTAGACGTGTAGGGGGAGACATAGACGGTTATTCACATACGCCATGGGCGCTGAAATTTCTCTTGGGCGGTAACATAGCCCCTCTATCTTTCTATATACGTCTGATACTCGCAAGGAAGAAGCATCGACCGACACCTCCAAGGGAAATAACATTTCCCAGAAAATCTTCTCGCTTTGCTCTTGGCTCTTCCTCCAAAAATTGTTCTATTACCTGCTCATTCTCTTCTGGCTCGCTTGAACATGTGGAGTATACTACCTGCCCACCCTTGCCCAACATGTTGAATGCAGTCCGCAATAGTGAGATCTGCCGCTTGTACATCCGATCGAAACTAGAAGGTTCAAAGGTCCATCTGATCTCTGGGTTCTCAGCAAGTGTCGCTAGTCCACTACAAGGAGCATCGAGCAGTACGATATCAAAGGTGCGTCTATAGGGATGGGTAGCAATCAGATCAGCTTGTACAAAGTTAAGATTGGGAACAGCAAGAAGTTCGGCTCGTTTGCGCATTACAGTTAAGCGGTTAAGGCTTATATCGGATGCATAAACCTGTCCACTCGACTGGATACCATATGCCATCAGGAAGGATTTACCTCCTGGAGCAGCGCATATATCTGCAATACGAAAACAATCACTCAAGTTCATCGCAGCGACAATACTCTGACTTTCGAGACTCATGAAAAACCCTAAGCCTTCTGTGATGATAGGGTGGCCTGTCAATACGGTGGCCAATCGCAAACAACTGGGAAACCCCTCAACCCTCTCAAATTCCAAATTGTCTCGTTCTAGTTGGCTACATACTCCTTTAAGTGAGGTCTTAAAAGGATTTACCCACAAGTAATGTTTAGGCTCTCGGTTATGTTCCTCCATTATCTGTTCGGCTACTATTGGACCATGACGATCCAGGTAACGACGAACCAGCCAAGTAGGATGACTGTAACGGACGGCTATGGACTCGACGTCGCCACCACCTGGCAATGGATTCTTACTACGGAGATGGTTTCTCAGGACGGCGTTGACGAACCCCGAGGCAGATTTTTTGCCAAGAATCCCGCATATTTTTACCGACTCGTTTACAACCGCATGAGGGGGAGTTCTGAAATTGCATAACTCACATATCGCACAGCGGAGAATAGCCTTAATCTCTTCGTCTAGTTTTTCCAATCGAATGGAAGAGTTTTTTGAGATTAAATAATCAAATTGTGAGAGCCCCTGCACAACGGAATACAGCAAGCGATATGTGAAGGCTTTGTCACGGGCATCAAGAGCTAGAAATTTTGTGTTTTGGGAAAGATCTCCAAGATGAATCCGCCTGGAAAGGATTTGTAGAAGAATCCTGACGGCCGTGGTACGAGGGCTTGAACTCACGAGAAAAAATCTTCGCCCGAAAGACGGACCCCATTAGCAAAATCACGGCCGGAGAGACGGTTCCGGTTAGCAGGTTGAACTTCGATCAGCTCTACTAACCGACCATCGCCACAAACAACGGCCGGACTTTTACCTAACTGTAAAAGTCCTCCCACAGACATATCCGGGATCGCTTTTTTAATTAGCAACCGGACCTTCCAGATTTTAATAGTCTTACCCCGGAAATGTGTATAGCATCCAGGCTTCGGATTGAAGGCCCTAATGTGATTGTGCACTTCGATGGCGGTCCCAGACCAATTTATGCAGCCATCTTCTTTCTGAATTGCCGGAGCATAGGTTGCACTGCTATCTTGCTGAGGCTCAGGCAAGCGTTCTCCGCCCAGATAAGACCCGAGGATCCCGAGCAACAGTGCAGCACCCCTTTCAGCTAGTCGAGCCTCCAGTTGCCCTGCCGTCTCTTCCTCATTGACAGCTACTTTTGTCCTGGCAACCACGGGCCCGGAATCGAGTCCGGAATCTACGCGCATGATACTGACCCCAGTGATTACTTCTCCGGCTAGAAGAGTATGTGTTATAGGAGCAGCCCCTCGGTATTTTGGCAACAAAGAAGGATGAACATTTAGTGTCCCATGGGACGGCAAATCGAAAATACCGGCAGGCAAAAGTTGTCCGAAAGCCACCACAACCGCTAAATCAGGTTGTAGGGCCGTTAGCCATTCAAGTGCCTCCGTATTATTCCATAGGCTGTTGGGTTGCAGGATCGGTATCGACTTTTCCTGGGCCACAAGTTTTATAGGAGAAGCTAATATTTCCCGACCTCTTCCGGCTGGACGGTCGGGCTGTGTTATCACGCCCTTGACCTGTATGTCAGCAGCTTGCATCAGAACTCGCAGTGATGGGACTGCAAAATCTGGAGTCCCCATGAAGACGAGTCGTGTCAAACCCAATCACCGGACTTAATTAATTTTTTTATCTTACGCTTGATTACATCGCGACGAAGGAGGGAAAGGCGGTCTAGATATAAGATCCCATCCAAGTGGTCGACTTCATGACAGATTACTCTTGCGAGCATACCTTCCGCATCGAGTTCTACGCTTCCCCCTTCAGTATCCTCTGCCTGGACCTTGATCTTTTGCGGGCGCTCAACAATAGCGGTAAACCCAGGTATGCTTAGGCACCCTTCCTCGCCTTTCTCTCGGCCCTCGCTAGAAAGGATCTGCGGATTTATGAGTTTCAACGCGTCCCGGTTCCCATCAGGCCCCTCAACATCAACAACAATAACGCGCAGATTCACCCCAACTTGTGGAGCAGCCAGTCCGATTCCGCTCTCAGCGTACATGGTATCGGTCATATCACGAACGAGTTCTTGCAGATCTTCATCATACACTGATACCGGAGAGCTCACTGTTACAAGCTCCTTTGATCCGTATTTCAGAACAGGTCTGATCATCCTTTTTATACAACCTTTCGTGGCCTCTGGAGGAGAGACTTCCTCACGTCATAATTTGCTTTGTTAGACACGTCATTGTTGCCAAACTTAACGAACTTAGTGTAACACTATGACTACACAGGTAAACTCGCATTCTTGTGTCCCCTGGAGGACTGACGGATGTATCTAATAATCTCCTTCATTGCTGAGGTCCAGGCTATATGCCTTCTCGCCGTGCATGCGATCGGTGGTCTTTTCAAGAACCCCCGGTATACACGTGACCACTTCCAACAGATGGATGATATCGGTGTAAAGTCAACAGGCCTTGCAATGTTGACAGGACTTTTTACCGGTGGCGTATTGGCTCTGCAATCTGCAAGCTCCTTGAAAGCATTTGGCGCCGTCAACCTAACAGGACAATTAGTATCTGTTGCTTTGGTCGTAGAACTCGGACCAGTTTTGACTGCCCTGATGCTTGCAGGTCGAGTGGGGTCCGGCATCTCATCTCAGCTTGGCTCCATGCTGGTAACTGAACAAATTGACGCAATGCGTGCATTAGGAACCGATCCTGTCAAAAAATTAGTAACCCCCAGAGTGCTAGCTTGCACCATGATGCTCCCACTGCTAACCGTCATTGCTGACTTTTTTGGCTTAGTAGGTGGCTGGCTTGTCTCCTTCTATACTCTGAAGCTAAACACCGCACTCTACTGGAGTACTTCTCTCAACGCACTTGACTATCGTGATGCGCTGGAAGGACTATTGAAGCCAGTTGTCTTCGGTTTTATAGTGGGTATTGTCGGATGCTATTATGGTCTCCGCCAAAAATCTGGAACCCGTGGGGTTGGATTAGACACTACACGGGCTGTAGTTACTGCCGATATACTCATCATTGCATCCGATTTTTTCTTGAGCAAGCTAGTCATCGAAGTTTAACTCGGAGCGGCCCCGTGCCTACAATCAGGTTCGAAAATGTCACAAAGTCTTTCGGGCAAGATCTCGTATTGCGCGGAATTTCTCTGCAGGTTCGGGAAGCAGAAACAAAGTTAGTTTTGGGAAGTAGCGGCTCCGGAAAAACAACTCTCCTAAAAATGGTACCAGGCCTAGTCAAGCCTACTTCTGGAAAGGTTTTTGTTGATGGAAAAGAAATTACGCGAATGACCGAAGATGAACTAGGAGAAATTCGTCAGAATATCGGAGTGGTCTTCCAGGAAAATGCACTCTTTGACTCCAGTACAGTTGGGGAGAACGTAGCCTACCGATTATTGGAGGACGGACTACTCTCATCCCGAGAAATCCAGACTACAGTTCTGGAAACTTTAGATTTCGTTGGATTGAGACAAGCCATAGACAAAATGCCGGCAGAGTTGTCAGGAGGCATGAAACGGAGGGTCGCGATCGCTCGGGCCCTCGTAGGCTCTCCCAGAATCATGCTCTACGATGAACCCACAGCTGGATTAGACCCCATAACAAGTAGAAAAATCTGCGATTTGATTCTCAAGTTGAGAGACCTAGAGAAAATTTCCTCCATCTTAGTCACTCATGACCTGCAATCAGCCATGACTCTCTGCAATGAGATGGCTCTGGTAGAATCGGATGGAGAGGTTAGATTCCAAGGGAAAAAAGGGAGCTTTGGTCTGAACAACACGAGTTTTGTGATCATTCGAGACGGTTCTATAATCTTTGAAGGAAATGAAGAAGATATGAAATCTTCAAAGGACCCTTATTTACTGGAGTTTTTAAACTAGGCCGAAACTCGGTCATAGATCCAAACTGAAGAAGGTTTTATGGAAGAACGCAAACGATTCAGTGCTGCGGAACTACGAGTTGGAATTTTCGTCATCGTAGCAGGAGTCTTTCTAGCAGTGGCTATATTCATGATTGGCTCGACCGTTGGACTCTTCCAGGAAACCTTCTATTCGAGAACCTATTTGAATAATGTCTCTAGTCTGAAGCCTGGAGATATCGTCCTGCTGGGAGGCGTGGAGATCGGAAATGTAATCCGTGTTGAAATCTCAGGATCTGACGAGATCCCCCAAACAGAACAAAACCTCCGATCCCTGCAGGTAATAAACGAGTTAAGTGAGCAAAACGCCACAGCAGAAGTTCGGTCCGACGTGATCACCAATCAGTTGGCCAACCTACAAAGCCAATATGAGGCGGCAACCCTTAAACAAAAGCCAACCTCTCAAACAATACAAAATTTGCGGGACCAAATCGAAACCCTAATTGCTAGACAGGAAGACATCCAACGGAGCCTTTCAATTCTTAAGACCCGTATACAAAAAGCTCGTAACAATCTGCAAAACATCGTCGTTCTAATGCAAATCCGATCAGAATACAGAGATTGGATTCGGCTAGACAGTCATATTTCTTTGGGTTCTGTTGGTCTTCTTGGAGACAAGTATGTTGATATTTCATTGGGTCGCTCAAGTGATCGGCCCAAAATCGTCAAAGACAAAATTGAGGGGTTTTTTGGAGATAAGGAAATCAGTGTTGTAGAGATTACTGGGCGGACTCAAACTGGATATCAAGAACTCATCACAGGTGCGAATGACATCTTAGCTAACTTTCAGACCCTATCCTCCAAGGTACAAGACATTGTAGGACGATTTGAAGCTGGAGAAGGAACTGTAGGGAAATTGCTTAATGATCCCTCCTTCTACAACAACCTGAACGATACGGTAGTCGCTGCTAAGGGGACGGTAAATAAAGCCAGTGATTTAATGCAGGGGATTAGTACAGGGGATGGGACTATCCCCTTGTTACTGCGAGAAAGAACTGTTTTTGACAGGATAGAGAGTTCCATGAATCGTCTTGAAAAACTCCTGACGGAAATTGAAAGCGGGGAAGGTAGTGCTGCCAAGCTGATCAAAAATCCGGGATTGTACAACGATGCTGCCCGTACAATGGCTAGTCTCCGTTCGTTTACCCAACGATTGGAGACTGGAGAAGGAACGCTTGGGAAGCTCTCAAAAGACGACAAACTCTATGCTGAATTGGTTCAAACCCTTGCGAAACTTTCTGGATTTGTAAACGATATAGAGGAAGGCAAGGGAACACTCGGAAGATTAGCCAAGGACGAACAGCTCTACCAAAGTATGAATCAATTATCTGGGGAAGCCCTCAAACTCATTTATGATTTCAGGCAGAACCCCCGTCGATTTATGACTATCAAGCTTGAACTTTTCTAACCTCCATTTCGGAAAATTGTGCCGTAAATCTTTTTAAAAATACTTATGATCTCCCATACGATTGGTTCAGTTGCCCTCAAGATTCTAGGCATGGTTGTAAGCACGTTAACCTTCCTGAAGGTGAAACCTAACCACCTGACAACACTCGGGGTAGTTATGTGCGTGGTGACGGGATTTGCCTTTGCTAAGGGCAATTTCTATTTGGCTGGCTGGCTTCTAATTGTAGCGGGACTTTTCGATATGGTCGATGGGATGGTGGCTAGAATAGCTGAGGCGGAAACCCCGTTTGGGGCCTTTTACGACTCCATTATGGATCGCTACTCGGATCTGATTTTGTATCTAGGGATATTGATCTACTACGGCACCAACGACAGGATGGCATACGTTGTGCTAGTTGGCGTATGCATGATGGGTTCAGTATTGACAAGCTATGCTAGGGCCAGGGCCGAATGCCTAATCCCTAAATGTAAAGTAGGTTTTTTAGAACGTCCGGAGCGGATCGTTTTACTTCTCATCGGGGCTTTCTCGTACCACATAGACCAAGTTTTATGGGTGCTGGCCGTGCTTTCTAACTGGACCGTGATCCATCGTATGATCTACACCAGATCAGTTTTGAATTCCCCAACAACTAAGAGTGCCGACCCTAAAAGCACTGAACCTTAAAGCAAAAAACTCTCCTACCTCAAGATGAGGACTAAAGTTTGCTCAGAACCCCATCTAGTGATGCCGTCTGTCAGTAAAACTGAGGCAAAGCTAATCTAATCCTACTATTTGGGTATCTTTGGGGAACTTGATTTTGAAGTCTCGGGGGCTAAGTGTTGGATTCAGGACGATATCGTGAAATCTCACAAGGATATAATCGTCGGTTGGCTCTACCAGCTTCTGTTGAACCGGAATCCAACGCTTGGAATCTATCCAGAGAATTATGCGGGTGAAATAAGCTTGAGCCTTTTCTGACCTGGGCAGCAGTACAAGTTGGTATGTCTTGACCTCATCAAGTTTCTCCTCCCCCAGAAGGCTTATCTCGTAGGCCCTCTCAAGGGATTCCCGATCCGAACCGAACCCAAGAATCATAAACTCAGTTTTATCGCGACTATTCCCAATCCGATGATGATGAGCCTGTTTCAAAATAGGCTGATAAAAGATTGCCTGTCCATCCGAAATTACAAGAGAGCTCGGTTGAGGCTTGGAAATCTCTCTCCTTAAAAAGACCTTCCCTTTTGCCTTCAGGAATAAAAACCTGCCACTCTCTCCTTGGTCAAACTCCTCAAGTATGGCGGTCCATTTCTGTTGGTTCAGAGAGGCTGTCATAGACTTGACACGACCTCCTTTACTCTCCATCTGAGCGAGGATCTTATCTAAATTCTCATCTTGCGCCGCCAGATTGACAGGAATCCAAACAGAAAAAATAACCAAAACTAAGAAGCGAAACGGATGGTGGATAGCATCCCCGATCTGATAGATGTTTGAGCTCACTGACAGATCTGATCCTGATGGCGGAAATCGCAATATCCCTCTCAGGGGGCTGTACCGTTGCCAATATGGACAGGATCCTCGGGGGCAGATTTACTCACAGATCCCTGCTCCGAAGTACTTTTTAATTCAGTTTTCACCTGAACACTCCCAACCTCTTTAACCATATCAGAGGCAGCAGAAGAATCACTTTGGTGGAACACGTGGTCAGGGGTCAGAAAAATAAACAAAATGATGGCCAAGCACATGAGATCATACTGCCAGGAACCTCGTGGGTAGGTCCAAAATAAAGCTCGGGAAATAACTCTAAACATAATCTAAAAGACTCGCTCAGTGCTGATGCTTCTGTTCTACCGCATAAAACAAATTCTCGACCTTATTCAGAACTTTTCCATCTCTCATTTCTATTATCCGCCCGGCAGCCCCAGCCACTTCGGAGTCATGGGTGATCATAAGTATTGTCTGTCCGTAGCGTTGATTCAATTCCTGCAGTAATTCAAGAACCGCTTGGGAATTTTCACTATCCAGGCTTCCAGTAGGCTCATCTGCCAGGAGGATTTTGGGACGATTGACAATTGCTCGGGCGATCGCAATCCGCTGTTGCTCTCCACCGGACAGTTCGGAAGGCTTATGATGGGATTTATGCTCGAGACCCATCATCGAGAGTATTTCCTTTGGATCGAATCCGTGCTTATCCCCCTTCCCACATATCTCCTTAGCAAGTTCTATATTGTCATAGGCAGTCAACGTCGGAAGAAGATTGTAACGCTGAAAAACGAAACCAATGTTGTCTCGCCGGATCTCTGTCCGCCTGGCATCTGAGACGCCTGCCAGATTTGTGTCCCCGATGATGACACTCCCTCGAGTCGGACTCTGCAATCCTCCCATGAGATGTAATAGGGTCGATTTCCCACACCCGCTAGGCCCCATAATGGCACCAAATTCACCTTCTCTAAGACAGATATTAACCCCCTGTAATGCCAGGGTCTCCACGTGGCCAACACGGTAAGCCATATAGACCCCATCAACAGTGATAGCAGATTTTCTCTTTCGAATATCGACCGGATTACTCATAACCAAGAGCCGTAGTAGGATCTAGATGGGCTGCCTTCAGAGCTGGATACAATGCCCCGAAAATACCGCCCAGTGTCGCCATGGCTGCAGCGCCGATCCTCCATTCTGTCGAGATAGAAACCGGTAAACCAGGCTGGAGTGTGACGATACAATGCAGTGCCAGCCAGTTCAAAATAAATCCCACGGCAACACCCAATACACAAATTAGCAAGGACTCCTTCAGTATCATACCAACGATGAAACTTTTGGACGCACCAAGTGATTTCAAGATCCCAATCTCATGCGTGCGCTCCATGATGGTACTGTACATAGCCAAAAGGATCATTAGGAAACTGATAAGTGCTGAGAGCGCCACCATGGCTGTTATGAACGGTTTCAACACAGGGGTATTAGCAGTCATAAGTTTTTGCAGTTCGGATGTTCGAGTGATTTTGTATCCCTTGAGGCTTTCCTGTAACCTTGACTCTACTACCGTTTGAGTGGTGCCATCCTCCACGCGCGCGAAGAACATCGTAGCCTTTCGAGGTGACCCATTAATGCTTTGTAAGGTCTCTAGGGGGAGCATTACCCTGGCCCCTACACCGGCTTCGTAAATCCCGCTCACAGTAAATCGAGCTCCCAAAAGTTCAAGGTCACTACCCACAACAAGCTCCTTAGACTCAGCATAGATAGTGTCTATAATGATCTCATTACCTTCCTCAAAGATCTGACCTTCTACAATGCGAAACCCTCTACTGACCGCTCGGAAAGAGTCTTTTTCGACACCATATACAAGATGAAATTTGTCGCCGAGAAACTTTGTCAGAACAGGCGTGACTGCCGCAACACCTTGAACTTCAGCAATTTTGTCGCCTATTCGAACAGATACCGCGCCGCTGTTAATGGCGCCTAGCAAAGACCCATCAGGAGCCTGCACCATGATGTCACCCAATCGTCGGGTGCGCCTGGAAAAATCATCCAACTGGCCAAAAGACAGTCCGACACTTACCAGAATAAGCACTACCCCAAGGGAGACCGCCGTAACGCTTACCAATGTCCTGGTAGGTCGCTGCTTCAGATTCGAGACAATCAACTTAAGCAAACCACCTACTCCCCTCTTATGCGAGGCTCGAAACCCCTCAGCAAAGCCCTAAGGGTCAAGATCCTCATCACCTAAAACAACGAGCTCAGCCTTTTTAGGTTTTTTGATTGAGAACAGACTCTCTTCGATCTTACGATTAACTCGAACTGAATCGAGTTCAAACGTAAAAGCGATTTTGTAGTGTTCAGAAATCCTCTCCAAAATAATGGACCGACTGATAAAACGGTCGTCCAACTGTACCACCCCATCATATTTAATGTCACTCTTGAGTTGCCCGCAGTCAAAGTACTGTTGCCGAGTCAGATCAAATTCACTCCGCTCGATCCATATCTTCCGCGAAAGGCAGGCCCCTCCTCCTTGTCCCATTTGAATTGAATGGATCACATAGAACTCAACGCTACCTTCTCTACGCTCCTCCAGAACTTCCACAGAGCCTTCACCTAAGGGCGCAATCATCAGTGCCGGGAGCAAGTGCCCAGGCCTTATGCTATGCATCGGATCCTCCGACTCCGTTGTAGCGTTTGTCTTCCCAGTCAGATACTTATTCTGTCGTGGAACCCAGATCTGAAATTCTCGACTATCGGATGCCATCGTGACAACGGTAGAATTTGTGACAGGGTTGAGAATAGTGACGAGTATCCAGTTGGGCCTTTTGACTACCAAGTGCCCTTTACCCGTTGGGTACTTTTTCAAGTACCCTTTTGAAATTGAACCCCCGGTAAATTTAACCTGAAGCCTACCTACTGTCATCGTTTCCACGGATACGTACCGTTCGTTGATCATTTCAATCAACTCCACAAGCGAGGCAGATCGAGGCTCACTGTAAGCTTGAGGCACAGCAATCTTCACGCTCCGAGGGCCACAAGCCGTTAGGAACAATAGCAATGCCCAAAATATAGATTGATAATATCTATCTATACAATTCAATCGATCTCACCTGTGGTTTTTCTGGTTCCTCGAGTCAAGAACCAAGCCAGTACTGCTAGGAATAAGATAGAAAGTCCAATACCGACTGTATAGAACCTATCCTCCAGAAAATATTGGGCCCCTTCCTTGTAAAGCACTGCCAAAGTTCCCCACATCAAGTATCTCAGGCTTCGTCCCACAAAAACAGAGAGAACAAACTTGTGAAACGGGACCCGGAATACGCCCGCCGCTAGTACAAAAATCTTGAAAGGAGTGGGAGGAGGAAGTATTGAAGGAACAATGATGGCCAACGCACCACGACTTTGATAAAGACGATGAACCCTCCTAACTTCACGTCGATGCATTCTCCGTTCCACAAAGGCTCCGCCCCGAGTGCCCAAGAAGTAAAGTAGAGAACATCCGACAACCGAGCCCATGGTGGTCATGCCCGCATAGTAAAACATCTGACCCCAGCCCTGTCCTGCCGACAATAGAATCACGAGGAGGTCGTTACCTCCTGGGATTGAGAGAAAGGAAGAATCTAAAAATGCGAGCAGGAAAAGACCGGGGCCGCCCAATCCCAAGATTATTTGGTAGCTTGAAGTGAGAAATTCTCTTAGCCGTTCTTGGAGGCTACCGTCAGAGACCAGAATGAACCAGTTCATATGAAACCTTAAACAGTGCTTAAGAGATCGTTTCCGAAAGTCGCCTAATCACCCCGATATGAACAAATCCTTGCCGTCTGCAGCATCTCTACCCGCGGGAGTAATAATTGTTTTTTTATCTATAACGATCTTACGACCAGAAGCCAAAGCATTGCGAACATCATCCTCACAAACAAAATCAGTAGGTGGCCCCCAATCAGGTTGCCCAAATCTGACCTGGGAAGGCCGATCATCCACAGAGTTAACCCTCAAGTCGGTGGGGTCAGATATGGAGCCTTTTTCTTTGACATAGGCTTCAACCACCGAACGAACGGTTTCCCTCAGATCTCCTTCATTAACCTGTCTCTCTTCCGAGCTCTCATGTTTTACTTCAGAACTCTTCGGGTCGATTTCTTCAGCTTGTTCAAATGAGAGGGAGGTAAGTGGGCGGGTTTCAAACGCCAGCCGCCTGACATTAATCAAGTGAAGCGGTGTAATGTTATCGGATGTGATGTTTCCCCCAGGCGTCCCACACCCGAGAGTCAACGATGGTGGAACTCCAGTAGTTAGACCAATAGAGCCATGGGTTGAAGGCGTATTGACGCATACCCTGTAAGCAGGCTTATGTAAACCGAATTCCATAATGATCTCTTGGTCATTGGAATGGATTGACATCGTATGTCCAAGGCCTCCAAAGGAGAGAATATCAATACAACGTTGGCAGGCAGCCTCCCAGCCATCCTCTACATAAAGGGCTAGGATCGGGGAGAGCTTCTCCATCGAAAGTGGATGCTCTCGACCGACTCCTTGTAAACGAACGACTAAGCAGACAATATCTGATTCGATCGAAAACCCTGCCATTTCTGAAATCTTCTGAGGGGATCGACCAACAACATCCGAGTTTAGGCGCCCTTCTGGGGTCACCACAACCTTCTCGAGGAGAGCTCTTTCCTTCTCTGTAACGATATAGGCTTTGTTAAGCTCTAACTCCTTAAGTATTTCCTGTTCTACAGGTGCATCACAAATCAGTGCCTGTTCTGAGGAACAAAGCAATCCGTTATCGAAAGTTTTCCCTGCAATAACATCTTTTACAGCCTTCTCCACGTCTGCTGTCTTTTCAATGAAAGCGGGAACATTCCCAGGACCAACACCAAAAGCCGGTTTCCCCGAAGAATAGGCTGCTTTCACCAGACCGGGGCCTCCTGTGGCCAAAATCATGCGGGTGCGTTTATGTCTCATCAACTCCGCCGTGCCTTCCAGAGTAACAGTCTCCATCCAACCGATGGAGTGCTCGGGAGCGCCCGCTTTGATAGCTGCTTCGTTCATAATACGCGCTGTTTCAACGGTACACTTCACTGCCTGAGGATGTGGAGATATAACGATTGGATTGCGGCCCTTAATGGCTGCCAGTATCTTAAAAATAGTTGTTGAAGTAGGGTTGGTTGTTGGGACAATCGCTGCGATCAAGCCAACGGGAACACCTATATCGATAACATTCTTGTCTTTGTTCTCGGCAATAACACCACAAGTTTTAAGACTAAGGATGTAACGATAGACATCCGTGGAAGCAAAAAGATTTTTGATCGTCTTGTCAGAAACCTTCCCTCGCCCGGTTTCTTCCACTGCTAACCTGGCGAGCTCTTCCGCAGATTCACGGACGGCACCAGCCATGGCCTCCACGATGGCATCAATCTGTTTCTGATCTAACTGAGCCAGACCGAGGCCTGCCTGCTCTCCAGATTTGAGCAGAAGACGGGCCTCTTGGATGGACAAAAGATCTATGTCTTTAAGCTGAACCAATACTTAATTATTTGGGGGGAGAAAGCCGAGGCAAAATCTTTTCCACCTCTTGGTGGGGCCGTGGAATAACGTGCACACTTATCAGCTCTCCCACTCTCCTAGCGGCAGCAGCACCAGCATCCGTGGAAGCTTTAACCGCCCCCACATCTCCTCGCACCAGAACAGTGACGTATCCAGCACCAACATACTCTTTACCCAAAAGTACTACGTTGGCTGCCTTAACCATGGCATCTGCAGCTTCGACAGCTCCGATGAAACCCCTAGTTTCAACCAGGCCAAGAGCCTCTAGTGACATAGGTCAACCTCCTGCATGATTAAGGCGTAAACTATCATGGAGCCTCTGACAGGTCAAACAAGTCGCAAGGGTTATATACTATTAAGAGTAATAATTTTAGGGTAAATTCAGTGTCTCTTTTGTTAGACAAGCACCCATTTATCCATAATTCTAGGCCTGCCAGGCCTTAAATAGACCCTGATGTACTGGGAATAAAATCGTGACAGGCCTAAAAGATCCAAAGATAGCTCAAGAGATTGAAAGAATTAGGCAAATATACCAGGATGATGTCATTACAAGGCCCTGTAGAAAAATCACACTTTTGGGCCGCAAATGTAGCCCCAAGATAATCTATACTTTTTTAGGATTTGAGTTGAAGATGGGGCAACTGAGGCTGAGCTGTCCAGATATGGGGACGGCCCGCTACCTGAAGGTTTTTGCGGAACTAGGCATGAAATACATCTCATTGCCCTACGACCCTAGTCACAGTATCCTCTTGGCTACTGGACTAGAACACGCGATGGACCGGATCAAAGAACACCTGCTCGCATCCAAGCTCCCCCCAGATATCCACTCTCGAACCATGCGCCAAATCTACCGCAGCATCCGCAAAAAGCTACAAGCCTAGTATTTCTAGCGCTTGAAACATCCTCTCACGCAAAAATTTTCAGGCTTGTTCGTACGACCTCGCCTTATCTCCAATCCCTCCAGTTTCAAGAGGGTGATTTTCATATCCAAACCACCCGAAAATCCTACCATCTCCTTATTTGACCCGATAACCCGATGACATGGAAGGACTATAGGCAAAGGGTTTGCTCTGATGGCTGCTCCCACCGCCCGAGCGGACTTCGGACGATCAATCGATGAAGCAATTTCTTGATAGCTAACAACCGTCCCGTAAGGGATGCATGCCAAGTGATTCCAGACCTGTTGCTGGAAAGAAGAGCCCTTCAGATCAAGAGAGAGATCGAATCCATTGGGCAAATTCTCTTCGAAATAGGAGCTAAACTGGCCGTTGGCAAGTTTCAATACGGTATTGGTTCCCCGAACAGAACAACTGCCACACATCCAGGCCGGACCATCTTCAATTGATTGTCCAGGTAAGAGTACCCGGCAAAGCCCTCGATCACTGGCTAAGAGTTCAACTTTACCAACTGGCGTCTCAACCATCATAGAAATAATTCGCATCCAATTCCCCCTAGAGAGTACATCAGTTAAACTCTCGTGGATGGCCAAGAAAAACTTCCTGATTCTACTCCTTGGAGTGGCAGTCTTGCTGCTCGTAGCCAATCTGTTGAAGCCCTCTACAATTGAGCCGAACCAATGGCAAGTCTTGATCCTGTTTATAGGAGTCGTTCTAACAGTACTTTGGAATCGTTATCACGTAACAGTGGTAATTCTGATGAGCTTGGCGATCGGGATGTCGTTAGGACTGATGACAACTGCTCAAGCTCTCCATGGTTACTCATCAACTGTCACCTGGATCATTGTTGCCTCGTTCCTCTTCGCAAAAGGTTTTGTCAAGACCGGGCTCGGTCGTAGAATCGCCTTACTATTTATCCGAACCCTGGGAACAAACTCACTTCGACTTGGTTATTCTCTGGCCTTGACCGACGCCGCACTGGCCCCTGTAACCGCCTCCAACACGGCACGCGCCGGAGGAATCACTTTCCCCATTTCTCGTTCTCTAGCTCGAGAATTAGGCTCCAGGCCAGGACCCACCGCAAGAAAAATTGGTGGTTACCTCCTTCTGACTACGTTTCAGGCTAACGTCGTTACCAGTGCGATTTTTTTGACTGCTATGGCTGCTAATGGCCTCTCCGTTCAATTCGCCAAGGACATAGCGGGCGTTGAAATCAGTTGGGTTCTATGGTTTCAGGCTGCCATTCTGCCAGGCATCATATCTCTTATGATTACCCCAGCGATCATCCATTGGTTATACCCTCCTACACTGACCGAGACGCCCCAGGCAACCAAGTTCGCGAAAAACGAATTGAAAACCCTCGGCCCAATGAGCCAAAACGAAAAAATCCTCCTAGTTGTCTTCCTGATTCTAGCGACCACTTGGGCCACTTCATTTATTCATGGTATTAGCACATTGGGAGCTGCACTATCGGCACTATCGATCTTGCTCTTACTGGGAGTGTTACACCCCAAAGATATATCCGGAGAATCTGCAGCTTGGGAAACTCTACTCTGGTTCGGAGGTTATATTTCTCTGGCCGGAACGTTGTCGGATACTGGCCTAATGAAGGAACTGGCAACCGCATCGGAGGGACTCTTACAAGGCTGGGATCCTACTGTCAGTCTTTTGGTTCTCGTTGTTCTCTATATGTATCTGCACTATGCCTTTGCCAGTATGACGGCCCAGATAATAGCACTCTATTCTACCTTCCTAACTCTCGCTGTAGTTGCCGGATGCGACCCTGTTATATCCGCACTTCTATTCTGTTTCCTCTCTAGCCTCTACGGTTGTTTAACACATTACGGAGACGGTGCCGCTCCGATTTTTTTCGGGGCTGGATATATCGAGATTAAAGATTGGTGGAAAGTAGGATTCGCACTCTCCCTATTTCATCTCGGAGTCTGGTTCGGACTAGGCCTTCTTTGGTGGAAGTTCCTAGGTCTCTGACACATCAAAATAGAGTATTGTGGCACCGGCTGCGAGTGACTATGCCCTCGGATGGAACTTCGCGTATACCTGTCTGAGCCGATTACGAGTCACGTGGGTGTATATTTGACTGGTCGATATGTCCGCATGCCCGAGCATCAGCTGGAGAGCTCGGAGATCAGCACCATTAGCCAAAAGATGTGTGGCAAAGCTGTGGCGTAACATATGAGGTCCAAGCTTCCCCTCCCATCCTAATTCTCGAGCATATTGATTGAGCAGCATCCAGAAATACTGTCTACTCATAGACTTCCCTTGCTGGGTCAGAAAAACAAACCGGGAGGCCCCTTCTTTCAAGAGCTTGGGTCTCGCGACTTCTAAATAATTTTCAAGAAATCGCCCTGCTGTATCACCGTAAGGTACTATTCTCTCCTTGTTTCCCTTGCCAACAGGTCGGACAATTTCTTTTTCAAGATCCAGATCAGTTACCTTTAAGTTCACTAGTTCACTAACTCTCAATCCGGTAGCGTAAAGCAGCTCTAGCATGCACCTATTTCTCAACCCTTGACGCTTCATCAGATCAGGCTGCTCAAGCAATTCCTCGACTTGTGACCCAGTCAAATACTTGGGCAAAACCTGCCAGGTACGTGGAGAATCTAAGTTCTCAGTTGGGTCCACCGGCAGGTACCCATCCATCAACAAAAACCGGAAGAATGCCTTCAGGCTCGCGATTTTCCGTTTGACCGAAGGAGGGGAAAGGTCTTGATAAAGTGTTTGGAGATAGACAGACAGATGATCTCGATTGACTCGCTCGATTTTCAAATCACCGGCTTCTAGATATTTGAGGAACCTTCTGAGATCGATTCCATACGCAGAGACTGTATTTTGTGCCAACCCCTTTTCCACCCGAAGATAATCGAGAAATGGCCCTAAATACCTTTCCACCTCAGCTTTTGTTATCTCTGATTTTTCCGTTGCCACAATAATTCCAGCTCTTCAAGTCCCAAAAGCCGACCCATTATTAGATATGTCACAATACCCGAGAAGATGGAAACACTCAGCACTGCAACTTCCCCACTGAAAGTGACAGCAAGGGATGCAGTCAGGCCGTAGACCAACCACACAAAAACACCCATAACCATCGATGCCAGAGACGCCTTCAAAAAGGAGGTCCTGACACCCAAGTCGCGGAACGATCCTAGTTTTCGAGAAAAACGGGATGCCAGAAAACTCAGGTTCACAATCAGTGCGATAGCCGTTCCCAAGGCCAATCCAAGATACTCATAACCTTTAGGGAAAAAGACGAGTATGAAGACAAGATTCAGGACAATGTGTAGAAGTGCGGTAGCAACACTTATGCGTACAGGGGTCTTGGTATCGGAAAGGGCATAAAAAGTCGGCACGTATACTTTTACACAACTGTAAGCCACTAACCCTAAACAGTAGAGCATTAGGGCATTTGCCGTCTGCTGCGTATCGAATGCCGAAAACTCCCCTCGTTCGAAAATAACGCTCACAATCGGATTTGCTAACACTATAATTCCAACTGTAGAGGGAATCGCCAAAGCTAATACCATCTTAAGGGAGTCAGCGACTGTTTCCTTTAGAGCACCAAGGTTCTTACGGGCTGCATGAACTGACACATCACGAAGATTTACGATTCCTACAGCAACTCCAAAGAGCCCTATAGGCAGATAAATAATCCTGAAGGCAAAATTGAGCCATGAAACAGGTCCATCGCCAAGAGTAGATGCCAGCATAGTATTAACCATTACAGCCATCTGAGTGGCTCCTACACCAATAATGGCAGGGCCAATAAGAGTAGCAATACGGAGTAATTCAGAATTTTTGAAATCTATAACGAAATGAAATCGAAACCCGAGAGCTCGCATCGAAGGCAGTTGTACTAAAAGCTGAAGAGCTCCCCCCAATACGGCCCCTCCCCCAACAGCGTATACGGCGGGAATCCCACGATTCTCAAGTGCTGGTGCTAGGACAAAAACCGAGAGAATAATGGCAAGATTAAAAAAGGCAGTTGTAATTGCGGGCAGGAAAAACCTATCGAAAGTGTTTAGCACGCCCGTGGCTATGGAGGCCAGCGCCACTAACAACAGAAAAGGAGAAATTATCTTCACAAGGTTAGAGGTCAGCTCAACTTTCCCCTCGATTTCCCCAAATCCAAAAACAAAAATACTAACCAGCTCATCCGAAAATACGAAGAACAGTATGGCCAAAACTCCGAGGGCAATTGTTAGTGTACTCATCAACATGTTGACCAAGCACCAGGCCTGCTGTCGGCCGTCCCGAGTCAAGACGCGACTGAAAGTTGGAATAAAAGCCGAGCTCAGGGCTCCTTCAGCCACCAAATCTCTGAGCATACCTGGGATTCGGAATGCTGCCACCCAAGCATCCATTGTCGCAGATGCACCAAACGCCGCTGCCAAAACCAACTCCCTGACGAGTCCCAGGGCACGGCTTAGAAGAACAGCCAGGCTTACACGACTTGCGGCTCGAGCAACTCTCGTATTTTTGGACATAGGGCCTGAAGGTAAGCTAGCCGGCAGGTCATCTAACGGCCTTTCACAGTCGCATTCTCCTATTAGTGGCAGGGGGTCTCATACGTTGGCCTATAACCGAAAAAAGAGGTTAGTCTTGTCACATCTACCTCTTTAACTCCGACAGCACAACTATCGCTCCCTGAACCTGTTAAGTTATCATTCCCATCTGAACAACAGAATAGAGAGACAGTTATGAAGCTTAACGCCATTGCACAACACTTGGATTGCCTGTTAGACGGTGACGGAAATGTTGAGATTAAGGGATTGGCAGGAATCGAAGATGCTGGACCAGATGAACTAACCTTTCTTTCCAATCTCAAGTATGTAAAAAAACTTAAGAATTGCAGGGCAGGCGCAATAATTCTATCCCCCAATGCCCCCGAGACAAAAATCCCCCATCTGGTCTCTAAAAATCCGTATTTATCATTCGCTCGAGCAGTCAACCTTTTTCACGAGCCTTTGGAACCGACCCCGGGTATTCACCCGACAGCATCGATAGCCGCAACCGCCCAACTTGGAGAAGACTATTCAATCGGAGCGAATGTGGTCATTGGGGAAGGTGTTCGCATCGGGGACCGTGCCATACTGCATCCCAACGCAACCATTTACCCTCATGTCCGGATTGGCGATGACTTTTTGGCACATAGCCAGGTCGTTGTTAGGGAGCAAAGTGTGATCGGAGATCGCGTCTCTCTCCAGAATGGAGCTGTCATAGGCGGAGACGGGTTTGGGTTCGCACCGACCGAGGACGGCAGCTTTGAAAAAATCACACAGGCCGGTATCGTTATCTTGGAAGACGACGTCGACATAGGATCCAATACCTGTATTGACCGGGCTACCATTGGTGAAACACGTATAAAATCCGGCACTAAGATTGACAACCTAGTCCAGATCGGCCACGGATCGGTCGTTGGTGAAAACACTGCTCTGGCGGCTCAAGTAGGCTTGGCGGGCAGCACAAAGGTAGGGAATCGCGTAATGCTAGGGGGCCAAGTGGGGGCAGCGGGACACTTAACTATCGAGGATGACGTCGTTGCAATAGCACAAACGGGCATAGCAAAAGACGTCAAGGCTGGCAGTCGGATTTCCGGCTCACCAGAACTAGATGTCAGAGTATGGAGAAAAAACTACTACGTTTTGCAGAGGCTCCCCGAACTTTTGCGCCGCGTTCGAAGTTTAGAACGTCAACTTGGCGAGCACGGTAGAGTCAAGAAAGATACAGGGGACTCAGATACTTGAGAAGATCCTAGCTCCTCACTAGAAAGCCCTCGGAAGAAATCCAATATTCAGTTGATTGTGTCAAATTTCTGGTAGAGGGTATCGCGCTGGACTGGCGGGAACCCAGCATCCTCGATCATGCGAATCAGGTCCTCCCTTCCCGCCTGATGATCAGCTCCTGCTGTACTGATCACATTCTCTTCGATCATGATACTCCCCACGTCATTAGCTCCAAAATGTAGTGCCATCTGACCTACCTGAGGACCCTGAGTCAGCCAGGACACCTGTATGTTCTTGATGTTATCAAGGTAAATCCTGCTTACGGCCAACAACTTCAAGTACTCGACTGATCCAACTTCATGCTTGATGGTATTCCCCATGGGTGTGTTCTCGAGTTGTACGTTCCAAGGAATAAAGGCGACAAAACCTCCCGTTTCATCTTGTAGGCTCCTGATCCGATCAAGATGTTCAACTCTCTCTTCTAAGGTCTCTCCTCCACCTATCATCATCGTAGCCGTAGTGAGGAGCCCTTCCTGATGAGCAACCCTCATAACCTCCAACCACTCGTCGCTACTACACTTGCCCGGGCCAATACCACGCCTCATCCGATCGGTCAAAATCTCGGCTCCTCCTCCTGGTATAGAGTCGAGACCTGCCCTGATAAGCCTGCGGATTGTCGCTCTTAGCGTCAACTTACTAAGCTTTGCCATCACGACAATTTCGGGAGGCGAAAAACAGTGCAGATGGATATTGAATCGTGATCGAATAGACTGTAACAGATCTTCGTAATAATCGATTTTAAGCTCGGGGTTCATTCCCCCCTGCATCAGGATTCCAGTTCCTCCCAGCTCGATGGTTTCAGCGATTTTCTGGAAAATTTCTTCGTGCTTTAAAAGATACCCCCCCGGAACTTTCGGCCCGACATAAAAATTACAGAAGGTACACCGAGCCACACAAACATTCGTATAGTTAATATTCCTATCGATTAAAAAGGAGACAAACCGGTCGGGATGCTTCTTCCTGCAAACACGATCCGCTGCTCGACCAAGACTCGCCAGGTCTTCAGAATGTAAAAGCTGGAGGGCATCTGATTGAGAGATCCTCTCCCCCTCCTCTATCCTTTGCAAAATTATTTCAACAGGATCCATGGCTACATTTTAGGGGGCCAACTGGGTTGCTTACAAATAGATCGGCTAAGAATCCCAGGGAGAATCAGCATAAGCACCTGCTGCGCTCATTAGAATACCTACCCTCAATGCCTTGCCTAAGTCAGGAAAAACCAGCACTTCTAGGATATAAAATCAAGAAATCTGATATTTTTGAGGCTGCTATGACTCATCAGGAATTTCTTGACTCAACACAACTCGACGCCCCTCCTCAAAACATTCAAGGACCTCTTCTCGCTCTATGGCTAGATCGTACAGGTGATTGGGAAAAAGCTCATAATACCGCACAGAGTTTAGAATCAGAGGTCGGAGCCTGGATTCACGCCTATCTTCATCGAAAGGAGGGCGATGCTCTCAATGCCCAATACTGGTATAGCAGAGCGGCAAAACCTGAATGTCGTTTATCGTTAGACGAGGAATGGACGGAAATTACAAAGGCGATTTTGTCTGCTTGAGACACAAACTGACCAACACAACTGTAAAAAATGCTAAAACGATCTATTGACCTCTCTCTCTCCACTCTTATGCTCATCGTTACCCTGCCGATCTCCCTTGTCATCGCAGCAACAATCAAACTCGAGGATGGAGGAGAGATTTTCTTTCGCCAAAAACGCTGGGGTTTAGCAGGTAATATGTTTAAGGTGCTTAAGTTCCGCACTATGCAAATGGATTCTGGCTCAGAGATGGCCCGTGAGAGAGATAGTCGAATAACTCGCTTAGGCCGGCTCTTACGCTCGATGGGCCTTGACGAACTACCTCAACTTCTCAATATCCTGAAGGGTGAGATGAGCTTCGTGGGGCCACGTCCTCTGGCTATCGATGAAAAACTCTATGGCGGCCATCAGGCCCGCTACGAAGACCTCCCCGGATTTGAAAAGCGTCTGAGCGTACGCCCCGGCCTAACCAGTCTGGCCACTATCTACATCCCCAAGGATAGCGACCCTAGACGGAAATTCAAATATGATCTTCTCTACGTCCGTAAGGCTTCGTTGGCCCTCGACTTGAAGCTCATTGGGCTGTCCTATCTAATCAGTCTTTCAGGACGATGGGAACATCGAAAATCCAAATTGAGCAACTAGCACGAATCTAGGAATGTAAAAATTGAAACTTGTGTCAGGGCATACTCACTTGGCTAAAGTCTGGGCACGTCTGATGAGTGCTTGCACCTTAGGAACAGCCGACTCCATGGTGTTTCTACTGTCAGATAGGCACCGCATACGTTGCCCAGGCAATATCCCCCATCTTTCTCCCAATGGCCTATACGTTTCTTCTTTCTTTTGGCTGATAAGATTGGAAATCTCAGCCGCTGCTCTATGACGGCTGTAATTGGCATAAAGACGAGCTTCCAATCTGGGCGACCAAGATAAGAAATACCCCGTGACCACTTCGCGATAGCGGATAGCAAATTCGAGAAGTGGCTGGACAGTCCAACGCTTAATGAGTCGAGAGATGACTCGTAAGCAACACTTTTTGTGGGTCGGACTTACAGGAATAGTCCTAACAACTGGTCGCTTCCCAAGCTTGCGAGCATAGTACTCGAACAACTCTTGCCAACTCCAATGCGGAACTGAAACTAATGTGTAGAGGCCAGAATCCTCTCTACCTCGAGCGATGTTTACAAGGGCTTCCGAAATCGTATAAGCAAAAACACTGAACGATGGACCTTCTGGGATATATGCCGGCCTTTCTTGGAATTCCTGGATAATATTTCGACTGACAGCTTGGAGTTCTCCGTGTACTTGCCCCAGACGTAGAACGTATATTTCCCGGCCTATCTTTCTTCCAAATCGAAAAGCTGTTCGCTCTCCATAGCGCTTAGCTTGGCCATACAAGGTCTTGGCTATTCTTGATGCTTGTAAAAACTGGTTGGGATCGGATGAGATCCCAATGGCCATCATGGTGCTTATGTAGACATATCGTGCTCTAGTGGGAGCTTTTTGAACTGCATTCCTAACGATCTTGTGGATGACTTCCCGTTGAACTGACAGTTTGCCCTGCACTAAAGTAAAGTCGGCAACAAGATCACAACCCTCAAGCAAATGAGTAGTTGCTTCTGAATCATCTATACTTCCTTTGAGAGGATTAAGCCCATACCTCTCAAGATAAGAAACGGCCCTATCTGTCCTGCAAATAGGTACAACTCTAACGTCATCCATTTGACTGAGAAACAGGCATACCTCAGTACCTACCTGACCATTCGCACCTATAATGCCGATGGTTATCATTTACTTCCTCCCGCATAGAGGTCCTCGATTACCTTCGTAGTCAAAGTTGTGTCTGAGGCTGATGTCCAGTTTGCTTTCTGAAGTTGCACGCCATCCAAAAAACGCTTCCAAAACTCATAAAACATTTGGTAGGAGGTTCTAGGATAAGATGCATGCTTCTTCGCCTCTATCCCATACTCATAGACTCGCGACCCCTCCATTGACCTTAGTAATATGTATTCCGATGACAGGGAGAATGAGGCCACAACATTTTCGAAATGGAATTCCCATCCATTGATAGCCTTCTGTATAGAACTGCATTTTATTTTACACTCAATGCTTTCTGGCCGTTCCGTCCTTACACTAAAAGTTGCTTCGGTATGCAGATCGAGCTGACCCTCCTCCTTGATCATTCCCACGCTACCCACCTGAACAGATTGAGCCCGTGTACAAAACAAAACCGTGTCTATTCCGTGCACGCCACTCTCGAAAAGCACCCCACCACCTGCAAGCTTAATGTCACTCTGGTAATTGCTACCAAAAGCACCTCCGGGTTTCCCGACTTCAAAACGAACTTCAAGAAGTCGCCCGAAAAGGTTGCTGTCTATGATATCCCGGATCTCCCGTACTACAGACCAAGCGCGCCTTTGAAAACCGCAAGCCAGATTATATCTAGGGAAAAAAGAGCAAATATTTTCGTGATGCTGCAGATTCAGAGAAAAAGGTTTCTCTACGTACACTGCAGATGGTCTCTCACTAAATTCTTCATAGTATTGATCCCGAACCCCATAGGGTATTGCCATGAGAATCACATCGGAACTTGGCAACTCCGCTATGTTACTGGGCAGAGGCAAGTGTGGAATTTTATAAGCTCGGGCGACAGCCCTTGCCTGGGCCGTATTAATATCGGAAATCCACTTCACACGGGTGTTGGGCATGGATTGGAGTAAGGGCAGATGAATGGTGCTAACTATATGACCCGCACCTAAAACTCCGACAGAAAAAACCTTGCTTTGATCTTTCACTAGCCCAACCTCTTACTCTAAGCGCTCTCAAAGACAGCTATACTGCAACATTCTAGTCAAAACAACCACCCTGTGAATCTCGAGAAAAAGACCCCTTCCTGTCGTAAGTAAGCCCTGCCTTCTTTCAACTTACCCCATTCTCCCCGACGGAAGCATAGGAAGTAAGATTTCAGCAAGCTGAGATCGATTTCAATTTCTCTCCTGAACTTCCAATAGACATATCGCCATCCGGAATAAACCTGTCTCAGATGCTTTCGATGCGCCCGAATCACTTCGTCCTGAATTTTCCAGTTAATCACCCCTCCATAGGGATGCCCTGGACCTCTCCCTCGTTGCAACATCAAAACCTCTCGTTTAAAGCCTACATCTCCCACGGCGCTGAGTCTCATCCACATATCCACATCACTGCATGCCCCATACTCGGGATCAAATGAGCCAAACTCTTTCAGGGCACTCCCGCGGATCATGCTCATTCCACTTACAGGACACGCCAACTGCATTAACATAAACTTGAGCCAGACATCTCCCTTAATCAGCTCGGGAAAATTCGGAAGGTATGGATTCATCCCGTTAAAGGGCATAGCAGAAAACATCGTCCGGACAGGCTTTCTGTCAGGCAGAGGGCTGCCCTCGTGATCACAGGCTTGCCGTCCTGGATTCACGAACAAGATAGAAGGGTTCCGATCTAGAATGTCCGCCATCTTTTCGATCATCGTCGGGAAATAGATGTCATGGTCGTGACATGTCTGTATATATTCCCCTCTGGACAATTCTATCCCTTTATTGAGAACTAGGGTGACGCCACCTTTTCTCTCTGGCTTATAGTAGAGAACGCGCTTGTCGCACTGCACGAGAGACTCAGCCACCTCTTCTGTGTGATCTGTCGATTGATCATCCACAATGATGAGTTCTAGATCCCTCAATGTCTGATCTAAAATCATTTGGGCCGTTTCTTTAAGTAAATCCGCTCTGTTGAACGTTGGCATCACAACACTTACTTTTGGATTACCCTCCCGGTTTTCCATAACATTTTCCGGATACATATTTTCCTATTACTGAAAGTTCGCCATCTTAATACTTTAGAGACAAAGTAAATACCAGAAAACTTTTCCTACTTCCGGCGGATCAAATCATGATTCTACTTCCAGTGATTCCATGAGTTCCATCCATCGCTTCCTAGCAATTTTATGACTATAACGATCCTCAAAGACTCGACGACTAGCTTCCCCCATCTCAGCGCTCCGGCCAGGATGAGTAATGGCCTCGATTATCGCTTGCCTAATCTCCAATGGATTATGTCGACACACCCACCCGACTCTGAGCTCTTCAATTTCCTGGTGTAAATCCGCCCCTTCCCCACCAACCAGCAGGACGGGCTTACCGGCTGCCAAAGCAGCAGCGTACTTCGAAGGGACCAAAAGACCTGCCACCTCATCCCGCATAGTTATCAGGTGTAAATTAACAGCGTTATAAAGTTGATTAAGCCTTTCTCGGGGCTGGTACTCCATAAAACGCACGTTCGGCAAATCAATTGCGTCGGTTTTCACTGTCTGTAACCGTGGACCACCACCGACAAAGAGGAATATTACGCTCACTCTTTCCTCGGCTAACTGTTTGGCGGCATCTATAACAGCATCAAATCGGTGTGCCATGCCTAAATTACCTGAATAAAGAACGACAAACTGGCCTTCAATGCCGTGCTCCGTCCGGAAAATTCTGCCCGCCTCAGAATCCGGTCGAATTGCATCACCATTGGCCCAGTTGGGGATCACTCTAGTCTGGCAGGATCCACGCTTAGAAAGCTGTCCAGACATAGCTTTATCCAAAGCTACCACTCGATCGGCACGAGAAAGAATAAAACTAGACAGCCTGGAAAGAATGCGAGTCAAGAAAGACCTCTTCGGGAGCTGCCCTACTGCAACCGCAACGTCTGGATAAAGATCCTCAACTTTGTAAACAAACCGGCTGCCTCGAAATTTCCCAATGAGTCCGATTAATGCTACGAGTGGCGGCGTCGAAAGACATACTGTTACGTTGGCCCTTTTCGAGAAAAGTAAGGCCAAGGAAGCGGTCACAAGGAAAGTCAAATAATCACTGAGGCGACACCATCGGCTTCCGCGTCCCAGATTAGTGCACCAGAGACGCCGAATGTGTACCCCCCGCCAATGCTCGATCCTGGGCAAGGAACGATTTCTCTCAGGAGCATAGCTTCCTCTCCCGGATAGGACATGCACCTCATGACCACCTGCGGCAAGATCACTAGCTAGATCGGCCAAAAGTTGGGCCGTTGCAGCCATGTCGGGATAAAAGTACTGATTGACAAGAACTATTTTCATATAGAACCAGTTGATGACTCCCCATCAGTGACATCTCAAAGAGATTGGAAATCCTCCGATATACTTTGTATCTGTAGTCCCATCTCCTCAAGTTGATCAAGTTCTAAGTATGAGTCACAGGGGTACTTGTATCCCACTTCCAATGACTCGACTGGATCAATGAGTCCTTTATCAAATCCAAATGCTTCACATAACTTCAGACCAAAATCATGATATGTAACCCTATCTCTGGTGCCAATATTTATGACTCCTCGGTATTCTCGCTCAATCAATTCCTCCATATAGTCGAGTAACCCGGCGGCAGTGATGGGGTTGAAGTAGTAGTTTGTGAGTAATGCAACAGGACGTTTTTTTTCGAGACTTCTAAATAACCAGTGATCTCTATTGTAGAAAGCGGTCCTTAAAACCAGTCCAGGGACAAATTGTTCCGAGGCCCGTTTCATCCTTCCATATTCGTTCACGGGGCTTACGGCATAATTTGATGAGAAATGGACCATATAAGCCCCTATTTCGCCAGCAACCTTCGCTATGTTGTTAACGCCGGAAACATTAACATTCCATGCTTCCAGGATATGATCCTCACAATAATTCAAGTCCGTTATTGCTGCACAATTGATGATTACCTTTGGTCGAGACTCACATATCTCTGATATACGATTTATGTCCGTAATGTCGCAATCCTCTCTGGGGACAGCATTAATTTTCTGCCAGCGTCTTTTAATCTCACGAGCAAGCAACCCCCCAGCTCCAAGTAACAGCACATCTTGCGAATCGAAATAAATTAGCGGGTTCGAATCTACCATCGCACTAATCACCAATCACACGGATTTCCGGTAACGGCACAATAAAACAGCCGCCTCCAGCAAGAAACTTTTTCTCTTTACTCACAATTTCTCTTTCATAGTTCCACGCTGTCATTAATGCATAGTCAGGAGGAGATTCAGAAAACACCTCCGGAGGGACAATGGGAATGTTCATCCCCGGCACAAGTTTCCCAAACCGGAGGGGTGACATATCTGAAATGTAGTCTATCCGGTCTGAGCCAAGACGACAGTAGTTAAGTAGAATTGTTGCGCGTCCTGCCGCACCGTAGGCAGACACTCGATGACCTGAGCTTCTAAGGTCTTTAACCAGTCCTGATATCTCGGCCCTACGCAAACGCACTTGCCCGACAAAACGCTCGATGTCCCAGTCACCTTCCTCTTTGATCATCCTCCTCACTCTAGTGGATACTGATCTCCCCAAACCCTCACGAGTTGCAGTCACGTGGATCGAACCTGCATGGATGGGGATCCGTTCGACATCCACAATAGTCAGGCCGTGGAAGGACAACAAGTGTTTAAGTGAAGTCAGAGAGTGGTAGCAAATGTGTTCATGGTAAACGGTATCGAATTGAACTAGTTCGAGGAGATCTCCCTGGTAGTGAACCTCAAAAACAAACAACCCTTCGTCTTCCAAAAGGGTTGTAACGCCATCCAATATCCCATGTAAATCATGAGTATGAGCAAAAACATTGTTGCCTGTTACAATTCTTGCTGCTCCATATTCAGACCTAATCCTTTCAGCTACGGATTTACCAAAGTATTCTTTGAACAATGGCCAACCTTGTTTTCGACTAGCTGCCTCGGCTACATCTGATGGGTCCACCCCGACAACTTTGGCTCCTGCTTTGAGTAAAGGTCGCAACAAAACACCATCGTTGCATCCAAACTCCACTACCAACTCACTCATCGCTTTCCCAAGATCCACTAACTCCTTCCCAACACGGGAAAAATGCTCGACAAGAGTATTTGTCGTACTGGATGAATAGGAATAGCGCCCAAAGATGATCTGCGGCTCAACGGTATCGAGTACTTGCATGAGGGTACAATTGTCACACCGAGCCAAGCGCAATGGGTACGCTGCCTGCGCATCCACTTCTTCCGGACGCAAAAAACCACCCGCCAAGGGCATCTGACCAAAATCAATCAGAAGATCTAGAGGCCCTGAACCACAAGCCAAGCAGGTATGACGTGTTGAAACGACCAATGCTTTCTCCTCGTCTATCTGATTTAATCTGATACCACACGGTACCGGAAGCTATCTAGTCGCAGACTATTGAATTTTATTTCCGACAATCGCATTTGATTGAGTAATAGAGCAGAAAAACAGGTTTCTGAGCATCTCGAATACAGATCTCAATCGAGATATCCTGCCTCTATAAGGAGTTCTGTTAGTTCTTCTATCGAAAGAAGATTTTCTCCGCTGGTATATTCGGATGTACGTACAGGCTCAAAATCACGATTGGATTTGACGATCGGCAGTATCGTGTTGATAACATAGTAACCGTTTCGTTCAGATGTTCTAAAACACTCTTCTTCGCTGAGCAGAATTTCGTCGATTTTCTCGCCAGGGCGGATACCTATTTCCTCTATTGCAATATCTCTAGACCCGATCATTGCACTCGCTATATCTATAATACGGGCACTGGGCACTTGCGGTACAAGTATCTCCCCTCGCTGACCTGATTTCAGCGCTTCGAAAACCACATCCACCGCCTGGTCCAGAGTAAGCAAAAACCGGGTCATGTTTGGCGATGTAATGGTAATAGGACCGCCCGCCTCAAGTTGTTTTTTGAAATGTGGAATCACCGAACCTCGACTCGCTATCACGTTGCCGTATCGTACTGCCATAAAGTCGGTATCAGGCACATCCGCGTTGCCCGCCAAAAGCAACCTCTCTTGTAGAGCTTTTGTCATTCCCATCACATTGACAGGTTTACAGGCTTTATCGGTGGAGATCGTTACTACTTTCTGAATAGGTAGCCCGTGTTCACGGATACCACGAACAATGTTGTAAGGGCCAATAATATTGGTGCGCACTGCCTCATAGGGAAAGAACTCACATTGAGGCACTTGTTTGAGAGCTGCCGCGTTTATTACGACATCAGCTCTTCGCAATACAGGCAACAATGTGTCGTATAAACGTATATCTCCTATATGGAATTCTAATAAATCCTCGGTAGCAAAGTTTCTTATGTCCTCACCAGCATCCTTTGCCTGATACCATTGGTGACGCATGTTGTACTGCTTGAGTTCGTCTCGCGAAAAAACCAAGAGTTTGCGGGGCTTACCCATTTCCCCTGTCATTATCCGCCGGACAATTGCATGCCCTAAAGAACCAGTACCTCCCGTTATTAGGACCGTCAACCCATCAAAGTTCATACCTCTATCTCCCTCCCAGCACCGACAATCTGGCTAGAATCATTCCCTGCTAAATGACTCGCGACTCTTTTCTTGTGATACATCCTATCCACGAATCGACTAATGTCGGGGTTTGTTATACACACCCCCACCTTCCTCGGAGTTACACCCATCATTTGCTTGTACAGGTTAACAGCCAAGCTGAAAGACAGGGAGAATTTCCCTGGCACAACAGCATAGACATCACTGTTTTCCTTAAGGATGTAATAAGCATAATTTCGGTGCCCTTTCTTTTTACCTACTTCAGTCTTCTGGCTGACATATACTTCAACAAATTGCGACTTTTCTAGACGCGGGAATATACTCCTAGCGCGCTCAATTAATCCTTTTTTTGCCGCCTCTATCTCAGCCGGACAATTAGGGTCTGCTGAATATCCACCGCCAATTAAGGAATAGGGCTCACCATCTACGAAATGTTTCATGTGGTTAATTGTCTCAGATACAAATGGAGTCAATCGGACCACATTCCCCTCGGCCACGTGAGGATAAGCTATTAGCAATGGGGAGGCTACATTCCTAAAACCCAAGCCCGGAAGATGGCTTACTAAGTTTTTACCACTTGCCAAGACAAGTTTTTTAGCGTTTTTTGTTACTCCATTTTTCAGATGAATCTCTAGCCCATCTGGACCTTTTTGATAGCCTTCATAGGCGCTATCCAAAAGGATCTCTCCCTTGTGTGAGATAAAGCTCTTTGTCAAAGCCGAGACGATATTTTCCGAGTTCATCGGCCGATCATAGCCTGTAATTTGGAAATGAGTGTCTGTATCAAGATTGACGTCTTTGTCCGTGAACTTATCAATGATGCTGTTCGAATAGTCCCACCAACCTCCTTTGGCAATATGGCGAGAGGCAGGACCAGTACGCCAATCAAATTTGTAAAACCTATTATGCCGTGAGACAAACTGCTTGATTGCAAACTCCCAGGTTAATCGGGCACCAATTTTTTTGAGTGCATCAGGAATTGATCTAGCCTTATAAAAAAGAAATTCGGGATCATTGGGTGCCGCAACAATATATTCGATCAGTTGATCCCTGAACCAAGCTTTCGATGTCGATGTCGATGTCAAATCACCCTTTTCTCCAACGCATAGGTTCATCCCTTCAAAGTGGGCATAGTACTCCAGCAAATCATCGATCCCACCTACCATGGTTCGGAGAAATTGATTTTGAGGGAAAATGGAATAGAGACTGCCAAAGTGAAACCACTCATGATGATTTCCACTCGCAACCGTACATAACTTGGTTGATTTCTCAAGGATTAAAACCCGATGCCCCGATCTCGCAAATAGTTCAGCTATGGCCAGCCCCGCTATCCCACCTCCGACAACCACCAAATCGTATTCTGCAACAGAAGTCCTCACTGAAGTTCCTTCACAATAGTGGTATTAATCTTCGACACATCCTCGGAGCTGGTACCGGACGTAATGGGAGGACATATGTGGGCCGGACAGAATCGCTCCGCATTGACCAAATCCTCCCGGCGAAACGCGACTTCCTGAAATACAGGTTGAAGATGACAGGGCACTTCGTATACCCCTCCCCCGAGCACCACACCACTTTCAAAAAATTTCGCCTTGAGAGCGTCCAGGCTGGCCCCTTCAGAAAATCTAATGATGAATTTATACTGACTTGCCTGGTCCATGTGAGAGGTATCGCAAAAGGCTATGCCTTGCTCCAAAAGAACGGGCACAATCTGATCAACCGCTTTTTGGCGTGTTGCGATCATTGAATCCAATTTGGCTAGCTGCACAAGACCAATGTAGGCCGCAATCTCCGATATCCGCCAGCTATTCCCCAGATCGTAATGCATGCCACCATAGCTCGCAGCCCTTTTGCCTTGGTTTCTAAATGATTTAACCAATTCCGCCTCTTCCTGATTGTTTGTGGTGACCATCCCTCCTTCGATGGTTGTCATCACCTTCGTAGGAAAAAACGAGAACGCTCCGCCATCAGCTAGATTACCTGCTTTAGTACCGTTGATCATACTTCCATGCGCATGGGCAGCATCCTCAATCAAAAAAATCCCGCGAGCCCTACAATACTCAGCTACAGCCTCAAAATCTGGGGCGATAATGCCTCCAATATGGACCCATACAACCCCTGCCACATTTGGGTGCCGCTTTATGGTCATCTCTAGTATTTCCAAATTAGGGACAAAATGGCTGGAGGTCATGTCCATGAAAACGGGCTGGCCTCCGACTCGCAGAATAGCGGCTACGGTTGCAAAATTTGTATTTGTTGGAACCGCTATCTCCCGGCCCTTTGCACCCTTCAGGTCTAGAAGAACCTCTAGAGCAGATGTTCCAGAGTTCAAAGCCACTGCATGTTTACATCCGATGTAGTTTGCAAACTGCGATTCAAATCGCTCAGTGTAGGGACCTAAAATCAAAGTCCCGCCTACCAAAATCTCTCCTAATTTTTTTTGAATAGACTCTATCTCTTGAGCACTTAGGTCCAAGTAAAATGGTTTAATCACTAGTTCACCTCAAATCCGGTCATAATCATCTTCTTTTAGCTCCCAACCCGATTGGGTCTCGTATATTCTGGCATCCACGTAGAAGCGATACCAAAATCCCTGCAGAACGTGAAATATTAGGCCAGGCACCCCATCCAGGAAACCTCTTCTAAAAATATACCTATAGAAAAAATACAGTCCCGCCCGAAGAAATAACGGACAGCGGCAGTATACGTTAGTTTTGAGCCATCTGGTCCGTTCTACCTTTACACCAAACAACCGTGGCTTCATATCAGCTGCATCATCCCGAGTCTCCTGCAGAGTATCTCTTATTTCACCATCAGACAGATCATCATGCTTCTGCAACCAGTACTTCAGATTGTTGGCCCGATTATCTTCCAAAAAATCGTTCCTGGCCCACATCACCTCACCTTTACTCAGAACAAAATGCTCTTCCGTTTTTTCTTCGTAACGACCCACACCCCGCCTAAAAACACGCAGAATGTGATGAGGATAGATACCGCCATGCTTTAGCCATCGGTTCATGAAATACATGCGTCGGTTGAGAAAAATGCCAGTGAACTCGTCACTCGCATCAGCCACCATCTCTCCCAGCTCACTCTTGAGTTGTGTGGGTACAATTTCGTCACTATCTAGACGCATGATCCATTCGTATTTAAAGGGGATGTTATCCAATGCCCAGTTGCACTGAATCGCATGGTTAACAAAGGGATTTTGGTAGATGTGGCACCCGAAAGACTCACAGATGGAAAGGGTTGCATCGGTGCTATAGGAATCAACGACATTAATATCGTCGCTGAAATCCGAAACCGATTCCAGGCAACGGCGAATGTTTTTCTCTTCATTGAAGGTGAGAACAAATATGGATATTGGGCTGTTCATTCCCTTCACTTCACCTTCCTCGCAAGAAGAATGAGGTGAGCACCGAAGGTCGGGAAAACATCAGCTAACCATTCAAAAATCTTGCCACTAGGATGTCTTCTCGTTGAATAGAGCACGTGACTCGCAATAACTCGATCCACTTCAAACCCATGCTGGGATACAAGTTCAGTCAGAGTTTTCTTAGTATGAAAGTGGTAGTGATACGGGGCATAGACAAACATGGGAACTCGCCCTGCTAGAACCAGAAAGCGATTGAGAAAGAATGCTAGATTAGGCGTCGTTAACAGAAGCTCTCCATCGGGCTTTAGAACACGATAGCATTCATCGAGAAAATCTCCTTCCTGCAGGGTATGCTCTATTATTTCACCGGCGGTTACGACGTCGTAGGATTCACTCTCAACAGGCAACCCATCTAAGATGTCACACTGAATCGTCTTAATACGAGGGTGCTCGTGAGGACTTATATCCAAACCGGTGCAATCCCAACCGGCCTCAACTAGATAGTCGGCAAAGCTACCTTTAGAATAACCTATATCAAGCAGATGCCCTTTCGAATCGTCCCTGATGAGCCTGAGAGCCTTGCGAATGCGCTGTGGGTCAGGGACCTCTAAACCTACATGGTGCAGGCGTTGGACTTCCGTATTCGTCGATGTGCTTTTTTTGCTATCCACTGAATCTCTCCCCTGGCTAATTCGTGCCACTCCGAGTTTGCCCGAGAGAACCCGGGCTCGATCCCTGAGTCATTTGATCACTGAAGACTCTTAGGCTCACAGTCCTTCCTTTTTTGCAACAATACCCATTGTCGTCATAAGTAGTCGATTACGTAGTTTAGGATACCGTCCCCAAAAATATTTAATATCAACTTGAAACCCCAGATTTGAAAAAACCGAAAGGTCATTGGATGATAACTGAAATTGATTTTCAGAATGCCGGGAAAAAAAATGCCTCCAAACATGGAGAGGATGCCATGGATTTATTTCTATCCCCACGTAGACCCCTCCAGGCTTGAGAACATGCTTAACTTGAGTCACAACAGCACTCAAATTTCCTATCTGATGGAGAACAAGGCTACCGAACACAACATCGAAAACTCCGGCACGGAAAGGTAACCGAAGACAGTCGCCAGCAACAAAGCTCAAATGCGGGGCTTTATTAGCAAGGCAGACAGGAGACATGCGCTCCGGGAACAAGTCTGACGCTATTACTTTTTCCGGGGCAAACTTCTCTGCTATCAGACGTTCATAGACCGCCTCACCCGCACCGATGGTCAATATTTTCTTATCGGAAAAGACTTCATCTGGATTCATCCAGCAACTAAGATATGACTCTAGATGAAGATACGGCTGCGGCTCAGTAGGCCAATTCTGTTTATAGTAGTCTCTCTCCGCAGTGTAAGAATAGTGGCGCTGCATCTAGTTTACCTGTACTTGGGGTTCCATCTGATTAAACACATCGATCAATCTCGTCACGTGTTGCTCCCAATCAAAAATTGTGCGGACTCGGAGAAGACCATTTTCTCTTAGCTTACTTCTCAACTCAACATCCTCCCGAACGAGCATTATTGATTGGGCAAAATCAGATGCGTTTTGAGGATCAAAGTACACTGCTGCATCGCCACAGATCTCTCTATTGACAGTCGTATCAGAAGCAATTATTGGCAAGCCAGAGGCCATGGCCTCCACTAGAGGATGTCCGAAAGATTCTACTAACGATGGAAAAAGAAAGATGTCGGTGTCTCGATAGACACTCTCAATTTTTTCGTAAGGAACCGCCCCTACAAGTCTTAATAGAGGCTCCAATTTAGGATGACTCAGCAAATCTTTGTCTCTATTCCGTGTAGAGGTATCAACACGGTCG